>Ga0247727_10004171_pt1 | contig 30933 bp, 23 predicted proteins | sample WisWelCaveWW1625_FD_202498 | JGI IMG/M metagenome (GOLD analysis project Ga0247727, IMG submission 202498) | Biofilm microbial communities from Wishing Well Cave, Virginia, United States - WW16-25 | ecosystem: Environmental > Aquatic > Deep subsurface > Groundwater > Cave microbial mat | place... | reverse complement strand
GCCCGCAGCGTTCAAGCTGCCCGCAGCGTTCAAGCTGCCCGCAGCGTTCAAGCTGCCCGCAGCGTTCAAGCTGCCCGCAGCGTTCAAGCTGCCCGCAGCCGCGCCGCCAGATTGGTTAAAAACGCGCGTTGCGAATTGATTTCACCCACATCGCAATAATTCAAATTGTACTCGTTCGTCGTCACAAAATTTTCGCCGCGCAACTCAAAACGCAATGCGTTCGCATCTTGTTCCAACGTCACATCAAAATCTTGCAACACCCGCGCGTCGTTTGCTGTAATCGAAACTGTGCGCGTCAGCACCAAAGTGTCATTGTGCCACGCGGACAAGCTGCCATGAAGTTCCTGCAATGTGTCATTGATTAGCCACAATTGCCCACTCACACTTTCGCCCACCGCGCGCTGGCGGTACGGATACGCGAACGAAACCAGAATGGGATTATACACCTCTTGAATTTTTGTATAGGCGCGTTTGGGCTTGCGCGCGTAATCCACCACACTCCAGCAGATCGAATACCACGGTTCGTTAAATTGCCAAAACGCGCAACCCGACACGCGCGGTTTATTGCGGCGCGCGTGTTCAATCGCAATTTGCAAACCGCGCGCTTGCGCCTCTTGGGACGCAGCTACAAATTCCTCCACCGAGATTTCGGCGATGCTGCGAGTGGTGCGTTGTAATTCAACGCCCAACTCGACATCGCGCTCCGCTCGAAATGACAAAACGGGATTCGCATACCGCCACAATTTTTCGCGTTCCGCGTTGTGATAGTCCCACAACTCATTCGGCGGAAACAGCGCGTCATCGGGCAAAAAACGCGTCAGCGTTTCCACATTCGACGCAGCTTGCAAACCAAACTCACCAAAAAACAACGCGCCATCTTTTTCGTAATCGCGCGTATTCGCCCACCCATGCCACACGCGCCAATTGTGCGATTCATCCTTTGAAGGCGACGCGGGTTTGAAGGGGCGCGTGCCGTCATTCTTTGTAACCGCTGCGCGCATGATTTCGATCACATGGCGATTTGCGCGCGGGATAAATTCATTGCCGCCGCACCACAAAACGACGGACGGATGATTTCGCAACGCGCGCACGATAGCGTTACATTCTTGGCGCGCAAGATCGAGATAATTTTCATCACGAGGAAAATAATCTACACCCGCGCCCGAAAACGGAAATTCCTGCCACACCAAAATTCCTAACTCGTCACACACTTCATAAAACGCGCGTTTCTCTTTTAACCCACCGCCCCACACGCGCAACAAATTGATATTCGCATCACGCGCCATTTGCAACAACACCGCGTACTCTTCACGCGTCACACGCGCGGGAATGGCATCCGCAGGAACCCAGTTCGCGCCGCGAATGAATTCAGGTTGCCCGTTGATTGTAAATGTCCACGGCGCGGAATGTGTCGGCGTGTTTGGATTTTGCATGAGTTCAATCGTCCGCAAACCAAATGTCGTTTCGCACGAATCCATTTCGCCCCGTTCATCCAGAATCGTCGCGCGCAACGCATACAGATTTGGTTCGCCGCGATCCCACGGATTCCACGCGCGCGGATTTTCCAACTGAAGCGAAAACGATTGTGCGCCACTCGCTTCTAAACGCATTGGAAACTCGAAATTCTGGTTTGGAGCGTCAAAATTTTTTCCGCGAATCTCAAAATGTGCGCGCACCTCCCGCGCGGCAAGCGTATCGAGATCGAGCGCCACACCGACGCGTCCGTCAGGAGTTCCCTGTACCCAAACCTCGCGCACAAAAATTTCGCGCGTTTGCACAAGCCAAGCTTCATCCCAAATTCCGCACGTCAACAAACGCGGCGCAAAATCCCATCCATACGACATTTGGCATTTCAGCGTCGCGTACCGATCAGGAAACTCGGGCGCGTGTGCCGCGTGCGGGAGAAAGCGTCCCACCATCGCTCGCCAAATTTTTTCGTGCCAATTCAATTTCATGCGCGGCAATTGATTGCCGCCAGACACGCGCACCGCTAAAAGATTCGCGCCCTCTAAAATTTTCTCGCGCGGAATTTCGTACACCTGCCGCGAAAACATTCCAACACGCGTTCCAAGTTTGGTGTCATTCCAATAGATCGCGCTCTGATAATCAATGGCGTCGAAAATCAGAAATGTGCGACATTTTCCAAACCCGTTTTCGTCAAGAAAACGGGTTTGGAAAAATTGAACCTCGCGCCGATACCACCAATCATAAGTATCTACCCACTGACTCGCCTCGTTATTTTTTCCCAGAATCGGATCAGGAATTTTATTCAACGCGAGCAAATCGAGACGCACATCGCCCGGAACGCTTGCAGGCAGCCAACCCTCGACGCGCGCAAAATCATTCGGCGCGGGAAATTGTTGCGGAGCGACTGCGCCGATAAACCAGTTAGAGTCATTCAAAGAAACAACGCATCGCATCAGGTAAAATGTCATTCTGAGCGGAGCGAAGAATCTCTGCCTTCCCAGATCAAGATTCTTCGCTCTGCTCAGAATGACAAACGTACTACTAAAACGTCGCCACCACACGCGTCACACTACTCGGAAAACGAACACTACACGCGTTCACGACTTCAACGCCCGCAACATTACCCCCCGCGTCCTTAATCTCCATCGGCAAATTCCATTCGACATACGCGGGTGGTTCGCGCCATTTTCCTTTCAACACAAGCGTCGCATTGTGATCCCCAAACGCCAGCGTGAAATCTACCACGCCGAAATAGGTAGGTGCGCGTTCCACTTTGATGCTCGCCGTTTCAAAAACCCATTCATCGGGAATTGCAGGCGTGAGAACGAGATGATCATTTTCTTCAAAAAGCAGCGCATTGCGAATGAAACTCACCACCTCCGCCGCCGCCCACCCATGATGTCCGTCACCGTGTCCGCCGCGCCGTGTAAGTGGATGGATCGTCTCGCCCCATGTCCACGTTGGCGATGCGTATTTCAAAAGAAAACGCAACGCGTTCCATGAATCCTGTTTCCTCTGAAATAATTCTGCGCCCGCGAGGTGCAATGCGAGATACGTTCCAAAACCGCCGTGTCCGACATGATGAAAAAACGCGCCATCCACGAACGATGTTTTTTTCAATTCTTGAATCGTCGCAATGACGCGCGGATCCTCAGGCGCAGTGAGCTGCAACGGATACGCCGCGATGAGATTCGACACCATCGCAGAATCAGCGCGGCGCGTTGGAGAGGCGGGCATCCACTCGCCGCGATTTTTTTCAGCGGCGCGCGCGAGTGACTCATTCACATCGCGCAGAAACGCGTCATACGCCACTTGCAATTTTTGGGCGTCCTCTGTCGCGTTAAAATATTTTGCCGCAAAGATCGCCGCGCGCAATCCTGCCAACCCCCACCAATCATCCCAAAAATAAAAATCACTTGGACCGAGATGTTCCGCGCTAATACCCGCGGGCAATAATCCGTGTTCGGGAACGCGCACGCCGCGTTGTTTTGTTTTCTGACGCGCCGCGTCAATCCAATGTGCCGCGTTCAAGATTTGCCAATACTCGGCGTGCAAAATTTCATAGTCACCCGAAAGCCGCGCGTTTTGTTCGAGCAGCCACAACGCTTGCCCATTCGAGTCCCATTCCCCTTCTTGCGATTGCACGTAGCCATCTTTTCGCAAAGAACGCGGAAAGGTTTTCAAAACATTTTTGCCTTGTGCATGATACCCAAGTTGATCGAGCGCGTGCAGCATGAACGCCGTATCGCGCCACCAAAATTCGTGATAGAGAAACGGACCTGGGGTGATCGAATCGCCATCATGCAGAATGAGGAGATGCGCCTTGTTTGCATCGAACGCGTTTTGTACGTCATCATCAGGCACGCGAATCGTCATGCCTTGCGCGAGGAGCTTGCGCCAGCGCGCGGAAAAATCGCGTTTGAGTTGTGGCAGCGCGTCGGGTTGAAGCCATTGCGCGGCTTGCGCGTTCGATGCGCGCGTGCGCGTCAGAGGCATCGCAACGGTAATGACGCGCTGCGTGTGCGGGCGCAATTCGATGTTGTACTGCGCGACAAATGTAGCGAGCCCCGTTGGATCGGAAATTGCATTGAGACTGTTTAATGCGTCGAGTTGAAACGCGACATCGCCACGCTCTGAATTGGCGGAGCCAAGCGCGTCGGGGGGGGGAAGCAGCGCGCCGAGTTCGGCGTTGATCCAAAGTTCATGCGCGCGCAGTTCGATGTTGTCCACGACGGCAACCCCTTCGGGATTGAAGGGACGCAATGCCAGATACAGTGTCGCTGTGCGCGCCTCGCCGCGCGGATTCTCGACAGAGTACGCGGCGACGAGATAATCGTTGTTTGCAGCATCTTGGATCGCAAACGTTTCTTGATTCATTCGCAACTGCGCGGGTTCGTATTGCGTTTGAACGAGGGGGAGATTTTCATACAACTGCTGCGTGATATTTTTTTCATCGAGACGCGAAGGAAAAAACATTTCACCGTCCACGCGCAGCCACGCGTCCATTGACCAGCCCCATTCATTTGGCTGCGGCGTAATCAATCCGCGCGGATCTACAATCGCTTCGTGCTTGGATTCGGGATTGCCGAGCGCGGTCCAATTGCGATAGGCGGCATTGATGAGAACGGGTTGCAGCGCGCGTCCGATGAAGCCGCGATCCGTTGGATCGAGTTGCCGCGTTGCCCAGTACGGCAGAATCCAATCGCGATGGGTGTCGAGAACTTCGCGATTGAACCACCCGCGTGTCCACAAACGCGCCACGAGCGGAATGAGTTCGGTAGGAAGTTGATCTGTCTTGCCAATGCGCCCCGAACGCACAAGATGTTCGGCGACGACGGGAGAAAGGCGATAACGCGGACCAAAGAGACGAAGGAGAAACGCGAGGAGACGCGACATGGTGATAATGTATTCTACACAGATTGCGCGCGAGATGAAATTGCGCCCCGAATCATGTGCCACGCACTTTACAAGTGCGTGGCACATGATTCGGGATTTATTTGTAATGTAAAACGAATCGCGTTATAATCGCTGTCGCTGTCGCGTCGTAAGAGGCGCGGCAATTTTTTGTCTCACGAGAGTTATCATGCCATCGGCAAGCGAAACGTATTGGAACAGTTTTCAAGCACAAGACAAAGATGTCGAGCGCGTGTATGCGTACATGCTCGAAAAGGGAGAAGCGACCCCAGCGGCGAATGTGGCGCAAATCGTGATCACGGCGCGGGCGCGCGAGGAACAAGAACGCCGCGCGCGTTTGAGTACGCAGGCGCAGTTGTATCAACCTAAGAGTGTGTACGAGGTTGGGCAGCGCTTGATTTTTTCTGCGATGAATGATGTAGAGGGAACGGTAACACATGTGCGTGCATCCGATAACTCACGACTCGCACCGTTTCAAGTGGTATGCGTTGCCTTTGGAGATGGCGCGACGCGCGAATTTGCTTCGGGGTATGACGCGCCGCATCCTTTGAATGAAGCCAAGCCAATCGCGACAGGCGCGGCGGACGAATCGTCCGACGAAATTTATGCGCGCTATGGCGCACAGATTGAACGCACATTAGCAACGCGTTTACGCGCGGACAAGGAATTTGTCGAGCAGGATGGGAAATGGCTGCTGCGCGGGTTGTTGTCAGAGGTTAATGAATTTTCATTGAATCTTGCGGAAGCGGCAATTGAACAAAACAATGTTGCCATGTCCACCGTTGAGTTGGCGCGCGTGTTGGAATTGGAGGCGGAGGGTCCAAAGCGCGAAACCGTTTTGTTCTCGCTCGATTACGCGCTGAAACGCGATGAGCGTTTTTTGGATGTGGGTCCGCGCAATCAAACGCGTTGGTATTTGAATCGCCTCGTGCCTGCGGAGGTGTTGGCAACACCGCGCGTATTGCAATTTGCGCGTGTGACAAAGATGGACGACACACTCCCACCCGATCTCGAAACCATCTTGGGTGAAATTCAAGATGATAATAACGACGATACGCAAGGCGAAATTGCTCTTGCGACACTGAATCTGATTCTCACGTATCCGCATCGGCGCGCGGGGACTTTGCCATTGACACAAGGCGTGCGCTCGTTCTTTCCGCACGCGGACAAGCCAATGCTTGTTACATTGGTTGACGAATCCAATGTGCGGATTCCCGCGTGGATTGTGCCTGAAGACAGTTATGTGTACGGGTTGAAAAATTGGTACGACAAAAACAAATTGAACTCTGGCGCGCTCTTGGAACTCGCGCCGCGCGGCGAACCCTTAAGTGCAACGCTGCGTTTTCAACCACGCCAAGGCGGAAAAAGTTTGTGGGTGCGTACCGCCAAAGTGGAAAATGGACATTTGACCTTTGGCAAAAAACCACTGCCTGTCGCGTTCAAGTACGATGAAGAGATGTTGATCGTAGCTGAGGACCAAAATGGTTTGGACAAATTGACTGCATCCAATTATGGGGATCGTTCGCTCGAAGCGTTGCTGCTCGACATTTTTCCCGAATTGGTGAAACTTGGCAGTGGCTCCTTGATTCACGCGAAAACGTTGTACAGCGCGGCGAATTTTGCAAAACGCGTTGGCGCGCGCGCGGTGTTTAGCGCCTTGGCAAATGGCGAGGCATTCCGCGCGACGAGTGGCGGCTATTTTGTGTTGCAGCAAATGGCGGCGCGCGCCGCGTGATTCAAATACGGTGAGGACTCATGGCAGTCGGACGCTTAACGACAGAATCAAAGTTTTATATTGACCTCAAGCATTGGGAAAAAGAGGGACGGAATTTTCGCCAAGAGGTATACGACGCGTTGTGCGCTGAATGCAAAAGCATGTTTTCATTGGATGAACAACGCGATGTAGACCACATTGATCCATTGACGGGTGAAGTGACGCGGATGGATGCGCTGCTCGATTGCGCCAGCGATGTGTGCGCCAACTCGCCCGACTTTGTGGATCCGCGTATGCCGCTCACGCGTTCCATTTTTCGCGCGTTCATTGCCGCAGGCAACATACCGCAATCGGCACAAGATATTTTCGCGCGGATCAAAAAAGGTTCTCCGCAAATTATTCTCAAAGAATTGTTGAGCGTGCGGATGGAGAGCGACGGAATCATGGCGGCGTAGGGGCGAGGTTATCTCGCCCCTCCCGCCCCCCCCAAATTTGTTTGACAGATACGCGGAATAGCATAGAATACCTGTCGCTACGAAACGCCCTCGTGGCGGAATTGGCATACGCGGCAGGTTGAGGGCCTGTGTCCGTAAGGACGTGGAGGTTCAAGTCCTCTCGAGGGCATCCCAAAACATCTCGCACCAGAACAATGTGCAAGATGTTTTTTGTTTCTTTACTCGACCCCCTCCGTTTGCATCTTTTCGCGCATTTGAATACGATTGTGCCGTGAGGTAAATTCTATGAAGGAGGCACTTGTGTCACTCAAGCGTTTTATCATTACAGCAAGCGCGATTGGTTTCGTCATTGCCGCACGCGCGTTTTTTTTGAACTCTGCGCCCACATTCGCCGCGAACGTCATCGGGGAGAATGACGCGACGACGATTCAATTTGCGCCACCCGCGCAAAATCCGACGCTCATTCCACAGACGCCCATTTTTGGCGACATCCCGCCAATTGATTTGAATTCGCTCAATGATCCTTCGCCAACACCTTCGCCCACCTCTGCGGCGGGGGTTACGAATCCCGTGATTGAAAATAGTTTCGATGAATGTCCGCCCATTGAGGACGAATTTATTTCCGTCGTTTGTCAAAACGGGCAGCTCGCGTTCACGCGCAAAGACACGCGCAGCACGCGTTACGTTTACTATCGCCCTATTCTCACCGACGCGGTGATTCAAGTGACGGCGCGTTTGCCCAATGCGGGCAAAAACGCGCGCTATGGCGTCATCTTTCGCCTCGACGACGAGTTCAAGAATTATTATTTGCTCGGCGTGACGAATGAGGGACATTACGGTTTGTTCCGTTTCGCAAACGGGCAATATGAAACGATCATTCCCTACACGCAATCGTCATTCGTCGGCAACCCCAGTTTTCCGAGCCAAATCAAAATCGTCAATCAAGGCGATGTGATTGCGATCCAGATCGGAGGACAATGGCTTGACAGCATTCGCGATCCAAATTTGAAAGCAGGGCGCGTCGCGTTATTTGTCAAACCGGACGAAGCGAGTCAAACCGTCCTCTTTGATGATTTGCGCGTTGAAGAAATTCTTACGCCGCTGCCCGTTCCCGAACCGCGCGTCGTCCCGCCGCCAGCAAATCCAACCTCCTCAAGCAGCGACATTCCAATCATCAATTTTGGCGCGACACCCACCGCGTCCTCGCCGCAACCAACGCAAACACCTTTCATCATCGTCGTCACCGCGACGCCACTGCCCGCGACGAGCTTGCCAACCCGCGTCCCCACGCGTCGTCCCACGCAAGCGGCGAACGAATGTGCCGCTACCGCGAATGAAGCGTTCTTTTACATCAGTAATAATTATCCGAACACGACAATGCGCTTTACGATTGGCGGCGGCGCATGGGGCACGCACGATTACGATGTGCCGGGTGATGGCAAGTATTATTTGATTCGTATGCCGCCGGGAACATATACCTACAGCGCGCATATTGCGGGCGCAGGCACCGCGCATGGGGAAAAGACGGCATACAATGCTGGGCAGTGTTACTCGCTGCGGTTCTCACCATGAAAAAAACAAACCCGTCCTCGTGAGGACGGGTTTGTTTTTTTTCATGATTGAAAACTTGTCTGATGAATCTCATTCGCCACTCTTAACCCCGACTCAATCGCGCCTTGAATCCATCGGTGATACACCGACGCGTGTTCGCCTGCAAAATAAAATCTGCCTTCATTCTGACAGATTGCTTGATACAGGCGCGTGAATTGCCCCGGCTCGAACAACGCGAACGCGCCGCCTGCAAATTCGTCGTCGTGCCACACTTTGGACGCGCCCACTTCAAACTCTTGAACAATTTGCGGATGAATTTTTGCCACATCCTCAATCGCCTGCTCAATGCGTCCTTCGGGCGTGAGCGAACCCCACCGCTGCGCGTCCTCCGCCCACGTATAACTCGCCAACAAAACGCCGCGCCCCGTTTCGCGTCCATGATCGGGATAATACAAATTGCGAATCGCCAAATCGGTAACGGTGCCGCCGCCGAAAATGCCTTCGTCCTCTTCCCAAAAACGCCGCCGCGTTTGCAATAAAACTTTGGTGGACGCGTCGTAATGCACTTGACGAATCGCGCGCTGTTTTGCCGCCGAAAAGGGTTTGAGGACTTCAATGTGGCGCATGACAGGAAACGGCAGCGTGAGAATCGCGTAATCGCCTTTTACGGAAAAACGTCCGCCGCGCGTTTTGTAATGAATCGTCACCTCATCGGGCGATTGATCGAGCGCGATCACTTTTGCGCCAAAGCGAATGTTTTCGCGCAAGTCAGGCAGAAACGCGTTTGGTAAATGATCTGAGCCGCCGACGAGTTCCACCAAATCTTGAAACGAGCCGCCGATTTCGGGGCGAATAATGTCAATAAACGACGAATTTTGCCGCGCCTCGTAGCCCGCGAACAAGCCAAACATTTCGAGCGCGCCCTCTGACCAGCCACATTCTTCGCAAAATTCACGCAGCGAGTGATTATCATACTTTTGCATGATGACTTGCCATGCGCCTTCGCCTTGTGCGTGCAGCAATTGTTCAATCGGCGCGAGCGCGAGATTCCACAATTCACTCGCCGTCTTGCCGCGTTCGTTTTCGTTCAATTCAAAACCGAGAACACTCGTGTCCTCGCGAAATTCACCGAGCCGCATTTTTTTGCCGTGCATACACACATAGCATTGTAGATTCCCCATCGTGAACGGCTCGGTTTCCAATTTGAATTTATTCACATAGCCCATCGTGAGCGCGTGTGAGGCAGGCAATCTCATTCCGCCCGCTTCGGCGTAAAGCCCATCGCTAAACGGTTCGCGGTACGTTTGCAAACGTCCGCCGACGCGATTTTGCGCTTCGATGAGTATCACTTCATGCCCCGCGCGTTTCAATTCCAACGCGGCAGGCAGTCCCGCCATCCCCGCGCCGACGACGATAATTTTTTTCGGGCGCGGCGTTTTTTCAAAACCATTGTTGATGATAGATACATAATCGGGTTGATTATTCACTCTTGACTCCGTTGAGATATTTCCTTACGCGCGCAGCAGGTTCCGCGCGTGCCTCCACCGTCATCACCGCTTTTTCGTAAATGGTGTGATAAAAGCGATCTCCTTTGAATCGCGGCGTAACGTGCAAATGATAATGCCACACATCTTGACTGCCCGCGGGTTCATTGTGCTGCCGCGTCGAAATGCCATCGCAGTTGTACGCGCGTTTCAACGCGAACGCGACTTGCTGCGCGACGCGTTGAATGTCCGCCGCGAGTTCGGGCGGCAATTCAAAAATGTTTTCGTAATGGGCGTTCGGAATAATCAGCATGTTCGGCGTATTGCGCGGATATTGATGCGAGGCGACGATAGCGGTCACAAGTTCATCGTGATAGACAATATCAGTCGCCATCGAAAGTTTATTCGGTTCCTCGATACCGCGCGCAATATCACAAAACGGGCAGCGATAATTTTTGGGGGCGTGAGAATACACCAATGTAGTGACGAATTTATTCGTTTCCATTCGCGCAGATTCGCGTAGATTCGCGGTTTCTATTTCCGCGCGCGCTTGGAACGCTGCGGCGCGCGTAGTGAACGCTGCGGCGAGCGTTCACTACGCGCTTTCACTGTCACAAAATCAAAGAGCAGGCGCGCGCACATCACAAGCGTTTGACGCGGCGCGCTATCGTACACCGGATTCAATTCCGCGAGATCGAGCGCGTCCACGTAGGGCGCGATATAACGCACGTAATCAATCAATTGCTGCACGGTCAAGCCGCCGGGTTCCGCCCAACCCGTACCGGGCGCTTCACCGGGATTTAACGCGTCAATGTCAACTGTCAGATAAATTTTTTCTGTTCCCGCGCGCGCCCACGCCAACGATTGTTTCGCCGCTTCCACCGCGCCCATCTCTTCAAATTCTGGCGCAAGGATTCGCCGCACACCATATTTCACGCCAACGCCCCACTGCTGCGTCGTCGCGTAGCCGCGCAATCCCACTTGCGCCATATTTTTTCCGCGCAGTCGTCCAAGTTCCAACGAACGTGCCATGCCGCTGCTTCCCGAAATCGCCCCTTGCTTTTCATTAAAATCCAACATGTCGCAATGAGCATCCAATTGAATCAATCCCAAATTTCCGCGCGTCGCGTCGTGCAGCGCGCGAAACGCGGGATAGGTGACGCCGTGATCGCCGCCGACGGCGAGCGGAATGTACCCCGCGTCAAGAATTTCGCGCACCGCGCTTGTCACTTGAGTAATGGCTTTGTTTTGATCGTGAAACGAAAGCGCCACATCGCCGAAATCCGCAACCTCGACAGCGGATAAATCAACAAGTTCGCCGCGATCCATGTCAACGACTTGACCATCTACAACGCGTTTCGCCAACAATAGTTTGAATTGTTCGCGCAGCGCGGCAGGTCCAAAACGCGCGCCCGGGTTGCCGATGGACGTTGACGCGTCATAGGGGACGCCGAGATAGGCGAATTTTATTTTTGGTTCCGCTTGCGGCTTTAAAAGGATTTCTGTCATGTTTGCTCCATGTTCAAATCTCTATTCTTCCTCCACTCTGTTCAAGACAGGCTGCTTCTCGCCTCTCGCTTTTCAACCCCTCCTCCCAAACTCTCGCTCCAACATTCCCACGTTCATCAATATCATCGTCGGTCTTCCATGTGGGCAAGTGCGCGGCGACACGCATTTTTCCAAATCGCGAATCAGCGCGCGCATTTCTTCCAGCGCCATGACTTGGCCGCCTTTGATCGCCGCGCCTTTGCAGATGCTCATGATCAAACGCGCTTCCGCTTCCGCTTGAATTGGATTGCCGCCTTCGTCGGTCATGTCGAGAATTTCCAAAAATGTTTTGCGCGGTTCCTTATTTTTCAACAGCGCGGGGACCGCGCGCACAAGCAGCGTTAGTTCGCCAAATGGTTCGATTTGAAAACCCGCGCGTTCTAAATTTTCGCGTTCATTTTCATACACGGCAAAATGTGCGGGGGACAATTCAACAGTCATCGGTTCGAGCAGCACTTGATTCGCCGTACTGATTTCACGCTCACTCATCCATTTTTCATACAAGACGCGTTCGTGCGCGGCGTGTTGATCTACGAGATACAAACCGTCGGGACCTTCGCAAATGATGTAAGTAGAAAAAATTTGTCCGAGAACGCGAAGAATTGGTAGGGATGAGGGATGAGGGATGAGGGATGAGTTAGTAAAAGTTGTTTGTTGCCCATTCGCGGGTGGAATGAGATTGAGCGCGGCGCGAGTGGGCGAAGTAAATGCCGTCGGCTGTCCATAGTCCGCTGGGGTGTTTTGCGAAAACGAAATCGTTGGGGTTGGAAATTTTTCATTGAGCGCGCGGCGGACGGCGCGTTGGACGACGCGAAAAATTTCGTTCGGTTCGCGGAAACGGACTTGCATCTTTGTCGGATGCACATTCACATCCACCGCGTCGGTGGGTAATTGCAAATTCAATGCAAACAATGGGAAGCGTCCCACCATCAACAAGGTATGATACGCTTCGGTGACCGCGTGCGCGAGGGCGCGATCTTCAATCCAGCGTCCATTCACGAAAAGATATTGCAGCCGCCGATTGCCGCGATGAATGGAGGGGGGGGTGAAATAACCGTAGAGCGTGGGGCGTGGAGCGGGGAGGGAGTCGTCATCCGCGCGCTCCCCGCTCATCGCTTCACCCTCCACATTCCTCACCTCAATCATCTCTCGCGCCGTATCCCCGCCATACACCTTGATCAGCACATCACTCAATTTGCCGCTGCCCGCGGTTTGAAACATCAACTTGCCATCATTGACGAGAGAGAAGCGAACCTTCGGATACGCGAGCGCGTAGGCGTGAACGAGTTCGGCAATGTGCGCGCTTTCTGCGCCGGGGGATTTTAGAAATTTCAAACGCGCGGGGACATTGCGAAATAAATCTTCGACGGTGGTGACAGTACCGCGCGGCGCGCCGTGCGGTTGATACAAAAGCGTTTGCGCGTTTTCGGTTTTAAAAATGGTGCCGTTCGCGGCGTCAACATGCCGCGTGATCATGGTCACGCGCGCAACCGAGGCGATGCTGGGCAATGCTTCGCCGCGAAAGCCGAGCGTTTGGATCGCAAACAAATCTTCGGCGGTTTCCAATTTGCTTGTGCCATGACGCGCGAACGCGGTGGGAACGTCGTCGTGCGGAATCCCACTGCCATCATCAGCAACGCGAATGAGCCGTTGTCCGCCGCCGCGCACTTCGAGCCGAATGTCGCGCGCGCCCGCGTCGAGCGCGTTTTCGACAAGTTCTTTGACGACGGACGCGGGGCGTTCGATCACTTCGCCTGCCGCGATTTTGGAGGCGAGATCGTCAGAGAGAATACGAATGGGCATTTGTGAACGAGATTTTACCACAAACGAAAAGCCCGCTTGTAAAAGCAAAAAGTATCAGTTATACTCTCGCCTACTTTCCTCACGCACTGACTTTATCTCTGCCACTTCATTTGCAAGGAGCAAACCTTGAACGCGCTGCTGCGTCTCTCATCCGCAATTGATAAAATTACCGAAATCGCGGGAACGATCTCACGCTACCTCGTGCTTGCCATTGTCGTCATTGGTTTTACAAATGTCGTCGCGCGCTACACGGGGCGCTTTGTGGGCTTGCGGCTCACGAATAATTCTTGGATTGAAATTCAATGGTACTTGTATTCCGTCATGTTCTTTTTGGCGTTCGGCTATGTCCTCAAGCACAATGTCAACGTGCGCGTAGATTTTTATTACGCCAATTGGAGTCCAAGGCGGCGCGCGTGGATTGATCTCATCGGCACGATTTTTTTCCTCATTCCCTTTTGTCTCATTGGCATGTATGCGACGTTTAATCCCGTGATGCTCTCGTGGGGACAATTACCCGACGGCACGTTTGGCACATGGGAAGGTTCACCCGACCCCGACGGTCTGCCGCGCGCGCCGATCAAGACCATGATCATTGTCGCGTTTGCGCTTCTTTTGCTCGCTGCGATTTCGCATGCGATCAAGTGCGTTGCCGTCATCACCGGGCATGTGACTGAAGACGCCGTCGCCGAACTCGCGCCCAACGCGCCGCCCGCAGAAACATAGATTAGAAGTTGGATGTTGGATGTTGGATGTCGGATGTTGGATGTCGGATGTTGGATGTCGGATGTTGGATGTCGGAGATTGGGTGATTCATCCTTCATCTTTCAGCCCTCATCCCTAACCCCTTCCCCCCGGAGTTTTCCATGAGTTTAGACTGGCTCGCGATTGCCATGTTCGTCGGATTTTTCATCATTTTGATGATGGGCTATCCCGTCGCGTATTCGTTCGTCGGCACCGCGCTTGTGTTTGGCGGCATTGGGCTGGCGTTGGGCGCGTTCGATCTCAATTTGGTCTTGCTGCTGCCCAATCGCTGGTTCGGCACCATGTCCGATATTCAATTGATCGCGATTCCGTATTTTATTTTTCTCGGCGCGGTATTGGAAAAATCGGGCCTGGCAGAAGAGTTGCTCGAAACGGTGGGGGTTTTGTTTGGTCCGATTCGCGGAGGGCTTGCGCTCGCGGTCATTTTTGTGGGAACACTTTTGGCGGCGACAACAGGCGTGGTCGCGGCGACAATTATCGCGATGGGTTTAATCTCGCTCCCCACTATGCTCAAGTACGGATACAGCAAACAACTTGCGACCGGGGTAATTGCTTCTGCCGGCACGCTGGCACAATTAATTCCGCCAAGTTTAGTGCTGGTCGTCTTGAGCGATCAGATCGGCGTGTCGGTTGGCGATATGTTTCTCGGCGCGTTGGTGCCAGGCTTGATGCTTTCGGGCGCGTATGCGATTTATGTGATCATCATTGGAATCATTCGCCCGCAGGACGCGCCCGCCTTGCCCCTCACTGCGCGCACACTGCACGGCAGCGCGTTGTTTGGAAAAGTATTACGCGCGCTCGTGCCACCCCTCGTCTTGATTCTCGCCGTGCTGGGCAGTATCTTTTTTGGCATTGCGACGCCATCGGAAGCTGGGTCTGTCGGCGCGATCGGCGCAATTTTGCTGACGGTGCTAAACCGCAAATTCAGTTGGAACGTGCTGATCAAGTCCGCCGAAGCGACGATGCGAACCACGGGGCTTGTGTTGACGATTCTGTTTTGTTCCACATTTTTTTCGTTGGTGTTTGACGGACTCGGCGGCACAGAATTGATCACAAGTTGGCTGGTGAATATCCCCGGCGGACAACTCGGCTACCTCATCGCCGCAAACATTGTCGTCTTTTTACTCGGCGTCTTTTTGGAATTTACCGAAATCGCGTTTATCGCAATGCCGATCCTCGTGCCTGCCGCGCGCGTGTTGGGGATGGACCTGGTGTGGTTCGGGGTGGTGATGGCGGTGAATTTGCAAACCGCGTTCATTTCGCCGCCCGTCGGATTCTCGCTGTTTTATTTGCAAAGCGTTGTGCCAAAAAATGTGGCGACGATTGAAATTCACAAGGGCGCGATTCCATTCATGATCTTGCAATTGATCGTGCTGTTATTGGTGATTCTTTTCCCCGCTACGGTGACATTTTTGGTGAATGCTTCGGCAAGTTCACCCTAACAAAAACTGCGGCGCATCCTGAACAACGTTGACGGATGCGCCGCAGTTTTTTTTGTTACCCAATGCCATAGACGAAATTGGTGAAGCTCGCTTCGTTGATCTTGTTCCACGCGCGCACATCGTCGCGGAATTTTGACCACTCGGCAAAGATCGCTTTGAAATCCGCGTCTTTGGCGGAAAATTCATCAAAGAGCGTGTTCGCGGCGTTTTGCGCCGCCGTCAAAATTTCTTTGCTGTACGGCGTGAGCGTGATGCCATCGCCGAGCAGTTTCCGCAGCGCGGCTTGATTGCGCGCGTCATAGCGCGCGAGCATTTCCACATTCGCCTGCGCCGCTGCCGTTTTGACCGCCTCTTGATATTCGACAGGCAATTCTGCCCACTTGGCAAGATTCACTTCCACTTCAAGCGAAGGACCCGGTTCCCACCACCCCGGATAATAATAGTACTTGGCGACTTTATAAAAGCCAAGTTTCTCATCGTCGTAGGGACCGACCCATTCCGCCGCATCCACCGCGCCCGTTTGGAGCGCCTGGAAAATTTCGCCGCCCGCGATCACTTGGACGGTGACACCGAGTTTCGTCATGACCTGCCCGCCCAAACCGGGGATACGCATTTTCAAACCTTTGAGATCATCGGGCGTCTTGATCTCTTTGCGGAACCAGCCGCCCATTTGCGTGCCCGTATTGCCTGCGGGGAATTGAATCACTCCGAATTTTTTGGCGTAAAAATCCTGAAGCAATTTCAAACCGCCGCCGTCATAGAACCACGCATTATTTTGCTGCGCCGTCAAACCAAAAGGTAACGCCGTGCCAAACGCGGTCACGGGCGATTTACCCACGTAATAGTACGACGCGGTGTGTCCCATCGGCACTGCGCCTTGCGAAACTACATCAAGAACTTGAGTGCCCGGCGCTAACTCGCCTGCCGCGCGCGGCGTGATTTTGAATTTGCCGCCCGTCATGGCACCGACGCGTTCGGCAAAAATTTGCGCGCCGCCGAAAATCGTGTCGAGGGCAACGGGCCAGCTCGTCGCCATCTGCCAATCAAAACTGGGCTGTGCTTGTCCAACCACAGTAGGCGCGGCTACCGTGTTGACAGGCGCGTTCGTCGCGGCAGCAGTCGGACCCGTCGGCACAACTGTTGGCGTAGCAAGTTGTGTGCCACACGCGGCAGCAACGCCCGCCGTCACCGCAATCGCCGTGCTTTTTGCGGTGGTGGATAGAAACTGTCTGCGTTTCATTCTTTCTCCTCCTTGGGGATGTAAATCATTCACCTCTCATCGCTGAAAGTGGCTCTAAAGTAACAGAGCTGCGCGGATTATAGCGAGGATATAGGCGCGCGTCAATAGCTAGTTTTTGGAATTTGAGAGCGCGTCAGATACAATCCTTATGATGTTTCAACGCCCCCCAACCCTCACGGAGATTTGGAACGCGCATGCCAACATTCGGCCACACATAATGCGAACCCCGTTGCGTCGTTCCGTCGTCTATTCCGAAAAATGTAACGCCGACATTTTTCTCAAATTGGAAAATTGGCAGCCCACAGGATCCTTCAAAGTGCGCGGCGCGTTCAATCTGCTCTCACAATTGTCGCCGCAAGAAATCGCGCGCGGGCTCGTCGCCGCGTCGGCGGGCAATCACGGCGTGGCAGTCGGGTACGCCGCGCAACAATTGAACATCCAAAATGTAAGTATCTTTGTCCCAACCACCACGCCGCGCGCTAAAGTCAACAAGATGAAACGCTTTGGCGTGAATGTGCGCGAGGTGGGCGAAACGTACGATGAGGCGCATCATGCCGCTGCGGAATACGAACGCGCGCACAGTGCGACTTTTGTGCATGCCTACGATGACGCGCGTACTGTGGCGGGCGCGGGAACATGCGCGTTAGAAATCTTACAAGACGCGCAAAATTTGGACGCGGTTCTTGTGCCAGTCGGCGGCGGCGGATTGATTTCGGGCATCGCTGTCGTGTTGAAACAACTCGCGCCGCACATTCAACTCTTTGGCATCCAACCTGACGCGTCGCCCGCGCTCCGCGATTCCTTGCGCGATAATGTGTGCTATGAAGAGTACAACGCCGCGCCGACGATCTGCGATGGGCTTGCGGGCGGCATCGGACAAATTGTGTTTGAAATTGCGAAACAGAAATTGATTGACGATGTGTTGATCGTCAGTGAACGCGCGGTCCATCAAGCAGTTGCCTCGTTCGCGCGCGAGGAACAAATGATCATCGAGGGTTCGGGCGCGGTGGGGCTGGCGGCGCTGCACGAAAATCCGAGCATGTTCAAAAACAAACGCGTGGCGCTGGTGGTGAGTGGCGCGAATATAGATGCGGAGCGGCTCGCGACGATCTTGGATGAACAGCAAGTATGATCAAATACCTTCTCTTTGACCTCGACGAAACCCTCTATCCCGCGACGAGTGGACTCATGCCGGCTATCGGCGATCGAATGCGCTTGTATTTGGAACAACGCTACCACCTTTCGCCCGAACGCGCGCATGAACTTCAAAAACGTTTTTATCACACCTATGGCACGACCCTACGCGGTTTGATGCTTGAGCGCGAAATTGATCCGCAAGATTATTTGGGGTTTGTCCATGACGTTGATATTTCTCATTTTCTCGCGCGCGACGAACGATTGCATGAAATTCTTGCGAGCATCCCTTTTGAAAAAGTGATTGTGACCAACGCGGACGCGCTGCACGCCGAACGTGTTCTCGCGCACCTAGGCATTGCGGATCAATTCACGCGGATTTTTGACATTGTGTTTATGGAGTTCGAATGCAAACCCGCGCGCGGCGCGTACGAACGCGTTTTAAAAAAACTGAACGCGCGCGGTGACGAATGTATCTTGATCGAAGATTCGGTGCGGAATTTGCCAGCTGCGCGTGAACTTGACATTCAGACTATTTTGCTGCTGCCACGCGGTTCGGATCCGAACGCACAGCCGAGCCGACGTAATCTCGATCCCGCCTCCGAAAAATTTGAAACGGAGTGTCCGCCCGACGCGGATTTGTGTATTGAGGAAATCTATCAGGTGGCAGATGCCATTCAACAACTTGAACTCTCGCCTCTTGCTTCTCCCTGACGCTCTGTAATGTTGCGCTCCTCTCTCGTTTCTCGCCTCTCTCGGTTTGAACATCCCCTCGTGCTTGGCGCATACACACTCATTGCGCTCGTGATGAGTTATCCCCTCGCCGCGCAATTCGACGATCACATCGCGGGCGTGGACGGTGATGTGTGGAGTTATTTGGGGGCAATGGGTTGGGCGCGCGTTTCTTTGTTAAATCTCGGCGTCAATCCGTTTCACACGGACTATATTTTTTATCCGCTCGGCGGCGCGACGCAGCTGTTGTGGGGGACCGCACTGCCAAGTTTCGCCTCCATTCCGCTGCAACTCGCGTTCGGACTCGTTCCCGCGTTCAATTTGATGTATCTCGCGGCGAGTGGGTTGACGGGGTATGGGATGTATTTGCTTGCCAAACAAGAGCTTGGAAATTCAAAATTCCAAAATCAAATTTCTACGAAATTTGATTTTGGAATTTTGAATGGGGCGGCTTTTTTGTCGGGAGTCATCTTTGCCTTTGGCGCGCTGCGGATCGGCTATGGGCTCGCGTTCACAAACTTATTTCACACTGAATTTATGCCGTTCTATGTTTTATTTTTGCTGCGCGCGACACGAACGCGGAAATGGAAGGATGCGATTCTGGCGGGATTCTTTTTCGCATTGAATGTGTATGTGGATTTTCAGATTGCAGCGTTTCTCGCGGTGCTGACGGGAGTTTGGTTTTTGTTTGTGCTGGCACGTGCGTTCATCCGTCGAGACCCAAAGGGTTTTTCGCGCGAACGTGACTCGACACGCGCACGCGGCGAAAACCCTTTGGGTCTGGTTACGCGTTGGCTCCTCACTATCGTCGTCGCCGCAATCCTGTCCCTCCCCATGCTCGCCTTCATCCTCCAAGATTTTGCCATCGAAGGCGGCAATTACATTCGCGTCTATCCGCTAAAATATTCGGCGGAACGTTCGTATGATCTGCTCTCGTTCGTAATCCCAAATGCGCGCAGCACGTTTTATCAAAATGTTGCACCGCGCGTCGAAGGCGTGAATGCGTCTGTCAATACGGAAGGCGAATCGGAACTATCACCTGATCGTCAAGCATTTCTCGGCGTCACGGTTTTGATACTCGCCCTCATCGGTGCGATCCGTTTTCGGCGCGCGCTGCTGTTTTGGATTTTTGTTACATTGATATTTGCAACTCTCTCACTTGGTCCTGTTTTGCATATTGCTGGAAACAACACGAACATTCCTCTGCCGTTCGTCCTAGTTAACAACATTCCGATTTTGAATCACATTCGGATTCCGATGCGCTACGGCTTGATGGTTTTTTTGGGCGCATCATTTTTGGCAGGCGCGGGCGCGCTGGTTTTACTTTCGTGGAAGCGATGGTTGATCCTTCCACTGACCGCGTTGATTTTGATCGAAGCCGCGATGCTCCCTTATCCGACGCTTGAATTTCACGTGCCGCGCGTGTATGACCAGATCGCGCGGGAGACGGGCGATTTCACGATCCTCGAAATTCCAAGTTTTTATTGGCGGGACGCGGCAAAGAATGGGACGTATCAAGCGATTCATCAAAAACGGATTTTGCGCGCCTACACCAATCGCATTACACCCGATGTGGCGGATTATTTCAATCTGCGCCAAACGCCGATTGTGGTGCGGAGTTTGCGAATTTTGGAAGGTGCAGAGCAGGGCATTTTGACGAAAGAGGAAATTGAGCAGGATCGCGCCGTTTTGAACGACACCGTAAATTTTTTCAATCTGCGTTATGCGATCCTTCATCACGATCAACTTGACGTCGCGCGCGCCGCGCAGATTGACACCTACTTGCGCGACGTTCTCCACGCGAACCGTATTTATCAGGACGCGGATATATCCGTTTATCAATTCGCGGCAACTCCAAACACCCCGCAAGCACTTGATCTCGATTTGGCGGACAATGCGAGTTTGATGTATCTTGGGCGCGGCTGGCAGATCGAACCGTTCGCGAACGTAGAGGCGGAGCGTGGGCGCTATATGAAACGCGATACGAGTGAAATTTACGTGCCGCTCAGAGCGCTTGCCAGCGGCAATCTGCATCTGCGCGTTTTGAACGAAAATAATCCAACGAATTTATTTTTTGCGGTCAATGGAAAGCGTCTCAACGGCGCCGCAGTCCGGGAAGGATGGCAGACGCTCGCGCTCGTTCTTCCCCGCGGGTTTGTTGATCAAACATTGAATCTATTTCACATCCAAACAACGGATGCACCCGCCACCATCGCCGTAGGTTTTATCGAATCCGAATAATCGAAGATCGCGTATCGCAAATCGAAAATCACAAATCGAAAATCGAAAATCCCCAATGAAATCCATCGAAACCCAAATCCGCGTGCGCTATGCGGATACTGACATGAGCGGCATTGTGTACAATGCAAATTATCTCGTGTGGTTTGAAGCGGCGCGCGGCGAATTTTTTTGGCAGCGCGGGATGGACTATGCGCGCGATATCGAAGCGCGCGGGTATCATTGGCCCGTGACGGAAGCGAATCTGCGGTATCACGCGCCGGCGTTTTATGGTGACTTGCTCACCGTCCGCGCGTGGATTGCAGATGTGAAAAGCCGCGCCATGACCGTGCGATATGAAATTTCACGCGACGGCAAAAAATTGTGTACGGGTTTTACGACGCACATCAACATTGACAAGGACGGGCGTCCCACCGCGTATCCCGACGATATTCGCAAGCTGCTCACGCCGGAAGATTGAATGAATACGAAACGAATCCCCCTCGCCATCATTTTACTGTTGACCGTTTGCGCCGCGCTGGTGTATGCCGTTGGTTCGATGCGCCCTTTTAGCGCGACCGAAAAATTTTCAAACGCCGCGCCAACGTCGGTTGCGTCAAGCGCGCAGACCAGCGCCGCCACGCCTTCACAAATCGCGTTGCGCGTTCCAACCCATCACGCAAATACTACGCGCATTGCCCAAGCGGCAACCGCGACGGAAACTGCCGCGCCCGCCGATCCGCGCGCCATCGCCGCGACGCAAACTTCGATCCCCGCGCAAAAAACATTGGACGCGATTGCGACGCGCGCCAAATCACCGCCCGCCGCGAAAAAATCAAATCCCGCGCGCGCGATTTTCAAGACAACCAACTTTTTGTTGATTGGCACCGACACGCGCACGGACGATCCGAATTGGAAACCGAATACGGACGTGATGATCGTACTCTTTCTTGATACGGCGAATCAGCGCGCCGCGCTCTTGAGTTTGCCGCGTGATCTCGTCGTCGCGATTCCAGGACAGCATGCGTTTCGCATCAATTCCGCGTATCATCACGGTTGGGAAAAAGAGGGTGTCGAGGGGGGCGTGAAAATCCTCAAGCAGATTCTGCGCGACGACTTTGACATTCGCATTGACCATTGGTCTTTGATTGATTTCAATGGGTTGAACAAAATTATTGACACACTCGGCGGCATCGAGGTCAACGTGCCGTGCGCGCTGAGTGATACGATTGACGAGCTAGCATTTACAATCCCCGCAGGCAATGTGCCGATGGATTATTTGACCGCGAAACGTTATGTGCAATCGCGTTACACCACCAGCGACACCTCGCGCAATTATCGCCAGCAGCGCGTCGTGTGGGCAATGGCGAAAAAAGCGTTGGACTTGAACGCGCCTGATCGTGTGCCTTTGTTGTATGAACAAATCAAAGACAATGTTGCAACGGATATGACGTTATTCGACATGGTAGGGCTCGTGCCTGCCGTGTACCAACTCGATCTCCAAAATCATCCCGAACGTTTGCGCGCGCGCGTCCTGCAAGTGCCAGCTGTGTATCCGTGGATTTCGGCAAGCGGCGCGTGGCTCTACATGCCGAACTATGATGTGATCCAAAAAGAGTTGGATGAGATTTTCGACGCGCCCCAAATTGCGGCAAATGAAGCGACGCAAGCGGAATGTCCGCCGCAGGCATCCACAACGCCGCCGACAGATGTAGCAACCGTGACACCCACGCCATAAAAATGTGGCGATGACCCAGCTCGCGCGTAGGGAGCGTTCGCAAGTGCAGTCCACTTGATAACGCGACCGACTCGGCGTTAGAGAACGCCTTCGACGCGTCGTGGGGAATCACCAAAAAAATTTCTTTGCGGATTTCTAACGCGCATGGTAGAATTATTGCGAGCCAAAACGTAACCGCCACGCTTAACCCCTCGTAAAGCACTTGGGAAATTCCAATCATTCACGCGTTCAAGCAAAACGCCTTTGAACGCAAGCGAGGTTCAATTATGGCAGATCCAGCTTCTAAAACCGCAACGACTCCAAAACCCGCCGACCCGAGTGTCTTGATCGAAATTTGGCGTTCGATGCAATTGGTGGGACGCTTGATGCTCGATCCACGCGTGCCCTTTTTACCGAAATTCATCGTGCCGCTCGTCGCGCTCTATGTTCTTTCGCCTATTGATGTCGTGCCCGATTTTGTGCTCGTGCTGGGACAACTCGATGATATCGCGCTGTTGTTCTTTGGCACGAAACTCTTTATCAATCTTTGTCCGCCCGATGTGGTGATGGAACATCGCCGCGCGCTTGGCGGTGGTCGCGAAGTCACCGATGACGATTACGTGGATGGCACGTACCGCGTCGTGGATGAAGATAAAAAATAGTGACAAGTGACAAGTGACGTTGAAAGTTTTCCCGTCACCCGTCACCCGTCACCCTTTCGTAATGCCTGATCCCGCAATCAAAACACAAACCGATCTTGCCAGCGAACTTGGCATCTCGGCGCAAACGCTAAAAAATTGGACGCGCGATTTTGCCGCGTTCCTTTCCGCGCCCGGCGCGCTCGGTGAAACCAATCGCCGCTTTAATGACGACGATGTTTTCGTCCTCAAGCGCATCAAAGACCATCTCTCAGCAGGTCTCACCTTTGAAGAAACCGCCGATGAATTACGCAACGATGGTTACGGCGAGCCATTGAACGGCGACAGCCCGCACGGCGCGATCATGGTGCCAAACGCGCAGCAAGGATTCGGCGTCATGACCGACACCTTGCGTGTCATGATCGAAAATCAACAAACCGTTCAAAACAGTTTGCAGGTCAATCGCAATCTGCTCGGCGTGATCATTCAAGACAATTTCAACTTGAAAGAAGAAAATGCGAAACTGCGCGAACGGATGTTGAAACTGGAACAAGAGTTGGGCGAAATGAAAAAGCGCGATCAAGAGTATCGCCTCATGGTCGAACAACGCCTCATGCGCGCAGAAAACGTCTTGCGCGCCGAAGCGAACAAAACCGTCTGGCAGAAATTGTTTGGCGGATAATTTTCTAAAGCATCCGCCATCGAAACCTGATTTTTGGATTTCACAAAATTCAAAAATCAGGTTTTATTTTTGTAGGACAAATTTGCAATTTGCCCTACGGGCGACAAATTACAAATTTGTCGTACCGGAGATCACAAAATTCAAAAATCAGGTTTTTTTCTTGTAGGACAAATTTGCAATTTGTCCTACAGGCGACAAATTGCAAATTTGTCGTACGGGAGGTCTCATGCAAATTCGTCTCGCCGTCGTCGGTTTGGGAAATGTTGGACGCCGCTTTTTGGAGCTCGTCCAACGCAAACACGCGTTGATTGAACAACGCTTTCAGCTCGATCTCGTCGTCACTGCCGCAGGCGACACCAGCGGCGGCGCGGAATATTTTCGCGGGCTCGACATTGGCACCATCTTGCACCTGAAACATTCGGGCAAGGGCATCGCCGCGTATCCGCAGCACGGGCGCGGTGAAATGAATATGGTGGATGTGGTGCGCTCGTGTCACGCGGACGTGTTGGTGGAAAATACGCTGACGAATCTCACCGATGGCGAACCAGGACTTTCGACGATGCGTGAAGCGATTGCGCGCAAAATGCACATAGCCACCGCGAACAAGGGTCCGCTCGTTCTGGCATATCAAGATTTATTCGCGCGCGCGGAACAACAAAAAGTGAAAATTTTGCACAGCGCGACGGTGGCGGGAGGATTACCAGTCGTGAACATCGGACGCCGCGATTTGGGCGCGGGCGACATTACAAAATTTGAAGGCATTGTCAACGGCACGACGAATCATATTCTTGAGGCAATGACACACGGCGAGTCGTACGACGCGGCATTGAAACACGCGCAAGACATTGGGATCGCGGAAGCGGATCCGACGCTCGACGTGGACGGCTGGGATGCGGCAAACAAATTGGTGATCGTGGCGAACGCGTGCCTGCATCGTCCGACTACATTAAAAGAATTGCGCGTGGAGGGGATTCGCGGTGTGACGCAACAGGATTTGCAAAATGCGCGCGCGAACGGGCAGGTAATCAAGCTCATTGCGCGCGCAGTGAAAAAGGGTGACGATTACGAATTGACGGTGAAACCTGAAATCCTCGACGCATCGCATCCGCTCGCGGGCGTGGGCGGCGGCTATATGGCGGTCTTGTACGAAAGTGACATTAACGGACAAATTTTCGCGCGCATCAAGGAAGACAATCCGTACCCGACAGCGGCGGGGGTGCTGCGCGATGTGATTAACATTTACCAATGACCAAAAAAATTCAAATCCTGTTTTCGGCAAAGAAAACGAGATTTGAATTTTTTTTGCCCCCCCTTTATTCCACTCCAAACGTCAAGCCCAACCCGCGCAGCCATTTGCGATACGCAATCGCCGTGCGATCACTTTTCAGATGCAATTCGGTTTGCAGATCGAGGGGCAGTAATTCGGGACGTTGCGATTGCAAAATCGGCGCGTCTTGGGAAAAAATTTTGTCTTGATACGCGACAAGTTCGGATTCCGAAATTTCAAAACCGTAATTCATCGCCATCCACATGTACGCGGTGGATTCATTTTTTTCGTGCGGCGTGATGAAAAGCAAAATCGAAAAACCGCGATCAGATGATTGTTTATCAAATCCGGAGGATTTGACAAAGTATGCGGACAGCGGGCGCGTTGAACGGTATGTGTACGTCACCGTATCCCCCTGCCCCGTGCCATACGGATCGGGTTGATAGACGCGCACATCGCGCGCAATCACACCCTCGTTCGTAATCTCCGCTTCATAATCCTCAATTTCGGGATGCGCCGCGTCGCCCAAAATTCCTTCATGCACGAAGGGAAAATGCGCCACATCCAAAAAATTTTCCACAATCCGCGGCGCGCTGGCGTGAACGGGATAGGGTCCGCAAAAAATTTTTCGGTACGACGCGTCATCCCATTCGGGAAACGCGGGACCGTCCGCGCGCGGTTCGTCCAAACAAACCCACACCATTTCATACGCGACGCGCGCGCGAAATGTTTTGACACGCGCTTTATCAGGCGGCGTTTGTTCGGGATGCGCGGGGATGTGAATACATTTGCCTTCTGCGTTGTACGTCCACCCATGATATGGACATTGCAAAGTATTCTCGCGTACGCGTCCGAGCGACAAACGCGTGCCGCGATGCGCGCACAAATCCTGCCACACCAAAATTTCGTCCCCGCATTTCCAAGCGACAACATCTTGCCCCAACACGCGAACGCCGATGGGGTTTTGTATTTCTAGCGCGCGTAATGATGTAATGGGCAAATATTCGTGAGAAAGAACAGGATCGTATTCCATTCATTTCCACCTTTTCAGAGGGATGTCATTTCGAGCGGAGCGAGAAATCTCGGTTGGCACTGCTGGAGATTTCTCGCAGGGGCGGCTCGAAATGACAATTACGCAGACCTTGCAAAAGCTATGTCTGATTTTACCGCAACTATTGACACTCTTGAATACCGCGCGTACTATCATTCGCAATGGCACGCCCGCCCCAAAATTCTGCAAACGCTTTGCGACTTTGTCTGCTTGGTTCCTTCCTGCTGGAACGCGGCAAGAAAACCGTCCGCCTCCCCACGCGCAAAATTGAATCGCTGCTCGCGTTTCTCGCGCTGCATCCCGAAGCGCATCCGCGCGAAAAACTCGCCGCGCTGTTGTGGGGCGATGTGAGCGATGAACAAGCGCGCGGGTCATTACGCAAGGCGTTGACACTTTTGCGCGCCGCGTTGGGCGATGAAATCATCCTCGCGGATCGGCAGGCGGTTCAATTCAATCCCGAGTACTCGATGTGGGCGGACGCGCAAGAGTTTGAGCGCGTCACAAACGCGCGTGAATGGATCACACTCGAACGCTTGCATGAAACGAGTCAACAACTCAACGCGCTGTATCGCGGCGATTTACTCGCGGATTTGTACGATGATTGGATTTTTCCATTACGCGAAGAATACCGTGAACGCTTTGTGAGTACGCTGCTGGCGTTGGCGCAAGGATTTCGCGCGCACAGCGAATATGCGCGCGCGATTTTACGCGCGCAGCGCGTCTTGCAACTTGATGCGGCGAATGAACACGCTCATCAGCATTTGATGTTTTGCTATGTTGGCTTGGGAGATCGTCATGCCGCGTTGAAACAATACGAAGAATGTGTGCGCGCGCTCGATCAGGAACTGGGTGTTGAACCTTCGCGCGAGACACTCGCATTGTATCAATGGATTCAACAATTTTCGGGCGAACGCGCGGCGAACGAAGCGCTGGCGACGAATTTGCCGATTCCATTGAGCAGTTTTATTGGACGCGAACAAGATAAAGCAATCATCAAACAATTTTTGAAATCGGACGCGCGGCTTGTCACACTGACGGGTCCGGGCGGCAGCGGCAAAACGCGTTTGGCGATTCAGACCGCGACGGATTTGATTTGTGCGGGGGGCGGGAACGTTACGGCGAACGGGAACGTTACGGCGAACGGGAACGTTACGGCGAACGTTCCGTACGGGGATGGGGTGTGGTGGGTGGAATTGGCAGCGCTTGCGGATGGGGCAAATGTAATTCCACAAATTGCAAAAACGCTTGGGGTGCGCGAAATCGCACAGGAACCATTGCTTACGACATTACAAACCTTTTTGCAAACAAAACAATTGCTGCTCATTCTCGACAATTGTGAGCATGTGCTTGAAGCGTCCGCGCAGTTCGCGCATGAATTGTTGAGCCGCGCGCCGCGATTAAGAATTTTGGCGACGAGCCGCGAAGCGTTACACATCGCGGGCGAGCAAGTGTATCCCGTACCGACGTTGAATGTGCCGCGACGCGACGCGTGGTCTTATATTGATCTGTTGCGCGAGTTTGAAGGGATTCGTTTGTTTGTCGAACGCGCGCAGGCGATTCAACCCGCGTTTCAACTCACTGAACAAAACGCGCCCGCCATCGCGCAAATTTGCGCGCGGTTGGATGGGATTCCTCTTGCGCTCGAACTCGCCGCGTCGCGCATCAAAATTTTGTCGCCGCAAGAGATCGCCGCGCGGCTCGACGCGCGTTTCGATCTATTGCAAGACGCGAATCGCGCCGCGCCGCCGCGGCATCAAACTCTGCGCGCGGTGTTGGATTGGAGCTGCGAGCTACTTGACGAAAGCGAACGCGTCTTGTTTCGGCGCATGTCCATTTTTGCGGGGGGGTGTACGCTCGATGCGATAGACGCGGTAATGGTGGATCTAGAATCGGTTTCTGTTTTTGAGACACTGGCGCATTTGATTGACAAGTCACTGGTCATTTCTACCGCGTACGGAACCAGCACGCGTTACGGAATGTTGGAAACCATTCGTGCCTACGCGCGTGAGATGTTGGGCGTTGCGGGTGAAGAGCCACAGCTGCGCGCACGTCATTTCGAATATTTCCACAAAACCGCGCAAGCCGCCGAACCCCGCTTGTTCGAGGCGGGCGAACGGAGCGGTATCCATTGGGCGGAAACAGAATTGGACAATCTGCGCGCAGCATTGACGTTTGCGCTCGAACCCATTCTGTCAAAAGCGGAACGCCTTGACCGCGCCGAACGCGGGCTGGAATTTATAGCGCATGTATGGCCTCTTTGGCTCGATTGGGGCTACATCACGGAAGGGAACCAATGGCTGAACCAGCTCCTTGCGGTACAGACCGAGCCGAGTCTTGGGCGCGCAAGAGCGCTTCTGCTTGCTGGAGATTGCGCGCGCTTTCGCGGCGATCATGCCGCAGAGCAAGCGTTAATCCATGAAGGGCTCGCGTTGGCGCGGCAAATCGGAGACAAGATGCGGATCGCATGGGCGGTTATGGAAATGGGTTTGGTGGAACGCGACTTTATCCGTTACCCGCAAGCCATCATTTTTTTCCGCGAAGCGATGGCGCTGTTTCAAGAATTGGATGACAAGCTCTGGGTGTATCGGACTTGTTATATGTTAGCAGATACGCTTGTGGCAAACGGCGAGCGGGAGGAAGGCAAACGCAGATGGAACGAAGGACTAGAGTGGTTTCGCGCACAGAATAACCAATTGCACGTGGCGTGGGGATTGGAGGGGTTGGGAACCATCGTGCGACTCGAGGGGTACTTGGAGCAAGCCGCGACTCTTTACGTTGAGAGTACGAATCTCCGCATCGCGATTCGAGACAATCTGGGAATGACTCATTCTCTCGAAGCGCTGGCGCAACTTGCCGCATCTCAACAGGAGTTTGAACGCGCGGCGGTAATGTGGGGCGCGGCTGACCAATCCCGCAGGACACTGAACATGTTGCTCGACCCGACGCGCGCCAGTTTCTTTACGAGCTTGATCCCCGTTGCACGGGACCAATTGGGCGACGATTATTTCTCAAGGGCGTGGGCGCGCGGCAGCGCAATGCCTCTCGCGCGTGCCATTCAATTTGCTCTGGCTCATCAATAACACTCCTCCTTATTTCCCGATTTTTTCCCGATGGGTTGCTATACTGAAAAAAACAGTGCGGAGGAAACACTCTGCCAATTCTTTCAGGAGGCAATCTACTTCAAAAACCCGTTTTCTTGGGCACGGCGAATTCCCCAGTATGTTGCAATTGAGAAAACGGGTTTTTGAAAATTCCCTCAGGAGGCAATCTCATGTTCGGTAAAAATTTCTGGCGCAGCGTGTTGGTTCTGGCGGCAACGCTCGCGCTCACCATCGGTTTGGCAGGCACGCAAACGTTCGCCGCACCCGCGGCGGATACAGATGCCGTCACAGTTGTTCAACAGTATTACGCCGCATACAACGCGCGCGATATTGACAAAGCGGTAAGTTTTCTTGCCGATGACGTGGTCTTTATCAATCCCACCGGCACCTACATCGGCAAAGCGAAAGCCCGCGAGAATTTGGAAGCCATCGCCAAAGATGGCTTGATCTTTGAGTTGTTCGATTTCAAGGAAGAGAATGGGCGCGTCGTCTATGCGTACAAAGTGATTATCGGCGGTGAAACGGTCGAGACAGGCGCGGGCGGACTCACCATCGTCAAGAACGGACTGATCGTTTTCGACGGCACCGTTGACACCGAAAAACAATTGCCGACGACGGGCGCGGAATGGTCAATCAATGCGCTGTTGTGGATCGCGCTTGCGGGGATGATGCTTGTTGGATTGGGCGCGCTGGTGATCAAGAAAACGCGCGCGGGGTAAAACGCTGCCAGCGGATTGGGAAAACGGATAAGCGGATAAACGGATGAGTTTGCTGCATCCGTTTATCTTTTTTGGCTCGACAAAGCAAGTGTGAAAAGATGCCACGCTACTTTCTGCAATCGCTTACGATTGCCAAGTGCGTGGCATCTTTTCACACGGGACACACTTTCTTGAGTTGAGCACTTTTTTTTATCCACTGACCGACTTGCCCAACGCGATAAGCGACAAAAATTCAAACGCGAGATTTGCGGCGAGGAGTGATGTGATTTCACTGTGATCGAAAGAGGGATTTACCTCTACGAGATCGAAACCGATTAGATTCAACCCTTTCAGTCCGCGCACCATTTGCAACGCTTGGAAACTTGTAAAGCCCCCAACTTCGGGCGTGCCTGTACCGGGCGCATACGCGGGATCAACGGAATCAATGTCGAATGAAACATACACGGGACGCGCGCCCACAACTTGATGAATCGTCTCGACAATTTTTTCCGTTCCTATTTTCATCGCGTCGCGAATCGTGAGGATGCGCGCGCCGAGATTCGTTGCCATCGCGTAATCGTTCAAGTCGGACGTGGAACCGCGAATGCCGATTTGCAAATACGCGTCCGTGTCAATCAAATTTTCTTCGACGGCGCGGCGAAACGGTGTGCCGTGACTGTACTTGAATCCTTCAAAATCATAGTCCCACATATCGCCGTGCGAATCGAAATGCACCACCGCGATTTTTCCAAATTTCGCATGATGCGCGCGCAATAACGGAAGCGCAATCGAATGATCGCCGCCGAGGGTGATGAC
>Ga0247727_10004170_pt1 | contig 30940 bp, 28 predicted proteins | sample WisWelCaveWW1625_FD_202498 | JGI IMG/M metagenome (GOLD analysis project Ga0247727, IMG submission 202498) | Biofilm microbial communities from Wishing Well Cave, Virginia, United States - WW16-25 | ecosystem: Environmental > Aquatic > Deep subsurface > Groundwater > Cave microbial mat | place... | reverse complement strand
TATCATCAACAAGACTTGCAAGAAGGCCTCGTCCATCTTCTTCAAGACGCCGTCAAGATCCGCTTGATGAGCGACGTGCCGCTTGGGGCGTTTCTCTCCGGCGGCATCGATTCGAGCTGCATCGTCGCGTTGATGGCGCAAGTGATGAAAGAGCCGGTTAAAACTTTTTCCATCGGTTTCGCCGAAGGCAGTTATAACGAGCTGCATTACGCGCGCGCCATTGCGAAACATTTCAAAACCGATCACAAGGAATTTATTCTGCGCCCCGGCGCGCTCGAGCTGACTGAAAAGCTGGTGAAACATCTTGACGAGCCGCTGGGAGATTTTTCGATTTTTCCGACGTACCTCGTTTCGAAGATGGCGCGCGAGCATGTCACCGTCGTGCTTTCCGGCGACGGCGGCGACGAGCTGTTTGGCGGCTACGACGCCTATCTCGCTGATTCGATGTATCGCCGGTATCGCAAGATTCCGGCGTTCATCCGCAATCGGGTCATAATGCCGGTAACTACATCTTTACCTCCCAGCGAGAAGAAAAAAGGACTGCGCAATCGCTTGAAACGCTTCGTCGAAGGCACGCGTTATCCCGAGGATCTTCAGCACGTGCGCTGGATGATGTTTCTCGCCGACGAGGAAAAATCGCGGCTTTATGGCGAGGCCATGGCGCCCGTGCGTTCCCAATATTTGCCTTATGAATATATCCGGCATTGCTTTGCCCAAGCCGATTCGCCGGATTACGTCAATCGCCAGCTTTACGTCGACATCAAGACGTATCTCTGCGACGACATCATGGTGAAGGTGGATCGCATGAGCATGGCCACCTCGTTGGAGGCGCGCGCGCCGTTTCTGGATTATCGCGTCGTCGAATATGCCGCGACGATTCCGAGCGCGTTGAAAATTCGCGGCGCCAAGACGAAGTATATTCTCAAAAAAGCGATGGCGCCGCTGCTGCCGCCGGAAATCATCAACCGCGGCAAGGAAGGCTTCAGCATTCCGATTAAAAATTGGCTGCGCGAAGAATTGCGCCCCATGATGCTGGATGTTTTGTCGCCGGCCAGGATGCGGCGCGACGGTTTTTTCAATGCGGATTATGTGCAGCAATTGGTCAACGAGCATTTGCAAGGCGTCGAAAACCACAGCCACCGGCTTTGGGCGTTGATGGTTTTCAACATTTGGCGCGGCCAATATTTGGCCGCGGCGTAGCGTTGTGAGAGCCGGGCGTGGGAAATGCCAGTCGCCTGATATGGCAATAATTTACAAGGAAGAAAATGGATTTTTTGCGAATGGATTTTGCTCTGAAAAAGTTTTCAATCTAAGTCAAAGTGTGCCTGTAAGGGATGACGGGACATGTGAGAGGATGGCATGCTAAAAAAAGTAAAACATCTGCGTAATCTGCTGCGCTTTGCCAGGGGCAAGCAAGACCCCATTATCGGGCCGGTCAAGGCGGTCTGGGAAGTTGTCAATACCTGCAACGCCCGCTGCCGCACGTGTGATCGTTGGCAGGAAAAAAACGATCCGACCATTCTTTCCACCGTTGAAGGCAAAGCTTTGATCAAGCAGCTTGCCGAAATCGGCGTCTTGAATTTGGCGTTTACCGGCGGCGAGCCTTTGTTGCGCAAAGACATTTTTGACCTCGTGGCCTTTGCGAAAAAACAAAATCTTTCTACTTCGTTGTACACCAACAGCCTGTTGCTCAACGTGCGGCGCGCCAAGGAGTTGATCGACTCCGGCCTCGATCTGATCTATCTTTCCATCGATGGCAGCACGGCGGCGTTGAATGACAGCTTGCGCGGCATTGCCGGTTATTTTGATTTGGCCATGAAAGCGCTGGAGAGCCTGAAATCGCTGCGCAGCAACGGCCATCCCAAAATTTTCTTTGCCGTCACCATCACCAAAAAGAACTTGCACGACCTGGAAAATCTTGCCCGCTTGGTCAAAACGAACGGCCTCGACGGTTTGTCGCTGCAATTGGCGTTGCATGCGCCGCAAATCAAGTATTGCCTCGAAGATGAACTGGCCTTCAAGCCGGGTGATGGCGCGGCCTTGCAAGCCGTCGTCAATCGCGTGATCGAGCAATATCATCATTACCTGCCGATGAACCGCGAATACTACCGGCATTTTGCCGATTATATCGAACAGCCGCAAACCCTCTACGCGCATCTCAACACCGTGGGATTTGCAACCGCCGTGATCAATTCGTGGGGCGATGTTTATCCCGATCTCTTGAAGACCGACAGCATGGGCAACATCCGCCGCCAGACCTTCAAGGAAATTTGGTTCGGTGAGCAGGCCTGCACCGTGCGCCGGCGCGTCGCCCGTCACGAGCATCCGGTCAGCTTCTTTGATAGTTTTGTTTCATTGAATTTTGCCGTCGAGCATGCCTCGGCTTTGAATTTTCACCGCATTCTAAAGCCTATTTTGAATGGCGCGCAACACTTTTAATCCGGCTGACGGCGTCCGTAGGATTCGGTGAATCATCACGAGCGTCGCCGGAAACCGGCAGTTGGAGAAAGAAAATTTCAGCATGTTTGAAGTCGCCGCCGCCGAAAATTTAAAACAACAACGCAATGGCGCTTACGTGGCGCCGCGTTTGATCGCTGGCGACCCTTTGCTCAACGCCATTTGCGAGTATTGGAACGCTCATATTCACGATCTCGCCGTCGCCGAACACCCGGTTGGCACGAAGGGTTTTTTTGATGATTTGGACGAATATCGTTTTGATAAATTATGTTATCTGCCCAAAGTTGTCGATTTCAACGGCTATCGCGGCAAGAAAATTCTCGAGATCGGCTGCGGCGTCGGCATCGACCTGATCCGCTTTGCCCGGGGCGGCGCGCGCGTAACCGGCGTGGATTTGGCGTCGCAATCCATCCAGTTTGCCAAAAAAAATTTTGAGCTGCGCGGCCTGGAAGCCGATTTGCGCGTGATGAACGGTGAGGCGCTGGAGTTTGCCGGCAACAGTTTCGACGTGGTCTATGCGCACGGCGTTTTGCAATACACCGCCGACGCCGCAAAGATGGCCAAAGAGATGCATCGCGTGCTCAAGCCCGGCGGCGAAGCGATTGCCATGGTCTACAACCGGATTTCCTGGCTCAATGCGCTCTCGTTGCTGATGAAAGTCGAATTGGAGCACGAAGACGCGCCGGTTCTCAAAAAATATTCGCAGGGCGAATTTAAAAAAATGCTCTCACCCTTTTCCTCCATTCGCCTCGTTCCGGAGCGATTTCCGGTCGCCAGCCGTTTGCAGCAGGGATGGAAAGCCGCGGCCTTCAACCGGATTTTTGTGCCGGCCTTCAATCTCATCCCGCGTTTTTTGGTTCGACCCCTCGGTTGGCATCTCATGGCGTTTTGTCGGAAGTAAAGCATCATATTAAATTGCAAATTGAAAATTTGCAATTTAAAATTTTCAATAAATATGGTTGCGCCTTGAAGCCTCACAAAGCGAATATGAAGAAATAAAGAAAAAATGCCTCGAACCGTTTTAGTTACCGGCGCCAACGGCTTCACCGGTAGCTACGTTTGTAAACACCTCATCCAGCGCGGCGATCGCGTGCGCGCGCTGGTTCGCAAGACCGGCAATCTGGATTTGCTCAAGGGCGTCGATGTTGAATACGTTCATGGCGATTTGGCCGGCGACTCCCTCAACGAGACCTTGGCGGCGTCGCTGAAGGGCGTCGAGGTGATTTATCATCTTGCCGCGGTTTATCGCACCGAAGGCGTGCCGAAAAAATATTTTTGGGAGGTTCACGTCGACGGCACGCGACGCCTGCTGGAAGCGGCGCGGCGCTCGAATGTTTCTCGCTTTGTGCATTGCAGCACCGTCGGCGTGCAGGGCGAAATCAAAAACCCGCCGGCCACCGAAGAAGCGCCGTTCGCGCCCGGCGATGTTTATCAACAAAGCAAAGTTGATGGCGAAAAACTGGCGCGGCATTTTTTTCAAGAGCACGATTTCCCTGGCGTCGTCGTGCGTCCGGTCGGCATCTACGGCCCCGGCGACATGCGCTTTCTCAAGCTCTTCAAGTTCATTTATAACGGCAAATTTCGCATGTTGGGCAGCGGCAAAGTGCTTTATCACATGACCTACGTCGACGATTTGGCGCGCGGCATTCTTTTAGCCGGTGAAAAAAAAGAAGCGTTGGGGCAAGTCTTCACCATTGGCGGCAACGGCTATCTCACGCTGGCGGAATTGGTCGACCGCGTGGCGGCCGCCTTGAACGTTCCCGTCCCCCGCAAAAGCTTTCCGGTGTGGCCGGTGTGGTTTGCCGGCCTTCTTTGTGAAATCGCCTGCCGTCCCTTTGGCCTCGAACCGCCTCTCTATCGCCGGCGCGTCGAATTTTTTATGAAAGACCGCGCTTTCGATATTTCGAAAGCGAAACGTTTGCTCGGTTATCAACCGCAAGTCGACCTCGACACCGGCTTGCGCTTAACCGGCGATTGGTATCGCACCCAAAATTTATTGTAGTTCGGCGTAATGCCTTCAGACATCAAACTTTGAATTTAGAAAACGTTTTAGCTTTACAACAAATTCAAACATTGCTTCTGCAACACGTGATTTTGTAAAATAAAACGCAAAGGATTGCGAAATTGAGCAACTCGTCAAATTCAAATCCACCTCGCGACAGCGTCGAAATTCAAAAAGAACTTTTCGACGCCAAGAAATCGAAATTAGCCAAATATAAAGAATTAATTCTTGGCGAAAAGAGCACGGCGTTCTTAATAAAATACGAAATTATTATTACGCTCATAAGCTGGTTGCCCGGCGCACTGGGTTTATTGTTGCGGAGCAGGCTTTACCCGCTTTTAATCGGTCGCATTGGCCGCAATGTGACGTTCGGCATGAACGTTGTGTTGCGCCATCCTCGCAAAATTCATATTGGCGATAATGTGGTGATTGATGATAACGTCTTGCTCGACGCCAAAGGCGAAAACAACAACGGCATCACGATTGGCAACGGCGTCTTCGTTGGCCGCAACACGATTTTAAGCTGCAAAAACGGCGACATCATTATCGACGACAACGCCAACATTGGTTTTAATTGCGAGGTCTATTCCGCCAGCCGCGTGCGCATCGGCAAAAATGTTTTGCTGGCTGCCTACGTTTATCTTGTCGGCGGCACGCATCATTTCGACCGCACTGACGTTCCGATTCTCTTTCAAGAGCGCTCGAGCCGGGGCATCGAAGTGGGCGACAACGCCTGGCTTGGCGCGCACGCCGTTGTTTTTGACGGCGTGAAAATCGGCAAAGAGTGTATCATCGGTGCCGGCGCCGTCGTCAACAAAGATGTTCCGGATTGGAAAATCGCCGCGGGCGTGCCCGCGAAAATCGTGCAAGACCGCCGTGAAGAAAAGGAAACGAAAGTGGTGAATTTCTGATGCACAAGATTCTTCACGTCATCGACAAGCTCAGCATGGACGGGGTGAATCCCAGCAGCGTCGCGCTGTGTTTTATCGAATGGATCAAACACCGCGACGCGCGGCGGTACGACGTCATGGTGGCGTCGTTGCGTCCGCGTGACGCCGCCTCACAGCATCTCGAAGCGAGCGGCGTGAAGATGTTTTATATCGACAAAGGCAAATACTCTTTTGCCAACGTCGGCGCGTTGACGGAGATTATTCGTCAAGAAAAAATCGACCTGCTGCATTTGCACGGCTATAGCGCCGCGAATTTTGGCCGTCTCGCCGCCAAAAAGTGCGGCATTCCGAATGTCATGCACGAATGGGCGGTGCTCAAAACTTTGCCGCATCAATTCGTCATGGATCGCTGGCTGAGCGGCAAAACCGATATCGCCGTCGGCGTGAGCGAAGGCGTAAAAGAATTTTTGGTTCAAGGCCGCTGCGTTCCGCTTGATAAAATTCGCGTCGTCTGGAACGGCGTCAATCTCAACAATTTTAAAACCGCCGAACCGGACAAGATTCAAGCCTTTCGCGAGAAATTCGGCATCGCGCCGGAGCAAAAAGTCGTCGGCACGGTCACACGATTGCGTGAGGAAAAAGGCAATCGTTATTTCATCGAAGCCGCGCCGCAGGTGTTGCGGGAATTTCCGAACGCGCGCTTCGTCATCGCCGGCGACGGCCCGTTGCGCGAAGAGCTTGAAACGCTTGCGAAAAAACTCGATCTCGACGGCAAATTGCACTTCGCTGGTTTCGTTTCGGAAGTCGCCGTGGCGCTGGCGGCGATGGATATTTATGTCATGGCCTCGCTCATGGAAGGTTTTCCCTTCGCGCTCGCCGAAGCCATGGCCGCCGGCAAAACCGTCGTGGCCTCGAATGTCGGCGGCATGAAAGAAATGATACAGCACGACGAGAATGGTTTGCTCGCGCCGCCCGCCAACAGCGCAGCCCTGGCAGAGGCGTTGATGCGCTTGCTCAAAAATCCGACACTCAGCCAGCGCCTGGGCGATGCCGCGCGCCAACGCAGCCAGGCCTTCAGCGTCGAACGCAATGTCCAGGCGTTGGAATCTATTTACACGGAATTGCTTTCGAGAAAAAATGGTCACGGTTGACCTCATGCTGTAACGCAACATTTATGTTGCGACAGTACGAGTATCCGTGTCGAACGCACTTGCAAGATGCTTTCAACTTTACTTAACAAGCTCCGCTGGAGTTGTCGCAAAAATGTCCCGGATCTTTTGGCGCTGCTGCGCCGTCATTATCCGGAATTTATGTTCAGCCGGAATCCGAAGCCGCTGCAAAATGAAATTTCCGTTTTTATCTTTCATTCCGTTGAGCCGGTTTCGTTTGAGGCCAAGCTGCAATTTTTGGCGCGGAATGGTTATCGCGCATTAAACAGCGAAGAGTTTCGCGCCGCCATCGCCGGCGAGCGCGATATTTCCGAAAAAAGTGTTTTGCTCACGTTTGACGACGGCACCGCGACGTTGTGGACGGTGGCTTATCCTCTGTTGCGGAAATACGGCTTTCGCGGCGTGAGCTTTATCATTCCCGGTTGCATTCCGGAACGCGCGCCGGAAACGCCGAAGTATGAAGATTTTGCCGCGGGTCGCGCCACCGCCGAGGCGCTCGCCACCCGCGAGCGCAATCATTTTCCCTTGTGCTCGTGGCAGGAAATTGTTGAAATGCACCAAAGCGGCGTGATTGATTTTCAATCGCACACCATGCATCATCATCAGGTTTGTGTGTCGCCGCAACTGGTCGATTTCATTCATCCGTGCTATGATTTTTATTTCTTTGCCAACATCAACGTGCCGGTTTATCGCGAAAACGGCAAATTGAATTACGGCCGTCAAATGCCGTGGGGCACGCCGGTTTATCGAGCCGAGCCGCGCATGGCCGGCCGGCCGCAATATTTTGATGACGAAGCCGCGCGCCAGGCGTGCATCGCGCATGTTGCTCAACATGGCGGAGAAAAATTTTTTGATCATACTGATTGGTGGAAATCATTGATGGCGGTTTATCGCGAAGCCTTGTCAAATCGCCGGCAAGATGAATTTGAAACCCACGAGACCCAGGCGCAAATGATCTGGCAGGATTTGCATCTTGCCAAACAAATGATCGAAACCCGCTTGCCCGGGAAAAAGGTCGATCAACTTTGTTATCCGTGGTTCATGGGCAGTGAAGTCGCCGTCGCGCAATCGCGCCGCGCCGGTTATCGCGTGAATTATTGGGGCTTCGTGCCGCAATACAAAACCAATCAAGCGGGACAGGATTTGTTTTACGTGCCGCGTATTGAGGAGCATTATATCTATCGTCTGCCCGGCGAAGGCCGAAAACCGCTGCGGGAAATTTTGCAAACGAAAGTGCAGGCGAATCTCCCGCGATTTATCCGCCGGCTAAAATAACTTATTAGGCCGTAGGCATCTTTTGCAACGAGCCCAGCAACCAGCATCAAGCATCCAGAACATGATCTTCGGAACAATAGGAAAATCTCTTTTCGATGAAGCTGCAAGCGGCGTCAAGGCGCAGCGAAAAACGGCCAGCAAATATTTTCTCGATGGGAAAGAAATCGATCAGCGCTTGAATGTTCTTGTTGCGAAAGAAATCTCCGTCGGCCTGCGTTCAATCGGGGTGCCGGCGCTTGATGCAAATTCGAGCGTCTACGAACATAAACCGAGCAACAGCTTTGTTGTATTATTAGGCAGCATTTTTAATCATGTTGAGCTGGGCGCGCAACACTTCGGAAAAAACGTCAAAGCCGCCAGTGACGCCGAAGTTGTATGGCGCGTCTTCGATAAACTTGGCGTCAATGCCTTTCGCGAGCTGAACGGCAATTTTGTTGTCGCGATTTGGGACGCGCCCAAACAATGTTTCTATCTCGTGCGCGATCATTTGGGCATCGAGCCGGTTTATTATTGCCGCAAAGACGGCGTGCTTTATTTTTCCAGCCGCTTGCAGCGCTTAACGCGCGTGCCGCAAGTGGATCGCCAGCTCAACTTCGGCGTGCTTCAACGTTATTTGTTGTTCAACTACAATCCCGGTTACGACACGCTCTTTGAAAATGTTCACAGCTTGCGCCCCGGTTGTTTTATCAAGATTGAAAACAACAGATTTACCGTTGAGCCGTACTGGCGCATTTCATTTGCAGAGCCTTTTGAAAAAGACGAAGCGGCATATAAACACGAATTGCTCGAGCTGATGCGCGACGCCGTGCGTCTGCGTTTGGCCGGCGGCAAATTTCGCCCCGGCGCTTTCCTCAGCGGCGGCATGGATTCCAGCTCCGTCGTGCATTTCATGCACGGCCTGCTCAAAGCGCCCATCGCCACGTACTCGTTTCGCTGCTTCGGCAAAACGTATGACGAGTCGCATTACGCCCGCGTCATGTCGGAGCGATATCAAACCCGGCATCACGAAATTCCGTTTCCCGCCGAAGAAACGAAATTGATTGCGAGCATTGCGCAACACTCGCAGGAGCCGTTTTCCGATATCGGCATCGAAGTCGCGTCTTTCCTGCTCGGCTCGCGCGTGCGCGAAGAAGCCGATTATGTTTTAACCGGCGACGGCGGCGATGAGCTTTTCGGCGGCCATCCGGTTTATCTCGCCGATCGCGCCGCGGAAATGTTCGCGAAAGTTCCCGGCTTCATCCGGCAGCCGCTCACGCACGCGCTGCAATTTCTGCCCGATACCGACGCGAAAAAAAGCCTGCCGGTCAAAGCGAAGCGCTTTTCATACAGTTGCAAGTTTCCGGCGGCGCTTTACAGCAATCGCTGGCGCATTTACTACACGCCGGAAGAGCTGCAAAAATTATGTGTGCCGGATTTGCGGCAGCGCGTCAACGGCTTCAATCCGTATCGCGACCTGTTGGAGATTTATCAGGAAGCCGACGGCAAAGATCATCTCAGCGTCACGCTCTACGGCGATTATTATTCCGTCGTCAATTTTTACATGCGCCGCATGGAGCTGATCCGCCACTTCGGCGTCGAAGGCCGCATGCCGCTGCTCGATCATCGCCTTGTCGAATACACCGCGCGCATTCCGAGCGCATTGAAAATCGGCAAAAAAGGCGAGACCAAAGTGATTTTGCACAAAGTGATGACCGGTGAGCTGCCCGATGAAATCGTCTTCCGCAAAGACAAGCTCGGCCACAGCGTGCCGATGAAAAACTGGATGCGCGAATCCGTCGCCGTCCAAACCTTGCTGAAAGAATTTTTGTCAACCGAAACTGTGCGCCGCCGCGGCCTGTTCGACCCCGCGGTTATTTCGCGCATGATGAACGAACATCAGCGTAAATCACACAACCACTCGCACCGCCTGTGGTCGCTGCTGGTGTTTGAATTGTGGTGCCGAACGCATTTAAATAGTTAAAGTAGCCCCCGCCCCTTGTGGGCGGCTTTCAAATTAGATAAATCTGAGCAATTAAAAATTGCCCAACGGATTAAAAAACGACCAACGGATAAAGATTTTAAAAATTGTTTTGCTCCAAATCGTTTTGCCTTATCCGTTGGCAGCTTTCCATCCGTTGGAAATAGTTTTTTCAATGTTTTTTCGTTGCAGTTCTCTTTTCGTTGCAAGACACAGGAAATAAAAAAAATTCGTTGCGGTTCCCTTTTCGTTGCGATATTTAAAATGAAATTCTGGCTCAAAGCCCTCATCAGTTGCGCGCTGCTCGCGCTGCTGATCTGGAAATCGAACCTCGGCGACCTCCTCAACGTGATGGCGAGCGCCGACCTGCGCCTGTACGCTGCGGCTTTTGCGCTCTTTCTCTTTCAGCAAGTCGTCGTCACTTATTGCTGGCAACTGTTGCTCGTCGCGCAAAAAAATCCCGTGCTATTTCTCAAAACGCTGCAAGTGCATTTCGTCGGCAGCTTCTTCGGCACGTTTTTGCCGTCGAGCATCAGCATGGACGTTGTCCGCGCCTATCACTTGTCGCGCCATTTGCGCCGCGGCGTCGATGCCGCCAGCTCGATGTTCGTCACGCGCGTTGCCGGTTTCGGGATCAACTTTTTGCTGGCGCTCATCGTCGCCATTCCCGTTTGCCGCGCCAGTAACGACTTTCAGATTTTATGGACGGTGGCGATTTTAACTTTCGCCTTTTTCGCCGCGATCTGGGTGATCTTGCATCGTTGGTCATTGCAATTACTCAGCCGCCTCTTGCACCGCTTCAAACTTGCTAAGATCGCCGATAAGTTGCTGCACGTCCGCGAATCGATTTTAGAAGTTGCCGTTGCCAAAAGCGCCATGCTCAAAATGCTGGCGCTAACGTTGTTCTTTCAATTGCTCGGCATTATCATTATTTTCATCGTCGGGCGCGCCGTTGGCATCGGGCTGGATTTTCAATATTATTGCATTTATATCCCATTGATTACCGCGATTGCCGTGCTGCCGGTTTCGATTCTCGGCATCGGCATCCGCGAAGGCGCGTTTGTGTTTTTTTTCACGCAAGCCGGCGTTCCGAAAGCAGCGGCCTTGTCGTTGTCATTATTGCTCTTTTCGCAGTCTTTGCTGATGGCGGCGATGGGTGGGATTTGGTATTTGTTTGATAAAGGAAAGATGCAGATAGTTAACACGAAACAAGAAGCTATATCCATAGTAGAGTGAGAGTATGGAACATCTGAAAAATGTTTCTGAAATTGAAATTTTGAGGGAAGCTACTGTTTTTTTAATTAAAAGAGGAGTGTGGCCTTATAGATTTTCATTAGCACGTGGACAAGGCAACGAAGGTTCGGCTTTTCAGAAACTTATTATGGAAGGTTTACCGAAAACAGGGATTCAACCTCAATTTGTTACAGATGGCCCTGATATCTGTGGAATATCTGAGAAAGAATTTTGGCAAATTGAATGCAAAAGAGCAGGCTCAGGTAAATCTCAAACGCAGCGCAATAATTTTGATCGTGCGCTTGCGAGTGTGGTTTCATATTACGATGACGTTACATCGAAATTACCGGAAAACTTTAAAGATGCTCAGCAATATTTAGGATTGGCACTTCCGTCAACACATGATTATATGCGTGAACTTACTCGAAGAGTGCGAAAACCTCTCAGACAAAAATTAAATTTGTGGATTCTTCTATATGATTTGAACACTAGTTCGATTCGACAAGTATCTCCTGAAAATGATTACTAAACTGATATTTGAAGAAACACGTTTTAAATAACTTTCACAGGAAACAGGGATGATGGAGACCGTATGCAAAACCTCTCAAAATTAGCCGTCATCGGCGCGGGCAAGATGGGCGAGACGCTCATCAAAGCCTTGCTCGATGCCAAAATGCTGGCCGCCGATCAAATCGTCGCGACGGCCAAACATGCGCCGCGCGTCGAAGACATCGCCAAGCGGCTCGGCGTGCCAACCACGCTGGACAATCGCGCCGCCATCCAATCGGCGGATGTGATTCTGCTCTGTGTCAAACCGCAAGCATTGCGCGAAGTGCTCGCGGAAATCAAACCGGTGATCGGCAATGATCAGCTCGTGATTTCCATTGCCGCATCTGCAACCACCTCGTTTATCGAGCGGCATTTGGATAAATCCGTGCCGGTGGTTCGCGCCATGCCGAACACGCCGTCACTGGTGCGCAGCGGCATGACCGCGCTCTGTCGCGGCGCGCAGGCAACCGACGAGCATCTCAAACGCGCCTGCAAAATTTTCGAGGCCGTTGGCCGTTCGTTGATCATCGACGAGAAATACATGGACGCCGTCACCGCACTCAGCGCCAGCGGCCCGGCTTACATTTATATTATTCTTGAATCGCTTGCTGAAGGTGGCGTCAAAGTCGGTTTGCCGCGCCACGTTGCCACCGAGTTGGCCTCGCAAATGTGTTTGGGCGCCGCAAAAATGGTGTTAGAAACCGGCGCGCATCCGGCACTTCTGAAAGACGCTGTCACGACTCCGGCAGGCTGCACGATTGACGGTATTTTACAATTGGAAGAAGGCGGCCTGCGCGTCACGTTGATCAAAGCTGTCGTCGAAGCCACGCGCCGCGCTGCGCAGTTGATTGAAAATTGATGTTTGTGCTTGTAAAAAAGAGAAGCGCAATAAAAAGTAAATGTCATGCTGGAAGCATCTTTTTTGTTATCAAGCATAGTGCTGGTTTGAAAAAAGATTCCTACGGAATGACATTTGCGATGATAGTTGTTGTTTCACTTGAGATATTATTTTTCGTTGCGGTCCCCTTTTCGTTGCAAATTATTTGTGCAGTACAAAATTTAAATGTCTATTCGCCTCATAAAATCTCAGGAAGAATTCAGTACGTTGCGCCCGGCGTGGGACGAGCTTTTCCAATCGAATCCCAACCACACGCCGTATCAATCGTGGGAATGGAATTTCACGTGGTGGAAACATTTTGGCGCGCCGGAGCGCTTGCGCTTATTCGTTGCTGAAGAAGACGGCAAGCTCATCGGCATCGCCCCGTTCTTTTTGCGCAAACGCTTTTACGGCTGGCCGTTGCCGCATCTCGGTTTCATCGGCCAGAAGCGCACGGATTATCTCGATTTCGTCGTGCGCGCCGGTAGCGAAGCGAATTTCTTTCAGCAGCTTTTCAAATATTTGCAAGAGCACAAGAGCGAATGGAAGTTCATCGAGTTGAAAGACGTTCCCGACACCTCGACGAATTTGCCGTTTTTTTATCAGGAAGTGGGCAAAATTTTTCCCGTGCTCGGCTGGGAAGCGCAACGCCTTTGCGTCACCGTGCCGCTTACGAATGATTGGGAAAGTTTTCTCAACACGCTCGGCAAGCGCACGCGCAAAGACGTCGGCTATGATCGCCGCTTTTTTGAAAAGAACGTTGCCGCGGAGTTTAAAATTTTCACCAACTCCTCGGCGGTGTTTGACGGCTTGAAAGATTTGATCACCGTCTATCGCACGCGCTGGCAGGAAGAAAAAGGCGCGACGCGGTTTGAAGAAGACGCCGTTGCGAAATTCGAGCGTGAAATTTGCGGGCTGTTTTCACACGCCGGCTGGTATCGCCTCTATTTGTTGTACGCGAATAAAGAACCCGTCGCCGGACTTTTAGGTTACGTGCGCAACAATAAATATTTTGCCGACTCGTACGCGCACTCACCGGCGTATCACAAATACAGCGTCGGCAACGTCCTGCTCGGCATGGCCATTGAAGATTGCATCAAAAATCAATGGACGGAACTGGACTTGACGCGCGGCGACGAGTCGTACAAATTGCGTTGGAACGGCCGGACCAAACGCAATTATCATCTCAAAATTTTTCACAACCGCACCGGCATGGCGCTGGCGTCATTGGCCGAAGGTTTGTACGAGCGCGCCGCGGCGAGTCAACTGCTCAATAAACTGCTGGCGCAGTATCGCAAATTGAGATTTGGCTAGATTTCGTAGTAGCGCCTTCAGGCGCAGGATGCCTGTAAATAAAAATTTCCTTTAAGATCGTTATGGTAGGTGCCTGAAGGCGCTACTACGAAAAATTTATTGTGAGAGGAATATGCCGCTTCCGGTAGCTCATTCATTGGCAGGTTACGCAATAGCCGAGGCGACCGACATTCGGTTGGCAAAGAAAACTTGGATCAACGTTTCGATCTTCGCGGCGCTGGCGAATTTGCCGGATATCGATTATCTGCCAGGATTTTTGCTGGGCCAGCCCAATCGCTTTCATCATCTGTGGACGCATAGTCTTGGCTTCGCCTTGTTGGTTGGCCTTCTCGGCGGATTCATTTGTTGGCGGCAGCGCCGCAATTTGATTCAAGCAGAAAAGCCGGCGCCGCAATTTGGGCTTTATTTTTTGATGATCAGCGCCGCCGTATTTTCGCATTGCGTTCTCGATTTGTTCACGGAAGACTCGTCGCCGCCGTATGGCATGTTGATGCTGTGGCCGTTTGATCAAGGCTTTTATGACGTCACGTGGAATCTTTTTCCGTCGACGCATAAATCGAATGAGTCGGCGACGTTTTTTGCGTCGTTGTTTCAATGGCATAATGTTAAAATTGCATTACGAGAATTTTTGATGATGGCGTCAATCGTCGGTTTGGTCAAGCTCATTCGACGGCTGCCGGTTTTGTCCAGGCGGCAACGTCCGGTCGATATCAAAAACACGCAGGTTGCCAGGCTCGGCCTGTTGGAAGTTTCACCGCTGCCGTCCGAGCTGGCGAATCGGCGTTCACTTACTTCGTTGGCTGAAGCCGCAGAACAAGATGAGCACGAGTAACAATAAAATTTTTTGCAGCGTCGTCATTCCCGTGATGAACGAGGAAGAAAACGTTCCGCACCTGCACAAAGCCATCACCAATGCCATGCAAGCGTGGGGACGTTCGTATGAGATCGTGATCGTCGACGACGGCAGCACGGATCGCACGTTTCCGTTGCTTGAAGAAATTGCGAAACGCGATCCGCATTTGCGCGTCGTAAAATTCCGCCGCAACTTCGGCCAATCCGCCGCGATGGGCGCGGGCTTCGAGTTGGCGCGCGGCGAAGTCGTGGTGACGATGGACGGCGATTTGCAAAATGATCCGCACAACATTCCGATGGTGGTCGCGGAATTGGAAAAAGGCTACGATGTCGTGAGCGGCTGGCGCAAAAATCGCAAAGACAAGCTCATCATTCGCAAAGTGCCCAGCACCATCGCCAATCGCCTGATTCGCAAAACCACGCAAGTGAGCTTGCACGACACCGGCTGTTCTTTGAAGGCGTATAGCCGCGACGTGGTGAATAAAATCAGCTTGTACGGCGAGCTGCATCGCTTTATTCCGGCTTTAGCCCGAGTCGAAGGCGCGCGCATCGGCGAAGTCGTGGTCAATCACCGCGAGCGCAAATTCGGCCAATCAAAATACAACTTGACGCGCACTTTTCGCGTAATTATGGATCTGACCACACTGAATTTGCTCCTGAAATATCTCACCAAGCCGCTGCATTTTTTCGGCGCCTTGACGCTGGTGTTTAATGCGCTCGGCATCGGAACGCTGTTGTATTCGGCATTCAACATTGCCCAAAATCGTTTGGCAACCGAAGAGTTGAACGTGCTGATGTCGCTCGGTTTCCTGCTGATCGCCGCGGGAATCAACTTTTTGCTGTTCGGTTTGATCGCGAATATGGTGGTCAAAACCGGCAAGAAGCGCGATGAAAGATTGCACGAGATCGCCGCGTTTACTGCTTAAAATGTTGTCGGCTAATATTTATTGAGGGAAGCAAAAAGAAAAAATCTCTGAAGAAATCCTTCAGAATGAAAGGGGTTTTATAATGAGTAAAACATTTTTGTTCATTCTGCTGTTGGCAACTGTGACGACGGGACAGGAAATATTTATCAAGCTGAAAAGAGAGCCGCTGTCGATCAGCAACAGAACTTTCTATATCAAAGATATTGTCGATGCGCGCGCCAATCCCAATGACGTCGGTTTCGCGCAGACCGGGCTCTTTAATAAAAAGGTTTTGGTGAAATTTGCATCGGGAATAAAGAGCGAGTTGCTGGATTATTTTCAGGAAGCACTGCCGCAAAAAGAAGGGCAAGCGCCGATCATTTTGCAGCTTTTAATCTTGCGCGTCGGTGAGCGCACCGGCGTTTTTTCGGAGAAGGCGAAGGCCGAAGCAAAAATCGCGTTCTATATTGAGCGAGAGGGACGATGGGGAAAAGTTTGCGAAACAGCCGCGACGCATGAAAGCGGCGGCATGGATGTAACCAAATCGCATGAGAGAAATTTGCGCATCGTAATTGAAAAATGTTTGCAGACATTTGCAGCCTCGGATTGGAAAACGGCGGAGCCAGTTTACGACGATTTAAATCGCGAGCCGGCAAAGTTGAGCGCCGCGATGCAAAGCGCGGGAGAAGTTATCCCGACCGAAGCCGGCGCCGCGCCGAATAGCGCCGGTTTGAAAGGACACAAATACTCTTTTGGTTTGGGCGGAATCGGCGCATTGCAACAGAGTCAAATGCCGTTTCAATTTGGGACAGGACTGCGCTTTTTCTTCGGTGTAAAGGACATGCGCCGGCTGAATACGGAAATCGCCATCGATTATGTCTTTTCCAGAAACATGGCGAATGAAACATTTTTTGCGTTTGGCGACGAGACCATCGCTTATGCTTTCACGCAGGCGATCCAACTGAATATGGACGTGGCCGGCAAGATCGCTCTCGGCGAAAGCCGCTACAATTTTCCCTATTTCGGAATCAATCTCGGCCTAACGCGCTTCTTTGCAGCCAACGCCAAATCCGTCACCAGCGCGACGCTCAAGGTCAAAGACGCCAAAGCGAGCATTAGCGGCATTTACTTCGGCGGCGGCCTCGGCTATAAGTATTATACGAGCTCGCGTTTGTTCTTTGACGTCAACGCGATTTTTAATTTTGTGATTATCAACTCCGCGGCCGGCGGGAAAAAATCCGGCCGTTTGCCGAAGAGCATCAGCTCAAAAGCGGAAAACTTCAAAGTGCAGCTTGGTTATGATTTTTGAACGTTAAGTAATTTTTTATTGTAAACACCAGTTAGAATTTTAAATGCCAGTCGAAACGAAAATATCAACCCTTGAAACGAAGTCGCCGGCTTACCTCGACGACATGATCTCCGGCAATGGACGCGCCGTCACGACGACAAAAGTCTCGGTGATCGTGCCCACGTTCAACAACGCCGGCGATTTGCAGGCGATGTACCGCGCGTTGCGGCAAGGCCTCGAAAATTACGGCGAGAGCTTTGAATTGATTTTCATCGACGATGCGAGCACGGACAACACCTACGCGCAGCTTTTGGAGATTGCTAAAAAAGATCGGCAGGTCAAATTGATTCGCATGCGCACCTCGTTTGGCGAAGCTTCGGCGCTCGATGCCGGACTGCGGCATGCGCTGGGCCAAAAGCTCGTGTTCGCCACGGCGCGCGTTCGCGTCAACATGCAATCTTTGCCGCAGCTTCTCAGAAAACTCGACGACGGCTTCGATCTCGTCGTTGGCTGGCGCACGCCACGGCAGGATTCCGGCGTCAATCGTCTGGTCTCGTGGATGTTCAACTGGCTCATGCAAAAACAGAGCAACTTGCAGTTGCACGACATCAATTCCAGCGTCATCGCCACCTATCGCAGCGTGCTGGAGAACATCACGTTTTACGGCAATCTCAACGTTTTTATTCCGGTGCTCGCGGCGCGTCAAGGATACAAAGTTACCGAAGAGCAAATCGAGCAATTGCCCGGCGCGTTTCGCAAGTCGGTGCACGTGGCGGAATACATCCAACGGCTGCTCGACATCATCACGGTGATTTTTCTCACAAAATATTCCAAGAAGCCGTTGCACTTTCTCGGTTTCTTCGGCATCATATTCACCTTCGCCGGCTTGGTGATGAATTTGTATTTGTTCGTGTATCGCATTCTCGGATTTGGCGCCATTGCCGGACGCCCGCTGTTGTTGCTCGGCGCGCTGCTGTTGGTGATCGGATTGCAAATGATTTCCATTGGCTTGATCGGCGAGATGATTATTTACACCCACGCTCGCGAGATCAAAGAATATAATATAGAAACGGTGGTGGGAGAGTGAAGCTCATCATCCAAATCCCTTGTTTGAACGAGGAAAAAACCTTGCCGGTGACGCTCGCCGAGCTGCCGAAAAAAATTGACGGCGTTGACGAAATCGAAACGCTCGTCATCGACGACGGCAGCGCCGACCGCACGGTGGATGTCGCGCGCCGGCACGGCGTCAATCATATCGTGCGCCTCACCAATCGCAAGGGGCTTGCGGAAGCGTTCATGGCCGGCCTCGATGCCGGCCTCAAGCTCGGCGCGGACATCATTGTCAACACCGACGGCGACAATCAATATCGCGGCAGCGACATCGCGCGTCTCATCGCGCCGATTCTTGACGGCAAGGCCGATATGGTGGTCGGCGACCGCCAGGTCGATCGCGTCGTGCATTTTTCGCCGATCAAGAAAAAGCTGCAGAAGCTCGGCAGTTGGGTCGTGCGTCACGTTTCCGGCACCGACGTGCCCGATGCGACCAGCGGCTTCCGCGCCTATTCGCGTGAAGCGGCCTTGCGTTTGAACATCATCTCGCGCTTTACCTACACACTCGAAACGATCATTCAAGCCGGCAAGAAGAATATCGCGCTGAGCCACGTCAAGGTCGCGACCAACGGCAAGCTTCGTGAATCGCGTTTGTTTACGAGCATCCCTTCGTATATCAAACGGAGCATCGGCACGATTCTTCGCATCTACACGATGTACGAGCCGCTGAAAACTTTCGTCAAGATCGGCGCGCTCATTTTTTTTGCCGGCTTTCTGGTGTCGCTGCGATTTTTGTGGTACTATTTTTTTGTCGACGGGGGTAGCGGTCACATTCAATCGTTGATCCTCAGCGCGGTGTTGATGCTGGTCGGCTTTCAAGTCGGTTTGATCGGCTTGGTCGCGGATCTGATCTCCGGCAACCGCCGCTTGATCGAAGATTGTTTGTATCGCGTGAAAAAGATCGAGATGGATACGATCTCAATTCGAAAAAGCAGCAATGGCGTAAGTGAAAATCATGAATCACGAAATGCCGAACAGATAAGGAAAGTCAATAAAGACTGAGGTTTTGAGCGGTAAAACTCCTGCGTCAGATTTTCCGACAAACTAAAACTGGAGTCCCGCAAGTTAAACAGCTTTAAAGCAAAAGCTTCGAACACGGATGACGCGGATAACACGGATTCTCGCGGATTTAGAAAATAAATCAATATCAATCAGGGCGTATAAAAAATCCGTGTAAATCCGCGCCATCTGTGTAATCCGTGTTCAAAAGCTTTAGGTTTTTTTAAGTAATGAAAATTTGTTACATCGCCGGTCGCGAAGCCAGCTACTCGCGCACGCACAATATGTTGGCCGCGCTGATCAAAGCCGGATTTGAAGTCGAAACGTGCTTACCGCCTGATAAGTCCTTTCGCCATTATCCCAGTCTGATTTTAAAATTTTTGCGCAAGAAGCGCGGCTGCGATCTGATCGTCGTCGGCTTTTATGGCCAGTTGTTGATGCCGTTCGTGCGTTTACTCACACGCAAGCCGATTTTGTTCGATGTGTATATTTCGACGTTCGGCACGATGGTTCATGATCGCGAAGCTGCGGCCGCGACGAGCTGGAAGGCGAAGTTGTATTGGCTCTGCGATCATCTGTCGATGCGCCTGGCCGACCGCATCATTCTGGAAACGCGCGATCACATTCGCGGTTACGAACGTGAGTATTGTATGCCCGCGGCCAAATTCGAGCAAATGTTTTTGGTTGCGGACGACAGTGTGATTTATCCGCGTCCGCAACAAAATACCAACGGCAAGTTCCTCGTGCATTTTCACGGCGAGTATGCGCCGTTTCACGGCGTGCAGTATATTTTCCGCGCCGCCAAATTGCTCGAAAATGAGAACGTGCATTTTCAAATCATCGGCAAAGGCATCACCTACGCGCATGACCGTAAACTGGCCGATGAGCTGCAATTAGAAAATATTACGTTCATCGACTGGGTGCCGTACAACGAATTGGCGGATTACATGAGCCGCGCTGAAGTTTGCCTCGGTTTTTTCGGCGACAATCCGCGGACGCTGCGCGTGCTCACGAATAAAGTCATTGAGACGATTGCGGTCAAGCGGCCGTTAATTTCGACGAAAAACGCGCCGGTGCAGGAGTTGCTCGAAGACGGCGAAAGCGCGTTGCTGATCGAGCGCGCCAATCCCGAGGCGCTTGCCGGCGCGATTCGCAGTTTAAAAAATGATCCGGCGTTGCGCGCCCGCATTGCTGAAAACGGTTATCAGGTTTTTCTCAAACATTGCACGCAACAAGTCTTCGCCGCAAGACTGAAAACAATTATAGAGGAGATGATTCGATATGGAAGTCGCAATTGATTACACGCAATTTCAAAACAAGAAGGTTTTGATCACCGGCGGGTTGGGATTCATCGGCAGCAACCTCGCGCAGCAGCTCATCAAACAGGGCGCGGAGGTTACGCTGTTCGACGCCTGTCTCGATCCTTACGGCTGGAATTTTGCCAACGTCAAGGAGATCGAAGAGGACGTTCGCTTCGTGAAGGGTGACGTGCGGGATCGCGCCGCGCTGGAGCGCATTGCGCGCCGAAAAGATTACGTCTTTCATCTCGCCGCGCAAGTAGGGCGGGAGATTTCGATGGAAGACCCGTGGCTCGACACCGAGACGAATTGCAGCGGTACGCTCAATTTGCTGGAGATTCTCCGCCAACAGGCCAACGGTACGAAGATCATTTTTGCCGGCTCGCGCGGCCAAGTCGGCGAGCCCCATTATTTGCCGGTCGATGAAAAACATCCCTGCGAGCCGACGGATATTTACGGCATCAACAAGCTTGCGGCGGAAAAATATATTTTGCTCTACAACAAAGTTTATAACATTCCGGCGGTGTCGCTGCGCTTGAATAATGTTTATGGCCCGCGCTGCCAGATGTTCAACGGCTTTTATGGCATTCTCAATTGGTTCATCGCCAACGCCATGACCGGCAAGCCGATCACCGTTTACGGCGAAGGCTCGCAAACGCGCGATTATGTTTATATCGACGACGTGGTCGATGCGTTCATGCGCGCCGCGCTTTCGCCCGCAGCCGACGGCGAATATTTTTACGTCGGCTCCGGCGTCGAAACGCTGTTTATCGACATGGTACATGAAATCGTCCGCGCCGTCGGCAAAGGCGAAATCACCCACGTGCCGTTTCCCGCCTCGCGCGAGAAAATCGACATCAAGCGCTTTGTGGTTTCGACGGAAAAGATTGATCAAAAACTCGGCTGGCAGCCAACGGTTTCATTGCGGAGTGGAATCGAAACGACTGTAATGTTTTATCGAGATCGGTTGGGGGAGTATTTGCGTTCGTAGTTGCTCGTAGTAGCCCCCTTCAGGGGCACATCTCGTGTTCTTTGAAAATTGTTGGGTTGGGAGAAGGATGTAAGTTACCAGATCAGCTTCACAGGATACGCTGAAAAAATTTCGTCTTTCGAGACGACAAACAGTTCCTCGACATTTGCCTGTGCTATTATTATCCTGTCGAAAGGATCTTTGTAAGGCATGTGTATCTAAGAGCAGATTCATTTTGAGCCTGTCCAAAATTCATCCGGCAGCGGCGCATCGAAATCATCACTCGTCCAAATTTTGCCGCGTTGTAAACCTGCAATGCGGCGTTTGCGTTTGGGTTCTGCAATAGAAACTAAACGCGCCAAAGGCTGGCCGCCTTCAGCAATGATGATTTCATTACCGGCTTGCGCCAGTGTTAACAATTCTGCGAGACGGACTTGGGCGTCTTTTAGAGTAACAGTTTGAGTTGTTGTCATACAACATCCCTCTTTAGTACGATATGAAACTAACGCATCAAAATACAAATTTTATCATAAGAAATCAAGTATGCGTTTCACGTTTTGCGTTCAAAATTCAGCAACTCTTCTTCGAGCGCGTGAATGTCAACTAAAATTTCTTGTAGGCTCATGACTCATCTCCGATGGTGCTATTAAAGATACGAATCTTGCCGTGAGAAGTCAAGTGAGAATTACGCGGAGGTTTTTGTAATAACATTGCGTGCTGCTGTTTCGGTTGGAGCGACAAATGGTAGCGTTTTAGCGGATTCGGCTGGGTGAGTATTTGCGGCAGGGGTGATACGGAATTTTTATAGAAAGCGCTATCGAATATCTTTGCGTATTCGTGCAACGCGATTCATGCAACCGGCGTTTCATTTCAAAATCCGTTGCACGTTTCGCGTTACACGAAACCGGCCCGGCTAATTCTTCCGCTCTTCCGAAATGGACGGCCGCAGCTTGCCCTGCAGCAAAATCCGATACGCGCCGGTGGCCGGGTCAATGCTTTCAATGACCGCATTCCATTTGTCCGAGCCATCGAGAATATTGCCGAGATTTTTTTTCAAGACGGGGGAAGAGGGCGGGGTGATTTCCAAAACGTCAAAAGCACGGGTCTTGAATCTGAACATGATGTTGACCTCCTTGTCAGGTTGTTGTCTCGCGCGGATGGTTCCGCCGAGTGCGTTCCAAGATGCCGAGTCAAAACCAAAGTCAATGTCCTAACTTTGGCTGGTAAATAAAAATCGTCGCTGAAGAACTAAAAGTGTTTAAATGTATGAAAATTCATTTTTGATTCCAAGTGTTGTTACGAAAATTTCTTATTTTTTCTTGACTTTAAAGGCGCCATCGCCTACTTTAATCTTATTTCAGTTTGTTAGCGCAAGCGAGGTTATTCGATTTGGACGAAAAATATTTTGAAGAACGCTTAAGTCGCGGCGGAAAACTTCCGGAACATGTGGCGATCATCATGGACGGCAATGGCCGTTGGGCGAAACGCCGGGGCCGGTCGCGCGTCGAGGGCCATCGTGAAGGCATCAACTCGGTTCGCGAGATCGTCCGAGCCTGCGGCGAGCTGGGGATCGAGCACTTGACGCTGTACACATTTTCCAAAGAGAATTGGAACCGGCCGAAGGGCGAAGTTTCGGCGTTGATGTCGTTGTTGCTCAAAACCATTCGCGAAGAGGCGGCAGATTTGAAACGCAACAACGTGCGCCTGACGACGATCGGCCGTTTGGAAGATTTGCCGCTTTTGGCGCGTGAAGGCATGCAGTACGGCATCCGCACCCTGCGCGAGAATACCGGCCTCACATTGAATTTGGCGCTCAGCTATTCGAGCCGGCAGGAAATGGTCGACGCCATGCGCCGCATCGCGATCGAAGTCAAGGCCGGGCGCTTGCAGCCGGAAGACATTGACGAGTTCACGATTTCTTCTCATTTATATACGGCGACGATTCCCGATCCTGATTTGTTGATTCGCACCAGCGGCGAGCTGCGATTGAGCAATTTCCTGCTCTGGCAATTGGCCTATACCGAGATTTACGTGACCGAAGTGCTGTGGCCGGATTTTCGCCGCAAAGAATTTTATCAGGCTTTGCTGGCCTACCAACAACGTGAGCGCCGCTTTGGAAAAGTCAGCGAGCAGCTAGGCTCTTCGCGCGAGCAGCTTGTTGCGGCGTTTGAAGTTTAGTCACAAGTGGTGTCTTTCGTGGCGCACACAACCCACCATCAAATCGAATACGGCGACTTTCAGACGCCGCTCGAGCTGGCCGAGAAAATTTGCCAAAAATTGAAAGCGCTCGGCGTCAATCCCGAGACGATAATCGAGCCGACCTGTGGGCTTGGGACTTTCCTCGAAGCCTCAGCGCGTTTCTTCTCCTCGGCCAAAAGAATCATCGGTGTTGAAATCAATTCCGCCTATTTGCACGCGCTCCGCGACCAGCAAGGTAAATTTGAAAATGGTCGCATCGAAATCAGGCAGGGCGATTTTTTCGACTTCGCTTGGGAAGACCTTCTCAACAATCTGCCAGGCGCGATTCTGGTTCTCGGAAATTTCCCTTGGGTCACAAATGCGCAGTTGAGCGTGATCGGCGGCGCGAATCTTCCGGAAAAAACGAATTTCCAGCGCCATCGCGGCTTGAATGCAATCACCGGAAAAAGCAACTTCGACATCTCCGAGTGGATGTTGATGCAAGCAGCAGGGTGGCTGCAGCGCCGTCATGGTTATCTTGCCATGCTCTGCAAAACCGCGGTTGCGCGCAAATTGCTGAGTCATTTGTATTCTCAACAGCTCCAGTTGGCTGATGCAGCCATCTTTGCGATTGACGCCGAAAAATATTTTGGCGCGGCGGTGGAAGCGTGTTTGCTCTTTTGCAAATTCGACAGTACCTCACGGCATTACGATTACGAAATTTTTACGAGCTTGGAGAGCAAGTCCGGCGAGCACGCCGGTCACCGCGATGAGGTGATGGTGAGAGATCTCGTGGCATTCGATGAATTACGTCATCTTCATGGCGAGAGCGAGATGAAGTGGCGTTCCGGCGTCAAGCACGATTGCGCCGCAGTCATGGAATTTCGTAGAACCCCAAACGGCTTGATGAATGGCTTGGGTGAATTGGTCGATATCGAGCCGGATTATCTTTTTCCATTGTTCAAAGGTTCTGATCTTGCCAATGGCAAGATTGCATCGGCAACGCGGTACGTTTTAATGACGCAAAAATTAGTTGGGGAATCGACTGAAGACATTCAAAAAAAAGCGCCCAAAACTTGGGCGTATTTGGAAGCTCATGCCAGGCATCTCGACGGCAGGAAAAGCCGCATCTACCGCAACCAACCGCGCTTCTCCATTTTCGGAGTGGGCGCGTACACATTTGCGCCGTGGAAAATTGCCATTTGTGGGCTTTATAAAACTTTGCAGTTTCGTTTGGTTCGAGAAATCAAAGGCAAACCGGCGATTTTTGACGACACGGTTTATTTTTTAAGTTTTGATGACGAGCAGCAAGCGCGAAAAATTTTGCAACTTTTGCTTTCGCCGCCGGCGACCAAGTTTCTTTCCTCTTTGATTTTCTGGGACGAGAAAAGACCGATCAAGGCCGGCATTCTAAATCGCTTGGATTTTCGCCGGCTCGAGACGCTGGCCTCGCACGAATGATTGTGCTGTTGAATGGCGCATTTTAAAATATATCAAACTAAATTTCTAAATTTGTTTCTAAATAAATATTCTCGCGTGGGTCATTCCAAAAATCGAATGCCTTTTCTGTCAGCCTTAAATAACCGAGCCGTTCAATTTCTTCGAGAATGTCTTTTTCTGTCAACAACTGCGACAAGAAATGTTGCAATTCAGCGGATGGCAGCGCTTTGATTTCCGCTACAAGCTTGCCGGTCGACATGTATGGCTCCGATTGGGTTATAGGATTTAGTTTTTGTTTTAATTTAACAGATAGATATAATAAAGTCAATCTGTTTTTAAAGATTTTGGCAGTTCAGTTGTCCATCAGAACAAGAGCATGGTATCCCCGAAGCTCGCAGTTCAGTGAGTTGAACGCTTCCCCGCGAAATACGGTCTTATTGGGGACTATCCGAAGTTCACTTTTGCCATCTCGATTCCGCGATGACAAGCAAGAAAACCGAATCTCAAAAAGAGCAATTTTGTACAAAACCTTTTTGCTCTTTAAGAGTATATTGTTTGCAGTTCGAGCCACGCCCAAAATCGTAAAGATAATTTTCAAGGAGAGAAGAATCATGCGAAAAACAAGCTACATAAACGTTTTTGTTCTTTTCGTCGCCGTTTGTATCGTTTTTAGTATTACCGACTCCGACGCCCAAATTACCGCAAAAACTGCCTACGTTTGCCCGCCCTGCGGCACTGTCTGCGATGAAAAAACTTACGACGCGCCTGGAGCGTGTTCAGTTTGTGGCATGAGGCTTATCGAAAAAGGCAGCGCGCAAGCCAGCAACGCAGCGACCAATCGGCCGCCGGCGCAACAAGTGTTGGCCCGCAGTAAAAAAGTCGCCATCTTTATTTTCGACGGCGTTCAGATTATCGACTTCACCGGGCCGTATGAAGTGTTTGGCCAGGCGGGATTTGAGATCTTCACTGTTGCCGAGAAACCAGATCCCATCACCACTGCGATGGGCATGACCGTCACGCCAAAATATACTTTTGAAAATCATCCGATGCCGGACATTTTGCTGATTCCCGGCGGCGGCGTGACGCGACATCAGGATAAGCCCAACGTCGTCAAATGGCTTCGTGACAATACCCAACAGGCGGAGACGGTTTTGTCGGTTTGCAACGGCGCGTATTTTCTGGCCAAAGCCGGCTTGCTCGATGGCCTTGAAGCGACGACTTTTGCCTCGCTCATTGACGGTCTGAAAGCCGCCGCGCCGAAAGCGAATGTGGTTTCCGACAAGCGTTTTACTGACAATGGCAAAATCGTTACCTCTGCCGGCCTGTCGTCGGGAATCGACGGCTCGCTGCACGTGGTCGAAAAGCTTCTCGGCAAAGGTTGGGCGCAGATGATTGCCACCAATCTCGAGTACGATTGGGATCCGGAATCGAGATATGTTCGCGCCGCGTTGGCAGACAAATACTTGTCGAACACCTTCGGGTTCATGCGCCGTTTTGAACGGGAAGTCATCGGCTACGAAGGCGGCGTGGATCAGTGGGAGAGCAAATGGAAAATTCAAAGCGAAACTTCTGCTGTGGAAGTATTGGAACAGATCAACAACAACTTGACAACCACCGATAAATGGATCCGACAAGATGCGGCAAAATCGAACGGTGCAGCAAAGAGCCTGTGGAAGTTTACCGACGAAAAAGGCAAAGCCTGGAAGGGCATGGCAAGCGTCGAGCCGGTTGCCAATGAAAGAAACAAATTTATCGTGACCGCGAAGGTTTCCCGCAGCGACGCGAAGGCCCAAGTGCAGAGGCAATAACCAAACAGCATAGCCCTAAAAAAAACGAGAATTCAAACTATTAGCCTCCCGGCGGCATCTTAATAAGGCAAGCGACTATCATGACAATCGCAATGTTCACGTTTACGAATCAAAAGGAGTTACGATCATGCGAAAAGCATTGTGCCTTATTTTTTTGCTGGCGGCAGCCGTTGGCGCAGCCACAGCGCAAACTCTTTGGCATATCGAGCGCGGGAAGTCATTGGTTGAGTTCAAAATTCGACACATGGTCATTCGGCATGTCACCGGCAAATTCCATGATTTTACTGCGAAAGTCATCGCGCCCGAAAAGGGTTTTGAGAATGCGCAGGTTGATGCAAGAATTCAAGTAAAAAGCGTCGATACCGGCCGCGAGCAGAGAGACAATCACCTGAGACAAGAAGATTTTTTCCATGCAGAAAAATATCCGGAAATGATCTTCAAAAGCACTGAGGTCACGGCGACCGGCGAAGACGTTTATAAAATGACCGGCAATCTCACCATTCGCGAGATGACGCGCCCAATCGAGTTGGCGGCAAAGCTGGTGCAGCCGAGTCAAAACGGCTCGGCGCCTCGCGCTCGTTTCACTGCGAACGGTTCGTTGAATCGCTTCGATTACGGCTTGAAATATGACGAGCAGGATTTCGTCGGCGTCCTCCAAAAAGTCGTGCCGCTGGTCGGCGACTCGGTGCAGATCATGCTCGACGTCGAATTGGTGCGCGATGATAATCCAACCAACGGTTCTGCAAAAAGCGCCATCTTGCATCACTTGAAAGTTTTTCTATCGACCCTCGATAACCAAACACGCGCCAAAACGGTTTTTCCATTTGACGTTGCCGAAAGAAAAACCTGGAATCGCTCTCCGGGCCGGCGCCCTGGTTTGCGTGTCGATGAAATGTCGGCGAAGCAAAAAGAAATTTTGAACGATTTGCTCAAAAGTGTCTTGAGCACCACAGGATATGAAAAAGCCAAGGCGATCATGGTGGATCAGGATGTGCTTGCCGAGCAGGAAGAAGGTTTGGGAGCGGGATATTACTGGCTCGCGATTTACGGCGAGCCGGGCAGCGCCAAACCTTGGGGCTGGCGTTTTGGCGGCCATCATCTGTCGCTGCACTTCACGTATGCCGGGAATGAACTGGTTTCCTGTACGCCGGCTTTCTTCGGCGCCGAGCAAACTTTGACACCTGGCGATCCGCGCGAAACCGCTTTCAATCTTCTTGTCAAAAGGAGAGACTTGGCGCGTTCGTTAGTCAATAGTCTGAACCAAAAGCAAGCCGCAAAAGCGAACTTCACTGCAACCGCCTCACACGAGCTGGCTATCAGCGAAACCAAGACGCCGATACGTGACAATCCCACCGGCTTGCCGGTCGCTGAATTGACTGAGAAGCAACGGACGATTTTTTTCAAGCTGATTGAGGAATACACCGGCGTTTTTCAATCGGCGTTCGCGCGCAGCGGGCTTGAGAAAATGAAACGCGCCAAGCCGGAGAATATTTATTTTTCTTGGGCGGGAAATCGTAACGACGAGCGCGCGGAACATTATTATCGGATTCAAGGGCCAACGTTTCTGCTCGAATATTGGAATTCCGGCAGCCATATACACTCGATATGGCGCGACGCGAATGATTATGGCGCCGAGGCAATCGCTGGCGGGGCTCTTTAATTTTTTTAAGAAAACACCAAATTCCACACCGATCAAAATATCTGAGGTGATTTAGCATGAAACGCCAAGCAACAATTTTTATCATCGCCTCTCTTCTTTGCCTCTCGCAGCAAGCAAAAGCGCAGCCATCCGAACAAGCAAAAACTACGGTGGCAGGCATTCAGGACTTGTGCTGGTCGCCCGAGGGAAGATACTTTTACTTCTCGGGCATGTGGCACAAGCCGGACTATTCCGACTACCATCCTGGCAAGTGGAGCATTTACCGGTACGACTTTAAAACCAAAACCGCGGTTATGTTTGCGGACTCCGCGTTCACGGTTGCCGTGGATGGCACGGGAAATAAAATCGCTATCGGCAAATGGGTGAATGGCAACCGGGATATTTATGTGTTGGATGGCAGCGGGAAAAATTCCAAAAGAATCACCACCCATCCCCAAGAAGATTTCGCCCCCACGTTGTCGCCTGATGGAAAGCATATTGCATTCAACAGCAAGCGTGACGGCAAGCCTGAAATATATGTGGTGAATGATGACGCCACGGGCTTGAAAAGTATAACGTTCAGCCGTGGCTTTAGCAGCTATAACCCGGCGTGGTCGCCCGATGGGAAACACATTGCTTACTACCTTGAAAAAGGCGATGGCAAGGACCAGTTGTATGTCATGAAGTCCGACGGCTCCGACGCAAAAAACGTCACGAATGATACGCTGAACAATTATTTCCCCGGCTGGATTGGCAAAAACAAAATCATGTACAGCCAAGACTTGCCTGATAAAAAAGGCTCGAGAGTATTTACCGTCAAAACCGATGGCAAAGAAAAACAGCCTCTGCTTGATCTGATTTCTTTCTATGCCCGCTATTCTCCCGATGGTTCTATGATCGCATACGTTGACCCGGAAGAGGGATGTATCAAAGTCGTTTCTTCAAAAGGTGAGCTGATTGAAAAAATATTTTTGCCGAAGTGAATATTGAAGTGCTTTTTTCAAAGTTTGAATGCCAAAATTCATTAAGGAGAAAAGAACATGCGTAAATCTCTATCAATCACGTTTATTTTGTCCGCGTTGCTCTTGACAAGCTGCGACGAGCGGCCTTCCGAGCGCCGCGCCAGAAGCTTTGCGGAAAACGAGAGACGAGAGACCCAAAGCGGCGAGTTATCCGAAACCCGGCAAATTCAATTGACCAAGCAAACCTCGCTGCGGCTTGACATCGAGTACAACGGCGGTTATTTGACCATCGAGCGCGACGACTCCGGGTTGCTGGCGGACATCCGGTTGGATTTTGAGCGCGAAGAGAACCAGCCTTACATCGATTTCGACTCGTCTTCCGCTTCGCCGACGCTGCGCATTCGCAGCCCGCGCAAGCACGAGCATAACATTTCCTTCGATAAATTCCGCGACAACGATTGGCGGCTCAAATTAAGCCCGAAAATTCCCATCGACTTTCGCATCGACGGCGGGGCGATTGACGGCAAATTTGATTTCACCGGCTTGAAGGTGGCGGATTTAAATATGAATGTCGGGGCCGGCGCGCTGCGCCTGGATTTTCGCGAGCCGAACTCCGAGCAGCCGGACATTCGCATCAACTCCGGCGCGGCGGCGACCAAAGCGACCGGTCTGTGCAACGCCAATTTCCGCCGTCTCGATTTCAACGGCGGGGTCGGGGCGTCCGATCTTTCTTTTGACGGCGAGTGGAAAAGCGAGGCGCGGGTGGACATGAATTTGGGCGTCGGCAAGAATGAAATTTTTCTGGCACGGCACGTCGGCGCGAAAGTCCGGCCGGCGGGCTCGTTTCTGTCTCCGATCCGGCTGCGCGGCTTTGCCAAGCGCGGCGGCCTGCATTATTCCGAAAATTACGATCAAGCCGCCGGCCATCTCGATTTCGACATCAAAATGGGCGTCGGGCATACGGAGATCGATTGGATTGAATGAGGAAGCGAGAGCAAATGCGCGGCTCTGCTCTGATAAATTTGGCCGAAAAAGAACTTGACTAAGAGCCAGATTTTTCATAAATTTAAATCTCGGATTTTTACCTAAACATAAGGAGAAAAAAGTTTTGCGTACCTACATTCCGAAACCTAATGAAGTCGAGCGGAAGTGGTATGTGGTGGATGCCAGCGGGCAGGTGCTCGGGCGATTGGCGACCAAAATCGCGACCGTGCTGCGCGGCAAAAACAAACCACAATTCACGCCGCACCTCGACGTCGGCGATTTCGTCGTCGTCGTCAACGCCGAGAAAGTTCGCGTGAGCGGCAAAAAAGCCGACATCAAGACCTATTCACATCACACCGGTTATCCCGGCGGGTTGAAGCAACAGGTGTTCTCGGATCTGCAGCGCCGCCATCCGGAGCGAATTATCGAATACGCCGTTTGGGGCATGCTGCCGCATTCGCGGCTGGGCAAGCAGCAAATCAAGAAGCTCAAAGTCTATCGCGGCACCGCGCATCCGCATCAGGCGCAGAAACCGGAAAATTTAAGTTAAGATAAAATGCTTTTAAAACAGCAAGACAAGATGGCTTATCGACAAAATAATTAAAAATTATTTTGCCACCCACTTATTTTGTCTTTACCAAAAAGATTGCATCAGAGGAGTATGAATGAGAGTCGCTTCGTTTAACGCGGTCGGGCGCCGCAAGCTATCCACCGCCCGTGTGCGCTTGCTGCCGGGAGAGGGCAAAGTCGTCGTGAACAAGCAGCCGCTGCTGGATTATTTCAA
>Ga0247727_10004169_pt1 | contig 30943 bp, 30 predicted proteins | sample WisWelCaveWW1625_FD_202498 | JGI IMG/M metagenome (GOLD analysis project Ga0247727, IMG submission 202498) | Biofilm microbial communities from Wishing Well Cave, Virginia, United States - WW16-25 | ecosystem: Environmental > Aquatic > Deep subsurface > Groundwater > Cave microbial mat | place... | reverse complement strand
CGTCAAGGAATTGGAATTGCAAATCGCCGCGCTGCGCGAAGAAGAAATCGTGGCCGGCTTCGTGGAGGACACCATCCAGGTCGCGTGGTCTGCGCGTCGAATGAGCGAGGGTTAGCCTGGCCGCTTGCGGGCTGCGAGGAACCCGACCACCAAACCTGCCATGACCGGCAGGCTGAGCGTGCCGCCTCAGCAATCGCCCTTGACTTGCGACAATCCGAAGCTGCCGACTGCGCCGACCGCTCCGCCCAGAATCGTGTAGAGAAGCTTGTGCATTGTCTTCCTCCGTAGGTAGCTGGCCTGAGTCTGGCACGCTTCACGCAGATTGATACATGGTTCCAGCAACCTTCACATTCTGCCCGGAAAGGACGCTCCCTTGCAACTCGAAATCCCCCCCCACGGCGGCACGCTGATCCAGCGCATTGCCACGGGCGCCGATCGCGAGCACTGGCTCGAAATTGCCCGCGCGCTGCCGGACACCCATCGCATCCACCTCGTCAATCGACGCATGAGCGACCTGGAAATGATCGCGGTGGGCGCGTTCAGTCCCCTCGAAGGGTTCATGGGCCGCCGTGATTACGAAAGCGTCGTCGCCAGCAAGCGCCTGGCCAACGGCTTGCCCTGGACGATTCCCGTGACGCTCGCCATTCATCAGGAAGAGTCCGAGAAGCTCAAGGTCGGTGACGAGGTTGCGTTGGTCGACAAATTCGAGACCGTGGTGGCCATCCTTCATCTCGAAGAGAAGTACCGCTACGACCGCGAGCGCGAAGCCCGGCAGGTCTACGGCACCAGCGCCGGCGACAATAAGCACCCCGGCGTTCGCAACTTAAACAAGCGCGGCGATCTGCAACTGGGGGGCAAAATCACGCTGCTCAATCGCCCCGTTGCCACCGCCAACTTTCCGGAGTATCGGCTTGATCCAGCCGAGACGCGGCGGCGCTTTGCCGAGCGGGGCTGGCGTCGCATCGTCGGCTTCCAGACCCGCAACCCGATCCACCGCGCGCACGAGTACATCCAGAAGTGCGCGCTGGAATCGATGGACGGCATGCTGCTGCACCCGCTGGTCGGCGAGACCAAGGATGACGACATTCCCGCCGACGTGCGCATGCAATGCTACGAGGTGCTGCTGCGCAACTACTATCCGCACGACCGCGTGCTGCTCGCCGTGTTGCCCGCCGTCATGCGTTACGCGGGCCCGCGCGAGGCCATCTTCCACGCGCTCGTCCGCAAAAACTACGGCTGCACGCACTTCATTGTCGGCCGCGACCACGCCGGCGTCGGCAGCTATTACGGCAGCTTCGACGGACAATACATTTTCGACGAGTTCAGCGCCGACGAGTTGGGCATCACGCCGCTCTACTTCGACAACACGTTCTACTGCCGAACCTGCGGCAACATGGCTTCGATCAAAACCTGCCCGCACGGCCAGGAGTCGCACGTCACGCTCAGCGGAACGCGCGTGCGCGAGTTGCTCGGCAACGGCGAGCTGCCGCCGCCGGAGATCACCCGACCCGAGGTGGCAGAGATTCTTATCGCCAACTATCGCGGTGGATCGCAGAAGGCTGCGTAGCCGATGGCCGAGCGCCACACCCGCCTCGCGCCGGCGGCGCTCGCCGCCGTCTACGACCACGCGCGCCGCGAGTACCCGCGCGAGTGCGTCGGGCTACTACTCGGCCCGGCCGAGGATCGCACGAAGGTCGACGAGGCGCGCCCGTGCGTCAATGCGCAAGACGAGTTGCACGCGCGCAACCCCCTCACCTACCCGCGCGATGCTCGCACCGCGTACAACCTCGCGCCGCTCGACGCCCGCTTCCTGTTCGAAAGCTTCGACACGGCGCGACCCGTGAAAATCGTTTACCACTCGCACGCCGACGTCGGCGCTTACTTCTCCGACGAAGACCGTCGCATGGCGCTCGCGCTGTTCGACGACGGCCAACCCGCCTACGACCTGTCGTATCTCGTAGTCGACGCGCAACACGACCGAATCGCCGGCGCAAAACTATACCGCTGGGAACCGTCGAGCCAAGAGTTCGCGCTGATTGCCGAATTCGCAGGCGAGGCTCTCCCGGACTCCTCCTCGAAGCAACCATGACCTCCATCCTCTCCCTCATCGGCAACACCCCGCTAGTCGCGCTGCAACGGCTCACCGGCGCCGAAGATGCCCGCGTACTGGTCAAGCTCGAATCGCGCTTGCCCGGCGGAAGCGTGAAGGACCGCATCGCCCTCGCGATGATCGAGGCCGCCGAGCAGAGTGGCGAATTGACGCCCGGCGTCACCATCGTCGAGCCGACCAGTGGCAATACCGGCATCGGCCTGGCGCTGGTGGCCGCGGTCAAGGGCTACCGGTGCATGTTGACGATGCCCGCCTCGATGAGCATCGAGCGCCGCCGACTACTCGAACGCTATGGGGCACAAATTATCCTGACCCCGGAAGATGAGGGCATGGAGGGCGCAGTGCGCGCCGCTGAAGACTACATGATTCGCAACAAGCCCTGCTTCCTGCCGAATCAATTCGAGAACCCGGCCAACCCGGCCGTGCACCGTCGCACCACCGGCCCCGAGATCGTTTCGGCGCTGGGCGGTGGCACGGTTGACGCCTTCGTCGCCGGCGTCGGCACCGGCGGCACGATCACCGGCGTCGGCGAAGTGCTGCGCCGGCACTACCCGCAGGTGAAGATCATCGCCGTCGAGCCCGCGGCGTCGCCTGTGCTGTCCGGCGGATGCTGGGGCATCCACAACATTCAGGGCATCGGCGCGGGCTTCGTGCCCGGCGTACTGAACCGCGACCTGCTCGACGAGATCCGCACCGTGCGCGACGAGGACGCCCTCGCGATGGCGAAGACGCTCTCCTCCACCGAAGGCATCTCCGCCGGCACCTCCGCTGGCGCCGCCCTGCTCGTCGCCCTGCAAGTCGCTCGCGAACTCGGCCGCGGCCACACCGTCGTCACCGTGCTGCCCGACGGCAGCGAGAAGTATCTGGCGATGGGATAGACTGACTACTCTAAGTTCGGATGAATATGAAGCAGCAAGGACAACAACCAGACCGCATCCGCGAAAGGATCGTTTCGGAGATTCGCGCGAATGACGAAGTCCCGCTGGCAGAGTTTGCGCGGCGATATCGAATGGATTACATGACGATTCGCAAGTGGGTGTTGGCAGATGCCCCCGAGTTGCTGCAGATTCGGCGGGGCGCGCGCGCCCGGCGACTGGCCGCACAAGCCGAGCAGCACCCGACCCGTCCGCTCACCGCGTTAGCCAGGGAATGGGGGGTGACCTATGACGTTCTCTCGTATGCCGTGAGCCGCTACGGAAACAAAGAAACGGTCTTGCGGGGACACGGTCGAAGCCGCTATGCCGCGCGGAACGAGGCGATTGTGCAAGTAAAGGCGGAAAACCCCGGCTTGACTCTGCGAGAGTTATCGGCGCAGTACGGCGTGAGCCGGCAACGCATCGGTCAGATTTACAAGCAGGTCACAGGGAATCGTTGGTTGAGGAAACTCCCTGGAAGCCAACATGCCACGCGGAACGAGGCGATTGTGCTGGCCAAGACGGAAAACCCTCAATTGGCTCTTCGAGCGTTGTCGCAGCAGTACGGTGTGAGCGAGTCAACCATCTACAATATTATTCGTCAGGCCAAAGGGAAGGGCTGGTTGCGGGGACCCGACCGAATCCGCTATGCCGCGCGGGACGAGGCGATTGTGCGGGCCAGGGCGGAAGACCCTCGATTGACTCTTCGAGCGTTAGCCCAGCAGCACGGTGTGAGCGCGCCGCACATCTATAAGATTATTCAGAAGGCCAAAGGGAAGGGCTGGATGAGGGAACTTACTCGAACCCGCCATGCCGCGCGGAACGAGGCGATTGTGCGGGCAAAGGCGGAAAACCCTCGATTGGTTGTTCGAATATTGTCGCAGCAGTACGGTTTGAGCAGGACCTACATCAATGCGATTATTCGGCGGGCCAAAGAGAAGCCCTGACTACCAGCTCGACATAGCCGAGCGGAAACCAAAGCCCTGCAAGGGCGACACAACCTATCACGCCCCTTCAGGGCTGCGCGACAATCCGCCTTCTCCGCCTACCCAGGGCGCTGCCCTGGGCTTCGATACTTCGCCCCTTCGGGGCGAACGGACGCCTGCATTCGCCGCTCGGACGATTCGGCCGCCCAGCCGTCCGCTCGGCCCGTGGAGGTCTCCGACCGGGGCGTTACCGCCAAAACGCTAAAGCGCGAAGACGGGCAAGACGACATGAGAGACGTTGTTCGTGAGACTATATCTTAATGATGGAAAGAAGATAATAACTCAACGGGCCAGTGCCAACCCATCCGATCTTGAGTCGAATCCGCTTGTCGCCTTCGTAGACCAGCATATAGCTGTAAACGTCCAATCCCTGAATTATCTGTTTGCTTTCGTACTCGAAGGACTTCGGATTGCCGAAGACGGTTCGAATGCCGTTCATCAAGGCCACTGCCTCCGGGGTGCTGAGAGCTTCCGACATTTGGGGAGTGGTTTGCGACGGCAGGAGGGCACGATTCATGACCAGGGCGTAGAAGTATTGCGTCCGCATGGTGATGGTCGGATTGGGATCGTTCGGCTTGCCCATGACAAGGCGGAACAGGGCGTTGCGTCAACTGTGATGGAAGGACCTGATTCCAGAAGATTCGCCACCCTGACACTGGCAACAATGCGGCCCATTTCTCTTCACTCCGTCTTCTCGCGCGCCGTGGCTGCCCGCCGGGATTCCACACTTCCGTGTCGGGCCCGCAACCCCGCCGATGAATCGGTGGGCCTACCTTTCGATCAGGAAGGTATGCAATCGGCCAGAGCTGTCCCAGGCAATGTCCAGACTCCATCCCGACTTCACATTGTCCGGAAATGCCGCGGGAGCCGATGGGTACGATAACTGGTACGAGTAGATTTCGACTCCATTGTCGGACCGTTTGCTCACATACGCAAATCGAGGCGCTCCCAGGACTAACAGTCCTGCAAGGGCAACTCGGCTTTCGGGCTTTACCAAGTCGGCAGCCATGATTGGTGTGACTTGGGCAGGCGAGAGCATGTCCCGTAGCGCGGCATTGTAGAACGTCCGCGCGCGGGCAGTAATCATGGGATTAGGATCGTTAGCTTTACCGGTTGCGAGACTGAACAGCGTATTGGTTGCCTCTTCGCAGGCCGCCTCGCCGGAACCCGAGTTGTTGACGACCGCCACCGCCAGATTGTGCTGGGGCCAGATCGTCATCCACGTAAAAAACGTTTTTGCGCTGCCGTCGTGCCAGGTCGCATTCTCCCCGGCGCGCTTGACTCTGCTCCAGCCCATGGCGTAATCGCTGCCGGCTGGCGGAGTGTGCAGCCGCTGGAAGGAACCCGGCTGAAGCAGGCTGTCTTTGCCTTGAAGCCCCAGCAAATGCGCGCTGACGTACTTGGCGAGATCGGACAGGCTGCCATGGACGTTACCGGCGGGCGCCATGTTTTCGGCATAAGGATAGGAAGCCGGCAACTGAGTGCCTCCCACCATGCGATGGCCGGAGGGCTGGCCGTCCGCGGGCCAGCCGAAGCCGGCGTTAGTCATGCTCAAAGGCTTGAAAACAGACTCTTCGATCAGGGATTGCCAAGTCTGCTTAGTCGCCTTCTCCGCCATGGCCGCAGCGATGATGTAGCCCGCATTGGAATACTCCATCTTGCTGCCCGGTGGATGGGCGGGAGGTTCCTTGAGCACCCCCAGCGTGAACGCCTTGCGCCCTTCAATGGGATCGGCCGCTGCCGCATAGAGCAACTCATTGGCCTTGGTTGGTGGGACTGGTCATCGCCGGCAATCCGGCGCGATGATTGAGGAGCATGGCGAGCGTCACCGTGCGGTACGGCGGCTTCATCAGGCCTGAGAACTCCGGAAACCCCTGGATCAGAGTCGTGTTGAGCGAGAGCCTTCCCTGTTCGACGAGCCGCGCGATCACTACGGCGGTCATGGACTTCGTGCAAGAGCCCAGATGCCAGCGGTCATCGACAGTCACCTTACCTGGTCGGTCGGTTCTGCGCACCCCGACCGCGCCGAGAGCTACCGTCTGATCGCCTCGAACGACGACCGCACCGAGCGCCGGCAGGGAATGTTTCGCGCGTATGGTTTCCAGGGTCGCGTCAATGTTGGTCAAAGCACCGGCGGCGGCGCCCTGCCCGGAGGCAGACGCGGCGAACGGAACTGCCGCCAGCAACATCGTCACGACACCGACATGCTTCAACATGGTGATTACTCCTTTGCCTCACGATAAGAAACCTCGTTCGCGCAGGAGTTCAACTCCTGCGCGATCACTGTCGTTGAACGGATCATAGCATAGCCGGCGTTCGGTGGCGCGTATCGACTACCCCGTCTCCGTCAGCCCCGCGACCTCCGCGCTTGCCGGGCGCCGGTAGATTGCGTTGAACAGCGGGCTGGCGACGAGGGCTTGGGATTACTGCCGCAAGCAGCGCTCCAACTCTGTTAGTTCGTCGGCGCTCCCGACAAAGAGCGGGGTGCGCTGGTGCACGCTCTCGGGCTGAATATCGAGGATGCGTCCAACGCCGTCGGTGGCGCGGCCGCCGGCTTGCTCGGCCAGGAACGCAATCGGGTTGGCCTCGTAGAGCAGCCGCAGTTTTCCGCCGGGATGATCGGTCGTCGGCGGGTAGAGGAACACCCCGCCTTTGAGCAGCGTGCGGTGGAAGTCCGCGACCAGTGAGCCGATGTAGCGCGAGGCGTAGGCCCGGCCGGTCGCGCCGGTGCGCAGGCGGTCGAGATAGCCGACGACGGCGGGCGGGAACGAGTCGCGATAGGCTTCGTTCACCGAGTAGTAGTTGCCGCTGGCGGGCATGCGGACATTCTCATGGCTCAGCACGTAGGCGCCCACGGCCGGATCGAGTGTGAAGCCGTGCACACCGTTGCCGGCGGTGTACACGAGCACGGTGGACGGTCCGTACACGACATAGCCCGCCGCCACCTGCTGCGAACCGGGCTGGAGCACCCAGTGCGACACATCGTTGCCGGCGTCGCCCTCCGGCCGGCGAAGAATCGAGAAAATGGTTCCGACGCTGACGTTGACATCGATGTTGGAGGAGCCGTCGAGCGGATCGAAGACGACCGCGTACTTGGCATTCGGCGAACCCAGGCGCAGCGTTACCGGCTCTTCGTTCTCTTCGGAGGCCATAATGCCGACGCTCTCACGCACGCCCAGGCAATGCAACAATGCCTCGTTGGCGTACACGTCCAGTTTCTGCTGCTGCTCGCCGTGGACGTTGAGGGCCGAGGCCGCGCCAAACATGCCGGTCAGCCCGACGCGGCGCACGCGATCCTGAATCATCTTGGTCGCCAGCGTGATCCCCGACAGCAGCCAGGAGAACTCGCCCCCGGCGTCGATGAAGTGCTGTTCGGCTTGCAGAATGTGCTGCTGCACCGTGGTGATGGGCTGGCTACCGGCGAGCTGGGACATGGCGACCTTCCTGGAGCCATGCCTTTCGTCACAATCGGAGGTGCTCCTCCAGTGAACTCAACGGATTCCGGAATGTCCATACTTAGCGAATGATTTCCATCGTTGGCTTTGACTTTAGTCCGCGCACGCGGATCGTCTACGGCATAGACAGCATTGACCGGCTCGGCGCACTGACGCGCGAGCTTGGATTGCAACGTGTGCTGCTGGTCACCGACGCCGGCCTGGTCGCCTGCGGGCACGCCGAGCACGCGCGTCAATCGCTGGAGACCGCCGGGGTAACCGTCACCGTCTACGATCGCGTCCGTGAAAACCCCACCACTCGTGATGTGGACGAATGCCTAACGGTCGCGCGGGAGGCGGAAATCGACGGCTTCGTCGGTCTCGGCGGCGGCAGCAGCCTCGACACCGCCAAGGGCGCCAACTTTCTGCTTACCAACGGCGGCGCCATGCTCGACTACTGGGGCGTCGGCAAGGCGAGCAAGCCGATGTTGCCGCTGGTCGCGGTTCCAACCACCGCGGGTACCGGCAGCGAGTGTCAATCCGCCGCGCTCATCGCCGACGAGGTGACGCACCAGAAAATGGCCTGCCTCGATTCGAAGGCCGCCGCGCGCGTGGCGGTACTCGACCCGATGCTCACCGTTTCGCAGCCTCGGCACGTCACCGCCTGCACCGGCATCGACGCGATTGCGCATGCGATCGAAACCGCGGTAACGACCAAGCGCAATGAGCTGTCGGCGGTCTTCTCCCGCGAAGCGTTCCGACTAACCTTCCATCACTTTGCGCGGGTACTGGCACAGCCCGACGACCTGGAAGCGCGTGGCGCGATGCTGCTCGGCGCCGCCTATGCCGGGCTGGCGATCGAGTTGAGCATGCTCGGGGCCGCGCACGCAGCGGCCAATCCACTCACCGCGCACTTCGGAACGGTTCACGGTTTGGCGGTCGGCATGCTCTTGCCGCACGTGGTTCGCTTTAACGCAGAAGATCCGGCGGCGTGCCGGCAATACCACGAACTCGCCGTTCTGGTCGGCCTGGCAAATGACGATGCGCCGTGTCCGCAGGTGATTGATACGTTGTGCGCCCGGCTGACGCAGCTCGTCACCGCTATGGGTCTGGAGCGCCCGGCAATTCCGGCTCACGCCATCCCGCAACTCGCGGCTGAGGCCACCGAGCAATGGACCGCGCGCTTCAACCCGCGGCCACTTACCGTTGTAGACTTCGTGAAGCTCTTCCAGTGCGCACTCGAACACCCGGATACTTAATAAGGAAATCGGTGCAAGTTACATTAGTCTTCCGCTCGAGGTCGAAACCGTCGTGGTCACGGCTGCAAGTCGGCGACGCTGACGAGCGTCCGCGGCGCAGCGAGTGGCGTGACCGCTTCGGTGGCGTGGTGGACGGTCACGCTCGCGTAGACGAAGCGACCTGAGTCGGCCGGGTTCGAGCGAGGCTCGCGGTAGACTTCGAGCGTGCGCGCTTCCAGGTTGACGATCCAGTAGTCGGCAATGCCGGCCCGAGCGTACACGCTGGCCTTGCTCTTTCGATCGAAGACAAGTGTCGAAGCGGCGACTTCAACGACGAGCAGAGCGGTGGTCGGATGCTTGCCCAGGAAGTCCCTCGGCTCTCCCTTGACCACCGCAAAGTCGGGTTCCGGCTGCGAGTCGTCAAAGTCCAGCGGGAGTTGGACACGAATTGAGAATGAATCGTCGAACACACGTCTCAACGCGCGGTCGACCAGAAGCACTCCCACCGCGTGTGGCGCTAGTTGAGCTGCCATCTCGAAGACCTCCCCTTCAATCAACTCCACGCGCCGCCCGTCGAACACTCCCAGCTCGGCAAAGCGATAGTACTCGTCCTTGGTCCAGCGAAGGGTCCCGGGTTGTTCCGCCCTCATCGCAGGCATCGTCGTCGCACCTCTCATTAGAGGCTAAGCCTATCTGCGGTCGGACAGTTCGTAAACGAACAGCGCATCCTGATCGCGCAGGTAGAGCTTCCCACCGACGACCACCGGGTGTGCCCACGCCGGGTTCGTCGTTCGCTCGGGCTGGATGAACTGCCCCTTTTCAAGGTAGCCGGTCGGAGTCGCTTCGACCAGCGCCACCGGTCCGCGCTCGCTGCGTGCGATGAGATGGCCGTCCGCGAAGAACACCGATCCCTTGCCGACGCTGCGATTGGCCCACTTCACGTCGCCGGTCTTCCAGTCGAGGCAGGTGAGCGTGGCGTTGTCGAAGCCGTACAAGTGATCGCCGATCCGCACCATGCCGCCGTGGTGGTTGAGCATGCTCTTGCTGAAGTAGACCTGGGTCGCGGTGATCGCGCCGCCGTCCGCAGTTAGTTTGGCCAGGCCGCCGCCGTTATTGTAGCCCGAGGCCGCGAAGACGTGCCCATCGTGGTAGAGCGGCGTCGAGCAATTGGCGGTTCCGTTCGCCGGCGCATTGTAACGCCACAGGAACTGACCATCCTTCGCTGCAACCCCCACGACGCCACGGCCAAGAAACTGGACATACTGCCGCACACCGCCGAACTCAATGACGATGGGCGAGGCATAGCCGGCGGGGTCGCCCTCGGGAACCACGCACTTCCAGACCACTTCGCCGGTGAGCTTGTTGAGCGCGACTACCGTGGCGGTGCGGCCACCGGGTGTGATGATTACCTGATTGCCGTCCAGCAGCGGCGATTCGCTGTAGCCCCACTGCGGTACGCGACCGCCGAAATCGGAGACCAGGTTCTTCTGCCAGCGCAACTTGCCAGTGGCGGCTTCGAGGCAGACGATATCGCCGCCAACGCCCTCGGCCCAGAGCAAATCTCCCTCGACCGTCGGAGTGCTGCGCGGCCCAAACCCACCCTGGCGCCCCCCGAGGGTGGTCAGACCGGCGATCTTCGTGGCCCAAACAACTTGTCCGTTGGCGTCCAGCGCCCAGACCTTTTCCTCCTCACCGAACAAACCCATACCGAAGATGCGCCCCCTCGCAAAGGAGGGTGTGGTGTAGCCCTCGCCGAGGCCGGTGAACTTCGCCAGCAACTTCGGTCCGCCGGCGGGCCATAGCTTCAGCAAGCCGGTTTCCTTTGAAAGCCCGGTCCGATCCGGCCCGCGCCATTGCGCCCACTCAGCCGGCTGCTGAGCGACTACGGTGCGCGCGAGGACAACAGCAGAAACAAGGATGGCGAGACGGCCAGGCCGCATGGAACTTCCTATCGACGGAACGAAATCACTGACGCCGGCGAGGCGACGACTGTTCGGCTGTTTCAGACAAACAAAAGCCCGGCCGAGTTGGCCGGGCTTTACGCTCACTGGTGGTCGACAATCAACGCAGCACGCGCATGCGCTCGGAATCGAAGCGCACCGCCTTGTTCTGCTTGTAGGACATCTCGGCGAAGTGACAGACCGAGATGGCCTTGGTGGCCAGTTCAACGTTGCAGTTGGGCGTTTCACCGGTGCGAATGCACTTCTGCCAGTTGCGCTCGTGCAGCGTGATGTTCTCACCGGTGCCGCCGACCTTTTCGTTGGTTTCCTCGACCTCATCCGCATAAGGCCGCTGAGGGGTGACGCGAATCTGTCCCCCGGAGAATTCGATGTTGCCCTTGTTGCACCGGATCATGTCGGGCAGGCCGGTTTCGTTGATGGTCGAGCCGGAGATGAAGATCTGCCCGGTGGTCGGGAACTCGGCCAGCACGTTCCAGGTGTCGGGCACTTCGCGATCGCTCTGAACGTAGATGGCGCCGGAGGCGACGACGCGCAACGGCCACTCCGCGCCCAGGGCCAGCATGAACGGGGTCAGCCGATGGGGAAACAGGTCGGAGTTGATGCCCGAGCTGTAGTCCCAGTACTTTCTCCAACGGAAGTAGCGTTGCGGATCCCATTCGCGCCGTGGCGCAAGGTCGTACTTGGCGCCGAGCCACATGTCCCAATCGAGGTTTTCGCCGGGCTTGGCGCGGTTGTCGATCGGGTAATTCCACTCGCCCTCTTTCGAGTTGCGACAGTAGCTCGACTGGCTCCACACCGGATGGCCGAGCTTGCCCGACTTGATAATGTCGTTGACGCGTTTCCATTTCTCGTCGGTGGTGAACTGCACCCCGACTTGGAACGCGATTTTGGGGTTGGCCTTGACGGATTTGTAGACCTTCTGCGCCCAGTTCCATTCCCGCGTCATCGGCTTCTCAAGATAGGTGTGTTTGCCGGCTTCGATGGCGTCGATGGCCATCTTGCCGTGCCAGTGCTCGGGAGTCGCGATGAGCACGGCGTCGAGGTCCTTGTCGTCGAGAATCGCGCGATAGTCCTTGTGCGCTTTGACTTTGGTGTTGAGTTCCTTTTCAACATACGCCTGCGCGTCGGTGGTGCGGAGGTCGTACACGTCGCAGACGGCGGTGATTTCCATATTCTCGTCGCCGCGCTTGGTCTGGCCGACCAGGCTGCGAACATGGGCCATGCCCATGCCGCCCACGCCGATGACACCGATGCGGAGGCGATCGTTCGCGCCGATAACCTTCGGCTCCTGGACGTTCTTCACCGCGTGCGAGGCCACGCCGGTGCCGATGACACCGGCGGTCGCCATGCCCGCTGTCGTGATGAAGCTGCGGCGGGTCGATTCCTGAGTTTCGTGCATGTTGAATTCCTCCTGGAGGCAGTTGGTGCAGATGCTATCTCAGCGTGCGCAGCATCGCAAATGCTGTGTCATTAGAACCAGCGTCGCGGCGATGGTTGCGCTACAACGTCCAGTCTTCCACGGAAATCGCCGTCTTGTTGCCGGACCATATGGCCTCATTGGCTCGAATGCCAACCACGGTCGCCTGCAGGCCTTCCTTCGCGCCGACGATCGGCTTGCGGTTTTCGCGGACGGCGTCCAAAAACTCTTCCATGGCGTCGTAGTACGCGTCCTTCCCGGCGCGCTCGGCGGCGCCGAATTTTGCCGGGTCTTTGTTCTCCTTCAGGAGTTTGGTGGCATCGGCGACCATCTGAATGCCCTCTTCGTCAACGAGTTTCTCGACTTTCGCGTAAACTTCCCACCCCTGCACCGGCGAATCGGCCTCCTTAATCAGCCAGGCGCGATCGGTACGCAAGCACATGCTCCCCATATCGCCGAAGATCAGTTCATAGGAGGCGTCGAAGCTGTTCCCAATGGTCGCTTCGTAGACCACCCGACGATCATTGGAGTACTCGAAGATAGCATGAACCACATCATGCACTTCGCGGCCATCGTCCCAAACCTTGTTGGCGCCGAGGGCGATCACGGCGGCCGGTGGGCGTTTGAAGAACCAGGAAATAGTGTCGATTTGATGGGTGCCGAACTCGCCCACCAGTCCAGTGCTACGGGCTTTGTCGGTCTTCCAGTTGAGTTGGCGTTCGGCCGCAGCCGTAGGGGCGGGACGCCTCCAGCTGAATTTGCGATGGAATTGTGCCCGGGCGGAGAAGGTGCGGCCAATCATGTTCGAGTAGGCCATCCGCTCCGAGTGCCGGTACAGCTTGTTGGCCCGCTGGTGCAGGCCAGCCATGAACACTTGTTTCGAGGCGTTGCCGCTCCGGGCGATGGCCTGGGCGTCGGCGAGTGTCGTCGCGAGCGGAGCTTCGAGATAGACGTGCTTGCCGGCTGCGAGGGCGTCGAGGGTGATCTGCTTGTGGTCGCACGTCGGGGTGGCGATGATGACGGCGTCGGCCTTCTCCAACACCGCGCGGTAATCGGTGCCGGTCGTTGCTTTCGGCGCGGCTTCGCTCGCGCGTTTGAGAATGGGTTCATACGAGTCGGCAATGGCCACGACGTTCGCGCCCGGAACGCGCGCCAATCGCGCAAGCAGTAGCTGGCCGTGCTGGCCGGCCCCGATGAGGCCGAGGTTGACCGGCGCCTTCGGCTTATCATCCTGCGCCAGCGCAAGTGATTCACGCGTCAGCATAATGGAACTGGCAACACCGGTTGCAGCGCCCAAAAAATTACGCCGGGAGAATAGATCGCTTTCGAACATCATTTTCACCTGTGCGTTTGGATTGTAGGAGTTTGACACTGCGCCGAGCCGACTGCGGCGATTTCGCCCGCTCTTTCGCAAACACCTTCTCGATTCTTCCAGCTGATTCTTTTTCACAAGTTTCTCATAATCGCGGTTGGGCGCGGTAAACAGCTTTTTACTTTCCAAAGGAGATCCCCATGAAGACCACTGAGTTCGTCAACCAAGCCCGAAAGGAGGTGTCATCATGAAGATCCGCAAGCAGTCTGGATTCACGCTCATTGAAATGCTGATCGTGATCATCGTCATCGCAGTCCTCGCCGCAGTCGTCGTTCCCAAGGTCGTCAACGTAGTCAGCACGAGCAAGACCAACTCTGCCCTCGTTGACATTAAGATTCTCAACGACGCGATTGAGCGAGTGCGCGCCGACGCCGGCGCCTGTCCCGCCGATGCCGCGAAGGCGGCGACCTGGCTGACTTCAACCGCCAGGCCGTCCGATTGGCCGGCTGGGGCAAATTGGAGCGGCCCGTATGTAGAGACGGTTCCGACCAATCCGTCCACCGGCGCAGCGTTCGCGTTCAGTGCCACTACGTGTAAGTTCTCGTAATCCGTAGCGGTCAGACACTGCAACCATGAAGTCATTCAAGGGTCGCGCATGATGCGCGGCCCTTGTTCGTTTCAACTCTCCCGGAGGTCGCACATGCGGACGGTTCGAAGGGCCTGCGCGGGCGTTATCTTGATCGAGGTGTTGGTCTCATTGCTCCTCGTGATGGTGAGCCTGCTCGGCATGTCCACGGCAATGATTTACGCCTTCAAAGCGACGCGCTACGGCAGTCATGCCCAACGGGCCACGGAACTGGCCCAGACCTACCTCGAGAAGGCGCATCGCGTGCCGTTCGCTGCGCTGGTCAACGGCCCCGATTTTCCCGCTACCTTTACCGTTATCGGCTTACCCTCCGGGCAGGGCACTGTGACTTTTGTTGACAACCCTTCCTTTAGCTCGGCCACGATGGAAACGGTAGTGGTGACGATTGCCTGGAACGGTGGCACCAGTGACATCGGCAGCGTAACGCTCAGCACCACAAGGACAACCAACTGATGTGCTCGCGGCGAAAGTGTGGTTTGACCCTAACCGAGACGCTGGCCACGCTCGCGTTGCTGGTCATTGTGAGTGGCGTGCTGGTGGAAATCTCCCTCGGCTCGTTCCGCATTTTCGCGCAAACCCGGGCGGAAGCGGAAATGCGCAGCAACGCCGAACTGCTGTTTGAAAAGGTCGTCACTACCGTGCGGAAGGCGATGACCATCAACCAGCTCACTGCGTCGACCATCGACGTAACCGTGCCTGCCCGCGACAGCAACGGCAAAATCATCGTCGGCTACAGTGGAGTGCAGGCCGGCAATCGCGTGGTCATCTTCCGCGGCGACAGCCTGGGGAGCGCGAATGCCAGCGGCCTCTACCTCTGGCAGAGTGTCAACGGCGTGGTGGCGACCGCGCCGATGGGAGCGGAATTCAGTAATTGCCAATTCAATGCCCTCACCGTCGGTGGGGCTACGAAGGGCGTCCAGATGATCCTGACCTACTCGACGAAAGTGCTTGGCTCCCGTACGGTAAGCGATTCGTTTACGCAGGAAGTCACCTGCCGGAATCTGCCGTGAAATCGCACACGTCCCGCTCCGGACAGACACTGATCATGAGCACCACCCTCGTGATTGTACTCCTGCTACTGGCCACGGCGCTGATCGACCTGGCCGGCTCTGCCCGCAATGCTGCCCGGCGGCAGCAGCAGAAATTGGCTCAGAGCAACTGGGCCGAGGCGGCAGTGCAGGAGGCGCGCGACCGCCTGGCCGTCGGAACGATTGTGCCAAACGACAACGACAGCGCCTGGACTTTCCCATTCTCCACTACCGGTCTCATCACGGCAACCGGCACCGTGAAGTTGTTGAAGGACACCAGCGGGGTCGTAATTCCCGGACGCTACGAGTTGATAACCAGCGCTAACGCTGGCGGCGGGACCGCGACCGTTACTGCGGTGGTGCGGAAGCACTCATTGCTGGGACCATTCAATTGGGGACTTTGCGGCTACAACGGAGTGGACATTCGCTACGCCCTGGTTGATTCGTACAACTCGGCCACCGACCTGACCCTGCCCCTGAGCGCCGGGGCCGGCGGGCTGGCAGCCATGGTAGCCACCAACGGTACCGGGGCGAACTCGATTCAGCTCTTTAGCACCGGGGCATTGTATGGCGAGGCCATCGTGGGACCGGGCACTTCGCCTCCGAGCGATGCGCTGAGTAATGCCAGCACGATTACCACTTTTGTTCCCGTCTCCGCCAATCCGTCCAGCGTGACGTTTGCCACGTTGGCGTTGCCGACCGGCATGGCCGCGACCGCTGACCTCGACAGCACGAGAACGCTGGCGGCCGGCACGTATGGGTTTGACGAAATCGATCTCAAAGGCACTGATCTCGTGACCTGCACGGGGCCAGTGGTTATTTACGCAGCCACCAAATTGCAAATCAGCGGTCCGGGATTTGTCACCGCAAACAATCTTCCAGCTAATCTGTTGATTTACTATCTGGGCACGGACAGCGCGGAGCTTTCTCCCAAGTCGGCGTTTCTGGGCGCCATCTGGGCTCCCAATGCGCAGGTGCAACTGGGCAAGAGAAACCAGTTGACCCTCATGTACGGTGCGGTCACCGCCAAGACCATCCGCTGCGAAGGTAACGAAAACGACTCCCAGCGTCTCAACTTCTTCCAGGATCGCGCCCTCCGTCAGCCCGGAGCGGATTGGGCGGATCATACCTATTTTCGACTGATTGCCTGGGACGCAAGGTAGCGCGTCGGAGATAACGATGCGAGTGGTGGTCACCGGCGGAGCCGGTTTTTTGGGGTCACACCTCTGTGAGCGTCTGCTCGCCGAAGACCATGAGGTGGTGTGCGTCGACAACCTGCTGACTGGTAACGTTCGGAACATCACACATTTGCAAGGATCGCCAGCGTTCCAATTCTTGCATCACAACGTCAGCAACTACATCGCCATCGACGGCCCGGTCCATTTTGTGCTGCACTTTGCCAGCCCGGCCAGCCCCGCCGACTATTTGCAATTCCCGATTGAGACCTTGAAGGTCGGCTCGCTCGGAACGCACAACGCACTCGGGTTGGCCAAGGCGAAAGGCGCCGGCTTCCTGCTGGCCTCCACCTCCGAAGTATACGGAGATCCGCTGGTCAACCCGCAACCGGAGGGATACTGGGGCAACGTCAATCCGATCGGTCCGCGTGGCGTATACGACGAGGCCAAGCGGTTCGGCGAAGCGATGGTCATGGCTTATCACCGTGTTCATGGAGTGCCCACGCGCATTGTCCGCATTTTTAATACCTATGGCCCGCGCATGCGCCCCAACGACGGGCGCGTGGTGCCAGCCTTCATCACCCAGGCGCTGGCCGGCGACCCGCTCACCGTATTCGGCGATGGAAGCCAGACACGCTCGTTCTGCTACGTGTCGGACCTGGTGGAAGGCATCTATCGACTCATGCAGGTGGGTGATCCCGATCCGGTGAACCTCGGTAATCCGAATGAACTGACCGTGATTCAGTTCGCCGAGACGATTCTGCGGCTGGTCGGTGGTACAAGCCAGGTCAAATACCAGCCGCTGCCGGTGGACGATCCCAGGGTGAGACGGCCGGATATCAGCCGGGCACAGCGGCTGCTCAACTGGCAACCCCAGGTGGGGCTGGAAACAGGATTGCAGGCTACGATCGATCACTTCCGAACCTTGATGTAACATGAAACCGATTCAAGCACACCGCCGAAAGATCCGTCATGCCGCTGCGATCGCAGCGTTGTTAGGCTTGCTCGTCGGGCTCGACTGGGCTACGGGCGACGACCTCGCTTTCGCCTACTTTTACTTCCTACCAATCATACTGGCGGGGTTCACTCTTCCGACTTTCGCAACCTTGCTGGCCGCGCTCACGACCGCCGTGGTCGCCGAACTGCTGACGCCGCGCGGTATGCTATTCCACGGGTTCTTCGGCACGCCCCATCACGCCTCGATTGCCCGCACCATGTCGTACTGCCTGGCCGGGGTGACGATCTCCTGGCTCACCACCGCCTACCGTTTGCAAGTACACCGGCTGCTGGCCCTGCACGAAATCACTGCCAGCATCAACTCTGCCATCAACGTCACCGAAACGCTGGAACTGGTGGTTCGTCATTCCGCCCTGCTGACCAGCGCTCAACTTGGCTACTTGTATCTACGGAATCGGGAGGAGGAGACGATCACCGTCGGTGCCGCGTTCGGCGACCGCGCGTCCTCGCACAAAGAAATCACCTTCAGCGCCCGCAATTCGGTGGCGGCGGCGCTGATGGCGTTGCCCAGGCCGAACCGCTTTCGAGCTGCGCAGGATCTGCCTGGCGGAACATTACCAGCGCCACTGCCCGCGCACCAGACTCGTCATGTGATGACGGCTCCGCTCATTGTGCGCGGCGAGCCCATTGGCCTCATTCTGGTTGCCTCGACCTCCCGACATTGGTTTTCGCGCGGAGAAATGGAAGGACTGGGGCTGCTGGCCGAGGCGGCCGCCATTGCCATTGACGAAGCGCAACTCTACGAGCGCACCGAACAGATGGCCATCACCGACAGCCTGACCGGCCTGCACAACCGGCGGTACTTCAAGCAGCACTTCGAACTCGAACTCGGTCGCGCGCAGCGTCGGCAGGGCATTCTGTCACTTATCGTTTTCGACCTTGACCGATTCAAAGACGTCAACGACAGCTATGGCCACCTAACCGGCGACCACGCGCTGCGCGAAGTCTCCCGCGTCGCGCTAACGATGGTGCGCCGCACCGACTTACTGGCCCGCATTGGCGGCGATGAGTTCGCCATTCTGTTGCCGGAATCGAATCGAACCGATGGCGTTTCGGTGGCCGACAAGCTCCGCCTGGCGCTGGCCGAGACGCCGATCGAAGCCACCGACGGTCGCGAACTGCGGTTGACGATCAGCGCCGGAGTCGCGTCGTATCCGTTCGATGGCATCGAAATGACGGCGATCTTTGAAGCCGCCGACAAGGCGCTCTATCGCGCCAAGGGCGCCGGCCGCAATCACATCTGCCCCGACTTCGATCTCGAACTTGAGCCCGCCCTCGCCGGCAGCGCCACGTGACTAACTACGTATCCGAGCCGCGAACGTGAGAGAGCGGTTTCCACCAAGCCTGCGCAATCCGCTCTCTCACGTTTGCGGCTCGGAATGCGCGATCTTACGCAAACAGCCGCTCAACTACTTTTCCCTTGTCGACGATTTTCATCGGACGGCCGTTCGGCGCGAAGTAATTCTTATCGGCATTGATGCCGAGCGCGCGGCAGAGCGAACGGAACAGGTCGCCCACTTCCACTGGATCATTCACCACGCGTGAGCCATCGTCGCTGGTCTGGCCGATGACCTGATTGCCTTTGACTCCGCCGCCGGCCAGCACGGCGCTCCAGGCCTGCGGGAAATGGTCGCGGCCGTCGTTGGCGTTGACACGCGGCGTGCGACCGAACTCGCCCATCCAGACTACCAGCGTGCTCGTCAGCAAGTTCCGCTGCTTCAGGTCTCGGAGCAAGTGCGCCATCGGCGCATCGAACTGCATCATCAGATCTTTCGTTCGCGTGAAGTTGTCCTGGTGCGTGTCCCAACCGTCGAGCACGACTTCCACAAACTTCACGCCGCGCTCCACCAGCCGCCGGGCCATCAAGCACCCGGCGGCGAATGCACCTTGCTGGCCCCGTCCCATGCCCGGGCGCATCATCATCATGCGTCCGCCGGCGGCGGCTTCTTCACCGGCGTTTTCTGGTACGCCATACGCCTTCTTCACCGCCAGGGGCTCTTCGGCCACGTTGAACGCCTTGATGAGCGGCGAGTGCATCATCTTCAGCGCCTTGTCGTAAACGGTCTTATGGCTGCCGACGTTAGGATTGTTGGTCAGCGTTGCGAAGTCCTGCTCCAGGTATCCGAGCACTTCGATGCGGCGCATGAAGCGGTCACGCTCCAGCCCCTGCGCGTAGCCGAGGTTCTGCACCGGCCGCGTCGCGTCGGTGACGACAAACGGCGCGTACTCGGTCCCGAGGTAGCCGGCGCCGAAGCCGCGGCCTCGGATGCTGACGAAGTTCGGCAGGTCGAACGCTTTCACGCCGACCTCCTTCGCAACGACGGCGCCGAACGCGGGGTGCGTCATGCCGCCGAGCGGCGCATAGCCGGTGTGCAGCAGATATTGCGCCCGCTGATGGTTGCCTTCTCGCGAAGTCATCCCCCGGATGATCGCAAGCTCATTGGCCACATCGGCCGCTTGCGGCAGATGCTCACAAATCTGCACGCCGGACTGGCGCGTGGGGATCGACTTGAACGAACCGTTGCCCAGCTTCGGGTCCCAGGTGTCGAGATGGCTCGGGCCGCCGTTCATCCAGAGCAGGATGACATTCTTCGCCGTGGCGGGAGTGGTCGGGGTGGTCGCCGCCGTGCCCGCCTGCGCCTGCTCGCTGAGCCATTGCGCAAAGAGCAGGCTCATGGAGCCCCCGAGGCCGACTTGCACAAAGCCGCGCCGGCCGAGCGAATCGCTGATAAAGTTGCCCGGCCCCGGGCAGCATTCGCGCTGGTCGTGGTGAGTGGTTTCTGACATGGAGGAAGCTTCCTTTCGATTCACTTTAGTGGTTGAAGATGAACTCGCTCGAATTGAGCAGCGCCCACATAACGTCTTCAAAGACCTGTGAGCGCGGATCGCGCGGCTGCGGCTGGAAGCGGCCGGCGAGCGGACCGCCCTTGCCCGGGCCGGCCTTGCCGAATCCGCCGAAGCCGGTGGGCTGGAATTGGCTACTGGCGTCTGCGCGCCGCGTGCCTCCGGCCTTCGCCAGGATCGCTTCGAGACGTCCGAGTTCGGCGTCGGTGGCAAAGCGGCCTAGCACGCGCAAGTAAATGGCGTGCAGCTTCTCGCGGTCGCCCTGATTCGCGTTGATGATGGATCCCAGCGCACTGCCGGGTATCGCGGTCGCCCCCCGGTTGGGCAAGTCGCCGTTCATCATCATCAGCGCCTGCGGAATCGTCCCGTCGAAGCCGTTGGTTTCTTCGTTCTCGTCGGTGTCGAAAGTGATAACGAAGAAGCGCATCAGGCGCTGCTTCATTTCGGAGAGGTCACCGCGCTGGCGCAGGAACTGGTTCTCGTCGAGCCCGGTCGCAGTAAACAGCGAGCTAAACAGTTGCTCGGGCGTCAGCTGCCGTAGAGGAGCGCTGGCGAAATACTCGGCGTGCAAGGGGTTCGGCTCCTGCGCGGTGCGTGACGACAGTTGGTACGTCTTCGAATACAGCACGGCGCGCAGCAGATACTTCCAGTCGTGCCGGTGCGCCACGAAGTCCTGGGCCAGCGCCACTATCAACTCGGGGTTGGTCGGTGGGTTGGTGGGACGCAGGTCGTCGAAGGGATCCGTGATCCCGCGTCCGATCAGCAAGTTCCAGGCAAAGTTCGCGGTCGCCTGGCCGAAGCTGGGTTGCGTGATCATCCACTTCGCCAGGGCTTCGCGACGCGAGACTTCGCCGCCTTTGTAGTCGAGGCCTTCGAAAAACTTCGGGTAGACGGTTTCCCGCTTGCCCGAGTGCAGTTCCATCTGCTGCTCGCCGAAAGGCAAATCGCGGACTTCCACTGGCGGACGCGGATCGGTCGTGGACGGACGCCGCGTCGCGACCGGGCGGGTACGCGCGAAGAAGGCGGCCACGCCGTGAAAATCCGACTGCTTCCAGGTTTCCGTCTTGTGATCGTGGCACTGCGCGCACTGAATCTGAGTGCCGAGGAAGATACGAGTGGCGCTGCTGGTCAAGTCCTCCACCATCAGGCGACCCTGATTGGTGAAGCGCAGCGTGTAGTTGGCGGCGCCGTTCTGGTCGTTGGTGCCGGTGGCGGTAACGAGTTCGCGCACGAATTGATCGTACGGCAGGTTTTCGGTGAACGCCTTGAGCAGCCAGCTGTTCATGACTTCGCGATTCACCTGCTGGACACGAAGCTGACGGCCGAGCAGCCGCGCCTCCCAAATCGTCGCCATGTTCTGCGCGTAGCCCGGCGTGTTAAGCAGCCGGTCGATGGCGGCCCGGCGCTTGTTCGGATCGCGGCTTTCGATGAACTCACGCGCTTCGTTCGGAGGCGGGATGACGCCGCAGACATCGAGATAAAGCCGGCGGAAGAACTCAGCGTCGGTAGTCGGCGGTGACGCCGTCACCCTTCCCACCTGCCACTTCTTCGCAACGAGTTGGTCGAGTTGGTCGGCCAGCTTCGCAGCGTCGGCGTTCGGTTGCTGGGCCTCCACGCGCGCGCCGATCGGCAAGCGGCTGAGCGCGAAGACGGCCAGCCCCCCGATCACAAGTCCCATGGCAATTCGTTTCATTAAGATTCCTCGCTTCGAGATTGAACGCACAGACGCAGAGCGTCCGCCAACTGTTCAGTTGGACCCCGCATTCCCAGTTACTCTTCAGTGAATTGAGCACCGAGCTTGAGGTGGGAATGTTCGTCCAGCGCTCCGCCGGTCAATTCAATCTCGCCGGCGAACTGCGCCGCGCGGATCAGCAACACTCCTTCGCCGGTGGCAACCAGCAGACCGTCCGTGTGAGATTCAACGATCGTTCCCGGTGCTGCCGTCGTGGTCGCCGCCAATGGCCAGCATTGCCAGACGAACAGCTTGCGGCCCGCGCAATAGGTGAACGCTCCGGGGTACGGATGGGTGATTGCGCGAACGAGATTGTAGAGGCGCAGCGCCGGCCAGCCCCAGTTGAGGAGTCCGTCGGCCGGTCGGCGACTACCGAAGTAGCTGCGCTGCGTGAAGTCTTGCGGAATGCGCGGCGCAGTGCCGTGCTTGAGCAGCGGCCAGGTCTCAGCGAGGAGCGCCTCGGCGGAGACGGTCACTTTGTCGAACAGCGTCTTTGCCGTGTCCGTGAACGCGATCGGCACCCGGCGTTGGGCGACGATTGCCCCGGCATCCGGTCGCTCGGTCATTTCGTGTAAGGTCACGCCCGTCTCGGTTTCGCCGTGGACCAGCACCCAGTTGACGGGAACGCGTCCCGCGTATTTCGGCAGCAACGAGCCGTGTAGATTGAAGCAGCCGAGCGGCGGCACGGCCAGCAAGTCGGCGCTGATCAACTGCCGAAAGTAGAACGAAAAAGCAAGCTCCGGGCGCCAGGCTCGGACGCGTTCAACGAACTCCGACGTGTTGACGTCATCGGGGGTTGCCGTCTCGATACCGTGGTCACGCGCCAGGTCTACCACCGACCGCCACCAAATTGACTCGTTCGGACTGTCGGCGTGGGTAACCACCGCGATGACTTCCTCGGCTTGCTCAATCAAGTGACGCAAGCAAACATAGCCGACGTCGTGGTAGGCAAAAACGAGGAGGCGCATGATTCAAGCTTCGTCGACACGGCCGTGGACGCACCGCACCAGAAACCGTGGGCGGCGGCGGACTTCGAGATAGATGCGGCCGATGTACTCGCCGATCACGCCCAGCGCGAATGTTTGCACGCCGAGAAACACGAACAGCACCGCGAACAGCGTGAAAACACCCTGCGCGGCCCACTCGGCGCCGAGCGCCAGTCGCGCGACGAGCAGAAATGCCCCGAAGCCGAAGCCGGCCAGCGCCATCAGCACGCCCGCAAAGCTGACCGCCTGAATCGGGAACAGCGAGAAGCCAGTCATCAAATCGAAGTTCAGACGGATAAGCCTGGCAAGGCTGTACTTCGACGCGCCGGCCGTGCGCTCGGCGTGGCCGACCTCGACCTCGCAGACACGCTTGGCGAACAGATTGGCGAGCGCGGGGATGAACGAAGAAACCTCGCCGCATTTGCGCATTGCCTCCACCACCGGACGACGGTACGCGCGCAACATGCAGCCGTAGTCGTTGAGGGCGACGCCGGTGGCGCGCGACATCACCAGGTTGATAACGCGGCTCGGTAGCTTGCGCAGCGGCGAATCGCACCGTTGGCGCCGCCAACCGCCGACGGCGTCGAAACCCTCGTCCAGTTTGGCGATGAGTCGGGAAATCTCTTCCGGTGGATTCTGCAGGTCGGCGTCCAGGGTGACGATGTAGTCGCCCCGCACATGCTCGAACCCGGCGAAGATTGCGGCGTGCTGGCCGAAGTTGCGTTGCAGTTCGACCACGACCACATGCGGGTCGCGCGTCGCTGCCGCAGTCAGCAAGGCCAGGGAGCCGTCGGTGCTGCCGTCATCGACGAAGATGACCTCATAGCTCCGGTCACCGGCGTTGAGCGCCGTGGCTACGCGCAACATCAATTCCGGCAAGACTCTGGCCTCGTTGTAGACCGGTATCACCACGGAGATATCGGGCGTCACGGCTCAGTCCCGTTTGCGCGACAGCAGCAGAACTTCCGCGCGCTGGTTGATTGACAGACTTACCAGGCTGCCCACTTCGTTACGCAGGTACGCCTTGACCGTCTGCAACTCTGCGTTCATCGCGGCGTACTTCGCCGACGTCCGCTCGGAGCGCAGGAAGACCGCGGCCCGGCGACCGTTCAAGCGCTGCGGCAGGTCCGCGACCTTGTCCACCAGCCGCTCGGCACGGCCCGCGAACTGCGCGCCCAACGCAAGCTCGCCGCGACCGCCGACGACGTACGGCACCTGTTGCGTGTAGAACGCGACGCTCGGCATGTAGAAGTTGATCATCACCACGTCGTCGCCGGGTTGCAGTTGCTGTTGCGCGCGCCGCACCGGGCCGCGTAGCGCGAAGGTGTCGGTCACGCTCGGCAGAATGAGCGCCAGCCCCAGATAGAAGAGCGTCAGGCTCGCCATCATCGCGCCCAGCCGCACCAGTTCCAGTCGCGTCAGCCAGCGCAAAGTCGCGCCGGCCGCCACCAGCAACGGCAAGCTGACCACGAAACGCGGCAATGCCTCGCGCTCGATACCGAACTGCTTTTGCGCAGCGAAAACCCCGATCGCCAACACGCTCAGCGTTACCACCGTCAGCATGGTGGCCATCCGCATGCCCCGACTCGGCCAAGCGGAAGTCTCCAATCGAGTGTCCAGGTAATTGGCGGCGAGCACGGCCAAGGGAGGCAGCATCGGCAGGATGTAGGGGATGAGCTTGCCGCCCATCGCGCTGAAGAAGGCCAGCACCACCGCCGGCCAGATCAGCAGCAGCCGCAGCGTGTGTCCTTGCACGGTCTGCGCGCGCGCCGACTTCCACGACAACGGCAGCGAGGCCATCGCCACAAACGTCCACGGCATCAAGCCCGCCGCGACCACCCAACCGAAATACCAGAACGGCTGACGGTGCTCCCCGCCGCCGGCGCGTTGCAGATGCTCCTTGATCACATAGAAGTTAAGGAAGCCCGCGTGCCGCTGCTCGACTGCCAGGAACCACGGCAGCGTGAGCAGCACGAACAGCGGAAAACTCAGCCACACCTCGGCGCTCACCAGCGTCCGCAACGACTTGCGCCCGGCCAGATCGCATGTGATGATAATGCCCGCCAGTGCCGGGCCCACCGGGCCTTTCGTCATCATTGCCCCGGCCAGCAACACCCAGAACACCGCGTAGCCCGGCCGCGCGCGCCAGTGTTCGCTGACGGTCATCGCATACGACCACAGCGCCAGGGTCAAGAATGTGGTGAACAGCATGTCGGTCAGCAGCAGGCGTGCCATCGCAAAGTACAGCAGACTCGTCGCCAGCATGATCACGCTGAACACGCCGACGCGCGGACGCAGCAGCCGCGCCACGCCTAACCCGGTGCCCAGCAATCCCAACGCCGCCGCCAGCGCCGGCATCAGCCGCGCGGCGAACTCGTTCAGGCCGAACAGCCACAGCGCCAGCGCCGTAAGCCAGTGGGTCAGCGGCGGCTTCTCGACGTACGGCAGGCCAAAGAGTTGCGGCACCAGCCAGTCACCCGAGGCCAGCATCTCGCGACCGATTTCGGCGTAACGCCCCTCGTCGGGATCGGATAGCGGCACCGCCCATGTGTTCGCCAAATACAGTCCGAATGCGATGGCGGCCATCAGCGGGACCAGCGCAGTCGTGGTGAAGCGGGGTTTGGTTCGCATCAATGCAGCTCGCGGGCGCAGAGTATGGCACAACCCCGGTCCGCACACCGGCTTGACGCGTTGCGTGCGTCCAGTCTGCGGCGACGAATCGAACCACGTCGTAAACAATGACGAAATGTGGGAGGCGAGTGGTGGGAACTTTGCCGTGCATGTGACGGCGAACATTTTGGGCCCGGCAAACGAAGCGACCGTAGGCGCAACGTTCACTTTCGCGACGCAGGGCTCGGCAATCATTACCCCCGCTGGCAATCACACGAGCGATATGGAAGTCGGCTGGCTGTAATGGACCCCAATTCTTGGACACGAAAGTAGCGGTTCTTAGTCAATGCCGTGTCCCCCTGTGTTCGCGAGCTGCTCAAGGAACTGACGAGGCAAAGCCAGGTCGGCTTGGAGTGCGAGGCAGCACTTGGTGACATCAAGGTTTACTGCGAAGCGTTTGCGCGTCCGCTTCGTCCTCTTATGATTGCGATTCCCCGCAGCATGGCTCCTGAAGGTCGTGGCTTACAGTGGACGAAGACAGCCTCCGGGTATCGCCTTGAGGTTGATCCAGCAGCCCTGAAGTCGGTGAGGCGTGATGAAGAGAACGCCGAGCGCCATCGCCTCGACATTCTGCGTTCGGCTGTCTACTTCACCGAAATGACACCATCCGAGCAGGCGGCGGCGCTCGCGACTTCAAGGCGTACAAGACAATCGCCCCACCGCTACCAAGGAAAGAAGCACCAGTAAAGCCGCGGGCGGCCTCAAAACCTACGACGCAATCAAGCCAACCGAAGAAGCGCAGCTAAGTCGTAACTTCGGTGGCGATGATTTCCGCGGCTTCCGCACACTGCGCCCGGCTCACGTCGTGGTGAGTGACCAGGCGAATCCGATCGGAGCCGAGGTTGAAGAAGCGCACGCCGCGCGCGGCGCAGCGCTGAACCAGCTCGATGGCGGTGAGGCCGGGCTTGGTCACGTTGAAGAACACCAAGTTCGTCTGCACGGTGGCGAGGTCGAGGGCGAGGCCGTCCACTGTCGCCAACCGCTCGGCCAATCGGCGGGCGTTGGCATGGTCGTCGGCGAGACGGTCGACCAGCGTGTCGAGCGCGACCAGACCGCACGCGGCCAGCAGGCCGCTCTGCCGCATCGCACCGCCCAGGCGCGCGCGCAGGTGACGGGCGCGGTCGATCATCGGCCTCGGCCCGACCAACATGCTGCCGACCGGACAACACAAACCTTTGCTCAGGCAGAACATCACCGAGTCCGCGTCGCGCGTCAGTTCGCGCACCTCCACGCCCTGCGCCACCGCGGCGTTGAAGATGCGCGCGCCGTCCACGTGGACGCTCGCACCGTGCTGGCGCGCGACCGCGGCCAGCGCCTGCATCTGCGCCGAGTTGGTCACCGTGCCGCCGGCGAGGTTGTGCGTGTTCTCGATCCAGAGCAGTTTGATCGGCACTTCTTCGCGGAACGGCGCGGTGAACTCGCGCTCGAAGTCGTCGGCGGCGATGACGCCGAGCGTGCCGGGAATCCGCACCGCCATGCAGCCCGCCACCGCCGACAGCCCGGCGACTTCGAGCATATACGTGTGCGCGAGCGACTCCATCGCCACCGCATCGCCGTGCTGGGTCCAGCATTGCAGCGCAATGAGGTTGCCCATCGTGCCGCTGGGGACGAACAGCCCGGCCGCTTTGCCCAGCCGCTCGGCGGCCACAGCTTCAAGCCGCCGCACGTCGGAGTCGTCGCCCAGCAGGTCATCGCCAAGCTGCGCCGACTGCATGGCAGCATACATGGCAGCCGTCGGCAGCGTCGTGGTGTCGGAGCGCAGGTCAATCATGAGGGCTAAGCTTGCCACCGAGAGTCTTGAGGTCGAGCAACCAAGCCACCCCGGTGCCGGTCGCGAAGGCCACGAAATCCCACCAGTCAAACGTACCAACCCGCGGAATCGGCAACCACTGCTGTTGTGCGTTCCAGGCCAGCAAGGCTTGGCCCAGCTCAGTTCCGAACAGGACAGCGACCACCACCAATCCGCACTTACGCGGGCCTGCCACCTCGGGGCGGAACAACATATACGCAAACAAGGCCAGGGCAGCGTCATGACCGTAGCCGCGTACGAAACCCCGATACTCACCCCAGATCGTAAGGCCACAGGCTTGACTTAGCGCCACCGCCAACACGACGTAGCAGAGCCTCCTACGTCGGCTTAGGCTTGCCTCCGAACCCGCCAGGTCTTGTTCTGCTTCCACGGAATCTCATTGTGGCATTCGCATCTTGCGCCGGTACACCTTCGCGTGCTGCGCGTGCGCCTGCATGTTGCCGACGTAGGCTTTGATCAGCTCGGGCGCGTCTTGTCGACAAATTGATTCGCCTCCGCGTCGAGTTGCGTTTTAGGCACGTGGCTGGACCTTCGCCGCGCGCATATGGGTAACATACCAATTCGCAAGCCACGACATGCTGACCCGCGGGGCGAGGAAGCTGCTCAGCGAGGTGGGTTCGCCTTCAGTGCGCTTCGGGGCAGGAATCTTGACCGCGTCGTAGAGCTTGGTTAGCTTCTCGAACGCCTCATCAGCTCCCCGCGCGACGCTGGCGTTCATCAGCATGTAAGCAGTAGCGCCGTGGATTCCGATTTGGCCGAGCGTCATGAGCGTTTCCGCGGTTTTCGCATCAGCTTCGCCGACCAGCAGCACGACGGTGTTGCGCGAATCCTTAGGAGGGACGACCTTGGCGAGTGCGGCGAGCTTCTCCAATGTTGCTGTCGCCATCGTTACGACCAGGTCCGTAGCCACCGTCATGCCCAGCATTTTCCGTTGCAATTTCCACAGCTTAGTGTCAGCCAGGTCGTCGGATACGGGCATCGCCCCCGCCTTCTGTCGTACCATTTCGACCTCAATGGCGGACGCGAGCGTGTTCCATTGCTCGCCGCAGCTACTCAGTGCCAGCCCGGGCTGGTCGGACAGCCCGCGCGCGCGCAACATGAACTCCAAGTCCACATAATCCAGTTCTTGTTGATCGACTTCATTGATACGATTACCCAGCACGAGTGATAGCAAGAGTACAGCCAGCCGCTGAAAGTGGATGAACAATGCGAGGCGCTCCGGGTCGACGCCGTTGACTTGGCCTAAGCGGATTCGGGTGCCTTGTGGGGTTTGCTCGAAGCCGACTTCGTCCGAATAACGAAGCTTTGCGTAGGTCTCCATGATCCGTCCGCCACACATGTTGAACATATCCGACCAGGAGGGCCCTATCTTTGTCGGCCTCGGAGCAGCTTCGATCTCTCGTTTGTGGATGGCAAACAACACCTCCCCCAGCGCCTCCTCAGCGTACACGAGGAGGGGGTCGGATTGATTCCGAAAGTTTCCGACGTAGTAGTCCCCGTGGCTTTCGAAATGGTGAGGTTCAAGGTCACTGCCGAGGCGCTCTCCAATTTCATGCGCCCGGCCCAAAGACAGCGTTCCCGTTGGTTGCGTCTCCGACGCTGTGCGAGACTGGCGACGGAATCGGTTCGGAGAACCGAATGCGGATTGCGCACGGGATCGGAGATCCCGCGCGAACGATCACAATCGTCCCGTGCCCGTCCAGCCGTAGAGCCGAAAGAAGTGCGGCGGCGTGCCGTCGTTATGGTTGTTGCCGTTGAGCGTGAAGAACACGCCGAGCGGCGCGGTCCGCGGTCCGGGGACGTTGGTTTCTTCCGCGCCCATGGTGTGCGTGCCGAGGGCCAGCAGCTCGAACGCCGTGAACTTCTCCTGCGCGAGGTGGTAGTTGGCCCATCCCAGCAGCTCGCAATCGAAACTGCGATGGTTGTACTGCTGATTGGCCGCCATGCGCGCGCTGCCCTCGAAGCGAACAGTAGCCACGCCGTTTTGCAGCGCGGTCACTTCGGAGGTGAGCGTTGCCTGCTGCACTTCGTTGCGATGCCAGTAGAGGTTCGGCTGGATGAAGACGCCAAGGTGCATCAGCGCGAGGCGGTCGAGCGCCGCGCCGGTGACGCTCGCCTTCGCGCCGACGGCGAGTTGCGCCGGCAGAAACGCGCGCGCTTCGTCTTTCCGATACCAGAGGCGGTCGAGCTTGTAGAACGACGGGTGCCGCGTATCGCGCGCATCGACGCCGGCAATCGGCAGGCCGCGACTGACCATGCGCAAGTTCAGCCCGTCGCGCGGCGGCGTGGCATCGGCCAGCGAGGTCGTCACGCGATCGGTCCGCTCGTCCGGCGCGCGGGGCAGCAAGCGGTCGGCGCGGCTCAGTCGCGCGTAGGCGTCGAGCCCCTTGCGCATCTCGGTCAGCGTGCGCTCGGCGCTGGAGTGCGAGTTGACGCCGGCAATCAGTCGCCCGCTCGGCGTGACGATGTACAGCCCCTGCGCACCGGAGATGCGGCCGTACTCGGTCTGCTGCGTGATGCGCGACACCAGTTGGTATTGCAACCGCTCCGGCTGCGCCTGGTTGTAGTTGGCCGGATTGTCCACCACCGGAACGAAGCGCTCCAGCAGCGCGATGACGCGAGGGTCGTTGCAGACGAACTGTCTGCTGCGCACGCCGTTCTGTCAGCAGCCGCCGCGCGGATCGCCGAAGTAGAGCCAGTAGAAGATGGGCTTGTCCTTCGCCTGCGCTTCGACCAGGCCGGCAAAGAACGAGTCGTGCCACGGCACCCGCTGCCAGCCCAACTCGGCGGGCTTGACGTTGACCTGATCGCGCAGCCTCGCGAAGTTGGCCGGGGTGAGCTGCTCGACTTGCCCCCGCGCCAGCGTGAGGGCGGCTAACAAGAAGACGAGTAGACCCAACTTGCGCATCGAGTTCTCCTTGTGAGACCTTCGGTCGGCAACGGCAAGCGCTCCGCGCTGATCGTACGAAATTTCCTAGCTACTTTCGGGCATCAGTCCTTCAGACGGAACTTTCCCTTCCCGACGCGAACGATGTCCGGATCTACGTACAGGACCTGTCGTACCATGGCGATGAAGTTCTTGCTCCTGCTCTCATATCCCGAACTCACCACCGCTTCGGTGATCGCGGCTGCGGTCAACGGTTCACTGCTGGTGGAGAACGCCTCCTGCACGGCTTTTCTGAGGCTTCGGCCTTGCCGGGGCTTCCTGCTCACAATTCGTCCGCCCAGCAGAACTCCCAGCTCCTGAAGTAGCGGGCTGAGTTCCGCTTGTTTCTCTTGCAGTTCTGCAAGTCGTGCCTTCTTCTGCGCCAACAACTCCTCGCCGGCGGCCACAGTTTTCTGGCGCGCTGCCAATTGCTTCCTTTCCGAGGTGAGACGTCGTTCCAGTTCTTGAATGGACATCCTGGCCGGGTCTTTCATCTTGCTCTCCTTGTTTTGTCTCCGGCCTGACGGCCGGATTAGTGGTCCGCCCGGTCGCGTCGCGCGGTTTCATTGAGTCTAACTCATCCACGGTGACGATGAACGACGTTTGCGCGACGGTGGCCGGCGTGGCCTCGCCGCAATCCGAGCCGCGAACGTGTATGATGCCAAGACAAGGTTTACACTTCCGCCAAGACATGGTTTACAGTCGGAGGGGAGTGGAAAGGAGGGTGTCGAGGTGAT
>Ga0247727_10004168_pt1 | contig 30953 bp, 26 predicted proteins | sample WisWelCaveWW1625_FD_202498 | JGI IMG/M metagenome (GOLD analysis project Ga0247727, IMG submission 202498) | Biofilm microbial communities from Wishing Well Cave, Virginia, United States - WW16-25 | ecosystem: Environmental > Aquatic > Deep subsurface > Groundwater > Cave microbial mat | place... | reverse complement strand
ACAATCGAGAGCGTCCGCACAGCTCCCTCGGCAACCTGAGCCCCGAGGAGTTCCGGACGGACTGGACTATGCGGCTAGCCCCGGCAGGACTGTAATTATGATTGGACTAGTTTTCGGGGGCAGGTCAATCACGGCGGCCACCCGGCCTCAGAGACTCAATGGGGCTTCATCGCCGGAGGCGATATGTCCCAGTACGGGAGCCAGGCGTGCGCCAATGACGGGCTGATGTGGAACTCGATCGTTCGAAGGTACTATTTCTACACCACTGAGGCGCAATCACATGTCGTCGTTTTGGATGACTCGCCGGCCGCCACTGAATGGAACCAACCAAATGACGGCTATCACCTAAACGTCTACGCTCTCAACCGGTCGGGCAACGTTTACGAGAGATATTATCGGTCATCCACGGGCACGTGGTACGGCTGGCAGCCCCTCGGCGGCGTCTGTACGGGAGGCCTGGGGGCTCTGGGCGTCAACACGAACCACCTGTGGATCTTCTGTCGCGGAACAGACGGTTTCATCTACGGGAGACGCTACAACGGAAGCTCCTGGCAGCCCTGGGTAAGTCTGGGGGTTGGTTCGGGCTTTCAAAGCGGGCCGGCAGCAACCGAGTACTTTCAGCCCGGAGACGTTTACGCACACCTAAACGTCTACGCCTTGGGCTGGGATCACAACATCTACGAGAACTGGTACCATACGGGAAACGCGACGTGGAGCGGGTGGAATTCGTTAGGTAGTCCTGCCGGCGGTTGCACCAGTGCGCCTGGCACTGACTGGCGGACAGCCTACGAGCTGTACGTCTTTTGCCGGGGCACGAACGGGGCTATCTGGCACAGGAAGTGGAACGGCTCCGCCTGGGAGGCATGGGTAAGCCTTGGAGGTAGTGTGATCTCCGGGCCTGGCGCTACCGACTACTACCAGTCAGGAGATACCTGGCACCAGAACGTCTACGGCAATAGCGAGATCGGGGAGATCTGGCAGAACTTCCGCAACAACACTGGGTGGAGCGGGTGGTACCCGCTCCAGGGCGTCTGTCAGGCGGGCCCCGGCGCCTCCAACCTGCCAACCACGTCCTACCTTTACGTCTTGTGCCGGGGGGATCCCGAGCCGTCTTACGGGGCCTGGGACGGCAGCATCTTCTACCGCCGGTGGACGGGAAGTGCGTGGGGAGGCTGGATAAGCCTCGGGCGGCCCTGAGCGGGTGCGAGCAATGAAGGCGCACATGGCCGGCGGATGGCCAGTGGTATTGGTCGCTGGATTGTCATTGCTTACTGCCTGCGGAGCGGAGCCGTCGGTGACCACAGAGCTGCCGGAGCCGTCCTTGACCGAGACCCTCACTCCCGGGCCCGCGACGCCGGGCGAGACGCCAGCGACGCCTGATATCAGGTACACGAACATCACGGGCGTGGTCATCGATCATGGGACGGAAGCTCACATCGGGGGCGCCGTGATCTCCGTCCTGCCGATCGGCCGCACGACGACCAGCGCCTCGGACGGGACGTTCTCGGTGCGCGATATCGATTGGTCTGAAGTACCGAGGGACGTACTGCCATCCGTCGGCAGATTGACGATTGTTGCGGAGGCGAACGGGTACGGCAGGTGGACGACGAAGAACCAAGATGTGTATTCAGGAACGAGCGTGGCCCTCGAGGTCCGCCTTAACACGACACCCGTCACGCAGGACTACACATGCACACCGAGGGCTATCGCTGCCGTGAAGCCGGAATGCGAGGCAGTGAGCGAGGGACCGTCCGCTACGCCGGCCGGCGTTCGATGAGCTGGAGGGTGACCCCGTGCGCGGCGGCGCGGGGAGGGTCGCGGCCCCGCGCGGCTACTCAGCGGCGCTTGGCACGAACAGCGCGTCTTCCAACTCCGGGACGGCGGCGCGACAACAGCGCGAGTCCCGCTACGATCGCGACCGACGCTATCCCGAGCCCCCCCAGTAGCCATAGTTGGTGGCCTTGACCTTGTGGGGCTCCGGCCCCTGTGGTCGGTAACACCGATGGCGTAGGCCCCGGCCCGGCCGCTAGCGGCGTGCCCCTCGGGAAAGTAGTATTCGTTGGCGAGGCAGTAGGAGGTGGGCCCTTCTTCCCTCCAAGTCCTAACACGTCCACCGGCGCGCCGATGTCGTTGCAGCACCGGCCGCTGCCCAGTTGGCCAAAGAGATTGGCCCCCCAGCATTTGGCCCCACCGTCTTCGATGACCGCGCAGGAATGGCTAACGGAAGAAGAGATTGCCAGCGCGCCCGACAGTGGCGGACCGCATACGCTGGGACGGCCCCCTGAGCAGACGTCGGTCGGAGTGGCGCACTGAAGACCGCAGCGCCGTCCGTCTCCCAGTTGGCCGTGATAGAGGTTGTTGCCCCAGCACTGGACACGTCCACCAGCCAAAAGACCACACGTGTGGTTATTGCCCCCCACAATTTCGAGGGCGTCAGCGCCCAAGCCGCGGACCTCGACCGGTGTCGTACACCAGAAGACCCGGGGCGGGACGACGCAGGCGTAGTCATTGCCAAGCTCCCCGTCGAAATCCTGACCCCAACATGTTATCGATCCGGAATGCATGACGGCGCACGTGTGGCCGGCCCCTCCGTCGACCTGCATTGCGCCAGCCAGCACCTCGACGCAAGCCTCTGCGGCCTCATCGTAGTGTTGGCACACGTCCGCTGGGGTCGCCCGTATCGCTGGGGAATCGAGGATGCTTGTGAAGCCGCCAGTCCCCTCACCCAGTTGGCCTGTAAGGTTCAGACCCCAGCACTTGACTCCGGTCGAGCTCATCACGGCGCAAGAGTGATTGCCACCGAGGCCCAGACGCACAACGCTGGAAAGGAACTCACTGCATTTCTCCGCAGCACTCTCGTAGGTGGCGCAGACGTCCGTCGGGACCTGTCGGATGTTGTCAGTCGTGGAATCGTCAAAATCGCCCTGCGTGCCGTCACCCACCTGGCCGTACTCGTTGCGTCCCCAGCATTTTACCCCGCTGGTGCTCAAGAGCGCGCAGGTGTGGAGCGCGCCAGCAGCGATGGCCACGACGTCGTGGCCAAGGCCGACAACATCTACAGGCACGGCGCTGTCAATTGCTGTGCCGTCGCCCAACTGGCTCAGAGCGTTGCCTCCCCAACACTTTACGCCTCCCCCGATACTGAGTGCGCAGGTGTGTGCGATCCCAGCCGCAATCGCCGCAATGCCCCTCAGCCGTCCGACTCCGGGTCCCGCCACGACATCCGTTGGCTGCAGGCGGCGTTCGTCGAAGGTCCCGTCTCCAATCTGACCATACGAACCGTTGCCCCAGCACTTCACGCCAGTGTTCACAGTGAGAGCGCAGGTGTGAGACCCGCCGGCCGCGACGGCGACGGCCGTTTCGCCCGCCGCTTTGCTGAGATCGGCGCGGAGGGCGAGCAAGCAAAGCGCGGCGAGCGCCGCGAGGGCGAGGAGCTTGAAGAACGATAGGCGTTGCCAACGCATGCGCGTATTTCGCCGGATGCGTGCCAGTATACCGAAGACCACGGGCCCGCGCGGTTACTCAGCGGCGCCGGGGACGAAGACGACGTCCGCCAGGGCCGGGACGGCGGCGATGTCGCCGAGGGCGAGGCCGGCCTGCCAGGCGGCGAGAAGCTGCCGCTGCACGCCGGACGAGAGGTCGCCCAGGGGCAGGTCGTGGCGGTCGCGCCACCAGCGCGGGTAACCGCGGTCGGCGCCCTGCTCGGAGGCGACGGCGTCGATGACGTCGCCGGCGTTGGCGTCGAGGTAGGTGACGGACTGCTGGAGGAGGGCGCTGAGGGCGCGCAGGGCGGCGCCGTCCGCTCGGGCCACCTCGGGGTAGGTGACGAGCAGCGACAGCAGCACCGGCCCACCGGTGAGGGCGCGCAGCTCGTCACCGACGCGGCTGAGGACGCGGAACGCCGGGTCGTCCTCCAGGCGGTAGGCGGTCTGCTGGGTGACGAGCGCGGCGTCGATCTCGCCGTCGCGCAGGAGCGAGGGCATCGATTCAGGCGGCGCCTCGGTCAGGGTGACGCCGCCGCCGCCGAGGCCGGCCGGCAAATCGTAGCGCTGCTGAAGCAGGTAGCGCAGGCCCAGCGTCGGCACGCCGAGGAGCGAGGCGACGGCCACCGTCGCCCCGCGCAGGTGCGCCGGCTCTTCGAGCGAACTGCCCTCGTCGACGACGAGGAGCGTGCCGTCGCGGTCGCGCTGTCCGGCGGAGAGCACGAGCAGATCGAGACCGCGCTCAAGCTGTCGCGGGACGGCCAGCGGCGCGGCTTCGACAACGTCGTACTGCTTGCTGGCGACGGCTTCGTCGAGCGCGCTCTGCGCGAGGTAGCTGACGCTCACCTCGACGTCGTCCGAAGTGGCGATACGCTGGTCGATGGCGTAGAGGGCGGCCCGGTGCGGCGGGTCGTCGAGGACGGCGAGGCTGAGCGTCGCGCCGCCGTCCGCAGGCGTCGAGGTGGCGTCGTCGTCGCTCCGGCTGTCGCAGGCAGTCGCGAAGGCGACAGCGGCGCTGACGACGGCGAGGAGGAGGCACAAGCCCCCTCGCCTGGCCGACTCCCTTCGGCCGTGCAGCCCGGCTTCCCGCTCGTTCAATCCTGGACGATTCTATCTCCGCCGCTGCCGTCAGCGTCAAGGCCGTCTCGCGGCTCGGCCCGGCGTTCGGCGACGAGGAAGAGGTACGAAGCGAAGGCGGCGATGCCCAGCGGCAGCGTGACGGTGGCCCGCACCAGCACGGCGGCCGCCGCGCCCGTCTCGAAGCCGCCCTCGGCGGCGCCGACGAGCGCCGCGAGCGTGGCGTCGAGCGTGCCGAGGCCGAGCGGTAGGAAGGTGGCGATGCCGGCGAGCGACGACGCGCCCAGCGCCGTCCCCGCCTCGGCCAGCGAGACGTCGAGGCCGAGGGCGCGGACGACGAACCAGGTCTGCAGCGCCATGAGGGCGAAGATCGCCAGGCTCAGCAGCGACACCGCCGCCGTCGCCGTCGCGTCGCGGAGGAGCAGGAGCAGCGAATCGAGCGAGCGGCCGAGGGAGCGGCCGGCGCGAGCGAAGAACGACGCCGGTTCGTCGCTCTCGTCAGCGGGCAGGACGCCGCGCAGCCGCTCGAGGAGGCGCGCGCCGGCGGCCGGCCCGGCGAGGGCAAGCGCGACACCGCCGGCCGTGACGGCGGCGGCCGCGGCGGTCGGCGTGGCCGCCCAAGCGGTAGCGACGCCGGTGCTGAGCGCGAGGATCCAGAGCGAGAAGGCGCGCTCGTAGAGCACGGCGGCCAGGCCGTCCGCGTAGGGGATGTCGTGTCGCTGTCTCAAGAACGGCGTGCGTAGCAGGTCGCCCATGGACCCGGGGGTGAGCGCGCCAGCCACGTTGCCCAGCACCGAGACCGGCAGCAGCGCGACGAGCGACACGCGATGGCCCAGGCGCCCGAGGACCAGCCGGCCGCGCAGCGCGAAGAGCGGCAGCATCGGCAGGTTGAGGAGGACGGCGCCTACGACGAAGGCCGGGGCGATGTCGTAGCGGTCGTCCAGCTCCCAGACGCGCGCCTGCCAGAAGACGAGCGCGAGCAGGCCGAGCGCGACCGCGACGTGCAGGCCCCACCGAGCAAAGCGGGGAAATCGGCCGGCCGCCATCGAGAGGCCGCGCGCCTCAGGCGCCGGCGCCGCCCCAGAGGGCGCGCAGGCACCAGGCGCCTCTCCTGGCGGCGGTGCGGCGCACGTGCAGTCGCTTCGCCCGGTAGTTGGGGAGCTGGAGGAGCGTGACGATTAGCGCGACGGCCGTCGCCGGCACCAGGGCGAGGCCGTAAAGCGCCTGGCGCCTCCGGTCGAGGCCGAACTCGAGGGCGTTGAACGGCGCGCCGGCGGTCATGAGCGGCACCATGAGCGCGAACTCCCAGCCCGACATCACTTTGAAGAAGGCCAGATAGCGGTTGCGGATGATACGCACAGTCTTGACCGCCGTTCGCCAGCCGATCGACGTCTCCAGCGTGTGCTTATGGTAGACGACCGCCTTGGGCGCGACGACGGAGCGGTAGCCGAGCGCCCGAACGCGCAGCCCCAGATCGAGATCTTCGGCGTAAGCGAAGAAGTCGGGGTCGAACACGTAGCCCAGCTCGTCGACGACCGAGCGGCGGATGGCGGTGCAGACGCAGTGGAGAAAGATCGTGTCGACCGGCCGCTCGATTGAGCGGAGCTGGTGGTACTGGATGTAGCCCAAGCGGTTCACCTCGGCCGTGTAGGCGACGACAGCGCCGGCGCGTTGGGCGAGGCCGGCGAACTCCGGGTACCAGGGCTGGATGACGTTCGCGTGGCCGGCGACGATACGCGGGTCGGCGTCGACGGCGGCCAGCAGCTCGCGCAGGCAGGAGCGATGGAGGACGGTATCCTGGTTAAGGAAGACGACGAACTCGCCCCGCGTCTCCCGGAAGCCGACGTTGTTGCCCTCCGCGTAGCCGTAGTTGCGGTCGAGCGGCAGCGCGCGCACCTGGGGGAAGCGCTCGCGCACGAGGTCGAGCGAGCCGTCGCGGGAGCCGTTATCGACGTAGAGCACCTCATACTGCTCCGGCGGCAGGTCCTGGTCGAGCACCGACGTAAGGCAGTCCTCCAGGTACTCGCGGCCGTTGTAGCCGAGGACGATGACGCTGGCGAGGGGGCGAGGCGGGTCGGAGGTCATCGCGCCGCCTCTTCCGAACGGCAGGCGCGCCCCCTACAATGGCCAGCGTGGACGAGGGCTACTTCCGGCACATCGTCGAGCACCCGGAGCTGTCGCGACAGGACGCCCGCCTCATCCGTGAGCGCCTGCCGGACGCCCGCCGTATCGTCGATGTCGGCTGCGGACGGGGCGGCTTCGTCGAGATCTGCCGTCGGGAGCTGGGCGCCGCGCTCGGGCTCGACAACGAGGCGGCAGCGGCGGCCATCTGTCGCGCCGACGGGCTGCCGTTTGTGCGCGGCGACGCCGAGCGGTTGCCCTTCGCCGGCGGGGCGCTCGATGTGGTGCGGGCGAAGGAGATCGTGGAGCACCTGCCGGACCCACGGCCGATGCTGAGCGAATTCCTCCGGTCGCTCCGGCCGGGCGGGCTGCTGCTCTGCCACGTGCCCAGCCAGTTCTCGGCGCTGTACCCGATCGGCAACTTCTGGGACGACTACACGCACGTCCGTCCGCTCAGCCGGCTGGGCCTGCGGCGGCTGCTGGAGGACAGCGGCTTCGGGGTCGAGGAGATCCGCGGCTATACGGCCGGCCGGAACGGCGTGGAGCGTCTGCTGGGGCGGGCGCTGGCGCTGGCGCTCCCGCACACGTGGCTGGGTCTCGCGCGGCGGCCGGACGCTGGCGCTACTCCAATTTAATGCCGCATCCATGGACGGGTCGGAGGCGAGGCGACCACCCTCACCCCGGCCTGATGGCCACCCCTCTCCCGCGCGCGGGAGAGGGGACGGAGGTGAGGGAGTGTCATACGCACCAGCTACCTGTGACGCTCATGGTTCGTAATTAGCTGCATGAGCACGAGCTACGTCGGAGCAGCGCTAATCGACATCGATGAGGGCGGCGAGGAACCCCCCTAGGGCAACGTTGGCTCCCACGATGATGCCGCTCTGGGCGAGGGCGGCCACGCCGGCGTTGGACACGCCGAAGTCGGTCCCGCTCACCCATTCGTAGAACAGCAGCACGTCCAGCCCGACGCCGATCGCCAAGAAGACACCGGCGACCGTGAGCATGCGCTCGAGGGTGAACTGCTCGCGGAAGAAGACGGTGAGGCGGTCTTCGGAGATGATGCCGCGAGAGGCGGCGTAGAGGTGGGTGGCGATGCCGATCATGATGGCGTTGGTGCCGATGATGAGTAAGATGCCGCCGGCGAAGACCGGCTGCCAGCGCGTCGCGCCGACGGGCACTCCTTCGCTGAGGCCGACGGTGAGGCCCAGGGCGATCGCGCCCAGCACAGCAAGCACCGCGCCCGGAAGCAGGAAGAGGTAGAAGGGCGTGTAGAGCAGGAGAAAGCGCAGGTGACGCCAGCCGTCGACCACGGTGTTGAGCTTGCTTTCGCCTTTGCGCACCGCGTAGGGGACGGGCACCTCGGCCACCTTGAGACCGCGGCGGAAGGCCTTGAGGACCATCTCCGAGGCGAGCTCCATGCCCGATGAGCGAAGCTCCATGCGCTGGTACGCGTCGCGGGTGAAGGCACGGAGGCCGCACTGGCTATCGCCGATGCGGGAGCCAGCGAAGATGCCGAGCAGGAACGTGATGGCGGGCGTGCCGATGACCCGGTGGCTCCAAGTCATCGCCCCCGGCTCCATCTGCTCCATGCGGTTGCCCACGGTCATGTCGTAGCCACGGTTGAGCGGTTCGATCAACTCGTCCAGGTGAAGGAGGTCGTAGGTGTCGTCGGCGTCGGCCATGATGATGATCCGCCCGCGCGCCTCGGAAAAGCCGCGCAGGTGGGCGGCGCCGTAGCCGCGCTGGGGCTCGTCAATGACCCGGGCGCCGGCGCGGAAGGCCTCGTCGCGCGAGCCGTCGCTCGACCCGTTGTCGACGACGATCACCTCGCCCTCCAGGCCGGCCTTGGCGAACCAGGTCTGGGCCTTCGCGACGCAGGCGGCGACGGTTTCTTCTTCGTTGAGACAGGGCAGGACAACGGAGACGTCCAACTCAGCCGCCTCTGGACGGCTCTCCAAGCTCTCTGGCTGGATGCTATGGGCGATGGCCATCGATACCCTCGCGGTGGGGCTGGCCTCAGTCTAGTGCACGCTCGAATCGACGAGCAACAGGAGAATACCCTGAGCGATGTGGTTCGCCAACGAATAACAGAACGACTGAGCGGATAGCGGCGTCTAGCCCGCCCTCCGTTTTCGATTATTGGTATATGCCCTTTCCGGCTTTAACGAGATATGTGCCCTGATTTGGAAGGAGGACAGGCTTATTTTTCCCACAGCCCCTTCGTCGGAAAGGCTCAAGGGTGTACAATCGATAGTGGAGGCGCGTGTTTGACCTCTGAGCGCCCTGGGGAAGGCCAGCGTTCCGACCGCGCCGAAGGGCCGCCGGAGCACCGGGTGCTCCTCGGCGACCAGCGCTGCCCCCGCTGCCAAAAGTACTTCACCGTCAGTTACTGGGGCGGGGAAACGATGGTGCAAGCTCGGTGTCTAAGCTGCGACCTGCAGTGGCCGCGCCCGGACGTCGTCTAAGGAAAGGGTAGGTAGGGGAAGAAACTATGGCTACGCGAGCAGCGGCCGCTTCGGCCGGCGCGACGGCACGAGCGGCCGACCGGCGCGACGAGATCGAGCTCCCGGACTCGGTAGAGCTCTATCTGAACGAGATCGCCCGCTTCAAGCTCCTCACGCCTCAGGAGGAGATCGACCTCTTCAAGCGCATCGAGCACGGCCGCGTGCTGACGGCGCTCAGCGAGACCTTCATGGCTCTGAACGACAAGTTCCCGTCGGAGCTGGAGCTCACCTACCTCCTGGCGCGAGAGATGTCGAACGGGCTGAAGCTGGTGCGCCAGGCCGGCTCGATCCGCAAGTTTCCGCCGCCGGGCGGCCTGGCCGCAGAGCTGCGCAGCGACGCGCTTCGCATCGCCATCGACCACGGGATCGACGAGAGGCTGGAGCGGAAACTCCAGCGGATGGCGCGCAAGAACTTCGAGAACGCGTACTTCAGCGTAATCGCGTTTTCGGCGGGGCTGCGCGTCTTCGGGCCGGAGCCGCCTCATGACCTGGAACGAGCGCTGAAGCTGCTGGAACGCGGGGCGACGATGCGCAATACGAAGCTGACCACGCTCCTGCGGACGCTCACGCCGCACGCGCGCCGCGCGCGAGAGGAGGCGGCACGCGCGGAAGAGCACATGGTGAACGCGAACCTGCGGCTGGTGGTGAGCGTGGCGAAGAAGCACGCGGCGCGCGGCCTGCCGCTGATGGACCTGGTCCAGGAGGGAAACGCGGGTCTGATGCGGGCGGTGGAGAAGTTCGAGTACCGCAAGGGGTACCGCTTCAGCACCTACGCCACCTGGTGGATCCGCCAGGCCGTCGGCCGCGCGATCGCCGACAAGGCGCGCACGATCCGGCTGCCGATCCACATCAACGAGCTCATCTCCAAGTACACGCAGGCGCGCGAACGACTGTTCCAGTACTTCGGCCGGGAGCCGAAAGTGAGCGAGCTGGCCCGCTTCATGGGCATGGGGCAGGACAAGGTGCGCGAGGCTGCCCGAGCGCTGCGCCAGTCCGTGATCTCGCTCGAAACGCCGGTTGGCGAGGAGGAGGAGAGCACCCTCGGCAGCCTGCTGGAGGACCTGCTGTCGCCCTCGCCCGAGGAGGAGGCGACGCGCGAGCTGCTGCGCGCGCGGGTGCGCGAGGCGCTGGGGGTGCTCACCCCGCGCGAGCGACGGGTCATCGAGCTACGCTTCGGCATCATCGACGGGCGCGCTCGAACGCTGGATGTCGTCGGCAACGCGCTGGGCGTTACCCGCGAACGGGCCCGCCAGATCGAGGCGCAGGCGCTCACGAAGCTGCGGCAGCAGCACCAGCGACGGCTCTTCGAGGAGGAGTAGGCGCGTCAAGCGCCGGGAGGCGGTATCCTGGGGTTGAGGCGCTGTCCGCGGAGGGCCCACCACCGCAGGCGCGCAGGAATGGGGCGTTCGGAGCCCGCCGGCCGGCCTAGCTTAGCAGAAGGAGCCGCGCCATGATCATCAACCCGTTCAAACCCAAGGCCCCACTTGAGAACGGCGATTCGCCCGCCTTCACCGGCGTGACGCCGCTGACGGTTCCCCGGATGCTGGCGGACGCGCGCGCCCGCTTCGGCCCCAACGTCGCCTATCAGCAGAAGGCGGGCGGCCGCTGGCAACGGCTCACCTTTGAACAGATGTGGCGCGAGGCGAACGAGTTCGCGGCCGGGCTGATCGCCCTCGGTCTGCAGAAGGGCGACCGGGTGGCGCTGATCTGCGAGAACGGCCTGTCGTGGGCCGTTTCCTACTTCGGACTATCGCTGGCCGGAGGGGTGGCCGTGCCGCTCTACGAAGAGTTGAAGCGCGGCGAGATCGAGGAGCTGGTGCGGCGCGTCGATGCGCGCTTCATGATCGTGTCGACGAAGGTGCTCGAGCGGCTGGGCGACCGGCCGCAGGGCGTGCGCACGTTGATCGTCGTCGGCGGGACGGAGACACGCTCGGGGCGCAACGCGCACTTCATGCGCCGCGCCCGGCCAGACGTCATCCCGTTCGAGCAGATCGCCGGCCTCGCCACGCCGGAGAGCCGCGCCGCGCTGGAGCAGCGCCGAGTCGAGCCGGACGACCTGGCCTCGATCGTCTTCACCTCCGGGACAACGGGCGGCATGAAGGGGGTGATGCTCACCCACAAGAACTTCATGTCGAACGTGGACTCGGCGCGGAGGACGCTCCAGTTCGACGAGAAGGACCGCATCGTGCTGGTGCTGCCGATGCACCACGCCTTCCCGTTCGTCGTCTTCCTGATCGGCTTCGCCGCCGGCGGCGAGACGACGTTCGAGAACGACCTGCGCCGCGTCCGCGACCGGCTGGAGGAGACGAGGCCGACGATCTTCCTGGGCGTGCCGGCGCTCTTCGAGCTGATGTACCGCGCGATCGTCCAGCGGATGGAGACGGAGGGCCGGCTGGAGCTGTTCGAGCGCGGCCTGCGCGTGGTCGATGTGGCGAAGCGGCGCACTGGCGTGAACCTGGCCCGGCTGGTCTTCCGCGAGCTGCACCAACGGCTGGGCGGGCAGCTGCGGTTCATGATCTGCGGCGGCGCCGCCCTGAAGCCGGAGGTGGCGCGCGACTACTTCCGCCTGGGCCTGCCGCTGCTCCAGGGCTGGGGGCTGAGCGAGGCGGCGCCGGTGGTCGCGGTGCAGCGCTGGTACCCGAAGCGCTTCTTCTTCAGCAACTACTACGAGGAGCGGCTGGGCACGGTGGGGCCCGCGATCGAGGGCGTTCAGGTCGATCTGATCGACGTGCCGGAGAAGGAGATCTACGTCAACCTCCACGGCGAGGGCGAGCTGGTGGTGCGCGGCGATAACGTCTTCGCTGGCTACTGGCAGGCCGAAGAGGAGGCGCGCGCCGTCAAGGTCGGCGAGTGGCTGCGCACGGGCGACCTGGGCCGCATCGACGAGGAAGGCAACATCTGGATCACCGGTCGCAGCAAGTACGTGATCGTGCTCGACTCAGGCGAAAAGGTGGTGCCGGACGAGCTGGAGGAGCGCTTCGGCGAGAGCGAGTTGCTGCAGGACGTCTGCGTGCTCGGGCGTCGAAGCCGGAACAAGACGCAGGTAGGCGCGGTGGTCTTCCCGAACTTGGAGGTGGCGCGCGCGCGCCTGAAAGGCGAAGCGCCCAGCGAGCTGTCGGTGCGCCGCCTGGTGCAGGAGGAGCTCGATTCGTTCGCGCGCAAGCTGGCGCCCTACAAGCGGGTGAGCGAAGTGATCCTGACCGATACGCCTCTGCCCCGAACGGCGCTGCTGGACATGGCGCGCGGCCAGCTTCCGGAGTCGTTCACATTCGATGTGCAGCGTTGGGAACGCAGCGCGCAACAGGCGCTGTCGCTGCCAGACAGCGATGGCGCTACGCCCCCCGACGAACCGCCGCCCGCGGCCGGTGAAACTGCGTAGCTGCAGGGCTTTAGCCCCGCTCAGGCAAGCATACCCCAGCTCTCACCTAAGGGCAGACCTGACGGTCTGCAGCTACGGCAAGGGGGCTCACCTGAGGTGACGGTCTGTCCCTGCGAGCGGCCAGGCTCGAGTCTGGCCTTCGGAACTAGGTGACGCAGCGAAGCGAAATGAAAACGGCCCCCGGGCGTACGCCCGGGGGCCGTTGGCGTCGCGTTCGAGCGGAGAGGCTAGACCTCGAGCATCATGCGCATGACGGGGTCCATGCGCTCGCGCCGCTCTGGCATGCCCGCCACCTGCAGGCGGTGCAGGTACTCCATCACCTGGCGCTTGCGCAGCGCCAGGAACTTGTTGAAGCCCTCGTCGGTGTTATCCCTGCCGCCGCCGAGGAGGATGATCAGCGATTCGGCGACGTTGATGCCGAAGGTGCCGGTCTCCGGGTCGGCGTTCTCGGATTCGTCCAGGTATGAGTGGATCTCCTCGCGCCGGGAGGGCTCGTTCTCCAGCACGTACTTGAGGTGCATGACGCCGAAGCCGAGGTGGCGCGATTCGTCCTGCGCGCACATACGGAACATGCGCTTCTCCGCTTCGTTCTTGGCGATCAGCTCCCCCATGCGGAACATCGACTGGACGAAGCCCTCCGCCTGGACGTGCATGATGGCGGACATCTCCGTGAAGTCGCGGGCGTTGATGATGGTGCGGAGCGAGGACGTAGGGCTGCCCTGGAGGAGGCCGCCGCCGTTGGCGAGCGCCCGCTTGCGAAAGACGTCGAGGTGGCGCGCCTCGTCCATGATCTGGCTGGCGAGGAAGAGCTTCGTTTCGAAGTGCTCGTTGCTGATCTTGGGCACCCACTGGGCGGGGGTGTCGCCGGCGATGAACTCGACTTCGGTGAGGAAGGTACAGAGCTGGCACATCGCCCGCTCGATCTCGTCGGGGAGGGGCTCCAGCTTCTCCCAGGGGATGTCGGTGGCGGACGACCACTGGCGCTGGACGGCCTCTTCGTAGAGGAGGGTGGCGTTGTCCGACCAGACGTCGGACTTCTTCTCGAGGTAGTAGCCGGCGCGGGGGACGCCTTCGCGCTTCGCGGCGCCGCGGGCGCGATAGGTGAGCTCGGGCGTGTCCTCAGCGGGCGGCCCGTAGGCGCCGATGTTGACTTCGTCCAGGGTGAGACCGCGCTTGCCCGGCTTGGCCGTCATCCCCCAGGCCTGGTCAAGGTCGAGCCAGCTCAGGTCGACGGGCGGCGGGACGGCCGACTCCGTCCGGAGCATCTGCAGGGTGTCTTGCTCGATAACCATCATGCGCCTCCTGACAACGGCGTTAAATCTAGGGATCGCTTAGTTAACGTTCTGGGTATCAGCGTATAACCGCGACCGCGACCGTGTCAAGAGGCGAACGGGCGAATTCTCGATCACGGTTCGTTCGGCCCAGAATCGTCGCCGGTTGTGAAGGAAAGAACTTTTTCTGCTAAACCGCTTATGCCTTGACAACCCCAGCCGAATCTGGTACGATGCAAATCGACCCCGAGTGGCTGACCACCCGGGCCCCGGTGGACGAAGCCGGTACGAACGGAGAGCTTCTCGCAAGGGCGGCTCAACGGGGAGACCGGCGGAGGACGAAGCCGGAGCGTTGGGGGAGGTTACTCAGGGTCGTTTCGTTTCTCTTCGTGGGCCCGCAGCCAGTCCTGCCGAAGCGTGGCGATGAACGGCAGGTTGCGGTACTTCTGGCGGAAGTCCAGCCCAAAACCCACGACGAACTCGTCCGGCACCTCGAAGCCGACGTAGTCCAGCGGCACGTCCGCCAATCGGCGCGCCCGCTTGTCGAGCAGGGTGCAGACGCTGAGGCTGGCCGGGTGGCGCAGCCGCAGCCCCTCCAGGAGCGTGTGCAGCGTCATGCCGGTATCGACGATGTCTTCGACGACGATGACGTCGCGCCCGACGAGCGGCTCGTCCAGGTCTTTGACGATGCGCACGGCGCCGCCGCGCGACCCCTCGTAGGAGGAGATCGCCATGAAGTCGATGGCGACAGGGAGCGAGATGTGGCGCATGAGATCGGCCATGAAGCAGGTGACGCCGCGCAGGACGCCGATCAGCAGCGGCTCCCTAGCCGCGTAGTCGCGCGAGATCTGGGCGCCCAGCTCGCCGATGCGGCGTTCGAGATCGGTGGCGCTGATCAGCACCTCGTGGATGCCTTCCGCCTCGATCTCTGAGAACGGGCCGAAGCCGTACTTCGCCAGGAGCTGGAGGTAGTCGGCGCGATGGAGGAGCTTAATCTGGAGGTGCGGGTAGCGCTCCTGGAAGACGCGCAGCTTGCGGTGCTTCTGGGTGACCAGGCGCTGCCTGAGCGTGGTCAGCTCGACGAAGAGGTCGACGGCGGGCAGGTAGAAGTCGGGCGTGAACGCCTCGACGACGCGGCCGTTGTCCTCTCGCAAGGGGAAGGAGCGCGGTTCATACTGCCAAACGACGCCGTAGAAATCGAGGATGCGAGCGAACTCTTCCTCGCTCGCGTGGGCGAAGCGGACGGGGGCGCGCTTCTCCTTCCCGTCGCTTCCGGGCCGGGGGGTCATGGCGCCGGCGCGTGGAGCCCCCGTACGAAATGCTCGATGGCGGTGCGCGTGCGTTGCGCCAACTCCGGTGATGGCTCGCCGCCCGCGAGGGCCGACCCGGACATGAGCTCGTCGACGAACGTACCGACCGAGAGGACGACGATCTGGCGCGCGACCGTGTTGACGTCGATGCGCGGGAGGTCGCCGCGCTTGATGAACTCGCGCAGGATGCAGGCCTCGGCATTGCGCCAGCGCTCTGCGACCATGCGGTAATCCTCGGTGGCGACGGCATCTTGGCTGATCGCCTCGCTAAAGAGCACCTTCACGAAATCTTGGTTGCGCTGCATGATGCCGAGCGCGGCAAGGGCGATGGCGGTGAGCGTTTCGAGCAGCGGCTCCGTGATCTTCGACTGCTCGAGCTCGCTGAGGGCGGAGGTGATGCCGCGCTCCTCGAAGAGCGCCTCGAAGAGCTCGCGCTTGGAGGCGAAGTGGTAGTAGATAGCGGCGTCCGTGATGCCGGCCGCCTGGGCGATGTCGCGGACGCTGGTGCGGGCGAACCCCTTCTCAGAGAAGAGCCTCAGGGAGGCGTCCAGGATCTGCTTGCGTGTGAGGGGGCCGCGCCTCGCCTTGCGAGGTCGCTTGGTTCGCTCGGGCACGGACAGCGTCGAGACCAAGGGCCCACCTCCGCTCGTGCGCCGCGGGGGAGCGAGCACACGTCTAGCGCTGTCAGCGTAGCCAAGCGGCGGGCGGGAGTCAACGGCGTGACGGCGGAACAGCCGAATATCTGAACATCTGAACAGCGGGACGGATCGCCTTCGGGCTCGAGGTTCCAGTTCTCGGCGTCCAACGACTACGAGCGGGGCGCGACTAGGGCGGGCTGATGCAGTTTTGCCCGAACTGCGCTACGGCGTTCGCTAGCTCCGCCGCGCCGATAGAGCCGTTTGGCGGCAGCAAGTCCCACGGGTTCGGCCCGCTCGCGCCACCGCGGTCGTAAATCGGGTGGTAGTTGGCCCGCGCGCCGCTGGACAGCAGCGGCTTGTTCGGGATCGACAGCGGGTCGCTGTTACGGTCGAAGTCGCCCGGCCCCATGTCGGTCGCCCCGAAGCGTGAGACCGTGGACGCGATGTCCGCCGCGTTCACCACCTTGTCGCGCACCAGCGGGTTGCCGCCGAACACGTCGAAGAAGTCCCAGAAGCTGAGCGGGTCGCGCTGGCCACCCAAGGAGGGGTCTGCGCGGACCTCTGCCTCGTCAGTGCAGCCGTCGAGGTCCGTGTCGTCAAAACCGAACTCGTAGGCGCCGACGTCACACGCGACGCCATGAAGCCGCGGGACGCCGCGCTGGTCGGTGGTTGGCGGGGGGCAATCCTCGCTGCCAGCGTCCACAGCGGGACTCGAGCCAGCCAGAGCGTGCGTCAAGGTAGGACCACCGTTGTCCGTCAGCGGCCCCAAGAGCGGGTCTAGACCGAGAATGTTGGTTGCCGTGTCACCCGTAATGACGCAGCCTGTCGCGTCCTCGATCAGGTTGTGACCGGCGGAGGCGATCGTTCCCGCGCAGTCGTCGCCACCAGGACCATTCGCCACGATCGTGTTCTTCACGGTGGCAGCGCCGGCGTTGTCGATTCCCGCGCCGCCTACGGTTACGCTACCGGAGACTGTGTTGCCGCTGACCGTGGTACTCGTGATGGTCAGCGTGCCGGCAGCACCGTTGTAGATGCCACCGCCCCCGGCGACCAAGGCGGCTCCAGAGGAGTTGCTGCTGATGGTGGTGCCGCTGATCGTCAGGTTGCCGGTGTTGTAGATGCCACCGCCCCTGGCGTCGCCGCCGGCGCCAGCGCCGTTGCTGCTGATGGTGCTGCCGCTTATCGTCAGGTTGCCGGTGTTGTAGATGCCGCCGCCGCGACAGGCATCAAGATCTCCGCAGGCTCCCACGGTGTTGCCACTAACCGTCGTGTCGCTGAGGGTGAGCGTGCCGGCGTTATAGATGCCACCGCCGAAGCAATCGTCGAGACAGGAGCCGACAGCGTTTCCCGTAACAATACTCCTAAGGAGCGTGAGCGACCCGCTGTTGCGGACACCGCCGCCGGACACCTCACTGGGGTGACCATTCCGAATGGTCACGTCGGAGACTTGCACCGTAGCGTTGGCGAACAGGTCAAGGACTCGATCGCCATTCCCGCCGTAGATGATCGTTGAAGCTGCCCCGGCGCCCGCGATGGTCAGGTCGCTGGCGATGTCCAGGTCGCCCGTGGCGTTCGCATTCTCACCGGCACCGGAGACAGTTTGCTGATAGACACCAGCCACCAAGTCAACGATATCCGCCCCGCTGCCGGCGCTGCAGGCGTCGACGGCGGCGTCAGTGTTCGCGGCCTCGATTGCTTCTCGTAACGAGCAATCGCCGTCGGAGTTGAGTTCGTCGCTGGTCGTGTTGACGCCGATGACGGCCGCCTGCGCCGGCTGGCCAGCGCCCAAGAGCAGGAGTCCGACCACCCCAGCGCTGACCGCGATCTGGAGCGCTCCCCTCAGCCACATCTCGAACCCCCTTCGTGAATGCGAGCCGGGAACCACCAGGTGCGCTGCGATCATACCAAAACGCCGGGGCTTGTCAAGACAGGCGGAAGTCAGCGACCGAACAACGGGACGGAATGCCTTCGGGCTTCGGGAGCCTACTCTCCCGCCGCCTCGCCAGCGGCCACCAGCACCTCGCGGCTGCCCTGGCCTTGCGCTGCTCTATGAAGCGCGCTTGCGCTCCTCGCCCAGTCGCTCGGTGATCCACATGCGGAGGAGCGTCTGATAGGCGATGCCCTTCTCCCGGGCCACGCGCTTCGCCGCCTCGATCGTATCGGCTGGCAATCGCAGAGAGATGGGCTTGAGAGGGCGGCGCTCGTCGATGATGGGTCCGGGCACTGCGGGGAGCGCCTCCGCCAGCTCGCTGGTGTCGTGGGTATCGAAGAACTCGGCAGCCGCCTCATCTGTGCGAAACCGAGGCAGCTTTGCTGGCCTAGCTTTGGCGGGCATAGAACCTCCGCCCGTGGCGTGTCATGTCGCGGGCAGTGATGACGCGGCCCTGCCTCCCTCGGACACCCAGGACCGCGAAGAGATACCGTCCAGCTTCCGTACGGCCATACACCAACTGCAGGCCTTGTTGACCTTTGCGAATGCGCGAATGCGGGCCAAACACGACGTCCTCGACCTCCTCAATAGATACCTGGTGCTTCGTCTCAAGCTTCTCGAGAATCTGCTCGCTGGCGGTCAGATCCTCAAGGCGGAGCCCCGTTATTGTATATTCATCGGATATACAACTGCAACATCGCCCGACGCCGAGTCAGTCGGTAGAACTCGAACCTCGAGCCCTTACTCCCCTGCCGCCTCGGCCGCGGCCGCGAGCACCTCGCGGCTGCCCTGGCCCTCCGACGGGCCGACGACACCGCGATCCTCCAGGAGGTCCATCAGCCGCGCGGCGCGCGGATAGCCGATGCGCAGCCGGCGCTGGAGCATCGAGGTGCTGATGCGTTGGTGCTCGCGCGCCAGGGCCAGCGCGCGCTCCAGCAGTGGGTCGTCCGGTGAGGCCTCCGCTTCCTCGGCGGCCTGCTGGGCCTCGTCCAGGAGGTGGTCGAACATCTCGCGGTCGACGCCGGAGAAGCGGTCCTGCGTCCAGAACTCGACGAGGCGCTCGATCTCCTGGTCGGAGACGTAGACGCCCTGGAGGCGGCGCGGCTTCGCGGCGTCCGTTGGCAGGTAGAGCATGTCGCCGCGGCCCAGGAGCTTGTCGGCGCCGCCGGTGTCGAGGATCGTGCGCGAGTCGACCTGGGAGCTCATGGCGAAGGCGACGCGGGTGGGGAAGTTCGCCTTGATGAGGCCGGTGATCACGTCGACGGAGGGGCGCTGGGTGGCGACGATCAGGTGGATGCCGGTCGCTCGCGCAAGCTGCGCCAGGCGGCAGATCTGGCGCTCCACCTCGTACGGCGCGGCCATCATCAGATCGGCCAGCTCGTCGATGATTACCACCCAGTAGGGCAGCTTGTGCGGGCAGCGCGGGCTGCGGTTGTACCCCTCGATATTGCGGACGGCGAGGGAGGCGAAGCGGCGGTAGCGCGCCTCCATCTCGTGGATCACGGCCTGGAGCGTCGGGACAACCTGGTCGACGTCGGTGACGATGTGCGAGAACGCCAGGTGGGGGATCTCGGAGAAGGCGGAGAGTTCGACGCGCTTCGGGTCGATCATGACCAGGCGCACCTCCTCCGGCGAGGCGTGCATGAGGACGCAGGCGATCACCGCGTTGAGGCAGACGCTCTTGCCGCTGCCCGTGGATCCGGCGATGAGCAGGTGCGGCATGCGCGCCAGGTCGGCGACCACCGGCTCGCCGGCGACGCTCTTGCCCAGCGCCAGCGTCAGCCGCGAGCGCAGCGACTGGCGGCGGAACTGCGACGATTCGAGAACGCTGCGCAGCGTGACCAACGCCGCGGTGTGGTTCGGCACCTCGATCCCGACGAACGGCTTGCCCGGCACCGGCGACTCGAGCCGGAGCGAGGGCGCGGCGAGCGCCAGCGCCAAGTCGTTCGCCAGCGTGGTGATCTGGTTCACGCGTACCCGCGTCCGCGAGACCTCCTCCACGCGCGTCTTGGGCTGGCCTTCGCGGTCCAGCAGCGGCCGGCCGGTGGAGTCGCGTTCTACCACCTGGCGCGTCTTCACGTCCCAGCCCGGCTCCAGGCCGAACTGCGTCACCGTCGGCCCTTCGTTGATCTGGACGACGCGGGCGTCGACGCCGAACGAAGCGAGCGTGTCGACGATGAGGCGCGCGCGGGCGGCGTTGTCGGGTTGGCCTTCTTGCGGCGTGACGTCCAGCAGCACATCGAGCGGCGGGAGCTGCCAGCCGTCGCGCGTCCGGCGCGCGCCGCCCTCATCGTCGAGCTCGTCTTCGTCTTCTTCGTCCTCATCGAACGGAAGCGCCGGCTGCTCGCCGGTGTCTGGCGGCGGCTCCTCTGGCTCCTCGTCGACCTCTTCTTCCTCCTCGACGGCCGTGGACTGACCGTTGGTGTGTTGAGCCCAGATGACGCTGTCCAGGGGTACCTTCGTCGCGCCTTCGGCGGGCGGGCGGGTCGGGAAGACGAGCTGGAAGAGCGAGCGGGCGGAGGTCAGCGCGCGCACGGGCAGGCGCCACTCCCACACGATACGGGCGCCGGCGCTGAGCGCGGCGAGCGTGGTCGCGGCGCCGGCCGGCGTGGCCAGCGCGAACGCCGCGACGCCCGCGCCCAGCCAGACGAGCACCCCGATCGGGCTGCCCGCGAGCAAGCGACCGAGGTCGCCGCCCGCGGTGACTTCGTCCAGGTAGACCTCGCCCAGTTGCCAGCCGGGGCGGAAGAAGCCGAGCACGCCGAAGGCGAACGTCGCGCCCAGCGCCCCCGCCACCCAGGGCCGCCAGGCGGATGTCAGCAGGTCGACGCGGCGCCGGACGATGGCGAGGCCGGCGAACGCGAGCAGGCCGACGACGGCGAAGACGAGCAGGCCGAACGTGCGGACGACGAGATCGCGCAGGCTAGTGACGCCGCGCGTGGCTGGCATCAGCCAGGGCACCGAGATTAGCGCCAGCAGCAGCAGGCCGACGCCGACGGCTTCTAGGCGAAAGAGCAGGTTGCCGATGGCCTCGAATTGTGAGGGCCCGGTTCGACGCCGGCCGGCGCTCGGTCGCGGGCGGCCGCCTTTCGGGCGGGGGCGTGTCCCTAGTCTGGCCACGGTCCTCCTCGCGTCCCTGCACCCCACCAGGCCCGCCCGAGAGGCAGGCCTAGCCCATAGTACACCAGCCGAACGCAAGTGCGCCAGCGAATCGGAGAGGGCATATGCTGTTGAGCAATTGTTCGCTTCTGTCCCAGAGGCGCCCTGGCGTAGGGGCGTTCAATTGAATGCCCCTACCGGCGACCGATGTGATCGGCATCCCTTCTGTTCTGGCGCGCCCGTGCGGCGTACTTGACATATGCGCTACAATCGACTCCCCAGGACGGGGAGGGAGGGCTCGCCGGTGGCCAGCTACGTCGTCTTTACGCGGCTCACCGCCCGAGGCAAGAAGGCGCTCCGGCGCGACCCGGACCGCTTGGCCCTGGTGAACCGCGAGGTGGAGCGGCAGGGCGCCCGGGTGACGCGCCAGTTCCAGACGCTGGGCGAGTACGACTTCGTCACCTTCGTCGAGGCGCCGGACAACGAGACTGTCTCCAGCGTGGCGGCGGCGATCAGCGCGCTCGGCTCGCTGCGGCTGAATGTCTACCCGTCGATCAAGCTCGACCGCTTCATGCAGCTGCTCCAGCAGAAGTCCTATCGGACGGAGCCGCACGAGTGGCAGACGCAGCTCTGGGCGCAGGCGCTGCGCCGGGCAGGACGCCACTGGGTGGTGTCGCGCCACGTCCAGCAGTTCTGCCGTCCGCTCACGGTCACCGGCCGGGAGCACGTCGCGGGCATGAAAGGGCCGGCGCTCGTTGTCGCCAACCACACGTCCCACTTCGACACGCCGGTCGTGCTTACGTCGCTACCGGAGTCGCTGCGCAGGCGGACGGCGGTGGCCGCCGCCGCCGATCGCTTCTATCGCACGACGAAACGGAGCTGGTGGTACTCGCTCTTCCTGAACTCCTACCCGATCGCGCGCGGCGGCGGCATGGCCGCGCTCGACTACTCGCTCTCGCTCTTGGGGCGGGGCTGGTCGATCTTGATCTACCCTGAGGGCGGGCGCTTCAAGCCGGGCGAGGTCCAGCGCTTCCGCCACGGCCCGACGATCCTGGCGCTGCAGGCGAAGGTACCGGTGATCCCGGTCTACCTGGAGGGCCTCCACAACATCATGCCGAAGGGCACGCGCGAGCCCCAGCCGGCGGCCGCCAGCGCGCGTATCGGCCCGCCGGTTCGGCTCGACGGGGTGGCCTCGATCCCGGAGGGCACAGCGATGCTGCAGAAGGCGCTGCGCTCCTTGGCGGGCCCGGGGGACGTGGCCGCGGCGGCGGCCGGCTAGCGCGTCTCGCGTCCTCGCGGCCTCTCGTTATGCTAAGATCAGGCGGGGTGCTCGAGAGGGAACGAGATTAGGCCAAGGACGGTCGTCTTCGTGGGCGCGGCGCTGGCGGTAGCGGCGGCGCTGGTAGCCCTCTTCCCTCAGCGGCGCAGCCCGCCGTTCGCGCCGCCCTTCGTCCCTCCAGCTCGACCCGACCGCCCCGCTCCTCCCAGCCCTGAACGCGACGCCGCCCGCACCTTCGCCATGGTGGCCGTCGCGTTGGCGACGGCCGCGGCGCTCGCCGTCATCGCCGCCTGGGGCCTCGGTCTGGTCCCCGGGTCCGGCGAGGAACCGGCCGCCGCCTCGAGCGACAGCCTCGGCGTATCCGACCCGCTCAGCGACGACTCGAACGCGCCCGCCTCGGCTGCGGGCGATTGGCGGCTGTTGGCCGGGGGCGACGTGCTCATGGACCTGAGCGAGCGTTCCGGCTTCGACCCGTTCGCCTCGATCTCGCCGGCGCTGGGCGGCGCCGAGCTGGCGCTGGTCAACGTCGAGATGGCGATCGCTACCGGAGGCGAGCCGGCGAGCAAGCAGTTCGTCTTCCGCGCCGCGCCCTCGGCGGCGACGACGATGGCGCGGGCCGGGATCGACGCCGGCAGCCTGGGGAACAACCACGCGCTCGACTATGGCCTCGCCGCGGGCGCCGAGACGGTGCAGCACCTGCGGTCGGCGGGCGTGGCGCCGGTCGGCGCCGGGGCGAACGCCGCCGAGGCTTACGCCCCGGCCACGTTCGAGATCGCGGGCACGCGGGTGGCGGTGCTGGGCGCCAGCCGGGTGTTCCCGACGCCCTCGTGGGCGGCCGGCGAGGGCCCCGGCCTCGCCTCGGCGTACGACGAGCCGCGGCTGCTCGCCGCCGTTCGCGCGGCGAAGGCCTCGCACGACGTGGTGATCGTCATGGTCCACTGGGGCGTCGAAGGCGCGAGCTGCCCGAACGACGACCAGCAGCGCCTGGGCGCGGCGCTGGTGCGCGCCGGCGCGAGCGCCGTCCTCGGTTCGCACCCGCACGTCCTCCAGCCGATCGCCTCCTTCGCCGGGGGTCGCGTGATCGCCTACTCGCTCGGCAACTTCGTCTGGCACCCGCGTTCGGGCCGTTCGGGCGAGACGGGCGTGCTGGAGTTACGTTTCCGCGGCGATCGGGTGCTGGGCTACACGTTCCACCCGCACGTCCTGGACGGGCGCGGCGCGCCCGCGCCCGCGTCGCCGTCGGACGCATCGCGCATCCGGGCGCAGGTGAGCGCATCGTGCGCGGCGGGCGGGCGGTAGCAGGCTGCCGATAGGCGCGCCGGGCGATTGACAGCGAGCGAGCCCGACTTGTAGCATGGCCTCGCTGGAAGGCGAAACAATCGGACCACCCGCGAAGGAGTAGCCAACAGGAGGAATTCGGCCATGCCCACGTTCGTCGTCCTCTATCGATTCACTGACCAGGGACGGAAGCGCATCAAGGACACCGTCAAGCGCTCGGCGCAGGTGCGCCGGGAGAACGAGCGGCGCGGTTTCAAGGTCGTCGGCACCTACTGGACGCAGGGGCAGTACGACCTGGTCGCCGTGCTGGAGGCGCCCAGCGACGAAGCGATGGTGGGCGGGCTCTTCAACATCGCCCAGGCGGGCAACGTCTCCAGCGAGACGCTGCGCGCCTACAGCGAGGCGGAGATGGCGCGCATTCTGCGCGGTGCTGCGCCTGCGCGGCGCACGACGCGCGCCCGCGTCACCAAGCGCCCGGCCGCCAGGCGCACCACGCGAGCGCGGACGACTAAACGAACGGCGAGCTAAGCGGCGTCGCCCTCAGCCGACGTCCAGCCGGGCCATCACGCCCAGGTGGTCTGACGGGAAGAGGCCGGCATCGAGCGGGTGCGGCGTGACGAACGCCAGGCCGGCTTCGAGGACGCGCGCGCTCGCGACGAAGACGTAGTCGAGGCAGCCCGGCGGCGAAGGGTCGTAGGTATTCACCGGCGTCGGCCAGGTCTTCTCCGGCTCGTGGCCATGGGCCGCCTCGTGCGCCGAGACGAAGCGCTCCTTCATGAACACGACGGTCGGTTCGCCCACATAGGCGTTGTAGTCGCCCACGGCGACGGTCGCCTGCGCTCCCGACCAGGTGTCGACCCAGGCGAGCAAGCGCGTCGCTTGCGCCAGGCGCTCGTCGCGAGCCTCCGGTGGGAAGTAGAGGTGGGTGTTGTAGAAGTCGAGCGCCTCGCCGCCGGCCAGCCGCATCCGCAGCCGCTGCGCGACGCCTTCGAACGACAGGAAGTCGAGCCCCTCGTGCGCCTCCACCGGCAGGCGCGACATGACGGCGAGCGCCTGGACGTGCGCGGCTCGTCCGGGACGCCCCATGTGGTAGACGCGGTAGGGCGGCCCATCGACCAGGCGGGCGTTGACCAGCCGGCAGAGCGCCATCCCCTGGTCGATGCCGAGGTCGATCTCCTGGAGGCCGATGACGTCCGGCGCCAGCGCGATGAGCTGCTCGACCACCAGGGGTAGCCGTTCGCCCCAGCGGCCGCCTTTGTTGAAGAGGTTGAGCGTGGCGACGGTGACGGTGGTCATGAGGCGGCTGCTCTCGTCACGTCGACCGGCAGCGGCCGGGCGGTAGGCTGCCGCGCTTCAAACGAGACGAACTCCCGATAGCCGGCCTCCGCCGCCCAGCGCGCGAGGTCGTCGAAACGCTGGCCGAGGCGCTCCGGCTGGTGCGCGTCGGACGCGAGGGTGATCGAGAGGCCGGCGGCCCGCGCGCGCTCGACCACGGGCATCGCAGGGTACGCCTCGCCAGCGGGCGTCCGGTAGCCGTTGCTGTTCAGCTCCACCGCGCAGCCGCCGTCGGTGGCGGCCTCCACGATCGCCTCGTGGAGGGGCGTGAAGCTCGTCGGGCGGTGGCCGTGTATCTTCGGCAGGTCGGGGTGGGCGAGCACGTCGCAGAGGCCGCTCGCCGCCAGCTCGCGCAGCAGCGCCGCGTAGCCGGCGAACACGCCGTCCACGTCGCGGCGGGTCCACTCGGCGAAGTCGGGCTCGGCGCCGGTGTCGAACTCCCATGAGCCGATCCAGTGGACGGAGCCCAGCACCACGTCCCAGTCGTACGGCGCCAGGAAGCGCCGCAGCTCGTCTTCGCGCCCGGCGATCCAGTCCATCTCGATGCCCAGCAACACCGGCAGCCCGGCCGACTTCGCCTCCTCGATCACGCGGGCGTAGTCGGCGACCGAGCACGAGACGTGATCGCGCCAGTAGGCGTGGGCGGCGGCGGAGAGCTCGGGGTTGCTGCGGTCGGCGTCCCACCAGCCGTCGAGCAGGCGGTACGCCTCCTCGAAGCGGCAGAGGTGCTCGGTGAAGGCGATGCGCTCCACGCCCGCGGCCCGACCAGCCTCGACGTACTGCTCGATACGCTGGCGCGTGATCGGCGGCGCCTGGCCGTGCGGCTGCAGGTGGACGTGGGAGTCGACGTACATCGCGCCGAGAGTGTAACAGATGGGACGAATCTGGGGTGGCGGCGGCGATGGCCAGGGGAGAATGCGGTCGGTCGCGCCGCGATTACGTGAGGGCCAAATTACAAACCGAGAATCAGTCGAATGCTGCCCTTGACCCGCTGCAGGTCGCCGCTGGAGAGGACGCCATATTGGTGGTCTATGCTAGAGCGATCTACGGTCTCGATCACGCCCTTGGCCTTTGTCGGCAACGGTAGTCCGGCCCCTTTCCAGTCAGCTAGATCGCAGTCGCCGTGGTAGGCAACATCGACCTGAGACGATAGTGCTACCACTATCGCATCAGAACGAGATGCATGATAGGGTCTGCTAGTAAGAACGACCGCTGGTCGCCGCTTGGCCGCCTGGCCGCTAGTGAAAGTGATATGAACCCTTACTACCGCCCCAGGCTCAAATCGTATCGTAGATTGAATCAACGTCGTTGTCCCACAGTTTCACTAGTGCCGGATAGTCTCCTCCCCTCAGTGGCTTGACACAGTTGAGGATAGAAACCTCATCCGACAGCGGCACAGCGATATTAGTATAGAACGTATTGCCGCTGAAGTAGACTCCCATTCGAAGAGAGCTTGGAAAGAACTCGGCCCAGGACTGGCCCGGTTGGCCGGGAGCGTACTCGGGCCGAGACTCTTGAATTGCAGTAGTCATGGATGGCCCATCTTTCTTTGCTCACGCCGAATCGGATGCTACCACTTGAGTCGAGTGCTTCACTAACACCGCTGGGTCACCGTCCGGCGCCATGGCGGGGTTACCATTGGCGTCGAGGAGCCTGTAGATTTTTTGGGCCGTCGTCTTGACGCGAACGATGCCGCCATCGGCCAGTCTATACTCGTTCCAGTTCTCGGTCGCGATTTCAAACGTCTGCTCGATGGCGTCCTGTTCGTTGTCGCCCACCTGTATTTTCACAACCTTCGCCATGACACAAACCCCTATGGAGAGTATCGGCTAGGTTCTGGCGAGCCGTATGGCAACTAGGCACCTTCCACCAGCAAGGGTACCCTATGGTGCATCAGATGGGCAAGATTTGTCAAGCTGCCAATGGCCTTCAAGGTGTGTCAAGGGGATAATTGCCGCCTCAGTTCTGTCCTGGGTCGAGCCGAAGGCTCGGCGCTTGCAGCCGGTTTTCGGGATCTATGACGGCGTTCGTCCGCCCGCAGCCGAAGTACCCGCCGCGTCTGGGGCGTCACCTTCGCCCACTCCGCGACCCGCAGGCCGGCCACCCAGGCGATTCCCCGTTCGCTGCAGACGAGCGGCAGCGCGTCGCGTTCGGCGCGGGGGACGTGCGCGTCGACGAGGAAGTCCTGCAGCTTCTTCGGCGAGGACAGGCCGAGCGGGTGGAAGCGGTCGCCGGCGCGCCGGCGGCGGACGCTGAGCTTCGAGCCGCAGGCGGTCGCGTCCAGGTAGGCCGTCAGGCCGCCGCCCGACGCGAGGTCGCGCGGCGCGCGGGCGAGCAGCTTCGCCTCGATGCGCCAGGGGCCGAAGCTGGCGGTGCCCGGCACAGGCAGCGGGGCCTGGCCCTGAGGCAACGGACGCGGCGACGGGCGCCGGCCCTTCGCCAGCACGACGGCGTCCCGCCGCACCTCGACGCGCAGGCCGCGTGGCAGGTCGAGGCGGGCGCCGGTGGGCCCGGCGGCCGCGCGCAGCACCGCGGCGACGTGGCGCTCGGTCAGCCCGCGCGCGTCGCCGACGACGGCAGCGACCGCGAAGCGGACGGCGTGGCGGCGGAGCGCCGGTGGCAGCGACGCGAGGCGGCGCCGGTCGAGGCGGACCGTGCCGTCGGCTCCCCGGGCGATTGCCTCCACGGCGAGCGTTTCGAGCGCCTCGACATCGGCGGCCGCGGCGGCGGCCAGCCGCGCGAGCGCGTCCTCGACGCGAGGGTTGTAGCGACGGAGCGCCGGCAGCAGCTCGTGGCGCACGCGGTTGCGCAGGTAGGCCCGCGAGCGGTTCGTGGGGTCGCGCAGCGCCGCGAAGCCGGTCTCGCGGCAACAGGCCTCGGTCTCGGTGCGCGACAGGACGAGCAGCGGCCGGACGAGGCGCGGCGGCTCGGCGCGACGGCCCACCACCGGCCACGCGGCGGAAGGGGCGATGCCCGCCAGGCCGCGCAGTCCGCTGCCGCGCAGCAGGTGCAGCAGGACGGTCTCGGTCTGATCGTCCTTGGTGTGGCCGGCGGCGACGACGGCGCAGCCGGCCTTACGCGCCGCCCGCGCAAGAAAGCCGTAACGCAGCTCGCGCGCCGCCTCTTCGAGCGAGAGCTTCCGTCGCGCGGCAAGCGCGCGCGTGTCGCCCCCGCCTCGCTGGAACGGCACGTCCAGCGCCACCGCCAAGCGCTCGACATAGCGCCGCTCGCGGCCGGCGGCGCGTTCGCCGCGCAGCCCGTGGTCGAAGTAGGCGGCGCGCAGCTCGAACCGGAGCGAGCTGCGGAGCGCGGCGAGAGTCAGGAGCAGGCAGGTCGAGTCGGGCCCGCCCGAGACCGCGGCGAGGACGCGCGCGCCGGGTTCGATGAGGCCGTGTTCAACGATGAAGCGTCGCACCCGGGCGACGAGCGCGCGCGGCGGACGCAACGAGGGCTGCTGTGCGTTGGGACGCATGCGAGCGGGCGCCGCGCCGGCCATTTCTTGACGCGGGCGCGGGCCTCCGTCGCGATTGTACTACGGCTGGTAGATGGCCTCCCACCAGGGGCGAGCCTGGTCGGGAGCATCCTTCTCAGGCGTCGGCGTGGGCGTGACGCTGGACGAGACGATGACCAGCGTTTCGCCGGGCCGTACCCAGCCGAGCGTCTCGCGGGCGACGCGCTCGATGTACTCGTCGGTCTGCAGGTATTCGCGGATGGCGGTCAGCTCGCGGTGCTGACGCTCCAGGTCGACGAGCTCGTCCTGCAGGCGCTCTTCGTCGCGGTTCAGACGTTGCGCGAGAAGGAGGTCGCCGGCAGCGGAAAACAGCAAGTAGCCGACGACGACGGCGGCAAGGACGATGACCACTCGTGGCAGGGACAGCCGGGGCAGCCCGAACACTGCTCACCCTCTCTCCCACCGAACCACCAGGTTCGGCGGTACGTTAGCACAGGGGTTCACCAGAGGCAAGCTCCGTTGCACAGGTACCAGGGGCGTGTTAGCATGGGGCGCCGAATGACGGTGCCCACGGGTCGCGCGCCGCCGACCGCAAGCGGCGCGTTGGTCTAGGTCGGGCTTGCCGCTCGGCGGGTCTCATCGAGGTCAAGGCTGCATGTCGAACGAAGAGCGGTTGAACCAGCTCCTGCGCTTGCGCGAGTCCGCGCGCGCGGGCGGCGGGCAGCCACGCATCGACGCCCAACATTCGCGCGGCAAGCTCACCGCCCGCGAGCGGCTCCAGCTGCTGCTGGACGACGGCTCGTTCGAGGAATTCGACCAGCTTGTGCTGCTGAGCGGCACGGAGTTCAACAAGGACGGCGTCCAGAGCGAAGCGGTGATCACCGGCTGGGGCAAGGTCGATGGCCGGCCGGTGTATGTCTTCTCTCAGGATTTTACGGTGGTCGGAGGCTCGCTCTCCGCGGCGATGGGTCAGAAGATCGTCAAGATCATGGACCTGGCGATGAAGAATGGCGCGCCCGTCCTTGGCCTTAATGATGGTGGCGGCGCGCGTGTCCAGGAGGGCGTCGATTCGCTCGCCAGCTACGGCGACATCTTCCTGCGCAACGTCATCTCGTCGGGCGTCGTGCCGCAGATCTCCGTCGTCATGGGCCCGGCCGCCGGCGGCGCTGTGTATTCGCCCGCGCTGACCGACTTCGTTTTCATGACGAAGGCCTCCTACATGTACATCACAGGCCCGGACGTGGTGAAGGCCGTGACGGGCGAAAACCTGGAGCACGAGGAGCTGGGCGGCGCGATGATCCACGCCACTCGCAGCGGGGTCTGCCACTTTGCCATCGAAGGTGAAGAGGAGTGTCTCCAGGAGACCCGCCGCCTGCTCTCGTTCCTGCCCTCCAACAACCTGGAAGACCCGCCGCTCATGGAGACCGGCGACGACCCGAACCGCCACGACGAGGATCTCCTGCGCATCATCCCGGACGAGCCGGGCCGCCCCTACGACATGCGGGAGGTGATCTACCGCATCGTCGACGCGGGCGACTTCATGGAGGTGCACGAGCACTTCGCGCAGAACATCATCGTCGGCTTCGGTCGGATGGCCGGGCGCACCGTGGGCATCGTTGGCAACCAGCCGGCCTATCTCGCCGGCGTGCTGGACATCGATTCGTCGCGCAAGGCCGCGCGCTTCGTCCGCTTCTGCGACGCCTTCAACATCCCGATCGTGACGTTCGTCGACACCTCGGGCTACCTGCCCGGCGCCTCGCAGGAATACGCCGGGATCATCATGCACGGAGCGAAGCTGGTCTACGCCTACTCCGAAGCGACGGTGCCCAAGGTGACGATCATCGTGCGCAAGGCGTACGGCGGCGCCTACGACGCGATGGGCTCCAAGCACTTGCGGGCCGACATGAACTACGCCTGGCCCACCGGCGAGATCGCGGTGATGGGCCCGGACGCCGCGGTGAACATCATCTACCGGCGCGAGTTGGAGAAGGCGAAGAACCCGGACGAGGAGCGAAAGCGGCTGATTCAGGACTACAAAGAGCGCTTCGCCAACCCGTACGTCGCCTCAGCGCGCGGTTTCATCGACGACGTGATCGACCCGCGCGACACGAGGCCGAAGGTGATCCGGGCGCTAGAGATGCTGCGCAACAAGTCGGACAGCATGCCGGCGAAGAAGCACGGCAACATCCCGCTCTAGACGCCTGCCTCCCGATTCGTCGCTGCTCACCTGCATTCTTGACCGCCAAACCTGGCCTTAGATAGAATGCAGGGCAGGTTGCGGGCGATTAGCTCAGTGGCTAGAGCGCTTCCTTCACACGGAAGAAGTCGCAGGTTCGAGTCCTGCATCGCCCACCACTCAACGCGCCGAAGTGGTGAAATGGCAGACACGCTGCGTTCAGGGCGCAGTGCTCGCAAGGGCGTGTGGGTTCGAATCCCACCTTCGGCACCACGGAATGAACGTCGCGTCAACGCGCGCTCGTAGCTCAGTGGATAGAGCGCAGCCCTGCGGAGGCTGAGGTCGTGGGTTCGAATCCCGCCGAGCGCGCCACATCATGCAAGCGATTTCGAACTTCCCGCTCCCTAATGGAATGCTGGAAAAACTCCAGGAAGCAATGTTCCCGTTTCCCGCCCACCCGCCCAGAAAAGTAGCTGGAATCTGGGGGGACACCCGCCTGTACAGACCGGAGACATGGGTTACACCTGTGCGGGGACATGGGTAACACTTTCCTCTGGCGGGGAGGCAAGGAGGTCCCATGCCCTGGAGGGAGGCCACGCCCATGTCGGAACGAGATGAATTCG
>Ga0247727_10004167_pt1 | contig 30958 bp, 22 predicted proteins | sample WisWelCaveWW1625_FD_202498 | JGI IMG/M metagenome (GOLD analysis project Ga0247727, IMG submission 202498) | Biofilm microbial communities from Wishing Well Cave, Virginia, United States - WW16-25 | ecosystem: Environmental > Aquatic > Deep subsurface > Groundwater > Cave microbial mat | place... | reverse complement strand
CCGGGGCCAGGCCGGCGAAGGTCGGGATCAGCTCCACGCCGGCCACCTGGACCCGCACCGCCAGGTTGGTTGTCGAAGGTCCGGCCAGCGCTCCGGCCGTCACCGCGGGCGTCACCGGTCCCAGACCGGTCGCCAGTAACACCAGGGTGTCGGCGAGGCGCGCCGGGTTGTTGGCATCCACCACCACCCCCGCGGAGTTGAGCACCCGGAACAAGCCCGGCGCTACATTGTCGATCTGTACCAGCATCGGCTGGCTGGTCTCGAGGCCGTTAGAAACCCGCAGGACCGCCGGGCCGATCCCCAGACCGAACGGCAGCTGCAAGTTGATCTGCGTCGGGCTGACGGAAACCAGCGCCGCCTGCCGATCGTTGATCGTGACGGTGGTTCCGGCCAGGGTGGTTGGCAGCGGGGCATTGGCCGAAGCCGGCGCTTGCAGCGTGAGGTTGGCCCCAAACAGCGTAGCCAGAGAACCGGGCGCCACGCGCGACTGTCCGGTGGCGGCGTTCACCAGTCCCGGGAAGCCGACCACCGGCGTGGTCGCGGCCACAGGCGCCGCGGCCTCCACCCGGAACCCGGAGCCGAGTATCGCCAGTTGTGACCCGCTGGTCACGCTCACGGTTCCCGCCGTGAGCGCCGCTCGGGGCGAGATCGAGATCACCGCCTGAAGCCGCGTCGGGCTCATCACCCACACCCGCCGGGTCACGATCTCCAGGGCGCCGAATCCCACCACCGTCTGGCCTTCCACGAAGCTGGTATTGACGCCCTGGATCTCGACAACCAGGTCGCGGCCGGCGCGGCCGCTCGATGGGGTCACCGCCAGCGAGGGAGCGTCGCCGCTCGGGTAGGTATAAGTGGCTGGACTCGTGGGCTGTAGAAATACTGAGCTCTGCCCATCCGGGTTATACACGCTGATGACCGCCTGCCGGCCGGCGCTGCCCGGCGGCAAGGCCACCCGCAGCCGCCCGGTGACTTCGTCAAAGCTGCGCGTGGCGGCCGCCACCCCGTCCACGAAGACCCGGGAGTCCGCCGCCAGGCTGTCGCCCGCCAACGCCAGCGTCATCCCGCCGCCGGCTTCGCTCTCGGCCTGTGCCTGCCGCACCACCGGCGCCGGCTGCGCCACCAGCTGAACGCCTCCGGGCCTCACGTACACGTCGCCGTTCAGCGAAAACACCAGGTGCCGGGCGCCGATCCCCGTAAACGGCGTGAACTCCAGCTGGATCTCGGCAAAACGCGGGTCGGAAGAGTAAGGCGCCGGACTGCCCGGCCGCACCTGCACCCCGCCCCCCAGCAGGCTCACCGAGATGTTGCGCAGATTGGCGCTCAGCCCCGGCCCGGTGGCGATCACCGATCCGGCGCCGCGCGAGATGTTCAGGTACGCCGGCAGCACCGCCGGGGCCCCGTTGCCCGGGAAACTGTAGGTCGTCACATCGTAGACCGGCATCGCCGCCCGCTCCGCCAGCCGGAAATCGACGCCCTCGCTCCCAACTCCCGCATTCACCACCACCGGGATGGCCAGGTTGGGATCCCGGGCGCCGCCGAAGAACTGGGTCTCCACCGGTCCGGAGGCCTCCAGGGAAGCCCCGGTCTCGTCCTCCTTGGGCAGCACAATATTGGCAGGACCCAGACCGGCCTGGGTGGCCGGGGGCAAGCCGTGGGCGTAGACCAGGTAGCTGCCCGGCGCCACACCCTCGATCCGGTAGACCCCATCCGGCGCCGTCAGGGCGCTGACGACTGCTCCGCCCGGGTTGATCGCCACCACCGATACCAGGTGAAGCCCCCGGCCGCTGGAGTTGATCACCCGTCCGCTGATGGTGCCGTAGGCCGAGCTCCAGCCGGGGACCGGGTACAGCACCGACAGGCCGGCGGCATCGTCGGCGCCCAGCGGCCGCGCCCGCGTGGTCGAGCGCGTCACCTCCACCGACATCGCCGACGCCGCCAGGGCGTGCTGCAACCCAAGGCCGTGCCCGATTTCGTGCACCAGGCTGTTGAAGAACGACTCTCCGGCGCTGCTGCGGCTCGTCAGGTCGCGGGGCAGCATCACTCGCGAGCGAACGATGGGAACAAAACCAATTCCCGGGGAGGCCACCGTGGTCAGGCCGGTCATGCCCAGCAGCCCCGGCGGCAGCTCTTCGAAGACGATCTCGCCGCCCGGCGTCTGCGCCTGGGTGACCGCCAGATTCCCCACCCCGCCGTAGGCCACCCGCAGCTCCGAGGTCGTCACCCCGTTCCACACCGCCAGGGCCTGGCGCACCTGCCCGATCAGCGCCTCGTAGCTGTCGCTCGGGGCCAGCTGGGGGCGGTCCTCAGAAACGTAGAAGTAGACGGTCTTGTTGACCAGAGCCGCCAGGTCAAACTTTTCGTAGACCGCGGTGTAAGGACCCAGCCGCGAGGGGTAGTGTACAAAGTGGTGATAGGCGTGGGCGCCGGCCGCCGCTGCCAGCATCATCGCCGCGAATTTCGCCGCCCGCCGCATCGATGCTACCTTCGCCGCTCCCGCTCCAGCGTGTCCCTCACGCGCGTAGCCAGGCTCCGCAGCGGCATCACCAGGACCTCTTCCGCCGCCGGCTGGCCGGTTCCGGGCGCCAGCAGGACCTCTCCGCTCGGCCGCCGCCTCACCTCGATCTCGCCGGCTGCGTTGCGCTCCACCTCGAACAGGCCCTGTGACAGACCGATCAGCTGCGCCCGCCCGCTCGGGCCGCTCCACAGGAACAGCACTGCCTCCTGGCCCGGCGTGAACCGCGGCGTCCCGGCATAGTGCTGGGTCGTTTGCCCGACCGTGCCGCCCGGCTGGAAGACCTCGACCTCGGCTTTCTCCTGCCCTTTCCAGGACTCCAGGACCTGGAACCGAGTCCGGGTGTAGATCGTCGAGCCGATGTAGGAGACCGAACTGGATATCGCCCGCGCCCGCACAATGGCCGTCGAGCGAGCCGTCATGTCATCGAGGCTGAGCCGTTCCAGGGTGGCGGCCTGGACACCCAGAGAAACCGCCAGCAAGTATAGAGGACACCTCATGCCACTGGCCCTTCTGGCAACCAGGATACCACTTCTAAGATATTGATAACAAGGTGGCTAGCCGGGTCGGCTAGGGTCCAACTGGGACGCCGCGACACAGGGGGTGGGGCAGAGGCGCCCGGCCCTCCAGCGATGCTCAGGCCATGGCCCGGCGTACGGCCTCAGGATCGGCGAGCTCGGGGAACAGGCTGGCCGGGTAGACGGCCCAGTTCTGGACGAAGGTGAGCAGGCGTTTTCCAGCGGCGTCGCCCGTGAAGCGGTTGTCGGGGGTGATGGCCAGCCAGCCACCGTTCGGAAGGTTGTAGAGGACTACCAGGCAGCGCCCCGACGCGGGGTCCCAGATTCGGATGGTACCGTCGGCGGAGGCGCTGGCCAACCGGCGGCCGCCTTTGAGCCACACCACTGACCAGACGCCGGAGCGGTGGCCTTCGAGGCTCCGCTCCTGCCGGCCCGTCTCCGGGTCCCACAGCCGCACGGTGTTGTCGTCGGACCCGCTGGCGAGCCTGGCCCCGTCTGGCCTCCAGGCCACCGACCTCACCAACCCTTGGTGGCCTTCGAGGCTCCGCTCCTGCCGGCCCGTCTCCGGGTCCCACAGCCGCACGGTTTGGTCGTCGGACCCGCTGGCGAGCATCCCCCCGTCTGGGCCTCCGTCTGGCCTCCAGGCCACCGACCTCACCCACCCTTGGTGGCCTTCGAGGCTCCGCTCCTGCCGGCCCGTCTCCGGGTCCCACAGCCGCACGGTTTTGTCGTAGGACCCGCTGGCGAGCATCCCCCCGTCTGGCCTCCAGGCCACCGCATTCACACCATACTGGTGGCCTTCGAGGCTCCGCTCCTGCCGGCCCGTCTCCGGGTCCCACAGCCGCACGGTGTTGTCGTAGGACCCGCTGGCGAGCATCCCCCCGTCTGGCCTCCAGGCCACCGCATTCACACCACGCTGGTGGCCTTCGAGGCTCCGCTCCTGCCGGCCCGTCTCCGGGTCCCACAGCCGCACAGTTTTGTCGGAGGACCCGCTGGCGAGCATCCCCCCGTCTGGGCCTCCGTCTGGCCTCCAGGCCACCGACCTCACCCAATCTTGGTGGCCTTCGAGGCTCCGCTCCTGCCGGCCCGTCTCCGGGTCCCACAGCCGCACGATGTTGTCGTCGGACCCGCTGGCGAGCATCCCCCCGTCTGGCCTCCAGGCCACCGACATCACCACCCCTTGGTGGCCTTCGAGGCTCCGCTCCTGCCGGCCCGTCTCCGGGTCCCACAGCCGCACGGTTTTGTCGGAGGACCCGCTGGCGAGCATCCCCCCGTCTGGCCTCCAGGCCACCGCATTCACCCCATACTGGTGGCCTTCGAGGCTCCGCTCCTGCCGGCCCGTCTCCGGGTCCCACAGCCGCACGGTTTTGTCGGAGGACCCGTTGGCGAGCATCCCCCCGTCTGGCCTCCAGGCCACCGCATTCACACCATACTGGCCTTCGAGGCTCCGCTCCTGCCGGCCCGTCTCCGGGTCCCACAGCCGCACGGTTTTGTCGGAGGACCCGCTGGCGAGCCTGGCCCCGTCTGCCTGCCAAGCGATGCTTGTCACGGGACCGCTGGGGCCGAAGAGTACCCGGCGGCAGAGTCCGGTCACCCCGTCGAAGATCCCGATGGTCCCGTCGTCCGCCCCGACGGCTACCAGTTTCCCTTTTGGGCTCCAGGCCACCGCCCTCACTGGGCCGCCTGGGCCTGTTTGAACGAGCGAGGTGAAGTCCGGAAGCGACGCCTCGGGGCTGCCCGGCCGGTGTATCCACTTGGCATTCTTGGTTTCACCGGTCTTGGCATGGTAGAAGCCCGCCCCATCGAGAGCTGCCCCGTCCCACTTCGCATTCCTGAGGTCGGCGGCGGCCAGGGTGGCAAAGGAGAGGTCTGCGCCGGAGAAATCCGCGCCGCGGAGGTCGGCGGAACGCAGGCTCACCCCGGCGAGTTTGGCGCTTCGAAAGGCGGCCTCCTGGCACGACGCGCCGTCCAGGCTGGCTCGCTCGAGATCGGCCTCGGCGAGCGAGGCATGGTCAAGCTTTGCGCCCGAGAGATCGCACCCGCTGAGCCTAGCCCTCCGGAGGTTCGCCCTGGCGAGGCCGGCGCCGGCGAGGGAGAGTCCGGCGAGCTCGGCGCCCTCCAGTTGTGCCGGCTGCGGGATCACCCAGCCGAGCGCCATCAGAATCAGCAAGGCGTTTTCGGAGCTGAGGCGGGTGTAGGGTTGCTCGATCACTCGCGCCGCGGCGCGCCCTGCGGCTTCGCGCGGTCCCAGGTCGGCCAGCAAGGAGATTACCGGCGGGCTGAAGCGCCGCATCCGCAGGGCCTCGGTGATGCTGGCGCCCTCCTCGCCGGCCTCCTTCAGGCGCCGCGCCGTCCGCCGCGCCAGAAAGAACTCCAGAAAGCTGCGGTGTGAGAAGCCATAGTTGCCGGCCGCGTCGCGCGTCAGGAAGGATGCCGAGCGGACCTCTTGGTCGGCCTCTTCGAGCTCCCTGAACGTGGTGACTTGATCCTTCAGCAGACCGGCGAGAACCTCGGCCAGCTCCCTGTAATGCAGGCGGGCGCTCTCGGTTTCCCAGAGCTTGGCCGCCAGCTCCTCGACCAGGGCGGTGCGGCCCGCGCGGGTGAGGCGCAGCCGCCAGTCCTGCCGGGCGAGCCACTCTTCTGTGTAGGCCTCATACAGGTGCGCCACCTTGATGTCGCCACGCGCCTCCACCAGCTTCGGCGCCGTCCTGACGATCATTTCGAGCAGCACCGGCCGGGGAGCGATCTCCCGCAGCCCTCCGATGCGCTCGATGACGGCCTCGACCTCGGCGGCCCGCTCTCCGCATGCCCGCCCCAGGTACTCGGAGATTTGCGCCGGCGTGAAATCCCGGAGGAAGGCCAGCGAGAAACCGGCGCGGCCGGACACCTCGCGGTAGAGCTCGGTTCCCTCGGGCGTCATCCCGGGCGGGCGGCCCTCCACCAGCTCTTCCACCTGGGCCTGCTCCTTGAAGTAGTGGGTGCGGCAGGTGAGCAGGACCTTGGCGCGGCCCTCGGCGGCGCGCGCCAGCTCGCGGAAGTTCGCCAGCGTCACCTGCCAGTTGGCCTGGGTAGCCATCTCGTCGAAGCCGTCGAAGATCAGCACCAGCCGGCCCTCCGAGAGCAGGCGCAGGACCGACTTGGGGTTCACCTGGCGACCGACCTGGTGCTGGAAGTGCTCGAAGAGGAGGCCTTCGAGGCTCAAAGCCTTGGCCGCCTTCTTGAGATCGACGCGCACCGGGAAGCGGTGGCGCGCGGGGTCCTCGCGGTGGCGGCGGGCCAGGGTGCTGGCGAGACGCCGGCTGAACCAGGTCTTTCCAGTACCGTAGTCGCCCAGCAGGGTCAGGTGCAGGGCGCCCGGGTCGGCCAGCCACTTGCCGATGTAATCCGGCAGGGGAAGCGGCTCGGCGCCCTCCGGCCGCACCTCCGGCTCGACGTAGAGCCGCTCGATGTCCTTCCCCTCGACGTCCTGGATGAGGGTGACGAGGTAGCCGCCGAAATCGACCAGGCCGGTCAGCAGGTCCTCGTAGGTCTTGAGACTGATGCCGAGCTTGCCGGCGTGCTCTTTGGCCTCCGGCGAGAAGCCGCTCTCGGAGACCAGCAGGGCCTCGGCCCGCGGCTGATCCCGCCGGTACGCTACCAGCCGAGCATGAAGGTCGCCCAGGTCCTCGACGCCGCTGGCCTTCTGGCGACCTTTGCACTCGACGAGAAACCGCTGCTCGCGCAAGGAATCGGCCTTCACGGCGACGATATCGACCTCCCGGCCGGCGATGCTGACATTTCGCTCCAGATCAAAGCCCATCAAACTGAGCAGCTCCGCGACCTTGTCCTCGAACTTGCGGCCGCGCTCGTGGCGCGGGTCTGGCTTTTCCAGCCGGACCGGTTGCTCGGGAGGCGGAGCCACAGCGGCGGCCTCGATGAGTTTCTCTGCGATGGCGCCGTAAGCCTTCGCCAGCGGGTGGTCAGGGAATTCGCGGGTGAAGATGCGCTCCTCGAGCAACAGCGAGGAGTTCAGCGGGATCTCGACGTGGGGCGCCAGGTCGATGAGCCGAGCGCCGGCCGGGGTCGCGTGGAAGGCGGCGCGCCGCTCGGCTGCCAGGTCCGGCTTGTCGTCCGGCACCAGGGTCGCCACCCGCAGCAGGTTCAGCGGGCGCCGGCGGAACTTCTTCAACCGGTCGGCCTGACCCAAGGCTGTGTGGATGCTTCGCAGGCCCGCCTGGTTCTGATGACCGTAGCTATAGACCAGCACGACCGTGTCGGGAAGCTGCACGGTGCAGATGGCCCCCACGTCGGTCAGGCCGGTGCGAGAGTCGATCAGCAGGAAGTCGGACTGGAAGGTGTCGATGGCCTGCCGGGCGTTCTCGAAAAGCACCGAGCCGGCCGTAACGCCCTCGCCAAACCAGCGGTCCCACTCGATGGCGGCGAACAAGCGGGAGTAGCTGTCGTCCGGGACTCCGGCTGGGAGCAGGCGCAGACGATCCCGGAAGTCGGGGTGCTCCAGGACAAACCCGCTCAAGCGCTTGGCAAGGTCGCCGTCTCGCGGCGTGGCGAGCAGATCGACCATGCCGCCCCGGGTCTGGTCCCGGAGAGGCTCGAAGAACGGAAGGTGCAGCAGCCCCGGGGCCTCCAGATCGAGATCCCAGAGAAAGACCGAATGGCCGCTCTGGACGAGGCGGACCGCCACGTTTACCAGGGTGACGGTGCGGCCGACGCCGCCCCTGTACGAATAGAATGTAACGTAGTACGACACAGTTTACTGCACCGACCAGAGATCGCGCGGCTGGCAGTTAACGGGGAAATAGACGGGGGATGACGGCGGGAACCGCGGAATCTCGCGCGGCTGGTCCGGCTCCTGTCGGCCCGCCAGCAACTGCCCGGTCAGGCCGAGGCAGACATAGGTATTCTTGCCGACGCGGTGGCGCTCGACAATGTCGGCCGCCTCGAATTCGCGGAGCAGCTTCGCCAGGTTCTGAGGGCTGATCCCAAGGCGCTGGGCCAGGTCGCCGGCCCGGATCCCCTGGGCGCCGGCCTCGGTCACCTGGTGCAGCAAGGCATTCCCGTGCTCCCGGCTGCCGAGAAACTCCCTTGCCCGCTCGACGGCGTCGACGTCCCCTCGGACGGCATCCATCAACTCGTCGAGGTGCGCCCACCGGGTGAGCAGTTCCGGAAGCTCCTCCAGGTGTTCCAACTGCTTGGCTCCGGCCGACTCCAGGACCGCCAGCATGCCACGAATGAACTCAGTTCGCGAGGCCTCATTTCCCCGGCGGAGTTCGTGGAAGAACCTGTGGTGGAAGGCCGTGTTCAGCTCTCGGAGGCGAGGCAAGTCTTTTTCTTTCAGAGCGTTACAGGCCACAACCACCAGTTCATCCAAGGGGAGCGTCAGCAGGTCGCCGGCCATCATTAACTCTCGATTAAATCATATCACAAGTCGTGGCAAAACACTAAACTTCACTTAAATCAAAGACGTGGATCGCCGGTGGCGAGTCGGCGGGCTTTGGCTCGGAGTTGGCCGCCGGCAGCAGGTAGAAGGAACGGTCGTCGTGCGTCCCGGAGTTCGCAACAAAAGTGGCGGCCCGCTGCGACTCCACCAGGCGCCGGGCGGTGCCGGCAATGCGCCGAACGTCCGGTGTCATGGCAGGGACTAAAAACACGGTCGCTCCGGAGGCCTTCAGCAAATCCTCGAGCGGGGCGTGGAAGAACCCCGAGCAAATGGCCACAGCCAGCCGGCCCGCCGGTGAGTCACAGAACTGGAGCGTGTCCCCTATCCTGATGGCCTCCACCCCGCCGTGGTCGTTCAGTCCAAAGCCGGTCTTCAGCCAGGGGCTCTCCAGCACGTTCTGAGCCGTGATTTCGTAGCGGGCAAGCTTGTCGTGGGTCCAGATCTGCTCGCCCCGGTGGTCGAGGACGACCGAGCGGTTGACCCAGTCGCCCGAGTCCTGGAGGTGCCAGCTTCCGGCTACAACCAGCGGCAAGCCCTTTCCGGCGAGGAGGTCTGGCCAGGCCTGGCGGCGCAGGAAGTCCTCGAGCACCGTGAAGAGGTAGGGCGGCATCCGCAACTCGGGCAGCACCAGAATCGAGATGCCCCCTTCCCGGCAAAAATCGAGCAACCGCCCGAGTACAGCGATTTCCGTCTTTTCCGGCCCCACGCTGGCGACCAGGAACGGCGCCGGCTGGTCCGGCGGGAAACCTGCCGACAGGCGCAACTCCAGCTCGGCGTCGCTCGACAGGGGACTCATGGCGATTTTCAACGAGTTGCTCTCGAGCCGCGCGCGGAACAGCTCGGCGGTCCCTCGTGGCAGGCGGCAATGAACCAGCCGCTTGTCTCCAACTGTGATGGGGGTCAGGTGCAGCTCGGGATGGTAGCGGTCGAGGGACTCGGTGACTTCGTCATCGAGGCGTGGAAGTCGGTTCAGCCGCTCGAGGATCAAGCTCCTGGGTCTGACCGACACCCAGGTCTGTTCCACGATGATCGGCTCGAGCAATTCCCGCGCCACGTGCTTGCTGAGCGCTCTCAGCAGGGCCGCGATTCGCACCAGGCTCTCTTCCTCACTGCCGGAGCGCGAATTGATGTCGCTGCGCAGGCTGGAGATCTCGGCCAGCTCGAACGGCCGCTCGCGGGGCACCTGAAGGCTCAAGAGAAAGCGGCGGCGCAGCTCCTGGTGGAGAACGGCAAGATCCGCGCGCATCCGGGCGTTGGTGAGGATCTGGAAATGCTCCCGGCAGTGCTGGTAGCACCTCACCAGCATCGGCAGAACGCGATTATCGGGAATCAGTGCCTCAGCCGAAACAGGCATCATCGGAGCCGCTGTCGGGCTCCGATCTATGTTACCCCCTACCGCGGCCGCCGGCCGGGCGCCGGCATCTCCATCTTCCGCGCGCTGCCCGTGGAAAAGTCGGCGGCGCTGAAGCTGACCCGCTCGATGGACTTGACCTCCGTGGTCCGGACCAGCTCTCCGCTGCGGAAGGACTTCTGCTCTACCGGGAAGCCCTGGAAGCCGGCTTCCATCATCTCGCCGCGAATCATGCCGCCCAACGGGGAGCTTGCCATGGACCGGCGCAGGTTCTCCCCCCACTCCCGGATCTTTTCGAAGCCCTGAAAGTCGGCGGCGCTCACGCCCAGCTGCCCGGGGTCGGCGGCGCAGACTTCCGCGACCTTCTCATCCCCGCGGGTCCCTTCGTAGCGGGTGCAGCGGAAACCGTTCACGGTGGCGGAACCCTTGGCGGCGTAAACGGTTCGGGGCTGCTCGGCGCCGGCGCCCGCCATGCTCGGCATCCGGCCGCTCATCATCTTCTCCATCATGGCCCGCTGTTCCGGCGTCATGTCCTTCATCTTCTCCTGGAGGCCGGCCATGGCCTGCTGGATGCCGCTCTGCATGCCCTGCATGGCGGCCGGGTCCATCTCCATGTACTCGTTCTTGTTGGCGTCAAGAACAATCATCCGCCAGTTGTCGCCCTCCCCCAGAATCATCATGGAAGTGTTGGTCCTGGCCCCTTTCATGTCGACGCGTATCCGGCCGGCATCGAGCAGAATGGTCTGCTCGGATTTCTCCCCGGTCTTGACCTCCGTGGTTTCCCCCTTCATCCGGACGCCCGCGGGTAGGGGGGTCACCAGGGCCAAACCGCAAAGAAAAGCGAGTAGGATCCGCATGGCACTATGGTAGCAGACTGACAGGCAGGAATGCCTGTGTTTACCGGCCACGCCCGAGCCCACGATCCACAACCCACAACCGGAGCGGCCTGCGGCCGCTCCATGGACAGGCAGGAATGCCTGTCCTACCGGGGGCGCAGGATGTCTCCGTAGATCTGGGGCTTGCGGCTGCGGATGGCGCCGCGAGGGCGCCCGTCGATCTCGATGCGCGCCATCACCACTTCGTCGCCGCCGCCGCTGTCCTGGGCGACGATCTTACCACTGGGATCGATGATCAGACAGCGCTTGGGATGTACGAATGCGACCCAGACGCCGTTCTCGAAGGCGCGGGTGCGCATCATGGCGTCGTTCATGTCGCCCCAGGCCCCCCAGGCCGGCACCAGGATGAGCTGGGCGCCCTTGATGGCCAGGATGCGGGAGGTCTCCGGCAGCTGCCGGTCGTAGCAGATGAGCGCCCCCCAGCGGCCGCGCGGCGTCTCGACCACCGGAAACTCGACGCCGGTGGTGTTGTAAGGCTCGTCGTCGGCGTTATGAGCCTTGGAGTAATGCAGGGTCAGCTCGCCTTCGGGCGAGAAGATCGCCATCGAGTTGTACATACGGTGGTCGCGACGCTCCGCAAAGCCCACCGACAGATGGATCTTGAGCTCGCGGGCCAGCTCCCGCACCCGGCCGAGCAGCGGCCCATCGAGCTTCTCGCCGACGGCGAAGTATTTCTCGCGCGTCAGGTCCTGGTTGGCCTTGTCGTTGCCGACGTAACCTTCGAGGAACCCCTCCGGGGTGATGACCAGCTCGGCGCCCCGACCGGCGGCCTCCCGGGCGTAGCGCTCGATCCGCGCCAGGTTGGCCTTCTTGTCCCAGCGGTCGGGCGTTACCCGCAGCCCGGCGACCGTCAAAGAAATGTCGCCCGCCAGCGCCAGGCCGGCCGGCAGCAGCGCCACAAACAGCTTCCACCAGGACATGTCGCCACCTCTGTCTCACACTATAATCGTTGCGACCCGCTCCCGGCAACCGTCATGGCGGAACATCTCTCGCTCCCCGAAGCCCGCCGCATCGCCCTGGCGGCCCAGGGTCTCGATCGCCCGCGGCCGCGCCGCGCCGGCGCCGGCCACATTCGCCGCCTCATCCGGCAGCTCGGGTTGCTCCAGATCGACTACGTCAACGTTCTGGCTCCGGCTCACTACTTGGTCCCTTTCTCCCGGCTCGGCCCGTATCCGAGATCGCTGCTCGACGACCTGGTCTACCGGCGCCGCGAATTCACTGAGCAGTGGGCGCACGAGGCGTCGATCGTTCCAGTTGAGACCTGGCCGCTGCTGGCGCATCGCCGCGCGACCCACCGGGTTCGTCCCTGGGGCTTCGAGAAATTTCTGGAGCAGCACCCGGCCTATGTCGAGTGGGTATGGAACCAGGTGCGGACGCGCGGTCCGCTGGCGGCCGACGAGCTGCCGGAGCCGGAGGGCATTCCCCGCCGCATTCCGGGCGACGCGTGGGTTGGAACCGTCCCCAGGGCGGTGCTGGAGGCGCTTTTTGGACGCGGGGATCTGGCCATCGCCGATCGCCGCCCCAACTTCGCGCGAGTGTACCACCTGGCGGAGCGCGTCATCCCGCCGGAACACTATCACCGCCGCGCGGTTGCTCGCGAGGAGGCCGAGCGCCGGCTGCTGCGCCGGGCCGCTCGAGCGCACGGTATCGGCACCGCAGCCGACCTGGCGGACTACTATCGCATGCCGGTGCGGGACGCCCGCCCGCGCCTGGCCGAGCTCGCGGAAGCCGGCGAGCTGCGCTCTGCGAAGGTGGAAGGCTGGCGCGAGCCGGCCTGGCTCGACCCGAAAGCCCGGCTGCCGCCACGCATCGACGCCGCGGCCCTGCTGGCGCCCTTCGACCCCTTAATCTGGCGCCGGGACCGCGCCGCGCGGCTCTTCCACTTCGACTACCGCATCGAGATCTTCGTGCCGCAGCCGAAGCGGAAGTGGGGCTACTACGTACTGCCGTTCCTGCTCGGCGATCGACTGGTGGCCCGCGCCGATCTCCGAGCCGACCGCGCCGCAGGTCGCCTGATGGTTGTGGCGACCTACCTCGAGCCCGACGTGAGGCGCCCCGGCGCCGTCATCGCGGCCTTGACGGCCGAGCTTCGAACTCTGGCCGGCTGGCTGGGCCTGGACTCGGTCGCGGTCGAGCGCCGCGGCGGCTTCGAGGGGGCCCTGGCGGCAGAATAATCCGGCCTATCCAGCAACGCCAGGAACGGGATCAAGCGCCCGCCGGGCGCGGTCGATCTCCTTTGGAATATTGCTCTGTCCACTGTCGATCAGCGTCTCAAGAATGATCGGCGCCCGCTCAGGGATAAGCTTGGCCACTGAACGGAACGCAGAGATCGCATAAGCCGATAGTGCATCGTGGCGGCTGCTGGTGTTCACGTCACTAAGGTGAACCTCCCTGAGGCGGTCGCGAAAATTCTCCAGCATCAGCCGAGCTTCGACCATCGTTGGATCGATCTGTCGGGCGTGTCCGAGATCCAGGCAGAAGCCGGCTGCCGGGAAGCATTCAAACAGGTTCTTTAGGTCTCGTGCGGTCCGTCCGACCCGATTCCGCTTATCCATGTTCTCGAGGAACAGCGACGAACCCATCGATTGCCAGGCTTCCAGAGTGGAAATGACGTCCGGGTGGACTACCACCGGGATGCCACGGGTTACGACGCATCGCAAGCGGTCGATAACGTGAGGTTCGTCGGCAGTCGGGAATCGGCTCGGGGCATGGAACGACACAAAATCAAAACCACTCAGGTCCAGGTGATCAAGGGACTGTACCAGTGGCGCAAGCTCGCCGACCCGAAGAGCTGAAAGCTCGACTACGCGGACGCCGTGCCGGCGAAGCTGTCTCAAGGCGCTCCGGAAGTCGCCTTTTGCCACAGCGCCCGTTGAGAACCCAATCGGTCGCATCAAAAGATTCCGTAATACGCTGCCAGCTTTCGGAGGTCCCGATCTTTGCCGAAGAAGAGTTCGAGCAGGCCGGAATGGAAGTCGCGGCTAGAGTCTCTGATCTCCGCCCACACGGCGGAGGTTGCCATGTCGGGTTGGCTCATTTTCTCAAGCGTCTCGCGCTTGGCCTTGTTGTCCAGAACCCCCAGGAAACGATCATAGCTGTCGAACAGCTTTCTCGCGGTGGTCCTTTCGATCGCTGGCCGGGAGGCCGCCCGAGCGAGCAGTTCCAGCGGTGTCTGCGCCAACTCGCCTTCCATGTACGCCAAGAGCTTCGTGATGTCGTGCTCCGGAGCGCGTAACACCTGGCGAGCATCAGCCGCATCGGGATCCAGATGACAGAACAAGCACCGAAGTAAGCCGGATGCGAACACCAGCTTGCGCGACATGCGGAGCTTTGCATTTCGTAAAGCCCACTTCTCGCCGGCTTCCGCGCGCTGCTTATAGACGAAATCCACTGTCACCGTGCGCCAGTAACGTGTGAAATCGTTCAGAAGAAAGCGAGGAAAACCAGACATTCCGCCGCCGTAAACCAGACCGCGATCGTCTCGGAGATAGCGATTCAGAATCTGGCGACGTACCCGGTCGTAGGCCTCTCGCTTTCCAACGGGAAAGGATTCCAGCAACAGCAGGACTCGGCGTGTAGTGTTGGAGTTGGTATCGTCCTCGCCGCCGATCTCATGGACGATATCGTGGCTGCCAACCATACAACCGAATACACCCGATCGCCCCGGCGTTACAAACTTGAGTTTTGCCAACTCCGAGGCTATGGTGTGCTTCTGAACGCCGTGCTCCGGTATCGCCTGACCGTCTACAAGCAGAATCCAGTCGAGATCGCTTCCAGAGGTTACTTCATCGCGAGCGATTGAGCCAAACACAACCAGGCTGGTGTCTGGGGAGATTCTGTCCTCAAATGCCTGCCGCAGCCTGGTTCGCTTCCGCTTGGTGGCTATCCGAGCCTTTCGAATCGCGCTCCAATTGGCGTCAAGTTGGTGCTCGAGACGATCAACCCAGCGCTGGGCGCCATTCGGCGGAGGTTCTGACATGTGGAACAAACCAGGATACCCCAGAAAGGCGCCTCCCGGGCGCGCGCCTTCGAGAGTCCCGTGCCACGCGCCGCCTCCTGGATGGTCACCCGCCCCATCACGGCATTCTCGATCATCATGGAGCATCTACACCGCATCCGATGCCGCTTGACACCACCCCCCCCCAGGAGTACCCTCGGACCAGGTGTTCATGGGAGGTGTATATGAGCAGCAGATTCCTGACCGTGCTCCTTGTGGCGGCCTTCGCCCTGCCATCGGCGGCGCAAACCTTCGGTGAAATCACCGGCACCGTCACCGACGCCACCGGCGCCATCGTGGTCGGCGCCAGCTTGACGGTGGTGAACACCTCCACCAACCAGGTTCGCCGCGTGGAAACCAACCAGACCGGCAATTATTCGCTGCCCTTCCTGGTGCCCGGAAACTACGACGTTCAGGCGGAAAGCTCCGGCTTCAAGACCGCCACGCGCAAGGGCGTCGATCTGCAGGTGGGCGCCGTAGCCCGCATCAACTTCGTGCTGGAAATCGGCGAGATTTCGCAGCGGGTCGAGGTCGCCGGCGGCGCTCCGCTGCTCACCACCGAGAGCACCGCGGTGGGCACCGTGATTGAGAACAAGCGCATCGTCGAGCTGCCCCTGAACGGCCGCAACTACCTGCAACTGGTGGCCCTCAGCCCCAACGTCGTGGCGGAAGGCGGGGCCGGCGGCGGGGGCGGGCTGCAAGGCGGCGAGCGCACGCGCATGGCCTTCTCCATCGCCGGGCAACGGCTGGAATTCAACCGCTACACCCTCGACGGGGTGGAAAACACCGACGTCAATTTCAACACCTATGTAATCCGGCCGTCGATCGACGCTCTGCAGGAGTTCAAGGTGCAGAGCGGCGTCTACTCGGCCGAGTTCGGCCGGGCTACCTCGCAGATCAACGCTACCACCAAGTCCGGGTCCAACGATTTTCACGGCAGCGTCTTTGAGTTCCTGCGCAACTCCACGCTCGACGCCAAGGAGTGGCGCCAGGAAGGACAGAAGAATCCGTTTCGCCGCAACCAGTTCGGCTTCACCCTCGCCGGCCGGCTCGTTCGCGACAAGCTCTTCTTTCTCTCCAATTTCGAGGCGCTGCGCGATCGCAAGACCCTCCAGCAGACCTCCAGCGTGGCCCCCGACCGGATGCGGGCTGGAGATTTTTCCGGGCAGCCCCGGCAAATCTTCGATCCTCTTACGCGGGTCTTTGGAACCGATGCCCAGGGCAACGCCATCGCCCGCTCGGCCACCCGCTTTGCCAACAACACGATTCCGCAGAACCGGTTCAACCCCATCGCAGTGAAACTGTTCGAATTCTATCCTCGACAAACCGCGGCCGGCGATGAGCTTCTCCGCAACTACATTCGCCAGGCGCCCAGGCCCATCTCGACCGAGCAGTTCATCCAGCGCATCGATTGGACCGAGAGCGATCGCTCCACCTGGTTCGGCCGCCTTAGCTGGGGCGACGAGTACGAAGGAGACGCCAGCGCCTTTCCTTTCTCCGCCGGCCGCGTCACCGCCAAGGTCTATCAGACTGTGCTCTCCAACACCCGCACCCTTGGAACCACCGCCGTCAACGAGTTCCGCTTCGGCTACAACCAGTTCCAGAACGACCGGGTGGGATACTTCACCTTCGTTCGCGACGTGAGCAGCGAGCTGGGCATCGTGGGCCTGAGCGCGTTCGGGGCGGCGTCGTGGGGGTTCCCAAACATCGGCCTCGGCCACGGCGTGAGCGGGTTCAGCGAGAACGACCCGTTCATCACGCGCAACCACACCTTCCAGTTGATGGACAACATGTCCATTGTCCGGGGCAGCCACACCCTCAAGTTCGGCGCTGAAGTTCGCCGCGACCGCTACAATGAGCTGGGCAACCAGAAGGCCCACGGCGAGTTTCTGCACAACGGCCGGGCGACCTTCGACCCGGCCAATCGCAACGCCACCGGCCACGCCTTCGCCGACTACATGCTCGGCGAAACCTCCGAGGCGGCGCGCGCGCTTACCGTGGCCAACACCATGCTGCGGGCTACGGCCTTCTACCTCTACTTCCAGGATGACTGGAAGGTCACCCCGAAGCTGACTCTCAACCTCGGACTGCGGTACGAGAACACCCGGCCCTGGCACGACAAGTACCGCGGCATCATGAACACCCAGATGTTTGATCCCGGCGTGGGGCCCGACGGCTTGCTGCCGGCCAGCCAGACACGGGTGCCGATCCTCACGCGTCCCGGCAGCGGCGACTTCTACGAGGGCCTGCCGTTCCGTTTCCACGACGGCATCCCGGTGCAGGCGGGCGACCAGTTCATTGGGCGTTCCCTCGTCAATCCGGACAACAACGATTTCGCCCCGCGCTTCGGCCTGGCTTACAGCCCGACCAAACGCTGGACGTTCCGTACCGGCGTCGGCGCCTTCTACTCCAAGGACACCACCAACCCCATCTTCGACATGGGACGGAACATGGCCGGCCGAGGCCTGTTCAACTCCGACCAGGAGCGGCCCAATTCCAACATCAGCGACCCCTGGCGCTTCCAGCGCGAAAGCTTTGCTTGCCGCGGCTGGAGCGGGCCGTGCCTGGGGCCGCCCCAGGTACTGGGCAACATTGTGGGCCGCCGCACGCCCTACGTCTTGCAGTGGCTGTTCAATATCCAGCGGCAGTTGAGCGAGAACATCGCTCTGGAAGTGGGCTATCTGGGTAACTCCGGCCACAAGCTGGAGCGGTTTCGTACTTACAACCAGCCGGTCCTCAAGACAGGCCCGAACGACGCCCGAAGCATCGCGCAACGCTCACCCTGGCCCGCCTACGGCCGCATCCAGGAGGTCGATGGCGGCGTCAACTCTAACTACAACGCGCTCAGCGCCAAGCTCCAGCAGCGCTTCTCCGGGGGCCTGTTGTACCAGGTCGGCTACACCTGGTCGAAGGCCATCGACGGTGGCAGCGCCATCCGCACCAATGCCGGAGACAATCTTTACCCTCGTAATACCTACGACCTGCGGGCCGAGCGCGGACTCGCCCAGTTCCACGCCGGAAGGCGCCTGGGCGCCTCGTTCCTTTATGAGCTGCCCTTCGGCGCCGGCAAGCCCTTTGCCAACCAGCGGGGGGCGCTCGACAAGATGCTCGGCGGCTGGCAGATGGGCGGCATCCTGACGTTCGTCGACGGCACGCCACAGAACGTCGGCAACATCGGCGATAGCAACGCCGTGAACCAGTTGGGCAATTATCCCCACGCCACCGGCGTCAGCCCCTTCCCCGCCAGGCGCACCGTCGACCAATTCTGGAACATCGCGGCCTTCGACTCCACCAACCCGAACCTCACCTACCTCTCCGGTAATGTCGGAAGGAATGCGCTGCTGAAGCCGGGCACGCGCCAGTGGGATTTTTCCCTGGTTAAGAACACCTCCATTCGCGAGGGGCACTCCCTGCAATTCCGGTTTGAGGCGTTTAACTTCCCCAACCATCCCAACTGGAACGCGCCGAGCAGCGACTCCCGGACCGCAGCGACCTTCGGAAGAATCACCTCCGCGCGGACCATGCGGGAGCTGCAGTTCGGGCTAAAATACATGTTTTGATTCGGACCGCAGCAACCATCCGGAGGCGTTGATCCCCTCCCAACCACGCCATCAAAAACTGAACCGCAACGCAAATTGCATCGACCGCGGGAAGTTCGTCTGGTCGAGCGTCACCACCCCGAACAGGTTGCTGGTCAGCCCGTTGTTGGGACCCGGGTAGATGGGGGTGTTGAAGGCGTTAAAGGCCTCGGCCCGGAACTGCAGCGTGTAGCGCTCGTGGAGCCTGATGTTCTTGAACAGCGACAAGTTCACCTGCTTGGCCCAGGGATCGCGGATGTTGGGGGAGCGATCGTCGAAGGTCCGCAGCTCGTTGGGTTTCAGCTGCACCCAAGTGATCGGCGCCGCCGCCGAGGAGCAGTTGGCCCGCTGGCCGCTGGTCAGCAGGGTGCAGGTGTCGTACCACTTGTCGTAGCTCTGCTGGCCTTCGGGCAGCTCCGGATTGCGCAGGTTGTGGGCGTCGGGCCGGCCGGCCGGCGTGCCGGTCATGTATTCCAGAGCGGTGTTGAACTGCCAGCCGCCGATGAGCTTGTCGACCGCCGTGCCGGCTCCGGTCAGGAACCGCTTCCCCTTGCCGAACGGCAGATCGTACTGGAAGGTGAAGGTGAAGTGATGGGGACGATCAAAGTCCACGATGGTGCGGTAAACGTAGTCGTACTGCGCCTCGCGGAAGCCGCGGGTGTGGTAGAGCTTGGCAAAGGTGTAGGCCCCGATGAACATCAGGCCGCCGGAGAAGCGCTTGTTGGCCCGGGTCTCCAGCAGGTCGCCGGTCTGGCTGCCGATCGGCATGCGGTCCTGAGTGACGCCAGTGAACTGCGAGAACCGGCGCAGCGCCTGTCCCCGGGATACGGTGGCCGCCGAGAGCCCCGTGCCCACCAGCTCCGGCGCGCCGGCAAAGGGATTCGGCGCCTGGGCATTCAGGTATAGCGGATCGGCAAACCCCTTCAGCCGCTCCTCCAGGGAAATCGCCGCCAGGTCTTTGCTGTGGGTCAGGCGTCGCGTCCGGCTGCCCACGTAGGAGGCCTCCATGGTCAGCTTCCACCACGGCAGCTCATACTCGAACCCGACGTTGAACTGGTGGACGCGCGGGATGATGTAGTCGGGATCGTCGAAGGTCACCCCTTGGCCCACCTGCGTCTTCGGTCCCAGCGAGGCCCCAAAGGGCTCCAGGAAACCGTTTGGGTAAGGCAGATCGAAGGTGCTGGTTCCGGGCAGGTTGGGGATGAAAGAGTTCACTCCGCCGCCGATGGCCCGCACATAGGGCGTGCGGCGGGCGAAGCCGTTGGTGCGGATGCCGTTGCCGCTGGTGCCTCCGATGGGCAGCACGCTCAGACCGTAGGAGGCCCGCATCACCAGGCGCGGCCGGATCTGCCAGGAAACTCCGAAGCGCGGCTGAAAGTCCCGGTAATTGGTGCTCCAGGCCTGGCGGCGCGCCGGGGTCGCGAAGACGAAACCGCCGGCGGCCTGGGCGCCGCCCAGGGGGTAGGTCACATTCCGGTCGAAGCCCGCGATGATGCGGTCGTAGCGCTCCGTGTAGGGCGTTTGAACGTCCCAACGCAGGCCGAAATTCAGCGTGAGCCGCGGGCTGATCTTGAAGTCATCCTGAAGGTAGAGCGCATAGGTGCGGCCGACGTAGCTGGTTTGCGGGTTGATGTCGGTGCCGCCGTCCTGCGGATAGCCGAGCAGGAAGGAGGCGATGCTGTTGCCCGAGTCGGTGTCCCCGCGCTGGGGGTCGCGCCGGGTGTAGTCGCCGGTGAACTCGAAGCGCCCGTACCAGTCCCCGGAGCCGTTGCGGTTGTAACGCGCCTCATTGATCAATGTGCCGAACTTGAGAAAGTGCTTGCCGAGGATCTTGGAAACGTCCCCCGTCAGGGAATAGATGTTGTTCGGCGAGTAGTTGCGGTCCCGGTCTCCGAGCGACATATAGCCGCCGAAACTGAACGACGGAAAGCGAACCACCGGCGCTGACCCGATCGGCGCCCGCCAGCCCAGCGCCCGGCCGTCGAACTCCTCGATGTGAATCAACTGCTCGTTGATTTGGACGAACCGCTCCCAGGCGGCCCGCAGATTGACCACCGTGGTGGGGCTGGCGGTCCAGACGTGGTCCAGGGTGGAGGCGTAGTGATTCCTCATGTCCGGCGCGTTGCCGGTCAGGCCCGGTCCCGACTGCACCCCGTTGGTCCGCCGAAACTCGTACCCCCAGTTCTCGGTCACGCTGGCGGTGGTGCGGTGGCTTGGACCCCAGACATAGTCGAACTTCGAATACCAGGCGTCGTAGGTATAAGTGCCGACGTTGGGCGAGGCGGCGTAATTGTTGGTCTGGGTGACGGGGTTGGTCACGATGTTGGGCGCCGGGAAAAACGGCATGATATTCCTGGCGATGGGATGCAGGCGGCTGGCCGGCAGGCGGTTGTTCTCGAATTGCCGGCGGGTGAAGACGTTTCCCGACTGCACCGTGGTCAGCGGATCGAATACCACGAACGGCTGCCCGGCGGCGTTGCGGGTATTGGAGAAGTCGCCGGACCGCTCCAGCAGCGTAGGAACGGTCTGGGTGGTGGGAAACGGCACCCGCTCGCGGAAACCCTCGTACCAGGCCGAAAAGAAGAACTTGTCCTTGCGAATCGGCCCGCTCACCAGGCCGGAGAAATCGTTCCACTGGTGCTGCTGGTTGAGCAGGTCCGGCCGCTGGGCGCCGGCCCGGTTGGTCTGGGTGGTGACGGCGTCAAAGATGTGGTTGCGGAAGTATTCGGAAAAAGTCCCGTGGAAGGTATTGCTGCCGCCCTTCATGGTCATGTTGATGACGCCGCCGCCGCTCAAGCCCAGCGAGGCGTCCGCCGCCGGCGCCGTCACCTTGAACTCCTCGACTCCGTCCACCAGCGGCGCGAATCGCCAGCCGCCGCTGCCGCCGTTGATGGAAGCCCCGTCCACCAGGAAGTTGTTGGAATTGCGGACCCCGCCGTGGATGGTCCACTCCCCGTTGACGTCCCAGGCGCGGGTGCCGGAGAAGCCGCTGGCGCCGAACTGCTTCTGGGTGAAGATGACGCCGGCCGAGAGCTGCATCAGCATGAACACCTGGCGCCCGTTCAGGGGCAGCTCCGAGACGCCCTTGTTGTCCATCAGCTGGCCCAGCACCGAGCGGTTGGTCTCGGTCGACAGCAGCTCGGCCGTTACCGTCACGCTCTCGGTGACGTCGCCGACCTCGAGGCGAATGTTGACCGTGACCTTGTCGCCGACGTTGAGGCCGATGCCGGCGCGCGCAAACTTGCGGAACCCGGCGGCCTCGCAGTGGAGCGTGTAGCGGCCCGCCGGCACCTGGGCCAGGATGTAGTTCCCGTCGCCGCCGGTGGTGGTGGTGACGCTGACATTGGTGTCGACGTTGGTGGCCGTTACGGTGGCGTTGGGCACCGCCGAGGCAGTGGGATCCACCACCTGACCCCAGATCAGGGCCCTGTATTCTTGAGCCGCAGCCGCCGCCGCCAGGCTCGCCAATAGCGCGACAACGCGAAGTGACATGACAACCTCCCCGGAATGCACCTAAGGACAGGATACTCTACCTGGGCCGGTTGTCAAGGCGGGATCATCCCGCCGCGAAACCGGCCGCCCGCCGTCGCGTGCAACCGGGGGCGAGTGGGCGATGGGGCGAGAGGGCGAAGAATCGTCACGCGCCGCGGAGGAGGTTCCTCATGATCGGTCAAACCCTCGGCCACTAACGCATCGAAGAACAGGCGGCGCCCGATGACCCCAACCTCGCCGGGCATGGCGCGGAACAGAAACCGCCTGCGCGATGCTCCGGCTACCGCGCCTGCATCCATATTCGGAATCCTTCGCCCTCAAAGTGGCTGTCACTGGTAAGTACGTCATGAATCTTGAAACGATTCGAGATGTCCATGGACAGGCAGTCGGTGAGGCTGTAGCCTTGGTCAGCGCGTTTCCGGTACAGTCCCCTGGCTGCGGTGAAGTCCTTCCTGCTGGTTTCGATGATGGTCACCGTATCGTCAGAGACGATACGGCTGATGGCATCCGCTGCGGCTACGATCAACACTTCTCCGCGTGTGGAAAAGAAGTTAAGGACTTCCACCAACACCGCAACGCTCGTTGTGACGGCCGCCGCACCAATCTCCCCACGCCTTTTCAGCCGCCTCCGCCCACTGGTCAGACGGGTTGATGACAGCAACCCAGTAGCTGGTATCCGCAAAGTCACGCTTCATTTGCGAGGATTGCCGTAGAGGTAGCGGTCGTGATTGTGGGACCCATCAGGCGGCACGTTCCGCCACGCAACCTTGGGGACCTTCGTGGTGATCCGGCGAATGTCCCGAAAGAGCTTCATCGCCGGCGTAACACGGTTTTCCTGTGCCAATGGATTCTGCGAGGCGAGCCATGTGTTCATTGTAGCTCACGGGCGGGCTCGCGAGAGGAGCCGCCCGGAAGAGGTTCCTCATGATCGGTCAAACCCTCGGCCATTACCGCATCGAAGAGCAACTCGGCGCCGGCGGCATCGGTGTTGTCTATCGCGCCACTGACTCCAAGCTCGGCCGGCAGGCGGCCATCAAGGTCCTGCTTGGCAGCGAAACAGAAGCAATGACCAGGCAAGGGCCACAGCCTTGTAAGCCATTCGGGACGGGAAGCACCCCGGTCGGTCATAGTTTCTTCCCACGCGCGGCCTGTCCGGCCAGCAGGAACGTAGTCGGATACTTCCCTCTGCCGCAAAGCTTGAAGGTTCCGAAATCTTTGTACCAGTCTCCTTCCGGCACTTCCGGATCCTGGGCCTTCCACTCTGCGAGTTCGAACAGATCCTCCTCGGAGATTCTCCGTTCCCTGGCGCGGCCTCGCAGATGAGCCCATTTCTTTCGTGGAAGCCGTTCCCACTGAAGCTTCGGCATGCTTCAACGGCCGAGAATCAGAGCGCGGAACTCATCCACCATTCGATCCTGCTGTTGGGGGTCCTCGTTGGCAAGATTCTCCTTCAGCCTCCGGAAGAAATCCCGCTTTCGATGCTCTTGGTTTTCCAGACCGAGACGCACCAGTGTGGCGATCGCCCTGCTCACACTCGTGTCAACCGTCTCGGCGTAATGCTCCACTTGCTGCGCCAGGCCGGCGGGAAGACCGACACTGTATCGCGGCGCCGGTTTGCGCTGAAACTTCGACCGGGACTGGCCCCGGCCCGCATTCCGGGCTCCTTGCCGTGTGGTCGCTGCTGATTGACGCATATGCTTCAGTATGCCTCACAATGCAGCATATTGGCAACTGCCGAGTGCCAGATTATCCGAGCCCTACTGCCCCGCGCGCCAGGATCTTGCGGAAATCTGCGATGCGCTCGGCCGGCCGGAGAAAGCGCAAACGCTCCGGAGGACTCAGGTGACCATCAAGGTCCTGCCCGAGAGCTTCGCCAAGGGAGCCTGGACTCGCCCGGCGCCGCGGGGGCGCTACCGGAACCCCTCGATCCGCATCAGATCCCCCCCCTTGTACTCGACGCACGAAATGAACCCCCACCGCCGATCCCGCGACACCGCAAACCCGAACCCCATCCGCGGCCGGATGGGGGCCAGCGAGCGGATCCGCTGATCCGCAAACCCGTAGAACTCGACCATGTCCATCCCGGCGCTGCCGCGTCGGGGCACAAAACAGATTCCGTCGTCCACCACGGCAAAGGCCTGCCAGCCTTGGAGCGCCGGGAGGACCTCCTCCTCGGGACCGCCTCCGGCAGCAACCCTCCACAGGCTGGCGGGAAAGCTCTCGGTCCTCGCATAGTAAAAGTGCCTGCCGTCGGGCGACTCGAAGCCTCCGAAACCGCCCTGTTGGGTCACCTGCACCGCGTCGCCCCCTTCCGCCGGCGCCTTCCAGATCTGGAACCGCCCGCTCCGCTTGGAGGCAAAATAGATCCAGCGCCCATCCCGCGACCAGCTTGGGATACTGTCCGCGGCCGGATGGGCGGTCAAGCGCCGGGGCTTCGCCAAAGGCGCGTCAATGACGTAGATATCGGCGTTGCCCTCCACCCGCGCGTCGACCGACAGGCGGCGGCTGTCGGGCGACCAGCGCGGCATGCCGGCCTCGGCCCCGAGTTGCGTCCACTGAGTGGGATGGGAGCCGTCGCTGTCCGCCACCCACACCTGGTAGATGCCGGAGCGCGCTGAGACGAAGGCGATGCGCCGGCCGTCGGGAGAGGGTTGCGGGCTGCCGTCCTGCCTGGTGGACTCGATCAGTCGCGCCACTCTACCCTCGGCCTCCAGGTCCAGCCGGCAGATGTCGTCGTCCAGCCTCAGATCGGTATAAGCGAGCTGGTCCCCCTGCCGCGACAGGACCAGGTGATCCCCCGGCTCCCCCACGGTGTTTACGGCCCGGGGCTTGCCCCCCGAAACCGGCGCCCGCCACAACGATCGCTCGGCGCCCTGCTCGATCAGGTAGAGCACTTCCCGCCCATCGCGGCTCCACATCGGGTTGCCGACATGTTCGTTGTGGTAGGTGAGCCGGCGCGGCTCCCCGGCCGGCCGGTAATTCGGCCCCACCGCCAGCAGGTAGATGTCGCGCACCGCCCAGGTGGCGCTGCGCACGAACGCCGCCGTGCGTCCGTCCGGAGACACCGCCGGCGAGTGGTCTCCGCCCGAGCTGGCCGGCGCCGTCGTCAGCCAGTCACGCCGCCCATCGCTGGTCCGCAACAAGACCAGACTGGCGGGACCGTGCGGCCCTTCCTCGTCCTCGATCACCAAGGCCCGGCTGTCGGCGGTCCAGCTCAACAGGCTCGGTGGTGGATTGCCGGGTCGCCGGACGTCCCCCAAGCGTCGCTTCGGACCGCCCTCGGCCGCCATCACCAGCACCTCCAGCCGCAACTGGGTGGGCGGGGGAAACGGCCCCGACAGGCAGTGCGCAAAGGCGATCCAGCGGCCGTCGGGCGACCACACCGGATAGCACTCGGCTTCTGAATCCTGGGTCAGCCGGCGGGGCGGCTCGGCGCCCAGCGTCTTGACGTAGAGATCCCACGCCCCTTGATCCGGTCCGTTCCAAAGAAACGCCACTTGGCGGCCGTCCGGTGAGAAGGTAGGAAACACCTCGATGCCCTGGAAGCTGGTCAGAGGCGTCAGCCGCATCCCCGGTGGCGTTGCCCGATCCAGCCGCCATCGCCACAGCCCCACCGCCGACGCCGCCACTACAGCCGCCGCCACGCCCCAAACCCACCGGCGCGACCTCCCACGTGGCCGCACTTCCCGAACCGGCGCCACGAACCGGTAGCCCCGCTTCGGGATGGTTTCGATGTACTCCGATTCCCCCCCGCCATCCGCCAGCGCCTTGCGTAGCACGGAAAGGTTCTGGGCCAGGCTCCCCTCTTCTACAAAAGTATCCGGCCAGACCACCTTCATCAGATCCTCTTTGCTCACCACTTCCCCGCGCCGCTCCAGCAGCGCTACCAGGGTGTCGACTACCTTGGGGGTCAAGGTGACGACGTTCCCGTCCCGCAGGAGCACACGTACCCTTGGATCCAGGCGGAAGGGTCCAAACTCCAGCACCGTCCCGACGGGCATTAAGGACCTCCCCAAGGCGCCCCCGGGAATCGCCTTTGAGAATTCTTTGAGACAACTTTGAGTCCCATTTCGCCCCACTCAGTCACAAGATTGCATGAACACCCAGGGCGGCCCAACCGGACCCAATTGTCGGGGGCATTGTAGCCCGGTCTGGCTCCTGGGCGCAAGCTCACAAGGGGGTGGATATGCGCGCTTGGCTTGTTTCGATCTTCTTGCTGCTTCCCAGCCTGCTGTTGTCGCAGGGCGAAGCGGTAAACGCTCGATTAACCGGAACCATTCTCGACCCGGCCGACGCTCCGGTGCCCGAGGCCAGGGCGACGCTGTCGAATTCTGCGACTGGTTTCCAGCGCGAGTTGGTCACCGGCCCGGACGGAGCCTACGTCTTCCCTTCGATTCCGCCCGGTCGCTACCAACTCAAGGTGGAGAAGGACGGGTTCAGCACTTACCTGCAATCAAACGTGGTACTGGCCGTAGCCCAGTCCTCCACCCTCAACGCCAGACTGGAGGTCGGCTCGATCAGCCAGGTGGTGGAGGTCACTGCTGACGCCCCCCTGCTCCGTACCGGCCACGCCAACATCGGTACGGAGGTGTCGAGCAAGCAGGCCGTCGAGCTGCCACTGAACATGCGCAACGTCTTCAACCTGGTGATGCTCAGCTCCGGTGTGAACAACCAGCTGGAATACCAGGCCTTTACTTGAGCGTGCCGACAGATAGGGCGGGACCAGGATGGTGCCGCATTCAGCTTCGGTGGTGCTCGCTTTGGTACGACTGCATTTCTGGTAGACGGCCACTGGAACGCCTCCGGCGACTGGGGAGGGTTGATCTTCGTCCCCTCCGTCGAGGAGCTACAGGAGTTCAAGATCCAGACCAACGCTTTTTCCCCGCAGTATGGCTGGAGCATGGGGAATGCTCTGAACGCTGTGACCAAGTCGGGCGGCAACGCCTTCCATGGCGGGGTGTTTGAGTTTCTGCGCAACGCCAGGCTCGACGCCAACAACTTCTTCGGCAACCGCAACCGCCTCCCCCGGCCCAACTTCAAACGGAACCAGTTCGGCGCGAACCTGGGCGGGCCGCTGCGAAAGGATAAGACGTTCTTTTACGGCTCGCTCGAAGGGCTGCGCCAGCAGACGCCGATCACGGCGGTCTACTCGGTTCCAACCCTGGATCAGCGCCTGGGGGATTTCTCGCGCATTTTCAACCAGAACGGCTCGCTGGCCGCCATCTACGACCCCTTCACCACGCGCCGGGTGGGCAACGCTTTTGTGCGGGACCCCTTCGCCGGAAACCGCATTCCCCGCGAGAGGATCGACCCGGTGGCCCTGAAGCTGCTCCCCTACTGGCCGGAGCCCAACGTGGCGGGCAACCCGCTGACCGGCCAGGACAACTTCGCCGGAGCGGCCGGGGTGCCGATCAACAGCGACCAATACAGCATTCGCGTGGATCATAACCTTACCCAGAGCCAGCGTCTGTTCGGCCGCTGGTCTCAGAAGCGGCAATCCATCCAGGGCTTCGCCCCGTACTTCGGCAAAGACAACCCCGGGGGAATGGGGGTTCTCGAACCGAACCCGCGGTGGGACATCGGCTTGGGCTACAACTACGCCATCAGCCCGGCGTTGCTGGTGAATGCCACGCTGGGGTGGGGGCGTTGGGTCGAGCGGATCGAGCCACAGGGCATCGGGTTCCAGCCCTCCACGCTGGGGCTGCCCGCGGCGCTCGACGATTTCGGCGGCCTGGGGGCGTTTCCTTCCATCGGCGCTACCGGCATCCAGGGACTCGGCGCCGGCCTGCTGGCCCGCATGCCCCGCGAAGCCCGTACCTACGCGCTGGACCTGACCCAGATCCGCGGCCGTCACACCCTCACGATGGGCTTCACGGCCATCGACTTTCGTCTGAACACCTATCGGTCCTCGCGCGCCAACTTCTCGTTCCCTCGCAGCATGACCCAGGGCCCCAACCCCACCGCCGCCGATCCGACGACCGGCAACGGCGTGGCCGCGCTCCTGCTCGGCACCGGAGCCAGCGGCGGCATTACCCTCAATGCCAACGCCGCCCTCAATAAAACCTGGTATGGCTGGTATTTCAACGACGACTTCAAGCTCCGGCGCAATGTCACCCTGAACCTGGGCTTCCGTTACGACTTCCAGAAGGCGCCCACCGACCGGTTCGACCGGCTTTCCTACTGGGCGCTGGACCGCAACTCCGCCAGCGACGGGATCCGGCAGGATTTGACCGGAGGCCTCCGCTTCCTCGGCGGCTCCAGCGGACGCTCGCTCTACGACCCGCAGTACACCAACCTGGCGCCCCGCATCGGTCTCACCTGGTCGCCGTTTCACCGCCTGGTGGTCCGCTCCGGTTTTGGCATGTTCTATATCCCGGCCATGGAATTCAACGACTTGATCTTCCATGGCTTCTCCCAGCTCACCCCCTACATCGGAAGCCTGGACGGGATCACGCCGCAGAACCTGCTGCGCAATCCATTCCCCTCCGGCCTGCTGGCGCCTTCGGGTAAGTCCCTGGGCGACCGCACCAACCTAGGACTCCCCATCAACGCCGTGGATCGCCAGCGTCCCACGCCCTACGTGGAACAGTGGACCTTCGGACTCCAATACCAGATCGAGTCCAACACCGTGATCGAGGCCAACTACGTCGGCAATCACGGGGTCAGACTGCCTTTCGCCAGCGCCGTCGGCACGGTGAGCGGCGGCTCGAGCAACCATGGCCTCCGGACCAACCAGCTCCGTCCCGAGCAGCTCAGCCTGGGCAACGCCCTGTTGGAGCCGGTCCCCAATCCCTTCTTTGGAGTGATCACGCTGCCCACCTCCATCCTGGCGGGCCCCACGGTGCCGCGACGCCAGTTGCTCCGGCCGTTCCCGCAGTTCGACGACGTCAACGCCTTCCAGCGCCTGGGGGCCTTCAGCAGCTACCAGGCCGTGACCCTCTCGGTGAACCGCCGCTTCAGCAGGGGCTTGCAGTTCCAGGCCGGCTTCACCGCCTCCAAGTACATCACCAACAGCGAGGGCCCCGAGGGATGGGTCAACGGCGCCGCGCAGCGTCCCCGCAACGTCTACGACCTCTCCATCGAGAGGTCGCCGGCCATTGAGGACATCCCCCGCGCTGTGGTAATCAGCTATATCTATGAGCTGCCCTTCGGACCAGGCCGCCGGTTCGCCCTGCGTCACGGCGCCACCCAGGCCCTCCTGGGAGGCTGGCAGGTGTCCGGCATTACCACGCTCAAGTCCGGCTTCCCGGTGTCCATCTTCGCGGCGACCAACAATACTCAGGCCTTCAACGGCATCCAGCGCCCCAACGTCGTAGGCGACCCGGGCCTCGAGAACCGCACCGTCGACCGCTGGTTCAACACCGCGGCTTTTGCCCAGCCGGCCCCGTTCACTTTCGGCAACGCTCCCCGCACCATGGGCTACCTGCGGACCATGGGAGTCAACAACTTCGATTTCAGCCTCCAGAAGTACTGGCGGCTGTGGAGGGAGGAGTCCCGCTTGCAGTTCCGTGGCGAGTTCTTCAACCTCTTCAACCGGGCCGGGTTGTATGGACCCAACACCAGCTTCGGCGACCCCAATTTCGGCCGCATCGGGCAGGCGTTTCCAGCGCGGTCGATCCAGTTTGGCTTGAAGTTGTACTGGTGATATTGAAAGGAGAGATCGAGATGACACGTCTCAAGACGCTTGCCTGGCTTGTTTCATTTCTCGTTGCGCTCTTGGTGTGCACACGGAGCGCCCAAGCTGTAGATATCAGCGGGACCATTACCACGACGCTGACGATCTCGGAGGACAGCAAGCTCGTGGGTGACGTGACCTGCACGGTCAGCGGTGCGCCCTGTATCGCCTTTGGCGCCCCCGGCCTGACGCTCGATTTGAACGGCTTCAGCATGACCGGGCTCGGCGACGCCCTGACGGGCTGCGCCGGCATCTCAACCGGAGGGGAGATTGGGATTGACGTGGACGGCTTAAAAGACGTCGTCATTCGCGGACTTGGGTTGGTCCAACGATTTCGGAACCACGGCATCCGGCTGAATAATGCTACCGGCGCCACGGTGACCGACGTGACCGCATCCACCAACTGCTCGTCTGGCATTTTCGTGCCCGGGGGGGCCGGCCACGTGCTGGAGCGCAACGTCGCAGTACGAAATGGACACCTTACCAATCCATGCGGGGGCATATGACTGGCGTCCGGCTCCAGCCGGAACCGGCTCCGTGCGAACCGGATAAGCGGAAATGGCTACGCGGCCCCTGGGAACAACTTCGGCATCGGACTTATCAGTGTCGGCGTTAACAACAACCTGGTGGAGGACAACACCATCGTCGGGAATGCGATCGGGATCCGTCTGGTTGCGGGGACCGAGGGAAACATCATCCGGCGAAACTTCGTCACGGCAAACCCTCCCGTGCAAGTGGCTGTGAGCAACCCCTCCAACTCTGGCGTCGATATTCTGAACCTGGCCACTGCCGGCGCGAATGCGTTCGTGGGCAACATCTGTCTGACCTCTATCAACGCGCCTTGCCCATCCGTCGGACCGTCCCTGACGGCGAGTCCGAATCCCATATCGGTCACGGGTAACGCCTTGTATGGATCGACTACCGTCAGTTGGAATGCGCCGGACGCGCAAGTGATTGAAATTCGCATCGGCAGCCCGGACGGCGCGCTTTTCGCGCGCGAGGGCTATCGCGGATCGATACAAACGGGGGTCTGGGTGGCGGACGGCATGACCTTCTACTTGCAGGATGTCACCGGCGGGAAGCCACTGACCTCGGACTATACGCTGGCTGAGCTCGTGATTCGTTTGCAGAGGAGGTAGCGCCACAGTCGTAAGTGTTAAACTGCTCCCGAGTTGAAGCGACTCGCCTGCGGAAGGAGCGGGGATCACCATGATCGGTCAAACCCTCGGGCACTACCGCATGGAAGGACAACTGAGCGCCGGCAGTAAGTTGGAACGGCAGGTGGCCGTGGAGTTCCTGCCGGAGGATCTCTCTCGAGATCGCCGTGGGGGAGTCGGCCGGCCCTTACAACGCCACTACTTCGATCTGACGCCCTCTAGCCCCAATACTGTTCACTTAACTACCCGGATGCGCTTGGCAAAATCGATCCGCTTCGTGGGCTGACGTTGGCGTGGGCGCAGGTTGTAGTTGCTCATCTTCCGCTTGACGCCGCGCGGATTGAT
>Ga0247727_10004166_pt1 | contig 30967 bp, 32 predicted proteins | sample WisWelCaveWW1625_FD_202498 | JGI IMG/M metagenome (GOLD analysis project Ga0247727, IMG submission 202498) | Biofilm microbial communities from Wishing Well Cave, Virginia, United States - WW16-25 | ecosystem: Environmental > Aquatic > Deep subsurface > Groundwater > Cave microbial mat | place... | reverse complement strand
CCCGGCGTCTGCTCGAAAGCACCATCAAGCAGGGCTCCGAGCAGGACGGAACGGTGGCCGTCGACCAGGTTCTCCGGACGCTGGACGCGCTGCCGCAGCTCTGGCAGGAGGTCGAATTCGGTCCAGGCGTTGACCGACACGAGATGGCGGGCCGGGCCTGCGGCATGGTGTCGCGACTGCTCCTCATCATCTCCCGGTGGTCGCGACGATCGGCGGCAGCGTAGCCCGGCGCCGGGTGGCCAGGACGGCGGCCAAGACGTCAGTCCACGACTTCGTTTCTGGTCCTCAGATCCTCGACTTCCCGCACCCGCACATCGTCGATCTTCCCGTCGCGGACGAGCCTGATGATCTCGCCCAGCCGCGCCGCGAGCCCGATCCGCGGCACCAGCACGTAGTCCGCGCCCGCCTCGTACAGGCTCAGCGCCTCGCGGATCGACTCCGCCCTCACGACGACCCGCGCCATCGGGCTTGCGCGCCGGATCGACTGCAGCAGCTTCAGGTTCGTCGTCCCGCGCAGGAAATCGTCGGGGATCGGCGAGATCACGATCTTCGCGTGCTCGATCCCCGCATGTTCCAGCGTTTCCTGGTGGCTCACGTCGCCGAAGACCGCCTTCACGCCCCGCCGCTTCAGCTCGGCGATCGTCACCGGGTTGAAGTCGATCACCGCGAAATCCTGCCCCTCGCGGATGAAATCGCTCGCCAGCGACGAGCCGACGCGGAAGCATCCGACGAGCATCACCTCCGTCGGCCCCGCCTTCCTCATCGCCGTCGGCCGGTCGGGCGGAATCTCGCGGGGCAGCAGCAGCGCCACGATCCGGTGGCTTCCCTGGATCAGGTAGGTCGAGGCCGTCGACGACACGACCAGCGTCATGACGATCAGGCTCACGAGCTCAGCGTCGACATGCTTGAGCCCGACGCCGAGCAGCACGATGACGAGGCCGAACTCGCTCACCTGCCCCAGGTGGATCGAGCTCAGCACGCCCGTCCGCGTCCCCAGCTTCATCAGCTTGATCATCGGCAGCACCGTCACGAACCGGCTGATCACGACGAGCCCCGAGAGCGCGATCGTCGCCGCGATGAGCTTCGGCGTCGGCACCACGATCAGCATCCCGAGCGAAACGAAGAAGAGCGTCACGAAGAAGTCGCGCAGCGACCGCAGCTTCGAGACGACTTCGACCGAGTACGGCAACGAGGAAAGGCAGACACCCGCCAGCAGCGCTCCCATCGCCTCGGAGAAGCCGGCCCTCACCGCTGCGTAGCAGATCACGAAGCACCACGAGATCGACGTCACCAGCAGCAGCTCCCGCGACCGCGACGCGAACCGCAGGATCACCGGCAGCACGTAGCGGCTGATCAGCAGCGTCCCGCCCGTCAGGAGGACGCCCTTGCCGACCGAGACGGCCATTCTCGCCGCCGCCGATTCGCCGCCGGACCCGCCCAGGCTCGGCTGGATCGCCAGCACCACCACCGCCAGCGCGTCCTGGAAGAGCAGGATGCCGAGCGTCATCCGCCCCGCGCTCGTGCTGAGCTCGCCACGATCGGTGAGCAGCTTCACCACGATCATCGTGCTCGAAAAGGCCATCGCCGCACCGATGTACGCCGCCGGCAGCCCGCGATAGCCCAGCGCGTACCCCGCGCCCCATCCCATCAGGCTGCACGCGAGCACCTGCACGACGGTCGTGATCGACGCCGCCTTCCCGGACTCGACCAGCTTCTGGATGTCCAGCTCGAGCCCGACCGTGAACAGGAGAAACGCGAGCCCGAGTCGCGCCAGGGTCTCCATCGACGACCGGTCGCTGATCCACGTGAATCCGACCGGGCCGATGATCACGCCCGCCGCGATGTACGCCAGCAGCAGCGGCTGCTTCGTCAGTCGCGCGGCGTACGCCAGCACCGTCGCCGCAATGATGCAGAGACCAATGTCTTGAAGAAGATGTTCGTGCACGGTGTGCGGCTATCGTCCACGGTCAACGGTTCACGGTCTACGGTCTACGGCCTACGTCTACGCCTTGTTCCAGCCCTTCACGATGTACTCGACCGCCAGTTCGCCCCACAGCTTCTCAATCTGGTCCTTCGAATTGCTCACGCGGATCTCGCGCTCCAGCATCGTCTTCCGGTTCGGGCTGAAGTCCGTCAGGTGCACAACGTACGCGGGATACTCCCCGTCCTGCTCCTTCCCCGTCTTCCACATCACGAGCTTCCGCACCATCGTCTGGCCCTTCAGCACCTTCGTATAGGCCTCGCGCTTCAGCACGTCGCTCTTCGGCAGCGTCAGCTTCTTCGCGTCCCGGTCGGCCAGCGGCACCTCGACGATCTCCGCCACCTGCGCCACCCGCAGATCCTGCGGCCGGATCGACTTGTCCTCGCGCCGCCGCACGAACTGCGGCGAGATCGCGCTCGCCAGCGGCAGCCGCCGCACCACCTCGTACTTCGCCGCCTTCGGGTTGTAGTTCAGCACCATCCGGTCGATCGTCGCCCCGCGCGTCGTCTGGCTCACCAGGTCCAGGCACGACACCTCGACCACCCACTCCGGCTTCACCATCTGGTAGGCGACATGCTCCGGATTGACCTCCGCATACTCGCTCTCGACCGCCAGGTCCTTCAGGTCCGACAGCATCGACCGCCGCTCATCCTCCGTGAACCCGCCGCCGACCCGCGAGAAGCAGTGGAACGTCCCGTCCTGCCGCATCAGCGCGCACAGCATGTCGTGCAGCATCCCCCTGCGGTCTTCCACCCCTTCCGTGAAACCGACGACCGCCGCGTCGAGCGTGTGGCGCGGCTTGACCTTGAACGTCCCCGCCGCGTCGTTGCGGACGACGATCCCCTCGCCGCCCTCCTTCTCCACCCACTCCGCGAACCGCGCCTCGATCTCGTCGATCTTCTTGACCGTCACCGCCTCGACCGCGTGCGCCTGCTTTCCCTTCTCGAAAATCGACTTCACCCTCTTCCATCCCTCGGCGAACGTCGCCGCCGGCGGATCGATCATGTCGAACGCCGCGAAGCGGAGCGTCTCGAGGTCGGCCTTCGACTCCGGCTGCCGCGCCGCACGGACGACATCGTGGATCCGCGACCGCTTGCCGTCGGGCCGGACGACGTAGAGCTCGCCCGCAACCATCGCCTTCTTCAGCCCGGCCTTCTTCAGCAGCGCCGCCGCCTCGTCGAGCGCCGGCATCCCGACCCGCACCGCCCCGCCGGGATTCACCATGCAGACGTCGTCGCCGTCGAGCACGACCACGTCGAACTCGCCGTCGTACTTCCGGCTGACGTGGTACTCCCCCGCCGGGATCTTCGTCTTCATCTCCGACCGGTCGAGCGGGATCATCCGCGACCCCGCCAGGCGCCGGTACTCCTGCACCCGCTGGAGGATCGACGCATCGGTCAACGCCGACGACGCGCTGCCCATGCCAAACGCGCCGAGCTTGATCTCGATGCGGCCCTTGTCGATGAGGCTCATTCCTTCACCTCCGGTGTCGGAACGGCCGCCGGCTTCTTCAGCTCCATGTTCGACAGGTGCAGGATCAGGCAGTACGTCTCGTCCTTCGTCCTCCCCTCCAGGAAGCCGCGGTACGGCGTCCCGCCGCGCTGGAAGACGAGCGGCTGCGTCGACTTCGGACCGCCGCCGATGAGCATCAGGCTCTCCTTCGCCTCGAGCTCCCTGGCCATCTCATAGAGGAAGTCGTACGTCAGGCCGTTGACGTGAACGACCTGCTGCTTGGCGGCGAAGACGAACTTGTTGAAGACCTCCGCCTTCTTCATCAGCTTGCCCGACCACTTCAGCGGCACTTCGGTCGCCGCGTTCGGCAGGACGATCTTCCGCGGCCGCCGTTCTTTCTCGCTCCCATCGGGGTTCTTCAGGATCTCCCACTCCGTCACCTTGTGGACGATCCGCTTGTCCACGTCGACGTAGACCCGCGACGTGTCGCGCAGGAACCGCCCCGTCTGCTCGAAGTCGATCTCCGGATCGCCCTTCACCAGCGTGTCGGCGACCTTGTCCATCCCGCCCGCGCCCTTCACGAGAAAGTCGACGTCGCGCTCGATCGTCGCCTTCAGCAGCCGCGCGTTCGTCGCCTGGCGCCCCTTCTCGTCGAGCCAGCGAAAATGACGGACGGACGAGACCGATTCCGTGCTCACCACCGAGTCGCGGCCCTTGCTGTTGGAGATGTTGATGGCGCCCATGTCACATCATCCCGAAGTCCATCTCGGACTCCGTCTCCTCCGTCTCGTCCTCGGTCAGCGCCGCCGCCTGCTCCAGCACGACGAAGTGGATCTTCGTCGGCTCGCCGATCGCGAGGAACAGGCCGCCGTCCGCCGACGCCAGCAGGAAGCCGACGCTCGCCTCGAGCCCGCCGCGGAAGCTGTACGGGAACGAGAAGATCGTCCCCTTCTTCAGCTCCGCCGTCAGCGCGCCGAGATCGTTCTCGCTCGCCAGCAGGTAGACCGCCTTGATGTTGTGCGACAGGTACTCCTCGATCGTCGCCTTCTTCGAGAGGGGCACGGGGGCGGAGAAGGTCGAGTTCACCGGCGTGATCGGCTTCCCCTCGCGATCGACCGGCTTGAGCGTCTTCTTGTCGAGCCAGTCGCCGTCCGCCGAGAGGTATCCAAACGACGTGCCGCCCGGGCCGACGACCGTCCGGCCGTCTCCGGCGAGCGTCACGAGCTCGCACCGGCGGCCCTTGTCGTCGAGCGCCTCGACGTCGATCCAGCCGTAGAGCTTCGAGCGGTCGACCTTCTCCATGAAGAAGTTGAGGTCGGCGCCGGCGAATTGGAGCACCAGCGGTTTGGCCATGGCGCCAAACTCTAAATCAGCGCGAGCCGTTCCGCTATAGTTGCTCGACTTGGATGACGCTTCCGTCGAGAAAAACCTCGACGCCTCGATAAAGGACGGCACGGCGTACTCGGTGATGCAGGGCCTCGGCGAGACCGCCGTGCCGCTCTGCGCCATCTTTCTCGCCGCGAGCGAGTGGTGGCTCGCCCTGCTCATGACGCTGCCGCTCTTCGTCGGCTCGTGCGCCCAGCTCGTGGCCGTGCCGATGATCGACCGGCTCGGGCGCCGCTGGCCGCTGGTCCTCGGCGGTTCGCTCGTCCAGGCTCTCACCTGGATCCCGATGATCGTCGCCCTCTTCCTGCCGCCGCGCGCGGGGCTCATCGTCGTCACCGTGACGAACATCGTCTACTTCGCCGCCTGGCACTTCTGCATCCCGCCGTGGAACAGCACGATGGGCGACATCGTCCCGGCCGAGGCGCGCGGCCGCTACTTCGGCATGCGCAACTCCGTGGCGAGCGTGCTCCTGCTGCTCTCGGGCATCGCGGGCGGACTCGTGCTCACAATCTTCAAAGACGCCGGCCGCGAGCGCTGGGGCTTCGTCGTCATCTTCGCGGGGTCGACGCTGGCGCGCCTGCTCTCGCTCTACTGGCTCTCGCGCATGAAGGAGCCGGCGCACGCTCCGTCCACCGATCGCGGGCCGTCGCTGATCGACTTCGTCCGCGGCCTCCGGACGAACAACTTCTCGCGATTCGTCCTGTGCGTCGCCTGCGCGAACGCGAGCGCCCACGTCGCCGGCTCGCTCACGCCTCTCTACTTCAAGCAGATCTGCGGCTACGAGTACTGGGGCTACGCCGCCGCCGTCCAGGTCCTCGTCCTCGCCCAGATCCTCTGCCTCCCCGCGTGGGGCCGCCTCGCCGACCGCCGGGGCAACCGGCACGTGATGGTGCTCACGCTCGCGCTCATCACGCCGGCGCCGCTCCTCTGGCTTCTCTCGAAGCACCTCGCGTGGTCCTGTGCCGTCCAGGTCCTCGCCGGAGTTGGCTGGGCCGGCTTCAACCTCGCGCTCAACAACTTCCTCTTCGACGCCGTTGAACCGGCCCACCGCGCCCGCAGCACCGCCTACCTGAACTTCTTCGTCAACACCGGCGTCCTTGCCGGCGGCGCGATCGCGATGCTCCTCGCCTGGCTCAAGCCGGTCGATCTCGGACCGCTCAGCCTCAGCCACTGGATCTACGCGGCGTTCATCGTGTCGTTCGTCTTGAGAGTGGGGACGTTTCTCCTCATTCTTCCAAGATTCCGGGAGGTGCGCCGCTGAGCGGACGTCCCACGGACGTGGGACTTTCTGGCGCCGCGCGGCGACTTGAATTACGATCACGCGATGTTCAAACCACTTCGCTCCTTCTCACTCCTCCTTCTCGCGCTGGCCGCATGCGCCTCGCCCGGCGCGGCGCCAAAGCCCGACGGCATCGTCGAGCGCTCCATCGACGGCCAGAAACTCACCATCAAGGTCATGGGCTTCAAGAGCACCTGGGAGGCGCCCCCCGACGGCCCCGTCGAGGAAATCGCCGCGCCGTACGACGTCATCATCGTCGGCGGCGGACTCAGCGGCCTCACCGCCGGCTGGTACCTCCGCGACAAGAACGTCGTCATCCTCGAACGCAAGGACGAGGCGGGCGGCCTCGCCTTCCGCGGCGTCACCGAGGAGGGCGTCGTCTACGCCCGCGGCTCCGCCTACTACTCGCGCCCCGAAGGCCGCTGCAAGAAGATCTACGAAGAGCTCGGCATGGACGCGATCGAGAAGACCGTCATCCCCGAGCCGATCGACAGCTATTTCCGCGAGGGCAGGCTCATCACCCACATGTGGGAGGAGGACTCGCTCAAGCTCCTCCCCGACGGCTTCCGGAAATTCAAGGAGGCGATCCTGAAGGAGGACGCCGACGGCGCCGTCGCGATCCAGCCGATCGAGCATCACAAGAACCTCAAGCTCGACAAGATCACGATGGCTGAGTACATCAAGCCCTTCGGCGACGAGCTCAAGGCCTACCTCGACAGCTACGGGCAGTCGGCGCTCGGCGGCCGGACCGACGACGTCAACGCGCTCGCGTTCATCAACTTCTACCTCTCCGAGATCGGCCCGCGCCACTCGTGGCCCGGCGGCAGCGCCGGCGCGTCGGTCCACCTCATCAAGAAGATCCGCGATTTCAAGCCCGGGCTCCTCAAGACCGGCCACTGTGTCACGAAGGTCAAGAACGACGGCGACCGCGTCGTCGTCGAGTACTACGCCGGCGGCAGGAACTTCCGCGCCCGCGCGAAGGCCGTGATCATGGCCGTCCCGCTCCGCGTCACCAACCAGATCATGGAGGACTACCCCGCCGACCGGAAGGCGCTCCTCGCGAAGCTCACCTACGCCGACTACCTCGTCCACTCCGTCTTCACCAGCCGCGACCTCTGCAAGGCGACGTACGACACCTGGTTCATCAACCGCTCGTTCACCGACGTCATCGCCGCCCGCTGGATCGAGACGAAGGGCTTCACCGAGACCGCGAAGCCCGGCCCCGGCGTGCTCTCGATCTACCAGCCGCTGGAGCCGCGCCGCGGCGTGAAGGAGCTCGACCCCGACACCGTCGCCGACCTGCTCGTCAGCGCCGTGAAGGAGCTCGGCGACTACCTTCCCGACCTGAAGAAGGAGAAGGACCTCGTCGTCGAGTCGTACCGCTGGCCGGCGTCGATCCACATCGTGCCGGTGAACTTCTTCTCCGAATGGGTGCCGAAGCTGACGCCGCCCGTCGGCCGCGTCTATTTCGCCGCCAACAACCTCGGCACGCCCGCGTTCGAGGAGGCGACCTACCGCGGCTGGAAAGCGGCGCAGGATCTAAGAAAGCTGCTCTCCGTTGCGCCTGTACAGAAGCGGGACGACGTACTTGTGGTGAGCGGAGCGGCGCGAAGCGCCGAGGAGTCGAACCATGCCTATGGTCGCTAAGACGATCCTCGCTCTCTCTCTTCTCTCGACCGCCGCCTGGGCACAGGGCAGCGAGTACGTGGGCGTTCGCGAACGCGCCTGGCGGGTGACGCTGACCGGCGAGATCCGCGCCGACAGCTCGCTCTCGAACGGAACCAACATCGACGTGCAGGACGACTTCGACTTCCCCGCCGGCGAGCTCTTCCACGAAGTGACCGTGTGGGTGAACGTGCCGCTGCTCCCGCTTCGCTTCAACGCGGGCGTGTGGATGGGCGGTTTCGACGAGAGCCTCTCGCTCCAGCGCACGATCGACTTCGGCAACCAGTCGTTCACGGCCGGAACGACCGTCGATGCGTCGGTCGAGTTCCGCTGCTACTCCCTCCGCGGCGAGTTCTTCCTCCCCACCCTCGGCTTCAACGCCGTGGGGATCTCGATCGGCGTCGAGCTCGGAGTGAACTACTTCACGGCCGAGGCCGACGTCTCGAGCCTCGGCGCGGCCGAGAGCAAGGACGTCAGCGGCCCGCTGCCGGTCCTCGGCCTTCACGTGATCGCGAGCATCACCAACTGGGTCCGCGCCGAGCTGGAGATCACCGGCATCGCGAGCAACTACGGCCCCGTCCACGGCCACTACATCGACGCCGCGTTGGAAGTCGTCGTCGCGCCGATCCAGTACGCCTTCATCGGCCTCGGCTGGAAGATCATCGACATGCGGGTGGAGACGTCGTCCGACCCGATTTTCGACATCGATCTGCGGCTGAGCGGGCCGTTTCTCAGCATCGGAATCCGCTTCTAGGGGGCGCCAAGGGCGCCAAGAGGATCGCTCGGGCGCCAAGAAGACCGCCCGCGCGCCAAGAACCGCCAAGGAACACCAGGGAGAGTGGTTCTTGTTTAATGGAACGTTGCGCCTAAACCACTGTCTTCAAATGACTTAGGATTTTCCTGTACCACTTTTCGTGTCGAAGTGCACACCTATATATGGACACGAAGAAGAGGCGGGAGCCGGACGCGGACTTGGATGCGATCGCTCACGGAGTCATCGGAGCAGCGATCACGGTACACCGGGCATTAGGTCCCGGGCTGCGTGAGAGTGTCTACCGCCGCGCGATGGTCATCGAGTTGCGACGCCGGGGTCACGAGGTCGCGGTGCACTCGCGCTTCGACGTTCACTACGAGAGCGAGCTCGTGGGAACGGGACAGACCGATCTCCTGGTCGACCGCCGACTGGTCGTCGAGCTCAAGGCGGTCAAGAAGCTGATTCCACGCGACAAGGAGCAGCTGATCTACTACCTGAAGGCAGGCCACTACCAGCTTGGCCTTCTCTTGAACTTCAACGTCAAACTGATGAAGGAAGGAATCCAGCGCGTCGTGAACATGGGGGAAGCGCACTGAGCCTCTTCGCGTCTCTCTTGGCGTCTCTCTTGGCGGCCTTGGCGTCCCCTTGGCGTCCTTGGCGCGTCTGGTCGAGGCGGCAGAGACATTGGACACACTCTCTCTCCGTAGCTTCAATGACTCCGCCTTGAGACTCTCCTTTCTCCTCGACCAGACGCGCTGCATCGGCTGCCATGCCTGCACGGTCGCCTGTAAATCCGAAAACGAGGTTCCCCTCGGCGTCTTCCGCACCTGGGTCAAGTACATCGAGAAGGGCGCCATCCCCGACGCGCGCCGCCACTTCGCCGTCCTGCGCTGCAACCAATGCGAAGATGCCCCCTGCATCACCATCTGCCCCACGAACGCGCTCTTCAAACGCAAGGACGGCATCGTCGACTTCGACTCCGACGCCTGCATCGGCTGCAAATCGTGCATGCAGGCCTGCCCCTACGACGCGCTCTACATCGATCCCGCGACGCAGACCGCCGCGAAGTGCAACTTCTGCTCCCACCGCGTCGACCAGGGACTCCAGCCCGCGTGCCAGATCGTCTGCCCCACGCAGGCGATCATTTCCGGCGACATCGACGATCCGATGAGCGAGATCTCGAAGCTCATCGCCGAGGGCGAGACGAAAGTCCGCAAGTCCGACCAGGGAACCGGTCCGACGGTGCGTTACCTCGGGGCCGACGACGTCGCGCTCGATCCGCGCCTGGAAAGAGTGGAGGCCCCGCTCTTTACGGACGCGTCCTGCGTAGCGCCACACCAAGGCGCGGAGCAGGACCCCACGCTCCCCCGCGAGGTCTACGACGTCCAGCACGCGACGCCGTGGGGCTGGAAGGTGTGGAGTTACCTGTGGACGAAGTCGATCGCGTCCGGGCTCCTCATCGTCGCGGCATTCTTCGGCTTCACGTCGAAGGCGATCCCGATCGCGTCGCTCGTCTTCATCACCGTCACGGCGGCGCTCCTCGTCTTCGACCTCAAGCGGCCGGAGCGGTTCTGGTACTTGATGGTGCGGCCGAATTTCAGGTCGTGGCTCGTCTGGGGCGGCTACATCCTCGGCGCGTTCGGCGCGATCTCGGCGGCGTGGCTCTTCTTCGGTCCGACACCGCTCATCAAGGCGCTCGCCGTCGTCCTCGGCGCCGGCGCCGCCGGCTACACCGCCTTCCTCTTTAACCAGTGCGAGGGGCGCGACTTCTGGCAGTCAAGGCTGCTGCTGCCGCACCTGCTCGTCGAGGCCGTTGCGTGCGGCGCGGCCTGCCTCGTTCTCGCGGGCGCGGAGACGTCGACCTGGGCGGCCGTCGCCCAGCTCGCGTCGCTCGTCTGCATCGTCTTCGACCTGATGTGGGAGCACGACAACGTCGACCACACGCGCGCGGCGAAGTCGATTCTGAATGAGCCGACGTTCACGGGCGTCGTGCTGCTGGGGAGCCTGGTCGGCGCGTTGCTGCTGCTCTTCGGCAGTGTCGATGGAATGCGCTACATCGGGGCGCTTCTAGTTCTGGCGGCGTCGTTCGAGTACGGAAGGCTCTGGATCAGGGGCGGCCAAGTGCCGAAGCTCTCATGAACCGCCCTGCGGGCCGCCCGACTGTGGCCTCCGTGGTGAATTCTCGGGGGAGCGAATGACCCTGTCAGCCTACCCCCCATCCGAGATGTGGCACGACTGGAGCGAGTTCGACTCGCACCGCCGGAAACGCAACTACACCATCGTCCCGACCGTCTGCTTCAACTGTGAAGCATCCTGTGGCCTGCTCGCCTACGTCGACAAGCAGACCCTCGAAATCCAGAAGCTCGAAGGCAATCCCTACAATCCAAATTCGCGCGGCCGCGTTTGCGCAAAAGGCCCCGCCACGCTCTCCCAAGTCCGCGACCCCGAGCGGATCCTCTACCCCCAGAAGCGCGACGGCCCCCGCGGCTCCGGGAAGTGGAAGCGCGTCTCGTGGGACGAGGCGATGGACGACATGGCCGCCCGCGTCCGCAAGGCGATCCTCGAGAAGCGCCACAACGAGATCATCTACCACGTCGGCCGGCCGGGCGAGGACGGCTGGATGCAGCGGACGTTCCAGGGCTGGGGGCTCGACGCCCACAACAGCCACACGAATGTCTGTTCGTCGTCGGCGCGGCTCGGCTACGACCTGTGGATGGGCAACGACCGCCCGTCGCCCGACTTCGCGAACGCGAAGTTCATCCTCCTCATGTCGAGCCATCTCGAGACCGGCCACTTCTTCAATCCGCACGCGCAGCGCATCATGGAGGCGAAGAAGGCCGGCGCGCAGCTCGCCGTCATGGACGTGCGGCTCTCGAACACGGCGTCGATGGCCAACACGTGGATGCCGACCTATCCCGGCAGCGAGGCCGCGGTGCTGCTTGCCATCGCGAAGATCCTGATCGACCGGAAGCTCTACAACCGCGAGTTCGTGGAGAAGTGGGTGAACTGGGAAGAATGGCTCGACCACGCGCCACGCAGTGGCGCAACCGAGAGCCAACCCTGCGAAGCGCCACCTGAAGGCGCGAAGCAGGGTGGGGCGAAGAGCTTCAGCGAGTTCGAGACGAAACTCAAGTCGACCTACGCCGAATTCACACTCGACTACGCTGAAAAAGAGTCCGGGCTCTCCGCCAAGACCATCGAGAAGGTCGCGCTCGCCATCGCGGCGGCCGGCACCGCGTTCTCGAGCCACATATGGCGCAACTCCGCGGCGGGGAATCTCCACGGCTGGCAGACGGTGCGCGCGCTTTTCTTCCTCAACGTGCTGATGGGCGCGGTCGGGACGAAGGGCGGCGTCCTCCCCAACTCGTGGAACAAGTTCGTGCCGAAGATGCCGCTGCCTCCGCCGCCGCAGAAAGTCTGGAGCGAGCTCCTCTGGCCGCGCGAGTTCCCGTTCGCCCACCACGAGATGAGCATCATCCTGCCGCACCTCCTGAAGTCGGGGCGCGGCCGCGTCGAGATGTACTTCACCCGCTGCTACAACCCCGTCTGGACCAACCCCGACGGCGCGGTCTGGATGGAGGTCCTCCAGAACGAGTCGCTCGTCGGCTGCCACGCGGCCCTTACACCGGTCTGGAACGAGACGGCGTGGTTCTCCGACTACGTCCTGCCGATGGGGCTGGGGCCCGAGCGGCACGACTCGATGTCGTTCGAGACCCACGCGTCGAAGTGGATCACGTTTAGACAGCCGGTGCGGCGCGTCGCGATGGAGCGGGCCGGGAAGAAGGTCGCGCTCACCCGCGACGCCAATCCCGGCGAGGTCTGGGAGGAGGACGAGTTCTGGATCGAGATGTCGTGGCGGATCGATCCCGACGGCTCGCTCGGGATCCGGAAGCACTTCGAGTCGCCGTATGCGCCCGGCACGAAGATGACGATGGACGATTTCTTCGGCTGGACCTTCGAGAACGGCGTCCCCGGCCTCGCGGAGAAGGCGAAGAGCGAGGGGCTGACCGCGCTCGCCTACATGAAGAAGTACGGCGCGTTCGAGGTGCAGGGCGAGGCCTACGATCTCTGGAAGGAGACGGGCTATCCGACGCCGTCGAAGAAGCTCGAGTTTTTCTCGAAGACGCTGGCCGACTGGGGCTGGCCCGACGAGGCCGTGCCGCGCTACGGGAAGAGCCACGTCCATCCGGAGAAGCTCGACCGGAGCCGCGGCGAATATGCGCTCGTCCCCACGTTTAGATTGCCGACGCAGGTGCATACTCGCAGCGGCAACGCGAAGTGGCTGATGGAGCTGAGCCACACCAACCCGATGTGGATCCATCCGACCGACGCGAAGGCGATTGGCGTGAAGACAGGCGATCTCGTCCGCGTGGAGACCGAGATCGGCTACTTCGTGAATCGGGTTGTCGTGACGCCGTCGATCATGGCGGGCATCGTGGGATGTTCCCATCACTTCGGGCGGTGGCGGCTGGCCCCGGAGACAGGCGGCGAGCGGTGGTGTACGGCGCTGGTGCGGATGGAACCGAAGGGGCCAGGGGCGTTTCTCCTCAAGCGGATCGAGGGCGCGGCGCCGTTCAAGAGCAGCGATCCCGACAGCAGCCGGATCTGGTGGAGCGAGAACGGCGTCGACCAGAATCTGACCTTTCCGGTCCATCCCGATCCGCTATCCGGAATGCACTGCTGGCACCAGAAGGTGAGAGTCACGAGGGCTGAGCCGCAGGACGCGTATGGGGATGTGTACGTGGATACGGCGAGGTCGATGAAGGTCTACGAGGCGTGGATGAAGCTGACGAAGAGCGCGCCTGGACCCGGCGGACTGCGGAGGCCGTACTGGCTGCAGCGGCCGTTTAAGCCGAGCGAAGAGGCGTATAGGATGTAGTGATGCGTCAAGCCTGAAACTGTGGGTGCGGTCTCCCGCGCCGGATCAACTCGCGTTTAGCTCGAAGAGCACGGCCCCGCCGCGAAGGAATTCTGCTTCGCGCCCTTCGGTGGCGCTTCGCAGAACGAATTGCGAAGCCACGAACGCGATGTCACAACGTGACTGACCATCCCCCTCGCTTGATGCACAGCGACTCGCGCCGCATAATGGCATCGTGACCAGACAATCCGTCATCAGAAAACTCGAACAGCTCTCCTCCCGCGAGTTCGCCAGGATCGCTCCCTTCCTCGAAGCCGACCTCGACCTCCTCGAAGATGTCGCCGCCCTGCGCCGGGAGGTCGCCGCGGGGCGCCGCAGCGCCAAGGCGGAGCCGATCCTGACCGCGCGCGAGGTCTATTCGAGAATCCGCCGAAAGCTCTCGAAGCGATGACGGTGGCGATCCGGTGGACCACTCGCGCCAGCACCCAGCTTGAAGAGAGTGCTCTCTACCTGGAAGAGGCGAGGAGCGGCGCAGGCACGGATTTCATCGAGCACGCGCAGAAACTCCTGGAGATCGCCGCCGACCATCCCCTCGCCTTTCCCAAGGTGCCCAAGACCCGCGGCGCCGATGTCCGACGCGGACTGGTTCGCAAGTACGGGTACTGGATCATTTACGAGCAACACGAGACCTTCCTCCTCGTGCTCTCTGTGTGGCATGGTGCGCGGCGCCCAGAGGGATGGCGGCTTTCTCCGTAGTCGGCGCGTCCGGGACGGCACCACCGCAAAGCGCTCCCGCCCGGACTATCATCAGGTCATGCCCAAGAAGCGCCCGCCCGCCCTCACCGCACGTCTCCGCAGGCACTTCCGCGCCACCCCCGCCACCCTCCCCGTCGTCGCCCAAGAGTTCGCCACCTACGAACGCGCCAACTTCCACCTCGCCCTCCAATCCCTCCTCAAGGAATGGGACCCCAAGCACCAGCTCTTCGGCGTCGTCACTCCGCCGCACTACGACGACATCACCCTCGCCCGCCTCAGCCACGCCGAAACCGGCCGCTACTTCCTCCCGGGCGCGCCCGAGTACGTCGACGTCGCTACCGCCGGCCAGCACGGGCCCTCCATAGCGCATCCCACCGGGCGCGAAGGAGGGAGCCTGAGCTGCCTCAAGCGTGGACTCATCCTCCTCCGCGACAAGGGACGGCCCGCCGCCCTCCTCGTGAGCGAGGACCGGATGGGCAGCCACTTCGGCAAGTTCCAGGCCAGCGTCAGCGCCACCACGCCCGACCACGCCCAGTCGCTCCTCCGCCGCCTCGCCGCCGAAACCCGCACCGCCCGCGCCTTCCGCGGCAACGTCCTCTCGGTCGACGTCGACTGCAACCGCCAGCTCGCCGTCACCTTCCACCGCCTCCCCGCCATCCAGCGCGACGACATCATCCTCCCCGCCGACGTCCTCGCCCGCGTCGAGCGCCTCACGCTCGGCATGAGCAAGCACGCCGACGCCCTCAAGCGCGCCGGCCGCCACCTCAAGCGCGGCCTCCTCCTCCACGGCCCGCCCGGCACCGGCAAGACGCTGACGGCGATGTACCTCGCCTCCCAGATGACCGGCCGCACCGTGATCCTCCTCACCGGCAAGGGCATGGGACACATCGAGACCGCCTGCGGCATGGCCCGCGCCCTCGAACCCGCGACGGTCATCCTCGAGGACGTCGACCTCATCGGCACCGAGCGCGACCACCAGACCGTCAACGCCAACGCGCTCCTCTACGAACTGCTCAACCAGATGGACGGCCTCGCGCCCGACTGCGACGCGCTCTTCCTCCTGACGACGAACCGCCCGAGCGTCCTCGAGCCGGCCCTCGCCGCGCGGCCCGGCCGCATCGACCAGGCGAGATCCCGCTGCCCGACGACGACGGACGCCGCCGGCTCTTCGACCTCTACGCGCGCGGGCTGACGCTCCAGCTCTCCGACTGCGACGCTTTCATCCGCCGCACGAAGGGCGCGAGCGGCGCGTTCATCCGCGAACTGCTGCGGAAGGCGGCGCTGTTTGCGGCTGAAGAGAATCCGAAGCAGGACTCGATCACCGTTCGCGACTCGCACGTCGACGCGGCGCTCGGCGAGCTCGTGATCGCGGGCGGCGCGCTGACGCAGACGCTGCTGGGGTCGAAGATCGGCGGAGCGTGACGCCGTATTGCGGCGTCGTCCTGAGTCCCCAGCAGCAGCCGTGACGGTTTTCTCTCGCGACGCCTGCTCGCTACAATTCCAACATCCTTGAACCGCTCCCTCAACGGAGGTCTTGTGCAATACGGCTTTTTCTCCGGCGATGCGTCATCCATTGCGGCCGCGTTCGATCGCGGACAGCTCACTCCTGCGTGCTGCGCGGGCACCGTTGACGTCAGCGAACTCATGGACGATCCAGATGTGTGGGCGCTCAGCGAAATCGTTGCGAGCCACATGAAGGTCGTGCCGCCGACTGACCACCTTGTTGAGCTGATAGGTGGCGACGGGGACATGACCCACGTCGAGCGTGCCTCGCGCGAGTGGATTGACCTCATGGGCGCGCCGGCGGAGTCCACACTGACGGCGCTCGTCGCCCGCTGGATGCAGTCGCGCAGGCCCAGATGGGAGACCAGAGCGCGAGACTCAAAGCGGCCCCTTGACGAAGAAGTGGGCGCGACCGCACTCGCCGCGAAAGAGCGGGCCGCCCTTGAGTTGCTCCGACTCCTACGCAAGGCTCGGGCTACGAAACTCGACGTGGTTCGCGTGCTTGTCTTGTAACCGCTGCTCGCCTGTCAGTGGGAATCCAAGTGATTCGGCAGACGCCCCGACGAGCGACGCCGGTGTATCCTGATTGCGGACACCATAGGAGGGACCCATGCATCACCTGATCGCGCTCGCCACGCTGCTCCCCCTTCTCGCGATCCAGGAGAAAAAGACTGACGAGACCTTCGCCGCCTCCCTGTGGTCCCGCTGGGAGCCGTTCGCCGAAGGCTCCTCCGTCACGACAGAAAGCGAGTTCGACGGCAAGAAATCCACGAACACCGAGACCCTCGTCGCGCGCGAAAAGGACAAGCTCACGCTCGAGTCCCGTCATGACACGACCATCAAGGGCGAGACCAAGCCGATCGTTGCGCGCCAATTCGTCCGCCCGCCGGTGGCCCCAACTCCCAAGGATCCGAACGCTGCATGCCCGGGCTGCAAGAAGCCACTCAAAGACCACAAGGCGACCGAGACCACCGACGAGAAGGAAACGCTCACGATCGCCAAGCAGAAACTCGAGTGCGTCAAGCGCACGTTCACGTCGTACGACTGCCAGGACAAGACGAGTTCGACCGTGATCCAGTGGCTCTCAAAGGAAGTGCCCGGCATGGCGGTCAAGTTCGAGGCCACGGGGCCGGGCGATTCGAAGCGGACGTTCGTCGTCACCGAGTTCGTGAAGAAGTAGCCGGCCGCTCTCAAGGCGCCCCAAGCCGCATCCGCTCCACCCGCCCGTCCTCGTGCGTCAGCTCGACCTCGTCCCCGCCCGCGAACTCGACCTGCTTCACCCCCCTCGCCCCGCCGCTCCCCGCCTCGTGCTTCCCCTCGTACACCTGCTTGCCGCTGGGAATGTGGATCACCACCCACGTCGTAAAGAGACACGGACTCCCCGCGAGCACCGCGTCGAGGCGGCCCATCTCGATGAGGTAGAGCCCGCTCGGCGCGATCGACGTCAGGTCCCCCGTCCGCGGCTTGGGCAGCGCCGCCAGCCGCGCCCCCCAGTCCCCTTCCGGCGCCCTCCACTCCGCCTTCACCGCGAGCGCGGCAACCGTGTCCGCCGGCGCCACGAGTTCGCCGAGCCGCCCGACGTCGCCGCGAACGGAGGTCTTCAAGAACGAGCCCGACACCGCGCACAGGAGCGCGCCGCCCTCCCACGGGAAGAGCGCCAGGTAGATGAGCCCTTCCGGCATCTGGCACCACGTCGCGCGCGCCACCCCGCACACCGGCCTCCACGTCAGCGTGCCCTGGTGCGTCGCGGCGGACAGGTCGGCCGGCGAGAGCGAGAAGAGCCCGGGGGCCGACCGGGGGCGATTCCGACCGGCGTCCCGCACCGACGTCAGCTGGATCCGGATGAGCGCAAGCGCCTGGTCAATCGGGCCATCGCACGCCCGCTCCCACGCGGCCCGCGCCCACTCCGAGAGCCGGTAGCCGTCGGTTCGCACCTGCACGTCGGGGGCCGCCAGGTGCACCCACATCATCACGGCCCGCCGGCGTACCTCGTCCGACGCCTTCGGATGGGACCGCTCCCATGCCTGGAGGATCCGCTCGTGTGCCTCGCGCGCCGGATCGTCGATGAGCAGCCGCATCGGCGCCGCGCCGGCGAAGTGAACGGCGGCGCCCAGGCAGTCGTCGCCTCGCCAGAGTTCGAGGACGCCGGACGCGGGCATTGGCCACACTATACGGGAGTCGGACCCCCTAACAGCCAAGACCGGGTAGCGCTTCTCCGTAACAGGCCCGGCCGTGCTCCTACTTCCCCTTCGGCGGCGCGAACTCCTCGTCCGCGATCTCCCCGTCGAACTCGCACGTCATCGTCTCGACGATCACTATCCCCTTCCCCGCTTTCCCCTGGCTCGTCTTGTCGGTCGGCGTCAGCGTCACCGAGATCTTCCCGACCTTCATCGTCGACGCGTCGTACGAGAGCTTCACCTTGTGAGTCGATCCGTCGGCGACCAGGTCGTAGGTGAGCGTCGCGAGCTCCCCGTCCTTCTCGCCCGCCGCGAAGTTCGAGAGCGTCCCGTCCCACGGAGTCTTGTCCTTCCCCTTCGAGTAGTACGCCGCGGACATCCGCTCCATCGCGAACTGGCCGCCCAGCCGGAAGAGCGTCGCCGTCGCCCCCGCCCGCAGCCCACCCGGAGCCTCCTGCGTCTCGCCGTGCAGCGGCGCCATCGTCGTGCCGTCGCACGCAAAGAGCGAGAAAGTCGCCTTTTCCCTGTTCTTGTCGCTCTTCGTGCTGGTCGTGCACTTCACCTTGTTGTCGCCCTTCAGCAGAAGCGTCCCGCTGCACTCGAGCGTCGTGACGGTCTTCTCGCCCTGCGTCATCGTCGCGCTTCCCTTGAACGTGACTTTGACCGTCTTCGCCTTCGCGTACGCCGCTTCGATCTTCTTGAACGTCGCTTCCGCAGTCTCCTGCGCGCAGGCGACGACGATCAGCGCCATCACGGCATTCATGAGTCCTCCTCGGTAAGCCGACAGTCTCTCCGATGGACGCGTTGAAGCCAAGGCCAGGCCGGCGGTCGAGAACCCGCTTAGATCCCTTACTTCGCTTCACTCCATGGACCACTCTCTAACTCTCTCACTCCTTCGCCTTCAGCCCCTCCTCCAGCGCCCGCCGGATCCCATCCTCGATCCAGAGCTTGTAGCAGTGCAGGTACCCCACGCCGTGCTTCTTCGAGATCGCCTTGGTGATGCCGATGACCCACTCGTCCATGCGCAGCGAGACGGCGATCTTCCGCTTGCGCTGGAGAGTCGCATACCTGAAGACGTCCAGGAGGTCCGACTCGTGCTGGGGCCTCGGCCCCTTGCCGAGCAGGAACTCCTCGGCCTGTTTCAGCCGCCTTGCCCTCAGTTCGGTCCACGGGGGGCCCAGCGGCAGGCTTTCGTAGTTCATCGCGCCCTCCTTCGGGGAACCAAGTCCCGTTTGAGCATACAACATGAGATACAAATGTATGCTTAAAACGGACTTGATTCCCTGAAACCGCCCGCCACTCCTCGCTTGCCGGCTGACCGAACGAGTGCCGAGCCCATCTTGGCCCCGTGCTATCATGCGTCGCCTTGGCCAAGCTCACCGAAGGACGTGCCGCGTCGGGCGGCGTCGGCGCCTTCGCGTCTCACGCCGTCCGAGCCGGCGACACGATCACAACGTGGGCTCAACAGCTCGCGCCCGCCAGTTCGATCGACAAGGCCGCCGCGCCTCACACCCTCGTCGCCTTCGACGGCTGGGCCATGCCCCCTATGCACGACGTGAACGACCGCGTCAACCACTCCTGCGAGCCGACGGCCGGTCTGCGCTTCGTACAGATCGATCGAAAGAACCACTGGGCGGTGGCGGACCTCATCGCGCTCCGAGACATCGCTCCTGGCGACGAAGTCACGTTCGACTACGCCTCCGTGATTCGAGACGAGGCCTACTCCTTCGCCTGCCAATGCGGTCGGCCCGGCTGCCGACGGAAGATCGGACCGTGGGCGACGGCACCCAGCGAGGTTCGCGAACGGCTCCGCGGCCTCGGCATGGCGAGTCCTGCCGTCCTGGAAACCGAGTCCTCCCCGGTGCACCGGCCCTTCGCGACCGGGCCGGTCGATCCGTTTCGTCTCGACGGCCGACGCATCCTCGTCACCGGCGGCACCGGAGGCATCGGCTCAGCAGCCCTCCGCGCCCTCGCGCGCGCGAAGGCAGCCTGCCTCGGCTTCACCTACTTCAGCCAGCGCGAACCCGCGCTGGCGCTGGCACGCGAACTGGAAACGCTGGGAGCCCGCGCGCTCGCGATCCAGGCCGACACCGCCTCCGAGACGTCGATTCGCCGCGCCGTGCAGGATGCAGCCGGGAATTTCGCGGGGTTGGACGGGATCGCCTGCCTCGCCGGGGCCCCCTTCGACCTGGCGCAATGGAACACGCCCCTCGAATCGGTTGACCGCGCGTTCTGCGAGCAGGTCTTCCGCGTCGACGCGCTGGGCACCCTCTCGGCGATCCAGGCCGCGACCCCCGCCCTCGCCGCGAGCCGATCCGGGCGCGTCGTTCTCTGCGCATCGACGCCGCCGCTGACGGGCGATATCGTCGGCCACGCCTACCTCCTGGCGAAGGCCGCCGTGATCGGCCTCGGACGCGCCGCCGCGCAATCGCTGGGGCCGAAGGGCATTCACGTGAACACGATCGCGTTGGGCCACGTCGAGACCAAGGCGATGGACGCGCTGGCAGGCCGGCAGGCCGCCGAATTGCAAGCGGAGGTGGCGCTCAAGCGCGGCGGAACGCCCGAGGAGATCGCGACGAAGATCGTCTTCCTGCTCGGGCCGGCCTGCGAATACATGACGGGCGCCACGCTCGTCGTCGATGGAGGCTACCCCCAAACGTGACCTGTCCGGACTGGCCATCGGAGTTGCGCTCGGGGGGACCTTCCGCGGTAAACTCCCTCCGATGAGCATGACTTGTCCCTGTGGGGCTGCCCTGACCGAAAAGGACCGCATGGGGGCGACGGCATTCACCTGCTCGACGTGCGGCAGGACGACCCGCCCCGAGGAGGGCTTCCAGGAAATCCCGACGCCCGCCCTCAGAATCCGACCACCCAGCATGTGGAGCCTGGCGATCGCCGGAATCCTCGCGCTGGCAACGCCGGTGATCGCCTGGTTCATCGCCGGTCAGTTCGCCTGGGTCGTCGGCTGCATTCTGCTCGCGGCCGGCGCCATCATCACGTTGAAATCGGCCATGGAGGGCGGCGCTCCGCCCCTCAGGCGGTGGTGCTGGTTCCTGTTCGCCGGACTCTTGCTTGCCGTCTGGATCGCGATCGGCTCAGAGTACGCCATCAGCGAAATCTACGTGGACAACCTGAGCGGGACGTCGACACGCCTCGAGGTCGACGGGGCGCCATGGATGGCCGCGCCTGACGGGACGAAAGCCCGCGCGCACCTTCGCGTGGGGAAGCACACCATCCGGATCATCGCGAACGATGGCCAGGAATGCGACCGCTTGGAGGTCACCGTGGACTGGGGCCGCCCTTATGCCCTCAATGTCCTCGGCGGAACGAGGTACGTGACCGGAACCGTGCAGTACGGCAACGTCGGCGGGATGAGCGGCCGTGCCTATCGGACGGACAAGTGGTTCCTCCTCGGCTACGACTACCTCTTCGAGTTCGCCCCGGAGGCTGTGAAGGTGCGCGAGGGAACCAAGAGCACGACCAAGTCCTACATCCGGCGGGCGGGACGTTCGTCGGAGACGCCACCTGCTTTGGACTGAGCGCGGAGCGGACGAGACGAAGCGCGGGTGAAGTCCGCGCTGTACACTTCCTGCATGCCCGCGCCGCCGCGACCCCGCATGCCTCGCCGCGCCGCCCAGCCAAGCCACGGCCCCCTCCTCGCCGCCGGCGTCGCCGGCGCCATCATCGTCGCCGTCATCGTCCTCTACGTCGCGACGGGCTCGCCCCCGCCCGCCCCGCCGCGCAAAGCCGCATCGACCCCAACCCCGAAAACGAAGACCCCGGCCGAAGCGGCGCAAGAGCACGTCAATCGCGGCAACGACTTGATGAACGAAGGCAAGGCCGATTCCGCGATGGCGGAATTCGACCGCGCCATCGAGCTCGGCGCGACCGATCCCGCGCCGTACGTCACCCGGGCCTACAGCCGCGCGATGAAGCGCGATCTGGACGGAGCCCTCGCCGACCTGTCGAGGGCGATCGAACTCAACCCAAGCGAGCCTGAGCTTCATGCCCACCGCGCCGAGGTGCTGCTGATGAAGGGTGATATGGACGGCGCGGCCAAGGACGTAGAACACTCCCTCGCCGACGGCGTGATGCGCGCCCAACCGCTCGCGGTGCGCGGCTTGATCAGGATGAAGAAGGGCGACTTCGACGGCGCGCTGGCGGACGCCGACGAGGCGGTAAAGCTCAGCAAGAACGGGAATGCGACGGCGCTCTTCCTGCGCGCCTGCGCGAGATACGCCAAGGGCCAGTATGAGGGGGCGGTGTGGGACTGCTCCGAGCTGCTGAGGATGCGCAAGTACGAAGCGGTGGCGATGGCGACGCGCGGCATGGCCAACTTGAAGGCGGGCCACATCGGCAAGGCCATCAGCGATCTTGAGAATTGTCTGGAGATGGGGCTGTCGCCCGAGGCGATGGCGTCCGTGCGGGCGGCGCTGGCCGACGCGAAGGCCGCACAGAAGCGGCAGTAGCCAAAGCGGCCTCTCCACGGGCGAGTCCCGGTGTCCCCGGATGGCACGCCAGGGGAGTATCCTTGGGACATGTTCACGGCGCGCTTCCATTCAAGGGCGGACCCCCTGCAACGCCAGGTCAACCGCATCACGCGCATCACCGACGACTTCTGCGCGCGCCACCTCGACGAGGAATACGCCGGACTCTGCCGCCGCCTCGTCGACCGCCTCAGGCGCTGGATCCCCCACTACCCCGTGATCGCCCGCGGCGTGCCGCGCGTCTGGGCCGCCTCCGTCATCCAGACCATCGGCAGCCTCAACCGCCTCTTCCATCCCGCGAGCCGGCCCCACTTCCCGAGGCACGACATCTTCATCTGGACCGGCATCACCGAGCGCACGACGGATCGCAAGGAGGAGTTCATCCGCCGCTACCTCGGCCTCGACGGCTTCGAGCCCGACCTGCTCCGTCTCCCGCTCCGCCGCCAGCATCCCGGCAGGTGGCTCATTTCGTTCAACGGCGCGAACGTCGACGCGCGCACGCTCCACCCGGACGTCCAGGAGCAGGCGCGGCGGCAGGGACTGATTCCCGCCGAACCGTGGAACTACGACGAAGACGTCTGAGCCGCTCTCTCACGCTCTAGCGTTCGCGCGCGTTGTACGCTTTCTTCAATTCCTGGATCTCGATCTTCGTCATCCCCATCACCGCCTGCATCACCCGCGCCGCGCGCTTGGGGTCGCTCAGCAACTTCCCGAGGATCGTCGGCACGATCTGCCACGACAGTCCGTACTTGTCCTTCACCCAGCCGCACCGCACCTCCAACCCCCCCGCCGAGAGCTTTTTCCACATGCGGTCGATCTCGCCCTGCGTCGCGCAGTTCACGATGAACGACACGGCCTCGGTGAACTTGAAGATCGGCCCGCCGTTGAGCGCGAGGAATTCCTGCCCGTCGAGCTTGAACGACACCGTCAGGACCGTCCCCTTCGGCAGCGGGGCGCCCTCGCCGTAGCGGCTGATCCGGCCGACCTTCGAGTTCTTGAAGATCGAGACGTAGTACCGCGCCGCCTCTTCGGCCTGGCGGTCGAACCACAAGCACGGAGTGATTTTCTGCATGTTTCTCCCCGATGGCCTCTCCACATTCTAGACTCTCCCACTCTCCCACTCTCGCACTCTCTCACTCGCCAAAGGAGGCACTCATGATCCGCAAAGCGAGCGCCCAATGGAAAGGCGGCCTGAAGGACGGCAAGGGCACCGTCTCCACCGACTCCGGCGCCCTCCGCCAGACCGCCTACTCGTTCGGCACGCGGTTCGAGAACGGGGTCGGCACCAATCCCGAGGAGCTCATCGCCGCCGCGCACGCCGGATGCTTCTCGATGGCCCTCTCCGGCCAGCTCGGCAGCGCCGGCATGACGGCCGAGTCCATCGACACCACCGCGACGCTCACGATGGAGAAGCTCGACGCCGGCTGGACCGTCACGCAGATCAACCTCGACGTCACCGCGAAGATCCCCAATGCGAACCGCGAGGCGTTCGAGAAGGCCGCGGCGAACGCAAAGGCCGGCTGCCCGATCTCGCGCCTGCTGAACACGAAGATCACGATGGACGCAAAGCTGGGGTGAGCCGATGGCCGGCTTCCCCCGCCTCGTCGCAAAGCCGGTGCCGGCACTGCGTCGTCGCGGACTTCAAGGCGAAAAAGTAGAGGCGATTCGGTCACGCTGGAGAAGCACCGCCCGCCCTGACCGCGCGGCGAACTCGTCATGGCGGCCCAGCGTCCTCAATGCGGGTGGCCGTCGTGCGGCTTCGGCGCCGGGCCCGGAGCAGGAGCCGGCACCACGGGCACGGGTGCCGGATGCATGTACGGGTGCACCATGTCGTGCAGACCGTCGGGGAGGATCCCGTGCATCGCGTCGAGCGTCACCCCGATCGCTTTCCCCGTGGGACGAACCAGGATGGTCCGGCGGGCCTCCTCGGAGAGCGTCACGAGAAACATCGTCGCCACGGCGCAGAGCGCGAGACCGTGGACCGCACCGACGAATGCCCCCATGTGGCGGTCGTAGCGCTCCAGCTTGACGGCCTCGAGTCTCTTGCGCACGAGGAGCGCCACCGCGTAGCAGGCGAGGGAGATGCCGGCGTAGCACAGGGCGAAGACGAGGAAGCGCTTGAAGACGCTCGGGTGCTCGAGGGCCCCCGTAATGAACCCCGAGAGCGGGACTCCGACGAGAAAGCCGAGGACGACCGAGCCGATTCCCGCGAGCTGCCAGGCGAGGCCCTTCCACGCGCCGGTCACGATGCCGGCGACGACGCAGAGGAAGAAGAAGAGGTCGAAGATCATCCGCAGTGACTCTACGACGTCCAACTTCGATCGGCACGGAAATCGGGAGCGACAAGTTCCGACTGCCGCCGTCCGTCACGTTATCGTGCGTCGAACCGCGCTCCTGCTTCTCATCGCGTCGGGCTGCGCCGCGCCTCCGACGAGCGCCGGCCGCTTCACCGGAGTCGTTGACGGCGTCGTGCGGCGCACCAACGGCGCACCGGCGGCGGGCGTGCCGGTCACCGTCACGATTCAGGCGGTCGAGGATCCTCAGCGCTTCCCTCACCATTCACGGCGCCCGTTCGAATCCCTCTCCGGCCCCGACGGCCGCTTCTCGGTCGAGATCGACGCGACCTTCGGGCCGGAGATCACGGCCGCCGACTGCCGCATCTCAGCAGGCAATTCCGCCTCCTCCGCGACGCACATCATGGTGCTTCGTGCCGGGACCGACGGCGAGGCGCGCCACGTCCCCCTCTTCGAGGATGGCGTCGACCTCCCCTCCCTGCGCTTCGATGGCTCCCTGCGGGCCGCTACCATCATCCACGTCGTCGAAAACTGCAAAGTTCGCGGACGCGTGGTCGCGCCTGCGGCCGGAATCCACGTCGGCTACCTGCTCGACACCGGCCGAGGCGGCAGGATCAACGCATCTCTGCTGACCGACGCCAACGGGCGGTTTGAAACAACCGTGCGCCCGGCCGCCTACACGCAGGCGGCCCTCGTCGTCGCAGGGCCTGGCGTCGTCCCGGCTTGGCGCCCGATGGAGTCGTTCCCCGAGGCAGGCACCGTCGACCTCGGCGATATCGCCATCAAGCGGCTCCGCACCGTGGAGCGCGTCATCGACGCGGGACCGTCGCTCGCCGGCGAGCGCATCCTGGTCATGCCCCTCGACTCCCGCGCCGAGCTGGTGCCCGAATCGCTGTCCCACCTGCTCAGCTGGCTGGACGCCGAGATCGCGACGCTCGACGCCGGCGGACGCGCCTGCGTGATCCTCGAATCGGGCCGCCGGTACGAGGCAACCATCCTGCACGACTGCGTGATCAACAGGCCTCCGGTTACGGTGATCGACACGTTCACGGTTGGGGACGCGCCCTGATCGGCCCGTCAGGATATAATCTCCCCATGAAGTACTTGCTCCTCCTCCTCCCGCTCGCCGCCATCGTCTCCTGCGCGGAACCGAGCACGACCACCCGCGCCCGCGTCGACGCCTGGAAAGCGCAGACCGCCGCGGACGACGAGGCCATCATCCCGACGTCGCGGACCCTCAGCTACCCCAGCGCCGACGAGTGGGCCCGCATCTCCAAGCGCGTGCCGGCGACGGTTACCGACGACAAAGACGACGAGTAGCCCGCCCACTTTGGATGAACCATCGTCACCGGCTGCCTGTTGAAGTAGTGCCCCGTCCCCTCGGGGGTACGAGGCTGACATCGAACATCGAACCTCGAACATCGAACATGCGATGCAGCTGAGCGGCTAGCTCAGCGGCATCGCTCCTAGAAAGGGGGCCTTGATGCACGCAAAAACGGCCGACGCGTCACGCCCTCTTGCCGTGCGCACCTAGCAGCCGCACGCTCCGGGCGTGACCTCACCCTGTGACCGTGGTGATTCCCTGTCACGAAACCGGAGCTACTGCCTTGCATCTTCACGACCTCGGCTGGTCCGACTTCTTCGAGTCCGCCTTCCGCGCGCTTCCGTCCGACGGCCTCGCGCCCGCCCGCGTCGGCCGCGAACACGACAAGGGCTTCCTTCTCTTCGCCGAGTCGGGCGAAATCGCCGCGCAGCTCTCGGGCCGCTCTCGAGCCGACGGCCTCCGCCTCGCCGTCGGCGACTGGGTCGCCGTCCGAACCGACGGGATCATCGAGGCCCTCCTCCCCCGCCGGAGCCACTTCACCCGCAAGACCGCCGGCGCCCTCACCGAAGAGCAGCCCGTCGCCGCCAACATCGACACGCTCTTCCTCGTCAGCAGCCTTGACGGTGACTTCAACATCCGCCGCATCGAGCGCTATCTCACCCTCGCGTGGGACGGCGGCGCGTCACCCGTCATCCTCCTCAACAAGCAGGACCTCTGCGACGACGTCGAGGCACGCGTCGCCGAGGCGGGGTCGGTCGCCGTCGGCGTCCCGGTCCATGCGATGAGCGCGATCGACGGCGTCGGGCTCGACCCCATCCGCGAACGGCTCGCCCCCGGCCAGACCGTCGCCTTCCTCGGTTCGTCCGGGGTCGGGAAGTCGGCGCTGGTCAACGCCCTCCTCGGCGCGGGAACGCAGTCGACCGGCGAGGTGCGCGAGTCGGACGGACGCGGACGGCACACGACGACGATGCGCGAACTCTTCGTGCGGCCGGAGGGCGGCCTCATCATCGACACGCCCGGGATGCGCGAACTTCAACTCTGGGCCGACGCCGACGCGCTCCGCCTCACCTTTCCTGAGATCGACGGCGCCGCGCGCCGCTGCCGCTTCCGCGACTGCACGCACGAGCACGAGCCGCACTGCGCGATTCACGCCGGGCTCGACGACGGCTCGATCACGTCGGCGCGGTTCGAGAGCTTCCTCCGGCTGCGCTCGGAGATCGAGAGCCTCGAGCGCCGGAAGGCGCAGAAAAAACGGACCAGGTCACGAAAGCCGTCATCGGCTCCAGAGGCCGAGGAATGGGAGTAGTATCTAGAGAGATGCGTTTCAGCGTTGTCTTCCTCGTTCTCACGGCCGCGGCTCTCGCCGACACGTCGGGCCGGCCTACGACGCCGCCGGGGCTCGCCGCCGGGTGGGTCTTCACCCGTGGAAGCGTCCGCGAGGAGCGCTCGCGCAAGCCGCTCGAACTCGTCCAGGCGAAGATCGAACGCGCCGGCCTCGTGCTCGACAAGGGCTGCGCGGTGCTCAAGGACGACGCGATCGGCCGGGTGACCGGCTCGATGACGCTCGAGAGCTGGGTCCGTTTCGACGACCTCTCGGCGGGCTGGACCTGCTTCATCTGCCGCGGCACGCCCGGCAGCGGCACGAATCAGAGCTACGGGCTCTACGTGAGCAGCGCCGGCTCGATCTACTTCACGACGATCGCCAACAACACGGCCACCCAGGGCGGCAAGGTCGCGGCCGGGGCGTGGGTTCACATCGTCGCGGTCGTGGACGAGAAGGCGCTCGAGGTGCGCCTCTACGTGAACGGCGAGAGCGTCAAGACGGAGAAGGCGCGCGAGGGCGTGAAGGACCGCGGCGGCACGTTCTGCATCGGCGGCGACGACAAGAACTACCGCCACGGCATGACGGGATGCGTGCGCTCCGTGCGGGTCTTCGACCGCGCGATGAGCGACGCCGACGTGCGGCGGATGTCGAAGGCGAAGCCGTAGGCGGCTGCGCGAGAATAACCGGATCAAGTTGGCGTTGTCTTTGCCGCGCCGCCGAAAGATCCAAGATCGGAGATCCGAGATCAGAGAAAGGGGAGAATGCACTCATGAACAGACTCCTGATGCTCGCGGCCGCACTCCTCGTCCAGGAGACGAAGCCCCAACCCGCCTATCCGACCAGCCAATGGGAAATCTGGCAGGGCTTCGGCGAAGGCTCCTCCACCACGCTCGTCATCGAGTCGGGCGGCGAGAAGACCGAGATCACGACGACGCTCATCAAGCGCGAGAAGGATCAGATCACTCTCGAGTCGGTCATGAAGGAGAAGGGCGGGACGAAGCCGGCCGAGCAGCGCGTCGTCACGCCGCCGCCGAAGGCCGAGGCTCCCGCGGTCGACGGCGACTGCAGCCACTGCAAGAAGCCCATGAAGGATCACAAGAAGCCCCTCACCGTCGACGGCACGGAGAAAATCACGATCGGCGATCAGAAGATCGACTGCCTCAAGCGCGAGCTGACCTCCTACGATTGTGACGGGAAAGCCGAGATGACCTCCACGACGTGGTACTCAAGCTCGGTTCCCGGCTTCATGGTCAAGGGCGAGAAGAAGACCGGGGAGAAGACGGTCAAGGTGACCTGCACGGCGTTCGTCAAACGATAGGCCATCCCGCCGCAAGGAGCCCCCATGGACGACGATCTCACGCTGACGTCCGTGCGCACGCTGCTCAAGTCCGGCGACGCGCAGCAAGCCGTTCGCGGCCTCGCCGCCATCTCTCCCGTGAGCCGCGCCGAGATTTTCATGCGGCTCCGCCAGCCCGAACAGACGACGATCCTCGCCGCCGCGACGCCCGAACTCGCCGCCGCCATCCTCGCGGACTGTGACAGCACCACCTTGAGCACCTCGCTCGCGCGAATGGACTTCCTCAGCCTCCAGCCCGCGCTTCGCCTGGTGCCGCCCGACGACCTCGCCGACCTCCTGCTGCATCTGCCCGACGAGAAGGCGTCGGAGCTCGTGAAGAACCTCGATCCCGACATGCGCGAGGAAGTGCGCAAGTTGATGCAGTTCGACCGCGAAACGGCCGGCGGATTGATGACGACGCGGTACCTCAGCGTCCCGCAGGCCGTCACGATCGCGCGCGCCGAGGAGATGCTCCGCAGCGCCCGCCCGAGCGACCACGCGTCCTACGTCTACGTCGTCGACACCTTCGGCCGCCTCGTCGGCACGCTCCCGCTCCGCAAGCTCTTCCTCGCCGACCGCCGCACGCTGATCGACGAGGTCGCCAGCAAGCCGGTCGTGAACGTCCGGGTATCCGCACCGCGGGGCGAGATCATCGAGCTCTTCCACCAGCACCACTACCTCTCGCTGCCCGTCGTCGATGACAAGGACCGCCTGGTCGGAATCGTCACGTTCGACGACGTGAAGGAGGCGATGCGCGCGGCGGAGGGCGACGTGGTCCACGGCATGACGGGCGTCGATCCGCGCGAGGCGGTGAGGGCGACGCTCGCCGCGACGCGAAGCAGGCTCCCGTGGGCGACGGTGACGATCGCGAGCGGCCTCGCGTGCGCCTTCATCGCCGGCCTTTTCGAGCAGACGCTTCGCGAGCTCGTGATGCTGGGCATCTTCATTCCGATCGTGCTGGCGCTGGGCGAAAGCATCGGATCGCAGACGGTCTCCGTCGCCCTATCCTCCCTGGCGACGGGACGCGTGGTGCGGGGCCAGCTTGGCGCCTTCGTTCTGAAGGAGCTGATGATCGGCCTGCTCGTGGGGCTCTACTGCGGGGTGATGGTCGCGGCGGCGTCTCTGCTCTGGCACGGGAATCCGACGTTCGGACTGCTCGTCGGCACGGCGATCCTGATTTCGGTCTCGTGGGCCGCGCTGCTCGGCGTCGCGATCCCCAGCCTGATGCACCGGATGCGGATCAACGCCGACATCGCGAGCGGGCCGCTGGTGCTGGCGGTGGCCGACGTCACGACGCTGGTCGTCTACTTCGGCGGCGCGTCGCTGATGATGGCGGCGATCAAATAGGGCGCGCTTGGCGCCCCGGAAGAGCGTCTATAGTCTTGTCATGCGCCCGCTCCTGCTGCTCCTCACCGTCCTCCTCGCGCAGGACGAGGCGAAGCCGCTCCTCGAACTTCGCCGCGCGATGCGCGAGAAGAAGGCCGCCGCGGCCGTGGCGCGACTCGCCGCGCACGACGCGCTCGACGCCGCCGACTACGACAAGGCGGTGTCCGAGCGGAAACGGGCGGGCGAGATCGAGACCCAGGTCGCCGAACTCAAGAAACGGGAGGAGAAGCTCGCCGCCGACGCCGCCGCGTCGCTCATCAAGGGCCTGATGAGCGACGACATCGAAGTCCGAGAGCGCGCCGCCACGCAGCTCGTCATCGTCGGCCCCGTGGCCATGAAGCTGCTGGAGGCCGTCCGCAAGGACGCCGACACCGAGGTGCGCGGCCGCCTCGACCGCGTCCTCAAGCTCCTGCGCGAGATCGACGTCGATGAGGATGGGCGGTTCCGCCAGTGGGCGGCTTCCGCGAAGGCGTCAAGCCAGTTCTCCGAAGAGGGCTGCGCCTCCCGGCAGGCGACCGGCAAGCCTGACACGCTGCAGGGCGGCGATCAGAGGACGGCGTGGGCGCCCGCGCAGCAGGACACGGGAGTGGAGTGGATCGAGCTCGAGTACGAAATCGCCGTGCGACCGATGCGAATCCGTGTCCACGAGACGTGCGGCCCGGGAACCGTCACGAAGGTCGAAGCCCGCGACGCCGAGGGCAAGTGGCGGGAGGTATGGAAGGGTGCCGACCCGACGAAGGAGTGCCCCGGCTGGTTCGTGGTCGACGTCGACGAGGCGACCTTCACGACGAAGACGATCCGCATCACGCTCGACACGTCGCTGGTCGCCGGGTGGAACGAGATCGACGCGGTCGAACTGATTGGCGATGGAGTGAAGAAGTAGCTAGTAGCTAGTTCCTGTTGATGAGGCTCGAGAGAATCACAGAATCGCCCCCGGAGGCCATTCTTTTGCGTTTCTGAGCCGATTTAAAAAACAAGGTCCATCCCTCCCTTTGTCCTAAATGC
>Ga0247727_10004165_pt1 | contig 30968 bp, 21 predicted proteins | sample WisWelCaveWW1625_FD_202498 | JGI IMG/M metagenome (GOLD analysis project Ga0247727, IMG submission 202498) | Biofilm microbial communities from Wishing Well Cave, Virginia, United States - WW16-25 | ecosystem: Environmental > Aquatic > Deep subsurface > Groundwater > Cave microbial mat | place... | reverse complement strand
GTCTGCGCCACAGATCGGCAGCGACCCTTTGCGATGCCCTTCTTTCCTTGCGGGAAGCCGGCTTCCCGCGACGAAACACGGCCTTCGGTGACGCCTCACGCGATCTATGGCGCAGACTCCTAGCGCCCGGCCGGCCGCGCGCGGTGCCCGCCCGGCCCGCGTGGGCCAGCCGCGACTCCGCCCGCGCGCCGCCCGGTTTTCCCCGGCTGCCCCGCGGGGCTGCCGCCCGTAGAATCCCCGTCCCCGTGATCGCGACCCAGGACGCCCTCGACGAATTGCTGGACCGGCTCGCCCGCGAGCCCGAGCTGGCGATCGACACCGAGATGGACGCGATGCACGCCTACCGCACGCGGCTGTGCCTGGTGCAGGTGGGCTGGGACGGCGGCGAGGCGCTGATCGACGCCATGGCGCCGCTGGACCGCACGCGCCTCGGGCGCCTGTTCGCGGACCCGGCCGTGCTCAAGGTCTTCCACGGCGGCGAGAACGACGTGGGCCTGATGCGCGGCCACTGGGGCTTCGAGTTCGAGAACCTCTTCGACACCATGGCCGCCAGCCAGGTGCTGGGCCACGACGGCTGCGGCCTGCAGGCGCTGCTGCAGCGGCATTTCGACGTGCACGTGAGCAAGAAGTTCCAGAAGGCCGACTGGCGCATGCGCCCGCTGCCGCCCGAGCAGGCGGAGTACGCCAAGATGGACGTGCGCTACCTGCTGCCGCTGCGGCGCATCCTGGCCGACGGCCTGCGCGAGCTGCGGCGCGAGGAGGAGGCCGGCAGCGAGTTCCGGCGCATCGGCCGCGCGCGGGTGGAGGACAAGCCCTTCGACCCCGAGAGCTGGGTGCGCATCCGCGGCGCGCGCGAGCTGCCGCCCGAGCGGCGCGCCACGCTGCGGGCCCTGCACGTCGCGCGCGACGACATCGCGCGCGAGCTGGACCGCGCGCCCTACCGCGTCATGAACGAGTCGTACGTGCTCGACCTGGCGCTGCGCCAGCCGGGCTCGCTGGCGGCGCTGCGCCGCGCCGCGCCGCTGGGCCGCCACCTGCGTCCCGAGCACCTCGAGCGCCTGCTGGCCGCCATCGAGGCGGGCCGCCAGGTGCAGGACCTGCCGCTGCCGCGCAAGGACCGGCTGACCGCGGGCGAGCGCTACGGCGCCGGGCCCATGCCGCCCGAGCAGCTGGCGCTCTTCGACGCCCTGCGCGCGTGGCGCGCCGCCCGCGCCGAGGCGCGCGGCGTCGAGGTCGCGCGCGTCGCCACCAACGCCCTGCTCTCGGCCATCGCCCGCGCGCGCCCGCCGTCGCGCGCCGATCTGGCCGAGGTGAGCGGCATGGAGGACTGGCGCCTGCGCGAGTACGGCGACCAGCTGCTGGACGTCGTGCGCGGCGGCCAAGGCGCCGGGGAGACGCAGCCGGCATGAAGCGCGGCCGGATCGCGGGCCTGGCGCTGGTGCTGGCCGCGGGCGCGGCCCTGTACCTGCTGCAGGGCGACCGGCCGGCGCCCGGCCCGGGGGCTGGCGGCGCGCCGGCGGGCGGGGTCGCGGCGGCGGACGCGCTGGCCGACAAGGCCGTGGGCCTGGACAAGGCCGGCCAGCACCAGCAGTCGGCCGCGGCCTTCGCCGAGGCCGCGCGCCTGGCCGCGGCCGCCGGCGACGACGGCCGGGCGCTGAAGTACCGCGCGCAGGGCGCCGTGTGCCTCAAGATGTCCGGCCAGTTCGACGCCGCGTGGGACGTCATGCGCCCGGCGCTGGACGAAGCGCGCGCGCGCGGCGACCGCGTCACCGAGGGCCTGGCGCTGGGCAACCTGGCGCGTCTCGCATCGCTGCGCGGCGACATGCCCGGCGCCAGCGCGTGGCTGGACCAGCTGGCCGAGCTGGCCCGCGCGCAGGGCGACCTGCGCCTGGTGCAGCTCACGCTGGAGCAGGCCGCGGTCGCGCTCCTGTCCCTGGGCGACCTGGACGGAGCGCTGCAGCGCATCGAGGCCGGCGTGCAGGTCGACGACCAGGTGCCCGAGGCCGAGCGCCGCGGCGTGCCGTTGCGGGCGCTCAAGGCCGCCGTGCTGCTCGAACGCGGCGACGACGAGGGCGCGCTGGCCCTGTCGCACGCGTTGCCGGAGACGCCGGCCACGCTGGCCAACCGCGCGCGCATGCTGGCGCGACTCGGCCGCCACGCCGACGCGGCCGAGCTGGCCGTGGCCGCCGGCGACGGATTCCACGCGCAGGGCGAGACGCACTTCACGGACCGCGACCGCGCCTGGATCTTCTCGGCCTCCGAGCTCCTGCTGGCCGGCGACGAGCCGGGCTGCGCCGAGCGCCTGCGCCTGCTCATGGCCGGCACCACCGACGAGATCGCGCTGGCGCCGTTCCGCGTGGTGCGTGCGCGGTTGGCGCTGCGCCAGGACCGGGCCGCCGACGCCGTGCCGGACCTGCGCCTCGCCCTGGAGGCGTTGCACGCCGTGGCCACGCCCGACGAGCGCGCCGACGTCGAGCTGCTGCTGGCCGCCACCGAGCTGCAGTCCGGCCGCATCCCCGACGCCGAGGCCCGCCTGCGCGCCCTGCCGCCCTCGCCCGCGAGCCAGCTCCTGCTGGCCACGCTGTTCATGCGGCATGCGCCGGAAACCACGCTGGCCGGCGAGGTGCTGGCCCGCCTGCGGCCGGAGGCCGCGCCCGCTGCCGATGACTCGGCGCGCCGCCTGCGCGAGCTCCTGCCGCGCGCCCTGCCGTCGCTGGCGGTGGCGACGCTGTCGTGCGGGCTGTCCGACGCCGAGCGCCTGGGCGAGCGCGGCGCCGCCGACCCGGCGCAGTCCGTGCTGCGCGATGCCGCAGCCGACGCGCTGGCGTGGCATGCGCTCGAGGCGCGCGCGCGGCTGCCGGGCCTGCGCGACGCGCCGGGCGAGGCCAAGGCGCGCGCGCTCACCGCGGCCGCCTGGGCGCGCGGCGAGCTGCCGCCCGACGAAGCCATCGTCGCGCTGCTGGTCGACGACACGGCCGCCTACCTGCTGCTGGCCCTGCCGGGCTCGGGCGCCACGGTCTTCCCGCTGCCGCCGCCGTCCGCGCTGCGCACGCTGGCCGCGCGCGCCGTGGACGCGCTGCGCTCGCAGCCCGAGCCGGAGCTGATCGAGGCCACGCTGGCGCTCACCGACGCGCTGCTGCCCGAGGCCGCGCGCTCGGACCTGGCTGGCTTCGCGCGCTGGACGCTGCTGCTGCCGGACGAGCTCATGGGCCTGCCGCCCGCCGCGTGGGTGCTGGACAAGCCCGCAGCCAGCGAGGCGCCCGTCTACCTGGTCGAGCGCCACGTGCTGGCGCTGCGGCCGCACGTGCCGGCCGGGCAACCGGCCGCCGCGGCGGCCGGCGTTGCGCGCTGGCTGGACGTGAGCGCGCCCGCCGTCGCCCCGGCAGGGCTGCCGCTGGCCGCCGCGGAGTGGACCGCGCGTTACGGCGCGGCCGTGCTGCAGCCGCTCACGCTGCCGCCGCTGGCCGGCGCGGCCACGCTGACCGGCGCCGCGGCCGGCGCCTCGGCGCTGCGCGTGGCGCTGCCGGAGTGCAGCGCGCTGCGCATCGGCGCGCCGGGCGCCGGCGCCGGACGCCTGGGTGGCGTGCTGCTCGCGCCGTCCCCGGGCGCGCCGTGGGGCGACGAGGCGGCCGGCCTGCTGCCGTGGCACCGCTGGGCCGCGCTGCCGCTGCCGCCGCTGGTGCTGCTGGATGGCACGCGCTTCGAGCCGTCCCGCCCGCTGGACGGCCCGGGCCTCGCGGCCACGGCGTTGCTTGCGCGCGCGCGCGCGGCGCTGCTCTCGCGCTGGCCGCTGCCGTCGGCGGTGCGCACCGCCGCGCTGGCCGGCGTGCAGTCGGCGCTGGCCTCGGGCCTCGCGCTGCCCGAGGCCGTGGCCGCGGTGCAGCGCGAATTGCTGCTGGTGGCGCGCGCCGCGGTCGCGCTCGATCCCGGCGCTGCCCACCCGAGGCACTGGGCGGCGTGGCTGGCTTGCGGCGGCTGAGCGCGCCGCGACCGCGGAGCTACGGCGCCACGGCCTCGAGCCCGTTGCTTGCGGCCAATCCCTCGGGCGCAGTCTTGTCCGGCATCCAGGCCTGGAAGTAGACCGAGGTCGCGGGCGGCACGTCGGGCGGCCAGCGGCCGCTGATGATCAGGAACCCGAGGCCGTTGGTCTGCCCCGCCAGCCACACGACGTCCGGGGTCGGCACCAGCACGCCGCCGGCGAACGGGATGTCGAGCGTCGAGAGGCCGATCACCAGCGACACCGGCGCGACGGGCGTCGCCTGGCCCAAGGTGAGCAAGACCTCGGTGGCTGGCTCGAGGCTTCCGATCCCGGACAGTTGCGACGCGCCCAGCTTGCCGGGCAGCGCCAGCCCGAGGTCGTGCCACTCGCTCGCGTGCATGTACAGCAGCCAGCAGGCGCCCGTGTACGGACCCAGCGCGCTGTCGCCCATGGCGCCCACGCCCAGCTCGTCCGTGCCGTCACCGTTCATGTCGTCGATCGTGCTCACGGCCGCGAACCGGTCGGCCGGATCGAGCTGGCCCTCGAAGGCGCCGGCCAGCTCGCTGATCTTCTGCGAGCCCTTCGCGGTGCCGTCGGGGTTCATGAAAAGGATCCAGACGGCCCCCTGGTTCACGCCGCCGTCGTCGTCGAAGTACGAGCCCACCGCCAGGTCCGTGACCTCGTCGCCGTCCAGGTCGCCGATGGCGGTCACCGAGCCGCCGAACTTGTCGCCGGTGGAGAGGTCGCCGTCGAAGCCGCCCAGCCCCTCGGCCAGCTTGACGTGCCCCTTGACCTTGGAGGCCGCGTCGAGGAACAGCACCCACAGCGCGCCCTGCGCGTTGCCGCCCGTGTCGTCGTTCCACGCGCCGACGACGATGTCGTTGAAGCCGTCGCCGTTCTGGTCGCCGAAGGAGCAGACGGACTGGCCGAAGCGGTCTTCGTTGGCCAGCGCGCCGGTGAAGCCGCCGTCGCCCGTGGTGATCTTCGTGCCGCCCTTGATCTTGCCGTGGGGGCCGAGGAAGAGGATGTAGACGCAGCCCGTGTCGAAGCCGGCGTCGTCGTCGCCGGTGGCGCCCACAGCGATGTCGTGCGTGCCGTCGCCGTTCATGTCGGGCAGCGCGGCCACCGAGCGCCCGAACCGGTCGCCGGGCCCGATGTCGAAGTGCAGCTCGCCCTCGATGGGCGAGATCTTCTGCTTGTCCTGCATCGTGCCGTCGGCGTTCAGGAACAGGATCCAGATGGCGCCCGTGTCGGTGCCGCCGTCGTCGTCGCCGAGGGAGGCGATGACGACGTCGCCGTTGCCGTCCTCGTTGAAGTCGCCCAGGTAGGCCAGCGCGTTGCCGAACTTGGCGCCGTCCGCCAGCGTGCCCGTGAAGCCGCCCGCCGTGGAGGAGATCTTGCGCGTCTCCTTGATCGAACCGTCGGCCTCGAGCAGCAGGATGTACGCGGCGCCGCGCTCGGGGCCGCCGTCGTCGTCCCACGGCGCGCCCACGATGATGTCGCCGTTGCCGTCCAGGTCGACGTCGCGCACGGACGACACGGCGCGGCCGAAGCGGTCGCCGGCGGCGAGCAGTCCGGCGAGGCCGGGCGTCGTGGCGTCGAGCTTGACCTCCTGCTCCACGCCGCCGGCCGGGATCTGGGCGGCCGCGGAAGCCGCGAGGAGCGCGGCCAACGCCGCGCGCGTGGACAGGCGCCGGGTGTGCATGCTGCTCCCTTGTGCAAAGGGCCGCGACCCAGGGTGCCCGAGCGGTCGCGAGCCGGACAGGGCGGCAGCGTACGCCTGACTGCGCGCGCCCGCTACTCCCCCAGCAGGCGGGCCCGCACGGCGCGCGCCTCGGCCGGGTCGCGTGTCCCGCCCACGATGACGCGGCCGTCGCGGAAGACCAGCACGCGCCGCTCCGGCGCGGCCGCGCGGGCCGGCAGGTCCAGGCGCAGCACGAAGGTGGTGAGGTTGGATTCGCCTTCGGCGCGCAGGGCTTGCGCCAGCGCCGGCAGGTCCACGTCCGCGCCGCGCGCCGGGAGCTGCACGGCGTCGCGGCCGCACAGTTCGGTGGCCTCGGCGGCGGCGGCGGCGCGCAGGAAGGCGAAGTCGCGCCGCACGCAGCAGGGGCAGGCGGGCTCGCGGCGCAGCAGCAGGCGGCGCAGGTCGGCGTTCCAGCCGTCCAGCGCCAGCAGCGTGGCGCAGCCGGGCTGCTCCTCGGGCGGCGCGCCCAGCAGCACGCGCAGCGCCAGCGTCGCGGCCAGCGAGGCGATCGTGCCCACCACGCTGCCCAGCACGCCGGCGGTGTCGCAGGTGGGCAGGCTGCCGGGCGGCGGCGGCTCGGGCACGTAGCAGCGCAGGCACGGGCCCGAGGGCAGCACCGGCAGCGTCTGGCCTTCGGTGCCGACCACGCCGCAGTAGATCCAGGGCACGCCGCGCGAGACGCAGGCGTCGTTGAGCAGGAAGCGCGTGGGAAAGTTGTCCGTGCCGTCGAGCACCAGTTGCGCGCCGTCCAGCAGGCGCGCGACGTTGTCGGCGGTCAGGTCCGCGACGCACGGCTGCACGTGCAGCGCGGGGTCGATGCGCAGCAGCGCCTCGGCCGCGGCTTGCGCCTTGGGGCGCACGTCGCGTGCGTCGGCGTCGCCGAAGAGCTGCTGGCGCGGGAGGTTGCTGAGCTCGACCACGTCGCGGTCGATCAGTCGCAGCCAGCCGCCCGCGCCCGCGCCCACGCCGGCGCGCGCCAGCGCCTCGGCCAGGTGGCTGCCGCTGGCGCCCACGCCGGCGATGGCCACGCGCGCCGCCAGCAGGCGGGCCTGGCCGGCCTCGCCGAGCTGGGGCAGGCGCTCCTGGCGCGCGAATCGTCCGGCGGGCCGGGTCACCGGATGCGCACCAGCCGCTCGCGCAGCGCCGCGCGCTCGACCACGGCCTCGACGTCCCGCAGCCAGCGCTGCGCGTCCTGCGGATACCCCGCCGTGGGCCGCACGCCCGGCGCCTGTTCCGCGAACCAGGCGTTGAGCGACTCCATGAACAGCTCGCGCACGTACTTGGCCAGCAGCGAGGCCAGCGCCACGGGCGCCTTGGTCGCGTCGCCCCGGACGTGCACCTGGATGTGCACCGGCGGGCGGTCGGGCAGGTCGAAGCGGTACGACGACTCGGCCGGCTTCTCGCGCACGATGGCCAGCGGCGCCAGCGGGAAGAAGCCCTGCAGCAGGTCGGCGTAGCGCACGCGGCCGCCCTGGCGATCGACGTGGATCACCAGCTCGTCCTTCGGGAAGCGCGCGATGAGCGTGTCGATCAGCCGCGCCGCGCAGAGGAACAGCGGCCAGGCCTTGCTGCCGTGCATGCGGGTCACGTGGTTGAAGCGCGGCTCGGGCACCGGTGCGACGGCGAAGCCGGCGAAGGACAGGCCACGGTCGGCCAGCAGCTCGGCCTGGCGCTCGGCGCGGGCCAGCAGGTCCGCCAGGCCGGCGCGGCGCGGCAGGCGCATGGGCAGCAGGCGCTCGCGGTACCAGGGCAGCTCCTCGACCTCCTCGGCCGCGAAGTCCACCGCGTCGTGCAGCAGCGTGGCGACGCGCAGCGGCAGGACGCCGCGTCCCAGCGCGACGTGCCCCAGCACCGAGGTCTCCAGCGCCGCCAGGCTGCGCGGCCCGGACCAGACCCGCTTGCTGTCGTCGATGGTCAGCCCGCCGCCGGCGTCCTTGAGCTGCAGCAGCCGGTGCAACGCGGCCTCGCGGGCGCCCGGCTCGAGGCGGAAGGCGCTGGCCGCGACCACCAGCGGCCCGAGCGAGGGGCCGTAGCCGGCCTCGTCGATGCCGCAGACGACGGTCACGGCGCGCCGACGCGCCCGGTCGGCGCGGCCACGACCAGCGACCGCCCGCGCAGCCGCAGCCAGGCCAGCAGAGCGATGGCCGCGGTCGCCACCGACCACCACTGCGCCGTGGACAGCGCGCCCAGGAAGCCGCGCGCCGCGTCGTCGCCGCGCGTGAACTCGACTAGGAAGCGGCCGAGGGCGTACAGCAGCATGGTCGTGACCAGAACCTGACCGTCCCAGCGGCGCCGCGCGAAGAGCCAGGCCATCGACGCGAAGATCAGCACGTTCATCGCGCACAGGTAAAGCTGGCTCGGGTGCAGCGGCAGGCCCACCAGGTGCTCGGGGATCAGCCCGCCCTCGCGTGCGGGAAAGGCCACGGCCCACGGCCCGTCCCACGGCCGGCCGTAGTCGTCGCCCACCAGGAAGCAGCCGATGCGCCCGAAGGCCTGCCCGAGGAAGAGCGCCGGCATGAGCGCGTCGCCGACGCGCGCGACCGGCAGCTTGCGGCGCCGCGCCCACGCGATGGCGCCCAGCGCGCCGCCGAAGAAGCCGCCGTAGCTGACGATGCCGCCACGCCACAGCGCGATCAGGTCCAGCGGGTCGCGCAACGCGTCGGGGTGGATGGCCAGGTAGGTCCAGCGCGCGCCCAGCAGGCCGGTGATGACGGACCAGGTGACCAGGTCGGAGGCGGCATCGCGGTCCTGCACGCCCAGCCGCCGCAGCGCGCGCCCCAGCCACAGGCTGCCGCACACGACGCCCAGCATGACCATGACGCCGAAGGACTTGACCGGAACCTCACCGATCCAGGGCAGCCAGAGCTTGAACAGGATCGGGTACACGGGTTCTCCGGCTCAGACCACGACGCCGATGATCTCGCCCTCGTAGACGAGGTCGTCGCCGACGAAGGACTGCGTCCGGAACGTGCCCACGCTGCGGCGCAGGCGCAGGATCCGCGACACCACCAGCATGCGGTCGCCCGGCACGACCTGCCCGCGAAAGCGCACGTTGTCGATGCCGCCGAAGCCGAAGAACTGCCCCGGCCGCGACTCCAGCTCGAAGCTGGCCAGCCAGGCGCAGAGCTGCGCCGCGACCTCGACCATGACCACGCCCGGCATCAGCGGCCGGCCGGGGATGTGCCCGCGCACCCAGAAGTCGCCCGGCCGCGCGTCGTGCACGCCGATGGCCAGCTGGGACTCGCGGTCGTGATGCACGATGCCGTGCAGCAGGCCCATCTCGTGGCGCTGCGGGATGCGTGCCTGGACCCGGTCGAGCCCGTGCAGCAGCGGCGCCGAACGCCACTCGCGCGGATCACACAGCAGTTCGGGCATGGCCTCCTCCCGGGCGGGGACAAGCGGGCGCGGGATTCTAGCCAACGCGCGATGGCGTCGTCGTGGGCCACCACGGGAGCCTTGCTCCTTCGCGGCCCGGAGAAACGGGCCGCTGCGGAGCAAGGCACCCGTGGCGGCCCCGCGACGACGCCCGCGCGCACGGGGATCGAGCGATTGGCGGCGCGAGGTCGAAGCCGCGCGTTCGCCCCGTCCGCCCGCCGTCGGTGCCCCTCCACCCAACGAGCGGGCGGACGGGGCGAACCGCGCAAGACCAGGGCCGGCTGCGCGGGGATCCCGGGCTGAGGAGGCGCCGCTGCGCGGCGCCACCGGAGCGCGCTCGCCGGGCACGGGGAGGACGGGCCGCGCGGAGTCGCGGCCGCCGATTCCGCGACTCGGGGCGCTCTGGCCGGTCACGCAGCCTGCGTGTCCGCCCGGAGGCGGCGCGGAGCGGGCGCTGTGATGGTGGGGCCAGCCTGGGCACCGTGAGACGCGGCGTCGGTAGCCGCACCTCCACGCAGCCGGACCTCACCGTGCGCGGGAGGCTCGGCCGCCCGCGCTGCGCGATCGCGTGGCGGCCCAGGCAGGCGGCCGAGGCTCCTCGCGGCCTCGGGATTTCGTCGCCGTGCGCTCGTCTCCAACCGCGCGGACGTCGTCGAGGGGCCGCCGTGGAGCTGCGGCGAACGGTGGGTTGGCGACTCGTTCGCAGCCCCCCGGAAGATCCGCCCGAAGCGGATCTTCCGTGAGGCAAGCCGAGGCGCCAACCCACCGTTCGCCGCAGCTCCACGGCGGCCCACGACGACGTCAGCGCGCGGTCAGCGTATACCAGCGCACCAGCTCGCCCGAGACGCCCTCGAGCGCTAACGCCTCGTGCAGGTCGGCGTAGCCGTCGCGCGTGACGCGCACCTCGTAGCGGCCGGGTTTCAGGAAGCGCAGGCGCGCCTGGCCGGCGGCGTTGGTGCCCTCGCTGGCCAGCACGTCGCCGCCGCGCAGCTCGACCTGCGCATCGCGCACGGGGCGGCCCCACGCGTCGCGCACGGCCGCCAGCACCTGGTTGCGCGGCGACATCCACAGCGTCACGTCCGAGATGCCGCGGCCGACGGCGATGTCGCCGGCGCGATCGCGGCTGTCGGGCTCCAGCGCCGAGACGGCGTACAGGCCCGGCGGCAGCGGCGAGAAGCGGAAGCGGCCGGCGTGGTCCGTGCGCGCGACGGCGTTGCGCGGCGGCTTGTCCGGGCCGTCGAGCCGCAGCAGGTGCAGGAAGACCGGCGCGTCCGCGACGGCCTGGCCGCCGTCGTCCAGCAGCGTGCCGGTCAGCGACGGCCCGTGCGACAGGCGCAGCTCGAGCGGGCGCGCATCGGGGCGCGGGACGCCGACGGCGGTCAGTTCGCCCGGCAGGTAGCCGGCGGCCTGCACGACCACGTCCCACGAGCCCGGCCGGCTCTCGATGCGGAAGATGCCGGCCAAGGCGTTCACGGGTCGCGGCTTGCCGGGCTCCTCCGACAGCCGGCCCAGGGCGGGCGTGTCGCCGTGGGGCACGGCCTTGACCGTGAACGCGGTCAAGGGGACGCCCGTCTCGTCGTCCAGGACGCGCGCCACGATGACGCTGGGGCCGACGGGCACGGCCGTGGCCGCACGCGGCGGCTCGACCGGCCGCATGGGTTGCACCTCGGCCGGCTCGAGCACGGGCGCGGGCAGTTGCGCGGCCTCGGTCGTGGGTGGGCGGCGGCCCACGAGGGGCGCCGGCGCGCCGTCCGCGTCGGGCGCGGGCTGCGACAGGGCCAGCACGCCGACCAGCGCCGCCACCAGGCCAAGCGTGGCCAGCAGGCCGAAGAGGACGAGGTTGTGCTGTCTTTGCATCAGGCCCCGAGACGCGCCGACGCTTCTGGATCAGGCGCCGGCCGGGCCTTACTTTAGCCGGCCGCGCCCTGACCCAGCTGTGGAGCCCGTCATGTCCCGTTCGCTCATCGTTGGCCTGGTCCTCATGACGGGGGCGGCGGCCTTGGCCTGGCTGCCCGTCGCGAGCGCACCGGCGCGCCCGGCCGGGCCCGTGCCCAAGACCATCATCCTGGGCTTCGACGGCATGGACTTCGGGCTGACCGGCAGGTTCATGGCGGCGGGCGACATGCCCAACTTCAAGCGCCTGGCGGACAAGGGCCTGTTCCAGCGGCTCGAAACCACCAACCCGGCGCAGTCGCCGGTGAGCTGGGCCGTGTTCAACACCGGCTGCAACCCGGGCAAGACCGGCGTGGCCGGCTTCGTGAGCCGCACCTTCGCGCGCGACGACCAGGGCGAGGTGCGGCGCAAGCAGGAGTTCTTCGACGACGGCCGGATCAAGTTCAACCCCGTGCCGCAGCCGCGGCCGATGCTGGGCGACTCCACCAAGGTGGACGCGCGCGACTTCGTGGCCTTTCCCATGGCGCTGGACAGCCGAGCCGGCTTCGTGCTGCTGGCCGCGGCGGCCGGGCTGCTGGCGGCCCTGCTGCTGTTCAAGCTGCTGCTGCGCCTGCCGACGCCGGCGGCGCTGGTCATCGCGCTGGGCGCGGCCGCGGGCGGCTACCTGGCTGCGGCGCGCTACGCCGACGGCCTGCCGGCCGACGGCAAGCTGCCCTACGTGATCAACCCGATGCAGGGCACCTTCTTCTGGAAGTACCTGGACGAGCAGGGCATCCGCCTGCGCGGCGTGCAGGTGGCCTCCACCTATCCGCCCGACCACGAGGGCGAGCACACGGAGCTGCTGGCCGGCCTCGGGGTGCCCGACATCACCGGCTCGCCGGGGAGCTGGACGGTCTACACCACGGACCAGTGGCTCTACTACGACAAGAGCACGCCGACGGCCGGCCTGGTGCGCAAGCTCTTCGAGGACACGCCGGGCGTGCTGGAGGACGACCTGCTGGGCCCGCGCAACTGGCTGCAGGCGGCCGGGCTCGAGACGCGCCGCGCCGCGCTGGAGTCGCTGCGCGGCGACCCGGGCCTGTCCACCGCCGAGATCGAGCGCCTGGACGCGCAGATCGAGGACATCAAGACCGAATCGCGGCGCCTCGCGGCGCGCGGCAAGAACAACGACCGCGCCAAGGTGCCCTTCACCATGCACCTCGACAAGGCCGGCCGCGCGATCGACTTCGCGGTCGCGGGACGGCGCTTCCGCGTGGAGCAGGGCGGCTGGAGCGAGATGATCCCGGTCGAGTTCGAGCTGGGCCCGGGCTGGACCGCGAGCGGCCTGGCGACCTTCCACGTCGTGCGCTGCGACGACGAGGAGGTGCGCGTCTTCGTGCCGCCCATCAACATCGACCCGACCGCGCCGCCGCCGCAGTTGCCCATCTCCTCGCCGCCGGACTTCGCCGCGCGGCTGCAGGAGTGGGTGGGCCACCCGTACGAGACGCTGGGCTGGGCCTGCATCACCAACCCGCTCAAGGACCAGGATGACAGCAAGCTGCCCGAGCAGTCCTTCCTGGACGACATGGTCAGCACCGAGGCCCTGCGCGAGGACCTGCTGCGGGCCAGCCTTCAGCGCCCGGACGACTGGGACGTGTACTTCCAGGTCTTCTCCACGCCCGACCGCGCGTGCCACATGCTCATGCGCGAGGCCGACCCGCAGCACCCGTTGCACGACGCGGCGCTGGCCGCCACGCAGGTCACGGCCTTCGGCCGCAGCTTCCCGCTCAGCGACGCCATCCGCCAGGTCTACATGAGCGAGGACCGCCTGCTGGGACAGGTGCTGGACCAGCTCGACGCCGGGCACTTCGGCGACGACGCGCTGCTGCTGATCGTCTCCGACCACGGCTTCACGTCCTTCCGCCGCGAGGTCAACCTCAACAACGTGCTGGCCGACCTGGGCTACCTGGTGTTCACGCGCAAGGAGGACGCCGACGGCAAGCCGACGGACGAGCGCTGGACGCTGGCCGAACTGCTGGAGACCGGGCCCCAGGCGTACGACATGCTGAAGTACGTGGACTGGTCGGTCACGCGCGCCTACTCGCTGGGCCTGGGCGAGGTCTTCATCAACCTGGTGGGGCGCGAGCCGCTGGGCATCGTGCCGCCGGCGGAATACGACGCCACGGTCGATGCCATCCGGCTCGGCCTCCTGGCGCTGAAGGACCCGCAGGACGGCGCGAGCGTGGTCACCAGCGCCAGCCGCCGCGACGTGCTCTACAACGGCCCGTGGTGGAAGGAGGGCCGCGCGCCGCGCAAGGAGGTGCTGGGTCGCGTCAAGCAGGTCTCGCACGACGGCTTCGCGGACATCTTCCTCGGCTACGCGACGCACTACCGCGTGTCGTGGGCCAACACCATGGGCGGCCTGGACGAGGCGGCCATCACCGACAACGACAACCACTGGTCCGGCGACCACGTCTCGGTGGACCCGCAGCACGTGCCCGGCATCCTGCTCAGCAACCGCAGGCTGCCGCCGGGCACGGTCGCCGGCCTGATCGACATCGCGCCGACGCTGCTGGAGCGCTACGGCCTGCCGTGGAAGGCGCCCGCCACCGAGATGGACGGGCACGCGCTGCCGTTCGAGAACCTGGCGCGATGAGCCTGACCCTCGTCACGGGCGGCACCGGCTTCCTCGGCCGGCACCTGCTGGCCCGGCTGCGGCGCGACGGCCGCGCGCTGCGCGTGCTGGCGCGACCGGCCGCGGACGTCGCGGGCCTGCAGGGTTGCGAGATCGTGCGCGGTGACGTGGCCTCGGCCGACGACCTGCGCCGTGCCCTCGCCGGCGTGTCGCGCGTCTTCCACTTGGCGGCCGAGACGCGCGATGGCCAGCCGCGCGAGGTCTACCGGCGCGTCAACGTCGACGCCGTGGCCACGCTGCTGGACCTGTGCACCGAGATGCAGGTCGAGCGCGTGGTGCACACCAGCAGCTACTTCGTCATCGGCCGCACCGGCCCGCCGCGCAACGCCGAGGGCTTCGTGGCCGACGAGTACTGGACGCACGACCCGAGCGACATGCACGACGAGCACGAGCAGTCCAAGTACGACGCCGAGCACCCGGTGAACCAGCACGTCTCGCTGGGCCACCAGGTCATCGCGCTGATTCCGGCCATGCTGTACGGGCCCGAGTGCCGTCCCGTGCGTGGCGTGCCGGGCCTCGCGGCGGGCAACCGCATCGTGCGCATGCTGGCCGAGCACGCCGCGGGCCGCTACGGCAGCCTGCCCGGCGACGGCCGCCAGCAGTGGAACCTGGTGCACGTCGAGGACGTGGCTGCGGCGCACGTCGCGGTCATGGACGCGCAGGACCCGTCGGCCAAGTGGCCGCCGCCGCGCTGGAGCCACTGGCATCTGCTGTTGGGGGGCGAGAACGTGAGCGTGAAAGACCTGTGGGCCGCCTTCGCGGAGCTGTCCGGCACCCCGGCGCCCAAGGCCGCGGTCGGGGGCCTGTTCCGCAAGCTCCTCGGCGGCGGCGCAGCCGGCGGGCGCAGCAAGGAGCGCGAAGCCATGGACAGCCATTCCTGGGCCTACACGTCCGGCATGGCCACGGGCGACTTCGGCTACGCGGCCCGACCGTTCCGTCAGGGGCTGCAGGAGACCGTGGCCTGGATGCGGTCTTCCGGCCTGCTGGGAAGCGGCGGTGCCCGATGACCGTCCAAGGCCCCGCCATGCGACTGCGCCCGCTGTTCGCCGCCCTGCTCCTGTGCGCCTGCAACGTGCCGCCGGCGCCGGAGTTTCCGACCGAGGGCGTGGCCACGGCCGAGAGCACGCGCATGTTCTCGTCCACGCCCACGGACCGCGAGAGCATCGCCAGCAAGCTGGCCGGCCAGCCGCCCTTGCCGCTGACGCACGGCGCCATCGCGCGCGCGCACGGCGACGAGCTGCAGCGCCGCCTGGACGCGATCTTCCTGGTCGTGCAGCCGGACGTGACCGCGCTGCAGACGGACCTCGCCGCCGCCGTCGCCCGCCTGCCGCGCCCCGAGCGCCTGGCCACCACCGACCCGCTGCTCAAGACCTGGCGCCAGGCCGAGCGCAAGGGCTACCAGGACGCGGTCACGCTGTTCCACGACGAGGCGCAGCGCCGCCTGACCGAGCTGCGCGCCTACGTCCTCGACCTGGCGGCCACCCAGGCCAGCGTCCTGGCGCCCGCGCGCAGCCCGCTGGACCCCGGCCCCTCGGGTGACGGCGCCCTGGACGGCGCGCTCGAGACCTTCACCGAGGTGATCGACGGCGCGCTCGACCTCGGCGAGCTGTCGGTGCACCGCAGCCAGGACCTCGAGCGCCGCGTGGACCTGTTCGAGGCCTTCTCGACCTTCGGCCACGACGAGGAGGCCGGCATGGGCGGCCGCATCCACCTCTTCCTGGGCGGCGACGAGACCGACGGCGTGCCGCGCGCCCTGCTGGCCTTCCGCGTGGACGACGGCCGCAAGCCCGGCAGCCTGCACGTCCGCCAGGTCCTGCGCCACCGCATCCTGCGCGGCGCGACCATCGTGCAGGACCTCGGCTGGCGCGCCGCGCCCGTGGCCGGAGGCGCCCGCGGCCGGCCCGGCACCGAGGTCCTCGACAATGTGCTCCTCGCGCCGCGGATCGAGCCCGTGGTGGACCGCGCGGCCCCCGCCTACGACCAGTTGCGCGACCTGCGCATCCAGTGCGACGTGCAGTCGGCCGTCTTCGAGGGCGACAGGCTGCTGGGCGGCGTGGACTGGCGCATCGAGTTCCAGGTGTCCGCCCGCGGAGACCTGACCTGGCAGGTGGCGGGGGGCAAGCCGGTGTTCGATCCGCACTGCAGCGAGGTGCTGCGGGTGGCGGGGGGCTGAGGGCCGCCGGCCGCACGACGGTTTCTTCGTGGCCGCGCCCGGCGCCGCCTGACGCATGGGTGCCGGAAGGCCGGAGAAGACCCATGCCCCGTCGCGCGGTCGTCGTCGTGAACTGCGTCCTGACCGTCCTGCTGCTCGTGCTGGCCCTGTGCCTGCTCGAGGTGGAGGCCCCGGGGGACTCGGCCACGCCGAGCGGGCCGGCCGAGAGGGAGCATGCGAGCTTGCAGGGGCGGCATCTGGATCGGTGATGGAAACGGCTTGCGAGCCGGCTGCGGGGCGTGGACCTGGACGAGAACTGGCGCCGCATCGTCCTGCAACCCGGCGCCACCGTCACCGTCCGCCTCCCCGCTCCCTGACCGCTACCGCACCAGCCGCTCGTACGACGCCCGTGTCTCCTCGGCCGCCGCTTCCAGCTCCACCAGCAACTGGTGCCCCGCGTCGCCCTCGGCCGTGTCCGCGTAGCCCAGCCGCAGCGCCAGTTGCCGGCAGGCCTCCGAGTCCTCGGGGATCTCCTTGGTGTCCAGCCCCAGCGCGATCTGCAGGCGCGTCTCGACGCGCCGGAAGTAAAGGTATGTGTCGCGCAGGCGCACGGCCTCGCTCTGCTCCAGCACGCCCGCGTCCGCCAGCAGTTCCAGCCCGCGCGGCGTCTCGGGCACCAGGATCTGCGGGTGCCGCACGCCGTGGCGCAGTTGCAGGTACTGCGTCAGGAACTCGACGTCCTGCATGCCGCCGGCGCGGCGCTTGAGGTCGCGCGGTGTGGCCTGGGCCTCGATCTTTGCGCGCATGTCGCGCAGGCGTTCGGCGAGGTCGCCCAGCGGGCCGCCGCCGGCGTCGGTCTCGAGGCCGCGCACCACGGTGCGCACCAGTTGCAGCACGCGCTGGCCCAGTTCGGCGTCGCCGGCCGCGATGCGCGCCTTGAGCAGCGCCTGGCGCTCGAACAGCGCGGCGCGCGGGCCGCGGTAGTAGGCCTCGAAGGCGCGCAAGCTGGTCACGAGCGGACCCTTGGCGCCCTCCGGCCGCAGGCGCGTGTCGATGCGGTAGAGCCGCGGGCTGCCGCGCTGGCCCTGCGCGCGCGCCATGAACTCCTCGGCCACCTTGGCGAAGAACACGCTGTTGGGCAGCCCGAGCTCGGTCTCGCCGTCGGCGCTGTAGACGAACATCAGGTCCGCATCGGAGGCGTAGTTGGCCTCGAGGCCGCCCACCTTTCCGAGCGCCAGCACGCACAGGCCCGCCGAGGCGCGCGCCGAGACGCCGCGGATGCTGAAGGCCTCGCCGTGCTCGCGCACGGCGCGCGCCAGCACCACGTCCAGCGCGCGGCGCAGCACATCCAGGCACAGTTGGGAAAGGTCGTTCAGCGTCTGGCGGATGGGCGCGCCGTCCTGCAGGTCCAGCAGACCGATGCGCAGCGTCTCCAGCTTCTTGTGGTCCGAGAGCAGCAGCCACGGATCCACGCCCGGGCGGTCGAGGCCCGCCAGCAGCTCGCGCCGGCGCTGCTGGCCGCGCAGGCCGGTGAGCAGCGCGTCCACCAGGTCGTCCAGGACGTGCGGCTCGCCGATGAGCAGGTCGGCCAGGTACGGGCTGCCGGCGGCGAGGTCGCACAGCATGGCCAGCAGGCGCGGCTCGCGGTCGAGCTGCTCGAACAGGATGTCGCGCGCGCCGACGCCGCGCGTCATGCGCTCGAAGCGGTCCAGCGCGGCGTCGGGGTCGGGCGCGAGGGCCAGGCGCTCGAGCAGGCGCGGCGCCAGCGAGGCGAAGGCCGACGCCAGCCGCGGGCGCACGGGCAGGAAGCGCGAGACGGGCGCGGCCGCGAGGCGCAGCACGGCCAGGCTGGCGGCCGGACGCGCGCAGCCGGCGTCGGCCAGCGTGCGCAGCGTGCCGTCGCCCTCGGGCAGGCCGGCCAGCACCAGCTCGGACACCGCCGCGGCCGGCCCCTCGATCGCGCCGAAGGCCTCCTGGAAGTGCCGCTCGAAGGCCGCGCGAACGCGGCGGCGGTGCTCGTCCAGCTCGACGTCGAAGGCCTGCGCGTCGCGCCGGCCCATGAGGCGCGCCACCGGCGCGTGGTCGGCCGGCAGCGCGTGCGTCTGCACGCGGTGCATGACCTGCAGCAGGTTCTCGACGCGCCGGAAGAAGCGGTACGCCGCGCGCAGGCGGCTGGCCTCCAGCGTGCCGAGCGCGCCGGCGACGCGCAGCCGCTCCAGCGACAGCAGCGTGGAGCTGGTGACCAGCGCGGGCTGCCGCGCGCAGTGCAGCAGCGCCAGGAACTGCACGATGGTCTCGATGTCGCGGATGCCGCCCGGCGCCTGCTTGACGTCGCCGCCGCCGTCGCCGTGGTGCGCCTCGCTGGCGGCCTTGAGGCGCTTGAACTGCCGGATGGCGGCCGCGTCCAGGCCGCCGGCCAGGATCCAGGCGCGCGTGAAGGCCGCCAGGCCCGCGCCGGCCGCGCCGGCCTCGAACACCACGCGCGCCTTGGTGAGCATCTGCCGCTCCCACGGCCGCCCGACCGCCTTGTAGTACTCCATGCAGCTGGACAGCGTGCGCGTGAGCTGGCCCGCCGCGCCCTCGGGCCGCAGGCGCATGTCCACGCGGTACAGGTGGCCGTCCGGCGTCTGCGCGCCCAGCAGGCGGATCAGCGCGCGCGCCGCGCGGTCGGCGGTGGCCTGGTCGGCGGCCGCATCCGGGCGCACGAAGAGCAGGTCGATGTCGGAGGAGTAGTTCAGCTCGCGGCCGCCCAGCTTGCCCAGCGCCACGCAGGCGAAGTGCCGGCCGCAGTCGAGGCCCGCCGCCGCGCCGGCCAGGACCGCGTCGGCCACGGCCGAGATGCGCGCGGTGACCTGCTCGACGTCCAGGCCCTCGACCAGGTCCGACCATGCGATGGCCAGCAGGTCCTCTTGCTGCAGCAGGCGCAGAGCGCGCTCGCGCTCGGGTGCGGCGCCGGCCGCGAGGTAGCGCGCCGGCGCGCCGGGCGCGTCGAAGGGCTGGCCGAGGCGCGCCAGCAGTTCGGGGCGCCGCAGCAAGAGGTCGGCCTGGTGCTGGCTGGCGCCGAGGAAGAAGGCCAGGTCGCGCGTGCGCGCCGGGCAGGCGGGGCGGTCGGGCAGGGCCAGCAGGCGCGCGGCGTTGATCAGCGCGCGCGTCGGGTCGGCCGCGGCCGACGCCCCGGCCAGCAGCCCGGGCAGCAGCGTTCCGGAGGGGGGCAACGCTGCCAGGGCGTCCAGCGCCTCGGCCGCGGCGCGCGGCTCGGCAAAGCCCGCGTGGGCCAGCTCGGCGCGCAACGCGTCGTCGTCCAGCGTGCGCGTGCGGCGCTCCTCCAGCAGCGCCGCCCAGCGCGCTTCGGGCACTGCGGCGCTCATCGCGCGCTCGCCGCGAGCAGTTCGCCCGCGGCGGCGGCCACGGCCGCGGCGGGCAGCTCGTCCATGCAGATGCGGTCGCGGCAGCGGCGCAACGTGCACGGGCTGCAGGCGGCGTCGCCGCGCACGACGCGCGCGCGGTCGAAGGCCGGCCCGGTGACGGCCGGGTCCTTGGGTCCGTAGAGCCCGACCACCGGCGTGCCCAGCGCGTTGGCCAGGTGCAACGGCAGGCTGTCGGACGCCACCACCAGTTGCGCGGCCTGCAGCAGCGCGGCCAGGTCAGGCAGGCCCGCGGGCGCCGGCGCCAGCGACGGGGTGCGCAGGCCGGCCCGCAGCGCCTGCACCAGCGCCGACTCCGTCGGGCCGCCGGTCAGCAACAGCCGCGCGCCGTGGCGCGCCGCCAACAGATCGCCCAGCTCGGCGAAGCGCTCCGGCGCCCAGCGCTTGAGCTGGCCGAAGGCCGACGTCCCCGGGTGCAGCACGACCACCGGGCCGCTGCCGGGCAGGCGCGCCAGGAGCTCGCGCGCGCGGGCGCAGGCCGCGTCCGGCAACCGCAGCCGCGGGCGGACGGGCTCGAGCGGCGCCGGTACGCCGAGGGCGCGCATGAACGCCAGCCCCTGAGCCACGCGGTGCCGGCTGCCCTGCGGCGAGATCGCCCGGTCGTAGGCCAGGTGGGCGCGCTCGCGCGCCACCGAGGCGTCGAAGCCCGCCGTGCAGCGTGACCGCAGGAACAGGAGCTGCGCGCGGCTCTTCAGGTTGCCCTGCAGGTCCAGGACCAGGTCGTCGCGGCGGGCCAGCAGGCGTACGGCGTGGGCCGGCCAGGCCGAGCGGCGGCGACGCGGAAAGACCAGCACCTCGTCCAGGCCGGGCAGCAGCGCGAGCAGCGCCGCGGCGCGGTCCTCGACCAGCCAGGCCACGCGCGTGGCACGCCCGCTGTCCAGTAGCGCCTGCACGGCCGGGAAGGCGAAGAGCACGTCGCCCAGCGACGACAGCCGCACGATCAGCACGGAGCCCAGGGATGCATCGTGCCGCGTCGGATCCACGTGGCGAGAGGTTAGCAATCGACCCCGTGATTGCGTCCGCGGCCGGCAGTAAGGTGCCGTTCCGCATGGCCGACCCGGACCTGCCGCCGATGCTCGCGGGCAGCCACCGGCTGCTGGTGCAGGGGTCCGTGCGCGTGCTCGTGCGCCGCGACTGGGAGGGCGCGCTGCCCGTCGCGCACCTTCTGGCCGGCGCGCCGCTGGAGGCCTGGGGGACGCCGGTCCCGCACGCGTTGCGCGGGCGCGGGCCGGTGCACGTGCTGTCCACGCCGCGCGGCGACGTGGTGGCCAAGCGGCTCTCGCGCGGGGGCGTCCTCGGCGCGCTGGCGCGCCACGGCTACGTCGACCCGGCGCGCCCGCTGCGCGAGGCCGAGGCCGCCGAGGCGCTGGCTGCGCGTGGCGTGCTCACGCCGCCGGTGGTGGCCGCCCGCGCCACGCGTTCCGGCCTGCTGTGGACGCTCGAGGTGGCGACCGCCCGCATCCGCTCCGAGGGCGACCTGCTGGAGGTGCTGCACGCGCGCGGTCCCGTGCCGGAACTGGCCGTGGCCACCGGCCGCACCCTGCGGCGGGCCCACGACGCCGGACTGCGCCACCGCGACCTGCAGCTGAAGAACCTGCTGGTCCCGGCCGGATTCCCTGGGGTTGGGGGGGCGGCCGACCCGGCCGACATCTGGCTGCTGGACCTGGACCGCTGCACGGTCGGAGCAGCCCTCGGCGACGAGGAGCGGGTCAGATCCCTGGCGCGCTTCGCGCGCTCGCTGGTCAAGCACGGCCTGCTGGCCTCGCCGTCGTCGGTGGTCCGTCTGGGCCTGCGCAGCTACGGGGCGTGGCCGGGGTGGCCGCCATCGCGCCTGCTGGCCGAGGTGCAGCGCCGGGCACGCCGCTCCGTGGCCCTGCACCGCTGGCTCTGGAACTGAACCGGGGCACAAGCCGGCAGGCCGCTTCGGCCGATGGAGGGTGATCGAACTCCTGACGGGAAAGCCGCCCGTGAGCCCATCGCCCGCATTCGACCCGGCCTCCAATCACAAGATGTGCAAGTCGTATGGTCGTGACCGGCAGGTTGTCGGAAGCGGCACTGCCGGCGGTCGGCAGCGGTCTGGAAAGGGGCTCGGCGCAGCCCTTTCCCCGCCTTCGTGCCAATCGATCAAGAACGGCACTTGCATAAATCCCGGATATGCGACTAGGCTCTGGCCCCGTCGCCCACCGGCCCCTCCCGGTATTTCCCGCCACCCCGGCGGGTTCTCCTCGCGAGGGCCCGGTCGGACCGTCTGCCCGGACGGGACCGCTCGACGTCGCAGGGCCTTCTCCTGAACCCCCGTTCTCCCCGTTTCCCGAGGAATCCAAGCATGCGCCTTCTCCCGTTCCTTGCGGCGTCCGCCGCACTGGTCGTCAGCCAGAGCGCGATCGCGCAGTTGACCGACCTGCAGCCCGGCCGGAATTACACGCCCGTGGCCACTTTCGGCCTCAACAGCTCCGAGAACATCGACTTCGGCGACGCCGACAACGACGGCGACATGGACGCCATCGTCGGCAACGGCGGCGACGACGGAGCCCAGGCCAACCGCATCTTCATCAACCGCGGCGGCCTGCAAGGCGGCGTGATCGGCACGTTCGTCGAGGAGACCAGCACGCGCTTCGCCGGCGTGCCCAACGACACCACGCGCGACATCGAGTTCGTCGACTTCGAGAACGACGCCGACCTCGACATCTACGTGGGCAACCGCGGCACCACCGCCACCGGCGAGGTCAGCCGCTTCTACGTCAACCTGGGCGGCCCGCAGGCCGGCACCATCGGCTTCTACGCCGAGGACACCAACAACCGCTGGGGCACGCTCATCTCCGTCCCGGCCCTCCAGGAGGTCGATCCGGACAACCTCCAGGGCTCGTGGCGCGACTGGACCTGCGACTGCGACTTCGCCGACCTGGACGATGACGGCTTCACGGACCTGTTCCACAGCGCCTACGGCCCGAACATCGACGGCACCGACGACAGCCGCATCTTCCTCAACGACACCACCGGCGTGTTCGACGAGCTGTGGCCGTGGTGCTTCGGCGTCCAGGGCACGACCATGGACATCCGCACGCACTCGATCGACCTGGACCTGCAGGACCTCGACGGCGACTTCGACATCGACGTCTCGATGTCGAGCCGCAACAGCCAGGGCCGCATCTACCTGAACAACCTGTACAACGGCCTCTCGGCCTCGGCCTTCAACGACATCACGCAGTACGCCCTGGTCAACCAGGGCATCGTGAGCAACGGCGGCGCCAACTACGCGGGCGAGTTCGGCGACGTGGACGGTGACGGCGACTTCGACATCTGGTTCAAGAACTGGAACGCCAACACCGACCGCATCATGCGCAACGACGGCTTCACGGCCGGCTCGGGCGTGCTGTTCACCCAGCAGAACAACTGGATCAAGAACGACCCGAACAACGACGAGAACGAGGTGGACTTCGTCGACTTCGACGGCGACGGCGACCTCGACTCGTTCGTGGCCAACTTCTCGGGCACCAACCACCTGTACGTGAGCGGCCTGGCGCAGGGCCTCAACCCGGCCACGACCGGCCTGTTCCATCGTGCGGGTGTCTCGACGCTCTACCCGCAGGGCGAGTTGCCCACGGGCAACCCGGGCGGCCTGACCACGCTGGACGGCGAGACGGTGGACATCGACAACGACGGTGACCAGGACCTGGCCGTGTCCAACGACGCCAACCAGCAGAACTACCTGTACCGGAACTCGCTGGGCATCCCGGACACGCACGCGCCGACGTTCCACGCGGTGACCAACCAGGCCGACAAGGCCAACGGCAGCAGCACGGTGATCCATGCGGCGCTGCGCGACAACACCAGCTACTACGTCCTGCAGTTCTACGACGTGAACCTGGTGTACACGGTTGACGGCGGCTCGCCGGTGTCCGTGGACATGTTCGCGCAGGGTTCGATGCAGTTCCGCGGCGTGATCCCGGCCCAGACGAACGCGACGGTCGAGTACCACATCGAGGCCACCGACCTCGCCGGCAACACCGGCGTGTCGGCCGACCTCGACTACGTGCAGGGCTCGGTTGGCGATCCGTGGTCGGACATCGGCTGCTCGCTCGCGGGCGTCAGCGGTCCGCCGCTGCTCGTGGGCACGGGTCCGCTGACCACGGGTTCGGCCGGCTCCCTGGCCCTCACCAGTGCGGCGCCCTCGGCCTCCTGCCTGCTGTTCGTCTCGCTGAGCAGCACGCCGGTCGGCTTCAAGGGTGGCACGCTGTGCGCCTTCCCCGCCGTGGTGACGCTCCCGCTCGCCACGAATGGCGCGGGCGCGCTCACGCTGCCGTGGGCGTCGTGGCCGTCGGGCCTGTCCGGTGCGACCTTGTACTTCCAGTATGCGATCGCGGACGTGGCCGGCCCGGCCGGCGCTTCGCTGTCCAACACGGAGAAGGCCGTCGTGCCGTGACCTCCTGAGCGCGGGCGACAGCCCCGCTTCCGCACAGGGCCCCGGGATCGCGAGATCCCGGGGCCCTGTCGTTTCCCGGCGGGCTGCTTGCGGCGTGGCGCCTCGCTTGCCTTCGGGAAGATCCGCTTCAGCGGATCTTCCCGAGGGCTGCGGACGAGTCGCTATGCCGCAAGCAGCCCGCCGGGGGCAGTGACGCAGCGTGGCGGGGCCATGCCGGCGGGACGCTGGCCGGCACGGTCCGTGCGCGGTGCCGAGACGGGCTGCCGGGTGCTTGTTGCGAGACGCGCGCGGCGGGTCGAGGGGCGTGCGGGGCAGGCGCGAGCAGGCGCGGCGTCAGCGGACCAGGTCGGTCCAGTCGCTGGCGCGCGGGCCGGCGTCGTGGCCGTAGATCTGGGCCAGCGCCTGGCGGGCGCTCACGGCCTCGATCTCGAGTGCGCTGGAGAGCAGGCCGACCAGCAGCGGACCGGCCTCGCGCGAACGGGCGGCGCCGAGCGCGCTGGCCATCGCGGCGCGCGCGAGGGGCGTGTCCTCGGCGGGCAGCAGCTGCAGCAGGCGCGTGGTGACGGCGGCGCTGGGGAAGCGGCGGGCCAGCGCGGCGGCGTGCACGCGCACGCGCGGCTCGCGGTCGCCCAGCGCGACCAGCAGCGCGTCGGCCGCCGGGCCGATGTTCCCCGGGCGCAGCACCGCGCCCACGGCCAGCGCCGCGTTGGCACGCACGTCCGGGTCGTGGTGCTGCACCAGCAGGTCCAGCAGCGGGCGCAGCGGCGTTCTGTCGTCGCCCAGCTTCCACAGGCCCAGCAGGACGTTGCGCAGCAGGTCGTCATCGGGCTCGACGAGGGCGCCGACCAGCGCGTCACGCGCTTCGGCGTGGCGCGAGATCAGGCCGAGGTCGTTGTCGGGGACGCGCCCGAAGCCCAGCGCCCAGGCGGCCACCAGCCGGCGTTCGCGCGGGCCCGCCCGGAAGGCGGTCAGCACGTCGTCGAAGCGCGCGACGACCTTGATGGTGAGGATGTTCTCCAGCGGTGCCGCCTGGCCTCGGCGCTGCTCGGCCATCCACGCCGGCAGCAGGTGCTCGAGCGAGTTGAGCAGCGTGTTCGCGTCGTCGGGATCGGGGCGGCGCAGCGCCTCGGCCAGGCGCTGCAGGAAGTCCTCGCGGGCGGCGTCGGCGGGAGTCAGCGCGGCGCGTGGCGCGGCTGCGTCGCCAGCGGGCGGGGCGTCGGCGCTGGCGGCGCAGGCGGCCAGGAGCAGGGCCGGCAGGCCGGCACGCAGGGCTGGTTTCATGGGGTCTCCGACGGCGGCAGGCTGGCGGACATTCCCCGCGCAAGCGCCGCGCGCGCGTCGGGCGGCAGGCGCGCTGGCCGGTTGGACGTGTCGAGGCAGCCCAGGCGCGTGTGCCCGGTGGCCAGCACGTCGTCGCCGGCACGCAGCTCGTAGGTGAAGGTCACCGTGGCCCCGCCCACCTCCGCGACGCGCGTGTGCAGCCGCAGCGGCTGGTCGTAGCGCGCCCCTCGCAGGTAGCGCACCCCCACGTCCACGACGGCCAGGCGAAAGCCGCGCTGCTCGAGGCCGGCGTAGGGCAGGCCGGCCGCGCGCATCCATTCCGTGCGCCCGACATCGAAGTACTCGAGGTAGCGGGCGTGGTAGACCACGCCCATGCTGTCGACCTCGCCGTAGCGGGGGCGGACGGTCACCACGTGTTCGCTCATGCGCGCAGTTCGGCAAAAAAGCCTGTTTCGCGCAAGCCCGTGCGTCGGGGATCATGGGACGCCATGTTGCCCGCGCCCGTCATCGCCGCCGCCGCCTGGGCCGTGCCCGGCCTCGGCCACCTGCTGGCCGGGCGGCCAGCCAAGGCCGCCTACATGGGCGGGCTCATCCTGGGCGCCTTCGCGCTCGGGCTGCTGCTGGGCCAGGGGCACAGCGTCTCGTCGGGCAAGTTCCCCTTCCACTGGTGGGGGCAACTGGGGGCGGGCGGGCCGGCCCTGCTGGCGGACGCGCTGCTGGGCTCGACGCCGCAGCACCAGACGATCCTGCGCCTCGAGCTGGGCGTGGTCTTCACCACGGTGGCCGGCATCCTGAACGTGGTCGCGCTGGTGGACGCCTATGTCCTCGCGCGCCGGCGCGGGGCGGCGGCGTGATGGAAGCGGGGCCCGTCGGACCGCTGTCGCTGGCCGAGCACCTGGCGTGGTTCCTGACCATGTCTCTGTTCGTCTTCCTGGTCTACCACGGGTTGCACGAGGACTCGGTGGTGCTGGCCGCGCGACGCGGCGTGCGGCGTTGGCTCTCGTTCCTCGGCGGCAGCGCGATCCTCGCCGGGGTCTCGCTCCTGCTGGCGCACTTGCTGGGGCGCGTTTTCTAGCTGGCCGCGTAGCGGCCGCCCTCCAACCGGCGCACGCGCCGTTGCAGCTCCAGCGCCACCAGCTCGGCGCGCACCTCGGCCACCGGGCGACCCGCGCGCGCGGCCAGCTCGTCCGGCACCAGCGCCGAGGCGCCCAGCGCCGCGAGCAGCGGATGGTCCGGCTGCGCCTGCGCCACCACGACGCCGTCCAGCTCGAACAGCAGGTCCTCGACGCCCAGGATCGGCGGCGCGCCGTCCGCGATGAGGCGGTTGGTGCCGTGCGAGACCTGGCTGTCGATCGGGCCGGGCACGGCCAGCACGTTGCGCCCCAGGTCCAGCGCCAGCCGCGCCGTGATCAGTGCGCCGCTGACAGGGCCGGCCTCGACCACCAGCACCGTTTCGGCCAGCGCGGCGATCAGGCGGTTGCGGCGCGGAAAGGTCCACGTGTCGGGCGGCTGGCGCAGCCGGAACTCCGTGAGCAGCGTGCCGTGGCGCGCGATGTCCAGCTGCAGTCGGGCGTTCTCGGGCGGGTAGGGGCGCTGCAGACCGTTGCCCAGCACCGCGACCGGCCAGCCGCCCTCGGCCAGCGCCGCTTCGTGCGCCGCGCGATCGATGCCGCGCGCGAGGCCCGAGATGATGCCGCGCCCGCCGCGCGCCGCCGCCCCGGCCAGCCGCCGCGTGCAGGTGAGTCCGTAGGGCGTGGCGGCGCGGGATCCGACGACCGCCAGGGCCCGCTCCGGCGGGGGCCAGCGACCCATGACCGCCAGGACCAGAGGGGGCTGGGCCAGGTGCCGCAAGGCCGGCGGATAGTCGGGCTCCGCGTGCCAGGCCAGCCGGATGCCCGCTCGGCTGCAAGCGTCTCGTTCCGCCTCGGCCGCGCGGCCGTCGCGCAGCGGGGCCAGGGCCCGGGCCCGGTCCTTTGACAGACCGGCGCGCCGCCACTCGTCCGGGCTGGATTCCAGCCACCGCTCCGGCGGCCCGAACGCCCGTGCGAGCGTCGCGCCTTCATCCACCGTGCCGCCTGCGAGATGCAGGCACAGCACGGCCAAGGGGAGGCTCGTCATCTCGCTGGTCATGGGAGCCAGTCGGCGCGGCGCGAAACGGATTACGCCCGGGCGGCCCCGGGTGCCGATAACGACGTCGCGGCAGGCTGGACCCGCCCCCGGGCCAGGGTTAGACTTCGACCTCCGCACATATCCGCAGGTGCTTGAGAGACAAGTGGTTACGAAGATCAAGCTGCTCACGACCGCCTTCCTTGCAACCCTCCTTGCGCTGCGCGCGACGGCCCAGGTCACGCTCCAGCTCGATGACCTCGCCGGCACCCGCGGCCTGATCTGCCAGGGCGTGTCGGGCTTCACCGGGCCACCCTTCGCGCCCGTGGCCGGCGAGCTCGGGCGCACCTCGGCGCTGGTCGACCTGAACGGCGACGGCTACGACGACCTGGTCACGGGCGCGCCGCTGCTGCCCACCGCGCCCGCCTCGGGCGTGCTGGACGAGGCTGGCCACGTCTACGTGGTGTGGGGCTCCGCGACCAGCGGACTGCCCGGCAGCAACCCGGACTTCGCCTTCTCGGAGCTGGTGCAGGGTCAGGGTATCGACATCGCCGGCGACCCGGGCGACCGCCTGGGCACGTCGCTGGCGGCGGTGGGTGACGTGGACGGCGACGGCTTCGACGACGTGGCCATCGGCGCTCCCAACCACACGGTGGGCGGGCGCACGGCCGCTGGCGGTGCGTACCTGCTGCTGGGGCGCGACGACCTGACCACGCTGCCCAAGGTGGTGCTGGCTTCGGCGCTGGCCAGCGGCGTGGCGAATCGCGCGCTGTTCCTGCAGGGCGCGCGCGCCTTCGCGGCGGCCGGCAACGCGCTGGGCGGCGGCGTGGACGCCGACAACGACGGTTTCCGCGACGTGCTCATCGGCGCGCCGCTCGACTCGACCGACGGTCACATGCAGAACGGCACGGCCACCGTCTTCTACGGCCGACCGGGCCTGGGCGCCTTCAACGTGCTGGACCTGTCCACGCAGGGCGCGGGCGAGGTCACGGTGGTGCACGGCAGCTCGGACTTCCAGTTCGTCGGCTTCTCGATGGCGGGCCTGGGCAAGTTCGACCCCGTGCTGCCCATGACCAACAACACCTTCAACCTGTTCGCGGGCGACGACGTGGCCATCGGTGCGCCGGGCACCACCGTGAACACCGATTTCTTCGCGGGCGCGGTCTACGTGCTGCGCGGGGTGGTCGTGGGCAACGCGGCCGCGAGCTACACCGCCAACGACTTCGGCAACGGCGCCTTCAAGGCCGGCGTGGTCTACACCGGCGAGGACCCGGGCGACCAGCTGGGCTCGTGGGTGTCGCCCGCGGGCGACCTGCTGAGCTTCGACGGCGAGGGCTACGTCGAGCTGCTGGCCACCGCGCCCTTCAACGACGGTGTCGGCAAGCCGGACAGCGGCTCGATCTACGTCATCGCCGGACGGCTGGTCGGGCAGAACCCGCAGGGCTACGACGTGGGCCTGCTGGGCCAGGGGCTGCCCAGCGTGCTCGGCGTGCACATCCAGGGCGCGGTGACGGCCGGCGGCCAGCAGGGCGTGTGGGCCGTGAACGCCGGCGACTGGAACGGCGACGCGCTGCCGGACATCGCGGTCGGCTTCCCCAACGTCGCCACCGTGGACGGCGGCCAGGTCTTCGTGGCTGCCGGACGCGCGCGCATCCTGGACGGGGCGCAGGTGCTGTTCGCGCTCGGCACCGTGGACTTGTCCGATCCGTTCACGTCGTGGGACCTGATGCAACTCCTGGGCGAGACCACCGGCGCCTATGCGGGCTGCGGCCTCTCGGCCGGCGACTTCAACGACGACGGGGCGACGGACCTGGTGGTGGGCGCCTTGGCCGCGCCGTCCGATCCCAACCTGCTGGACGTGTCGCTGGTCGCGCACCTCAAGACGGGCCGCACGCACGTGATCTACGGTCCGCTGACGCGCCTGACCGCCATCGACCCCGCTCAGAGCTGGCACGGAGGGCCGCTGGTCAGCGTCACCGCCAGCAACGTCGTCAGCGGCACCACCGAGGTGCTGCTGGACGGCGTGCCCGCCAGCGTCACGGCCGTCGTGCCGGGCGACCCGGGCAGCATCACCTTCGCGCCGGGCCCGCCCGTGACGCCGGGCGTGCTGGCCGACGTCACGCTGCAGACGGCCGGCGGCGACGTGACCTACGACGACCTGCTGCAACTGGTGCCGCTGGCCGTCCTGAGCGGCCCATCACCCAGTTCGGGCTTCGCGGGCAGCTCGGTGAGCTTCACCGGCAACGCCTTCTCCAGCGTGGCCGACACCATGGTCACCGTCGGCGGCTTCCAGGCCATGGTCACGGCCTGCGACGGCCTCGCGGGCACCCTGGACATCACGCTGCCTCTCGGCCCTCCGGGCGAGTTCCAGCTGGACGTCGTCGTCAGCAACTCCAACGGGTCGGTGACGCTGCCCGACGCGCTGCAGTACCTGCCCTTCGTCGTCGACTCGGTGATCCCGACCACGGGTCCGCAGGACTCGGGCGTGTTCTCGGCCGGCACGCTGCCCTACCCGGGCCAGCCGGCCGTGCCGGTGCAGATCGAGATCGTCAGCACCATCGGCCCCGTGCCGGCCGACCCGCTGGTCGAGTTCGGCTCGGAGGCGCTGGGCTGGCGCACGGCCACGGTCACCGACGTGACCAACGACGTGATCACCTGCGAGCTGCCGGCCTTCCTGCTGGGCCTGCAGACCGCCGTCGACGTGCGCATCACCTTCTCCGGCGACACGGGCGTGCTGGCCGGCGGCTTCACCTACCTCGAGAGCGACTTCCGCGAGCTTTCGCAGTACGCGCAGGCCGGCTTCGGCGCCGTGCCGCCGAGCGCGCTGATGGCCGGCCAGTTCACCAACGGCGGCAGCGTCCTGTTCCAGCTCAGCGACATGCCGCCGCAGATGGAGCTGGCCGCGCTGTTCCTGGGCCTGGCCCTGGTGGACCCGGCGCCCACGTTCAAGGGCGGGCCGTTCCCGATCAACACCGGCCTGCCGTTCTTCGTGTTCTTCTTCCCGTTCCCCGGCCTGCCGTCGCTCTCCGTGTCGCAGGTCATGCCGACGAACATCGACCCGCTCAGCGACGGCTTCTCGCTCTACATCCACGTGCTGACGCGCGAGAAGTCCGGACAGGTCACGGACTTCGGCTTCTCGAACGTGCTGCAGATGACCATCGACCTGACGCCCTGACGCGCGGGGGCGTCGTCGTGGGCCGCCACGGGTGCCTTGCTCCGCAGCGGCCCGTTTCTCCGGGCCGCGAAGGAGCAAGGCTCCCGTGGCGGCCCCGCGACGACGCCCCCGCGCACGGGGATCAGCGATCGGCGGCGTGGTGTCGAAGCCGCAAGTTCGCCCCGTCCGCCGGCCGTCGGTGCCCCTCCACCCAACGAGCGGGTGGACGGGGCGAACTGCGCGCGACCAGGACCGGCTGCGCGGAGATCGCGGGCTCAGGAGGCGCCGCTGCGCGGCGCCACCGGAGCGCGCTCGCCGGCCACGCTGATCACGGGCTGCGCGGAGCCGCGGCCGCCGATCCCGCGCCTCGCTGCGCCCCGGCCGGTCACGCAGCGTCTGGGTCCGCCCGAAGGCGCCGCCGAGCGGGCGCGGTGATGTCGGAGCCAGCCTGGGCAGCGTGAGGCGCGGTGGCGGTGGGCGCCGCTCCACGCAGCCAGCCAGCAGCGTGCGCGGGAGCCTTGGCCGCCCGCGCTGCGCGCGTGCGAGATCTCGTGGCGGCTCAGGCAGGCGGCCGAGGCTCCTCGCGCCTCCGGGACCTCGCCGCCGATCGCTCGTCTCCAACCGCGCGGACGTCGTCGAGGGGCGGCCGGGGATCTGCGGCGAAGGGCGGGTTGGCGACTCGTTCGCAGCCCTCCGGAAGATCCGCTGAAGCGGATCTTCCGGAAGGCAAGCCGAGGCGCCAACCCGCCCTTCGCCGCAGAT
>Ga0247727_10004164_pt1 | contig 30971 bp, 27 predicted proteins | sample WisWelCaveWW1625_FD_202498 | JGI IMG/M metagenome (GOLD analysis project Ga0247727, IMG submission 202498) | Biofilm microbial communities from Wishing Well Cave, Virginia, United States - WW16-25 | ecosystem: Environmental > Aquatic > Deep subsurface > Groundwater > Cave microbial mat | place... | reverse complement strand
CCAATAATCTCATTAGGATTATATTCAGTGTGTTTAAAAATTTTTTGCGCCGCCAAAAAAGCGCTCTCTATGGTTCGGCTATATTCATCAACCATAATTTCCTCTACTAACCCGGCCGCCTCAACGTTACCTTCTTTTTTAAGCCCCTCACTTATAATATTTTTTTCTTTATAAAGATAATCATAACTCCCGCCAACCATTCGGGATTTTTTCATACTCGTAATTCTTCTTTTGATAAATTCAGTTATTCCGGGATCGTCTTTTTCTACATCGGTTAATTGGGTAATACTGGCTAAAATTTCATCCCTAGCTTTTTCATAAGCCGAGCCCATTTTTGATCGGATATATCTTTTAATGGCGGAATTCTTTTCTTCTTGGCTGGAATCCTCATTCAAAAAAGAATCCAAGCTTACCGATTCTTCAATGACTTGCTGGAAGAGGGCGTTTAAGGAATGCTGCTCTTCGTGGCGAAGAACTTGAGGCAACTCCTCCTTGGTAGTAGTTGGACTGATAAAAATAAAACATTTTTCAAATAATTGAAACTGGGATCGTAAGAGATTATATCCTTTTATTAGTTCATTAATTTTTTTAATTAACTCCTCTTTTTTTTCTGGAATATCCAATCTGCCAAAGCGAGGTAAGGCAAAATCGTCGGCGTGCTGGCACATGAAGGCTAAGGAGCCAGCCTGCGGCAGAACCTCGATTTTCCCTTTGGGAATAAGTCCGGTGGCAAATTCATAAATAGCCGGACCGTCCAATTTATTTTCTATCCGATAAATTTCTGATAAATTTTCTAATAATTTTTTTCTTTGTTCATATAATTCCAAAAGATTAGCCACGGTAATTTCTTCGTTGATGGATAATTCAAAACCAGTTTTCTGGGAGAATTCTTCAATTAAATTATCCAACTCTTCAAAAGATTGATTGGGATTTTTTATAATTTCTTCAATAAGATGGCCATAAATTTTAGCCATAAATTCTTCGCGAAGAAGTTCGCCGCTAGAAACCTCCTTTATCATTTTTCTTTCAGTCAGCAATTTTTCCAGTCCCGCCTCTTGGTGAGTGGTATTTAGTTCATCAGTTAATTTGCGCGTTTCCGGATCTCGCTGGTTAACTTCTGTTAGAACTTTTAATCCCTTCGTCTCTAAATTGGCGGTTTTTTGTTCGACGCTTCTGGCTAATTCTTTTGCTAATTTCAACTCCGGCTCTTCTTCCGTTTGTTGTTCAAATTTAGGCGATTCTATGCTCATTTTCTTTTTCTTTTATTTGGCGCGGCCCTTTTCTCAACTCTAAGCTGGTATTGATGTTTGGCTGGTTCGTGAATGTGCCTGTCCACCAGTTTTTGGTATTTTTTAAGAATTCCATCTTGTTGGCGTTCCAAAAGAATCAATTTCTTGAGAAAATTTTCGTAAAGCGCGGTAATTGCTTGCGATTTTTCGGTAGTCGCGGATTTACCCTTAGACATTCTGAAATCTTAGCAAGTATGCTATATTGTTTCCAATATCAGATTTATGAAAAACGCCATTTTAGATTTCCCGAAACAATTTTCTTTTGAGCCGGTAGTGGAAAATAAGAGGTTTCTGAAGAAAAAGAAGCGCTTGATTGTCGCGGGCATGGGCGGTTCGCATTTAGCCGCCGACTTGTTGAAAATTTTCCGTCCAGAACTAGATTTAACTATTCACCACGATTACTCTTTACCGTCCTTGCCGAAGAACACTTATAAAGATTATTTGCTGATTGCCAGCTCTTATTCCGGCAATACTGAAGAAACGCTGGACGCGCTTCACGAAGCCAGAAAATTGAAAATGGCGTGCACGGTCATCGCGGTTGGCGGCAAGCTTTTGGAAATCGCCAAAAAAGAAAAGCTGGCGTATATTCAGTTGCCGCACACGGGCATTCAGCCGCGCTCGGCGTTAGGTTATTCTTTCCGCGCCATGTTGAAGTTAATAGGGGACGAAGCTGGCTTGCGCGAGTCCGCCAAGCTGACCACGGCGCTGAAAGCCAAAAGCTTGGAAGTGTCCGGGCGGGAAATTGCCGGTGTTTTGCGCGATCACGTGCCGGTGATTTATTCTTCGCTGAAAAATTATCCCATTGCTTACAACTGGAAAATTAAGCTGAATGAAACCGGCAAGATTCCCGCTTTCGCCAATACTTTTCCGGAATTAAACCATAACGAAATGACGGGTTTTGACGTGCAGGAAACCAGCCGCCATCTTTCGGATAAATTTATTTTTGTTTTATTGAAGGATTCCACCGATCATCCTCGGATTGCCAAGCGCATGAATATCTTGGAGGGCCTGTACCGCGGGCGGAACTTGCCGGTGAAGCCGATTTTTCTTTCCGGTAAAAATGTTTTGGAAAAAACTTTTTCCGCCCTTCTCTTGGCGGATTGGACGGCTTTTTATACTGCTTCCAATTACGGCTTAGACCCTGAACAAGTCCCGATGGTAGAGGAATTTAAGAAGTTGATGAAGTAGTTGGTTACTCCGCTAAATATTTCCCTAAAATCCAGATCAATAAAATTCCCGTAAAGAAAACCGGCGTGATGCGCCAGCGTTTTTCAAAATGGCTGGCGTGGCCGAACTCCGGCAGAATGTCGGAAGCGGCAATGAAAATAAAGAGTCCGGCGGTACCAGCCAAGATATAAGCAATGTAGGGCTCCAGAAAATCCCTGGCGGAATAAGCAGCCAGCGCGCCCACGGTGGTTAGTAGCGCCGAAGCAATATTCCAAAAAGCTATCCGCCATTTTTTCCAGCCGGCGTGAATCATTATGGAAAAATCACCGATTTCTTGGGGAATTTCATGAGCCGCCACCACCAGCGAAGTAGCGATACCCAGCGGAACGCTGGCTAAAAACGCGGCGGTAATCGCGAAACCGTCCACAAAGTTGTGGATAGAGTCGCCGATTAAGAGCAACCACGGGCGAGTGTCCAGCGCGCCGTGATCATGCTCGTGTCCGGCGTGATGGTCGTTCACGTGATGGTGAATTTGCAAAAGCAATCCTTCAATCAAGAAAGCAATCAAAAATCCCAGTAGGACGAAAATAATCACGGTTGAGCTTTCAATAGAAAGCGCTGCGCCGGCTTCCAGCGATTCCGGAATTAGTTCCAAAAAAGCCGCGCCTAAAAGCGCGCCGCCGGCAAAACTGATTAAATAAATGGAAAGTTTTCTCGCCAGAGATTCTTTCCAAAGCAAGATCATGCCGCCCACTAATGAAAACACGCCGCCAATCAGGGAAAATAAAATAATATAAGAGAGATTGCTCATTTTCCCAATTAAAACATTTTTTTGTCAAAAGCGCAAAACTTGATTTTTAAGCTGTTTATTGTACAATCTTGTCAGTCCGTTGAGAAAGGAAGGGTTTATGTCTAACCAACAGCAAGAGATTCAGTCTTTGGAGGCGGCTCGTGATAGTCGCGCGCATGATGGTTTCTTGTATCATCTTTTCCGCGGCAAAACCAAATGGGATGAAGTTTTTCCTCTGCGTCAGCAGACGGCAGAAGACAAAATTAAGGCCGATATGTGGTTGCAAGATTTTGAGAATTTCGTTGTTTCTGTGATTGATCCGGATAAAGTTGACCGAGAAGGCGAACTGCCGAAAGAATTTTTCACCGGCTATGTTGAGCACGGCGGTTCAGGGATGAAAATTCCCGAAGAATATGGTGGACTTGGCCTCTCTCAAGCCAATTATCGGCGCGTGGCGGTGAAGTTCGGCAGTTTTGAATCTGGTCTTTGCGCTTTCTTTTCCGCTCACAATTCTCTTGGCGCGGTCAAAGTGCTTTTGGCTTATGGAACGGAAAAGCAAAAACAAGAGTTTTTGCCGCGTTTAGCTAAGGGAGAAATTTCCGCTTTTGGTTTAACCGAAAGAAGCGCCGGCGCTTCTCCTTTTGAGAACATTGAGACCTTCGCCATTTCCGTAAAAGATTCTTCTGGTGAGGTGAGTGGATATCGCCTGTTCGGTGAAAAGATGTTCAATACCAACGGCATCAAGGATGATGGCGTTGCGCTTGCTAAGTGGGAGGTTGTTTGCGCCCGCTTAGTGGATCATCCTCGTCAGTTAAAAACGCAAAAACCGCGAGAGAGAACCTTCGGGCTTTTTCTGATTGACACTGCTTCCGAAGGATTTTTGCCAGGACCGCGCTTTCATTTCAAGGGGGCTAAGGCGATTTACAATGGCGGCTTCCGTCTGCGAAATTGTTTTGTGCCCGCTTTTAACCGGATTTCCCAAAAAGATAAGAGTGATAAAGAGCTGAACGGCGATAAAATGGCGCTGGAAACTCTGACCGTGGCGCGTCTGACTTTGCCAGCGCTTTGCGCTGGCGGACTCAAGCAACTTTTCCGTATGGCCCGCTATTGGGTGAACGAACGCGTTCAGCTTGGTGGTCGCATTGGTGAACATCAGCAGACCGGTAAGCGCTTGGTTGATCTGGCTTGTCATGCCATGCTGGCGGACGCCCTAAGTGAGCACTATGCCGTGTTGGCGGATGAAGATAAAGATTTGCGGATTGAGTCATCTGCGATCAAGTTAATTCTCTCCAGGCGTCTTTGGGACGGCGCGCAAGACTGCTTCATGATGCGTGGTGGTCGCGGTTTTGAAACCACGGAATCTCAAATGAAGCGCGGTGAAGTTCCCATGCCTCTTGAGCGGATCATTCGTGACGTGGACATCAATCTGCATATTGAGGGCACGGAACCCGTTATGCTTCTTTATGAGGGTAGAGAATCCGGTGACGATTATTCTAAATTGCAAAAGCAACTCTTCGGCGGCGGAAAAATGAGCTTTCTGAAGCGTTGGCTGAATCGAGGTCTCGGCGCGATTAAGGGTCTTTGGTATCTTGTTCGTTGCGGATACAGAAGCATCCCTCTTTGTATTTGGCCGCAAATTCCGCTTTCTGCTTTGTCGTGGTGGCGACATCTGCTTTTTATCAAACAGGAAACTCGTCGCATTGCCAGAGATGCTTTGCCGATCATTGGCTGGTACCGAGAGGGTTTGGCCAGCAAATATCAACTACCGATGGTGGATCTTGTTTTGCGGATGCATAAATTATTGGAAATGTCGGCGATGATTTCCACGGCGATTGCCTGGAAGGATAAGCCGCTCGCGACCGAACTCGCCGATTATTTCTGCTGGCGTACCCGCGACGAACTTCGGCCGATGCGATTTCGCGCTTTCCGCGGTTCGCACGTCTTGATTCCGAAGCTGGCTCATCGTTTGATGGCCGGCGAGGCGAGTTGGTTGGAAGACGGCATCATTCCGATTTCTTTGGAGAAGCCAAATTTGCCGGTTACGGAGAAGTTCCCGTGGTCGGATTGGCGATATGCTCTTGATCCGCTTTTGGCTTATAGCGAATTTGATTCAAAAGACTCTCGGTACAATCCCAATCCCGCTCCCGCCTCGGCTTGCAAGTATGAGAGCAGCAGAGGACCCATGCGACTTTCTATGCGCTTGGACGATTTCGCTCAGTTAAGTCCGCTTGCGGATACGGTGGAAATGGAAGCGATTAAGTAGTGCACCCCCGACTTCGCTTTGCGAACGTCGGGGTTTTTCTTTTTATTGCCGTTGGCAATAAAAAGATCCTGAGCAACGTCGAAGGATTTCCTTTATAATTAAATTGTGGATTTAGTGGCAGAAATAAAAAAATTTTTCAAAGGAGAGGTGGAGAACCGCGAAGAGACGCTCCAAAAATACAGCCGCGACGCGAGCTTATTTGAAATTAAACCGCGGTTGGTAGTTTTTCCCAAAGACGTGGAAGATTTAAAAAATCTGGTAAAGTTCGTTACTAATAAACGCCGCCCAAAACTTTCTTTAACTATGCGCGCGGCTGGCACCGACATGACAGGCGGCCCCCTTTCCGAGTCCATTGTGGTGGACGTGACGCGTCATTTTAATCGGATTATCCAAATTGGCCAAGATTACGCCATTGTGGAACCAGGCGTCTATTACAGAAATTTTGAAAAAGAAGCGGCGCGAAAGGGATTATTTTTGCCTTCCTATCCGGCTTCCAAAGAACTTTGTGCGCTTGGCGGCATGGTGGCGAATAACAGCGGGGGAGAGAAATCGCTCATTTACGGCAAGACCGAAAAATATGTGGAGTCCTTGCGCGTAGTGTTGGCGGACGGCGAGGAATACGAAATTCATAAAATTTCCAAAGAGGAGCTGCAAAAAAAAATCCGCCAAAAAAGTTTTGACGGGGAAATTTACCGCCAACTCTTTGAGCTTTTGGAGAAAAAATATGACGCGGCGAAAAACGCCAAACCGGCGGTTTCTAAAAACTCCAGCGGTTATAACATTTGGGATCTTTGGGATAGCCAGTGGTTTGATTTGGTAAAGATTTTTGTTGGTTCGCAGGGAACGCTGGGTATTATCACACAAATAAAATTGCGGCTGGTAAAAATTAAACCTTATTCCGGACTCGCCGCGATTTACTTAAAAGATTTAACCGAAGTTGCCAATTTAGTTCGCGCCATTTTGCCGCTTCAGCCCTCCAGTTTAGAGTCGTTTGATGATCATACTCTCAAGCTAGCGTTTAAATTTCTGCCAAGTTTCGTAAAGCTTTTAGGAGCGAAAAACGTCTTTTCGCTTCTTTGGCAATTCCTGCCGGACTTTTGGACAATTTTGACTTTTGGCATGCCCAAGCTGATTCTTCTGGCGGAATTTGAAGGCGGTAGTCGGCGGGAAGTTAACCAAAAGCTAAGCGAGTTAAAAGTTATATTGAAAGACTTCAGAGTCAGAACGCGCTACGCGCCGGACAAAGAAAGCGCTCGCAAATATTGGGCGATCCGTCGCGAGAGTTTTAATTTACTTCGCCAAAAAATTAAAGACAAACAAACCGCGCCTTTTATTGATGATTTTGTGATCAAGCCGGAAAAAATGCCGGAATTTTTGCCACAGGTTTATGAAATTTTGGATCGCTATCAATTTTTGTATACCATTGCCGGCCACGCGGGCGAGGGCAATTTCCATATTATTCCGCTGATGATGCTGGCGGATCCCATGGAACGGGAAAAAATTCCCGCCGCCGCGGACGAAATTTATAAATTAGTTTTAAAATACCGCGGCTCCATGAGCGGGGAGCACAACGATGGCTTGGTGCGCGGCCCGTATCTTCGCCAAATGTTCGGCGATGAGGTTTACCGGATGTTTGAGCAGATTAAAAAAATCTTTGACCCGAAGGGAATTTTCAATCCGGGCAAGAAAATCGGCGCCAGTTTGGAATACGCGCTGGACCATATACGGAAAACGTGAAGCTGAAATCATGAATAATGAATTATGAATATGATTGCAACTCGTGTCGTTTTTCCAGTAAGATAAGAAGCGTTGTTCCTTGCCAATAAAATAAGGAGGGAGTATGAACTCCTTGCAAAAGATTACTAAAAAATACTCTAGCGATTATCAAAAGGAAGAGATTCTTTGGTTAGGAAGTTTTCAAAGCTATCAGGAAAAAATAAAAGACAATCCGAACTTGATTCGCAATGCCGCTGGCTTGCTCTACGACGCGGTTTTATCTTTTGGTTCTGAGACAAGAGAACTGGGTAACGATTTATCCGTCATTCATTATAAGATTTTTGATGATCCTTTCAATGGTGGCAAAGACGCGATTTACGGCTTGGATTTCCAGTTAGAAAAAATAGTAAATGAATATCTGCGCGGCGCGGCTAGCGGTTATGGCTTAGAGAGGAGAATTCTTTTTCTTCGCGGTCTTCGCGGTTCGGGTAAAACCACGATTGTTCGCTTATTGAAGCGTGGACTGGAGAAGTTCAGCGCCACCAAAGCCGGAGCGGTTTTTTCCATAGTTTGGCCGGATGGCCAGATGTGTCCGATTAGAGAAGATCCAATCTTCTTGATTCCTCGTGAGATTCGCAAAGAATATTTGTCTCAATTATTGCCCGAAAGAGCGGATAAGTTACCGGCCGATATTTTTTCCAGAGATCTTTGCCCGGATTGCCGTAAAAAGATGGATAAATTACTTGTGGAGAATGAGGGAGATCTAGAAAAAATTTTCTTCTCTGAATCAGTAAAGATTAAAAGGGTTTTGCTGGCGGAAGGCAGTCAACTCGGCGTTGGTTTTTTGTCTCCGCGCAATGAAACAAGCGATATTTTTCGGCAGTTTCAGATTGCTAATCGTGGCCTGATGGAAATTTCCGAACCTTTCCAGTTTTCCGAAGAAACCATTCACGCTTTTTTGAAGTCTTCTGAGGAGAGGGAAATCAATCCGGATAATTCTCCGCCGCTCTACATTGACGCTGTGGCTATTGCTTATGCCAACAGCGAAAATTTAAATTCTCAAGACGATAAGGCGGAAAAAAGAAAGAAATGGCTTTTAGCGGAAGATGTGCGCGATCGGCTTTTTAAGGTCCAGATTCCTTACAATGTTATTTTGAGTGAAGAAATTAAGATTTATGAAAAAGATTTTGGTTTGAATTCGCCGGCTAAATTGCACACACCGCATACTTTGGAGACGGTGGCGATGTTCTCAGTTCTTAATAGATATGAAATTTCTAGCGATAACAAGGAAAATTTATTGGTTCTCATGGACCAATTAAATGGTAAACAACACGGTGGTCACAGTCTGACTTGTAAAGAGATTAAGGACAGGGCTTTGAAAATTGGGATGAATGATTCTCTTTCGCCGAGGAAGGTTCAGGATAAGCTGGCAGGGGCTTTAATCGGCTGTGGTGCCGAAGGTTGTCTGACTCCGCATCAGTTCATCAGTTTTTTGTCGGAAAATTTGCCCGGCGGAAACAACGATAGCCAAAAATACAAGAATATAATTTCGGTCATTGAAATCAGAATTGATAATTTAATCAAAGAAGATGTGATGCAGGCGATTATCGGTGGCGATGATGGTATTCAAAAAGTTTTGGAAACGGATTATATTCCAAATCTAGTTGCTTATTTGCAAAGGCAGAAGATTCTAAATCCGGTTAGTAAGAAGTGGGAAGAAGCCAATCTTAGATTGATGATGGAAATTGAGGGGACAAAGATTGTTGATCGCGATGAGTTTCGGCAGGAGATTATGGGGAAAATTGGTTCGCTTGCCCTGGAGGATAAAAAATTTAACGCGAAATCCGATCAGCGCCTTTATAATTGCATTCGCAATAAATTGATTGGAGATGCTAAAAAAAGAATTGATCGATTTTCTAAGCTGCACAACGGCGGCGGCGATAATGAGATGAAGGACAGGGTTGACGCGGAACTTTTACCTTATATGATAAAAGGATTAAAATATTGCCCGTCCTGTGGCAAGGAGACGCTTTTGTATGTGGCAAACTTATTTTCTCGCGAAGAGAAAGAGGACTAAGAATAAAAAATCGCGCAACCCCCACGGGTTGCTTTTTTATTGTCCTGCCCTAAACTTGTATAAGTTAACGCACCTTGAAAACCCAGGCTAAACCCTAATTTGCTTCGCAAATAGGGTCGCCCGATCACGCCCGCGGCGTGATTTATGGGAGGTGAGGCATATGGGAATTGAAAAGGATCACGCTCGCTTTCGCGATATGGTTAAGGGCAAAGTCCGCAAGGACATTCGTAAATACATGACGAATGGCGAGTTGATTGGCAAAGAAGGTAAGCGCCTCATTTCCATTCCCGTGCCTGGCTTTGACACGCCTCACTTTCGCTATGGTCCAAATGACAGAGGTGGTATTGGCTCTGGTGAAGGAGATGTTGGCGAATATACGGATCCGAGCGATCAGGAAAATGAGGGAGAGAGTAGGGGCGGAACCGAAGAGGGTCGCCACTTAATGGAAATGGAAGTTGATCTGGAAATTGAAGAAATTGAAAAGATCGCTTTTGGAGAAATGCATCTTCAGGATTTGAAACCGCAAAAACAGGGTTCGCTGACTGGTGATGTTTTTGCCGCGCGCGGCATGCGGCGGATTGGTCCGCGTGGCCAACTGCTTCGCAAACGGAGCTTTCTGGAAATGATCAAGCGCGGTTTAATTTTGCCGCCTGGCAAAGCTACGGATAACCAACTTACGAAAGCTTTGAATAATCTTTACCTAGAGCCGACATTCAGGCGCTATCGCGATTGGCAGGCGATTCCCAAGCCGGAAGTGGACGCTTTGCTGATTTTTATCCGAGACGTCTCTGGTTCTATGGGAGAGTTTGAGAAAAAACTTTCTCGGCTTATTTGTCACTGGACGGAAAGATGGGTGAGGCGGAATTATAAAAAGCTAAGCGCGCGATATATTGTTCATGATGTTAAGGCGCGAGAAGTTCCGCGCGATGTTTTTTACCGCTTGCAATCTGACGGCGGCACAAAAATCTCCTCTGCATATCACGCTTGTATCAGAATGATAGATGAATATTTGAAAAGAACTGACAATCCCAATATTTATATCATGCACGTCAGCGATGGAGATAACGAGAGTGGCGAGGATAATAATTTGTGCTATCGCATGATCGCGAACATGTTTCCTTCCATTAACTTATTTGGTTACGTTCAGGTGAAGAAGGGCTCTGGCGGCGAAGGGGCCTACCACGCCTTTTTGAAAAGTAAGTTTGGTAAGCTTCGCAAGGTTCGCTTGGCGAAAATGAATGAAGAAGCAGAAACTTATGATGTGATGCGGCAGATTTTCGGCAAACCCGGAGAGGTGAAAAAGTAATCCGTCCAGCTTACCTGCCTACCGGCAGGCAGGGCTGGGCGGATTTTTATTTGATTTTCCGCGTATGCGGAAAATCATTCTGAGAGAATGCGAAGAATCACTTTTTCTAGTTGTTTTCACTTCCAAAATTTGCTATAATATACTTATTCACATGGCAAAAGAAAAAGAGGTGAAGAAGATAAAAAAACAGACGGACTATACCGCTGAAAGCATTTTTGTTTTGGAGGGCTTGGAACCGGTGCGCAAGCGCCCAGGTATGTATATTGGCACCACGGACGTTGCTGGCTTGCACCATCTGATTTGGGAAGTAGTAGACAATAGCATTGACGAAGCCATGGCCGGCCACGCCAAGAATATTCGCATTGAGCTTTTGCCGGATAATCGAGTTTCGGTAGTGGACGATGGCCGTGGCATTCCGGTGGAAATACATAAACAGACCAAGAAGTCCGCCCTAGAAACCGTTATGGTCACCTTACACGCGGGCGGTAAATTCGGTGGCGATGATTCTTATAAAGTTTCTGGCGGTTTACACGGCGTGGGTGTTTCGGTAGTGAACGCTCTTTCAGTTTGGGTGAAGGCGGAGGTTCGTCGCGACGGGGGTTTATATGTTCAAGAATACAAGCGGGGCGTTCCTCAATACGCGGTGAAGAAAGTTGGCAAGGCGGATGGTACCGGCACTAAAATAACTTTTGAGCCAGATCCGCAAATATTTCCAATTATTAAATTCGATTTTAAGCGCGTGGTGGACCGTTTGCGCCAACAAGCTTTTTTGACTAAGGGCATTCGGATTGAAGCCGTCGATCTTCGGGAAAAAATTCCGCAGTATCACGGTTTTTATTTTGACGGCGGTCTTCTTTCCTTTATTAAATATTTAGATCAAGCCGAACACCCCCTTCAGGATGAACCTTTTTATATCAATAAATCGCACGAGAATGTGGAGGTGGAGGTGGCTTTTACTTATAGCAACGAAATTGAGGTTCAGGAATTGAGTTTCGCCAATAATATTTACACTCCGGATGGCGGTATGCACCTGACCGGTTTTCGCACCGCGCTGACTCGCACGCTGAATAATTGGGCGATCAAAAATGAGTATTTAAAAAAGACCGACGAAACTCTTACCGGCGATGATGTTCGTGAGGGTTTAGTAGCCGTGGTTTCCGTCAAACTTCGCGATCCGCAGTTTGAGGGGCAAACTAAGGCGCGCTTGGGAAGCCCAGAGGCTCGCACCGCCGCCGAAAGCGTGGTTGGTCCGGCACTGTCCGATTTTATGGAGAGAAATGGCTCCGACGCGCGTAAAATTATAGAAAAGTGTTTATTGGCCGCCAAAGCCCGCAAGGCCGCCAAAGCTGCCAAGGAAACCGTGCTCCGCAAGGGCGTACTGGAAGGTTTAACCTTGCCGGGCAAACTCGCCGATTGCAGTTCCCGCAATCCGGAAGAATCAGAACTCTTTATTGTTGAGGGTGATAGCGCCGGCGGTTCTTGCAAACAAGGCCGCGACCGCCGTTTCCAGGCCATTCTGCCGCTCAAGGGTAAAATTTTGAACGTGGAAAAATCCCGCATGGATAAAATGATTGCCAATAAAGAAATCAAATCGTTAGTGGTGGCGATGGGAACCGCTATTGCCGAATCTTTTGACATTGAGCGTTTGCGTTATCATAAAATTGTGATTATGAGCGATGCTGACGTGGACGGCGCGCACATTCGCACCCTGCTTTTAACTTTGTTCTATCGTCATTTCCCGAAAATTATTGAAAATGGCAATCTTTTTATCGCTCAGCCGCCGCTTTACAAACTTCAAAAGGGCAAAGAAATTAAATATATTTATCGGGAAGAGGAAAAGGATAAAGCCGTGAAGAGTTTTGGCGGAGAAGAAAAAAGCGTGGGTATTCAGCGCTATAAAGGTTTAGGTGAAATGAACCCCGAACAACTTTGGGAAACCACCATGGATCCCGCCGTTCGCACGCTTAGGGTAGTAGAGGTGGCGGATGCCGCCGAAGCCGATCGCATGTTTGATATTCTCATGGGTGAAGATGTGGAGCCGCGCAAAAATTTCATTCAAGCCCATGCTTTGTCCGTGAAAAACTTAGATATCTAAATTCATGTTGCTTTCTCGCGACGCTATTTTAAAGCATTACAAAGAGGGAAACATTGTTATAGATCCCTATGACGACCGCAAATTAAAAACGGTTAGCTATGACGTTTCTGTAGGCGAGTGGTTCTGGCGCGAGGGTCATCCGGAGGGCGGTCACACTATTCATAATCCTTATGATGCCGTTTCTACCAAGCGTATTTGGCAGGGTCCTCATAAAGCCGAGTTGGCTGGCGAAGTCGCCGCGCGTTTGGGTATAAAATTAGAAAACATTAAACCCAGCGATAAGGTGATTATGTTAAGGCCCGGCGAGACTATTTTGGGACATACGGAAGAATTTATTGGCGGTCGTCGAAACGCGGTGGCAAAAATGTATGGCCGTTCTTCCATTGGTCGAAACTTTATTGAAGTTTGCAAAGACGCCGGTTGGGGAGACGTGGGTTATTTTAACCGCTGGACCATGGAAATCACTAACAATTCCCAGCACTTTACCATTCCCTTGGTGGTGGGCCGCCGAGTGGCGCAGATGGTTTTTTATGAAGTAGCGCCAGTCAAGGGAGGCGATTATGTAACCGAAGCCGGCAAATATCAGACCTCGCAGGACTTAGCGGAATTGAAAAAAAATTGGAATCCGAATCAAATGATTCCGCAGATGCATCGCGACTGGGAAGTTCGTTCGTAATCTCCACTGGAAATTTTCTTTCAATTAGTTTAATCTCCTTTAAGATTCTTAATGGGAGGTGGCCGATGCTTGCGTTGGGAACGTTGATGGTTTTCATCTCGCTCATTGCCTCCATGATTTTCGGTTTTAAGTTTCAGGAAGAAACGAGCAGTATTTACGATCCGACTAATTTAGTGATTGCTTTAGTGCTTTTCAGTAGCGGCGCTTGCGGACTCAGTCTTTGTTATGTGGCGGGCGGAGGAAACCCGATTTCCCCTGAATTTGGTGAAGTTTATACAGTCATTCAAGTTGCCTGGTGGTATGAAAAAAGAGTGACAGAAGAATTATATTCTCAAAAAGGCGCCCTCTTGCGGTCAGAGAAAGATAAGCAGATTCGTTTTTATTTGGTGGATAATGGAACGATTTTGGAAAAAGACGCCAAGATTCAGTTTTCTCAAAACAAGCAATCGGGCAAGATGGAGGCGCGTCCTTATACCGAGCCAGACCCCACTGAAGCCAGCTGATAGATAGCTGGCTTTTTTATAATCCAGAGTTTTATTTGACTATTTTCATTAACTCGGGTAAAATACTAATAATGTTCAGTAAACTAAGTTTATTTTTAAGAGAATCTAAGCAGGAGCTTCAAAGAGTTAACTGGCCGACCACTCAAGAAACGGTTCGACTCACGGGCGTGGTTATCGGTGTTTCGCTCGCCATCGCGGTTTTTTTGGGCGTTTCCGATATGGTTTTCTTATATCTTTTGCAAAATTTTATCATTTAATTCATGGCCGAGAAAGCAACCAAAAAACAAGAGGAAAAAGCCAAGTCGCGACTTGGCGAAAGGCATTGGTATGCCATCCAGACCTATTCTGGTTATGAAGACGCCGTGGAGCGTTACTTGAAGCAGCGCGTGGAATCGTTGGCGATGGGAGATAAAATTTTTAACATCATCGTTCCGAAAGAAAAGAAAATCAAAGTGAAGAACGGCAAGCGCCGCACCGTGGAGGATAAAATATATCCCGGGTATGTGTTGGTGGATATGATCCTTTCCGAGGATTCCTGGTATGTGGTCAGAAATACGCCGCGCGTGACCGGCTTCGTGGGCTCCGACAGCTCCACCCCAATTCCGCTTTCCAAAGAAGAAATTGATTTCTTGCTTGGGCGCATGACTGGCGAAGAGGAGGGCGCCAAGTTTAAGGTGGAATTGCAGCCCGGCGAAATAGTTAAAATTATTGATGGTCCATTCAAGGATTACGACGCTAAGGTTGCCGAAGTAGACAATGAAAAGGGGAAGGTGAAGGTGTTGGTGCCGATTTTCGGTCGCGACACCGAAGTTGAGTTGGACTCGTTGCAAATACAGAAGATTTAAGCTAAACTATCACCACTATGGCTAAGAAGATTAAAGCGACATTAAAACTGCAAATAGACGCTGGTAAGGCGAATCCGGCTCCTCCAATTGGTACCGCGCTCGGTCCGCAGGGCATTAACATTGCCGAATTTTGCAAGCAATTTAACGCCGCCACTAAAGACATGACCGGCGATGTGGTTCCGGCGGTTATCACCATCTATGAAGATCGCAGCTTTTCTTTTATCTTGAAAACTCCACCCGCTTCTTCTCTTTTGAAGAAAGCCGCTGGTATTGAAAAGGGCTCTGCGACTCCGCTCACCAAGAAAGTCGGTAAAGTTACGAAAGATGATTTGCGCAAAATCGCCGAACGCAAGCTGGAAGACATGAATTCTGAAAATGTGGAGGCGTTGATGAAAACCATCGCTGGCACCGCCCGCAACATGGGAATTGAAGTGACCGACAAATAAAATCAGTCCCGCTAGGCGGGACTGATTTCTTTTTAAGAGTCGGTCATCCTGAGGCGCTTTTCTTCAGAAAAGCGCCGAATGGATCTTAAAGTTTGGTCATTCTGATTGTATACTATACATTAGTACTAGGAGGATCCTTATGCTAAAACTTTGTGATCATCAATGTTGCGGAACGATTATTCGGCAGGCCAACAAAATCTTAATGATTGAGCGGAATAATTATCCGCAATCTTTTGCTTTGCCGGCTGGCCATTTAGACGGCGACGCTCCAGAGATCGCGAGCGTGAAAGAGTGTCGGGAAGAGGTCGGCGTTGAAGTTCTCAATCAAAAATTAGTTTTCTTTGATAATCTTGATAATCCCTGCAAGCGCGAAGGCGGCAATCAGCACGCCTGGTCGGTTTTTCAGGCGATTGATTGGCAAGGGCAACCAATGGCCGGTAGCGACGCTAAGAGTTTTCGCTGGACGACGCTGGATCAATTAAAAAAGATGGTGGAACGAACCGAATATTTCATGAAAAAATATAAGCTGGAAGCTATTCAGGTTGGCGACTTGACCCGTGCGATTTTTGGCAATACGAATGAGGGAAAGATTGACTCGGAATGGCTGGCGGAAATGGGACTGGAACCGGTTTGGTATTACATCCTCAAAAACATACAATTGATTTAGAGCTCCCTTGCCGGAGTTCTTTTAATTCATTAGATTACAAATATATGAGGCCTTTAGTTTTATGCGGCAGTCAGCGATTCAAAAACGAATTTGAGAGCTTTGTGGCTTTTCTTCGGAAAAAGGGAGTTTTTGTTCTGACTCCTAATTTTCGCGGGCATAGCCAAAAAATGATCTCTAAAAAAGAGGAAGAGCGCCTAAAGACACCGACTTATCGGAATAAGGTTCCAGGATTAGTGTTGGCGCATTTCGCTCAAATCAGCCAAGTGCACAGTATGGGCGGCGTTTGCATGATTTTTAATCCTTTGCCGGGAGGCAAGCAGGGTCAGGAGCATGGTTATATCGGCAGCAATACGCAAGCGGAGATTGGTTATGCTTGCGCCAAGCAAATGCCGATTATTTTGCTCAAACCGCACGAAGAAGAGTGGATTATGTCCGTCGCGCACAGCGGCAACGATAAAAATCGCGTTTTTACCATGGCGCATCCTAAAGCCAGTCCCGCTGACTGGCACTCGGTTTACAAGTGGCTTCAGAAGTGGCTTAACTAAAACTTATACACAAAAAATTTTCTTGATTGGATTATTTTTTTTGTTAAAATTAGATGGATGAAAAGCGTTGTCTTTTGTTCTAGTCAGAGATTTAAAAAAGAATTGGCGGAGTTCATAGCTAAACTCAAAGCCGAAGCCGCCGCCAAAAATATCCATTTGGTAATTTTTGATCCGGAATTTGAAGAAAGGGAAAATGGCATTCATTTGGCTTCTGAAAAAGAGCGGATGAAGAACCGGGATTATAAAAGTTCCGTGGCGGGCCGCGTTTATGACCATCTTTTCCGCAAGGTCCGCGTTGCCGACGTCTGTTACATTTTTAATAAAGACGGATATTTGGGCGCTAATACCAACGGAGAGCTATTTGCCGCGGCGGTTTTGGGTAAAACTATCTACGCGCACCATGATAGCACCCTCATGGGCAGCTATCCGCATGATTTATACGAGGAGCCGTCTTCTCGTAAACTTATTCACGAAGTAGTTAGCGCTCCGGAAGATTTACTTAAGCGCCTGCTGTAATCATTGGACAATTAGTGGATAAATTAGAATAATAAGATTATCCATTATTTGCCATGTCTAAATACATCACCACAATCGGCTTAGAAATACATGCGGAATTGAAGACACAAACTAAGATGTTTTGCGATTCGCTGAATGATCCGAACGAAAAGCATCCCAATGTGAATATCTGTCCGGTTTGCACCGGCCAGCCCGGCGCTTTGCCAACCATTAACAAAAAGGCGGTAGAGGCGGTTTTGAAAGTTGGCATGGCTCTAAATGGCGACATTCCACAAACTTCCAAATTTGACCGCAAAAATTATTTTTATCCAGATTTGCCTAAGGGTTATCAAATTTCGCAATATGATTTGCCATTAGTTTTTGGTGGCATGCTCAACGGCGTTCGTTTGCGCCGGATTCATTTAGAAGAAGACACCGGGCGGCTTCAGCACGCGGAAGATGGCAAAAATAGCTTTGTTGACTTTAATAGAGCCAGCGTGCCGTTGATGGAATTAGTTACAGAGCCGGATATCAAAAATTCCGAACAAGCCGTGGAATTCGCGCGCGAACTTCAGCTGATTCTCCGTTATCTTGGCGTTTCTGATGCTGATATGGAAAAGGGACAAATGCGTGTGGAAGCGAATATTTCTATTTCCAAAGACGGAGAGATGGGGACGAAGGTTGAAGTTAAAAATATTAATTCGTTTAAGGCGGCGCATGACGCGATTGAATACGAACTCAAGCGCCAAGAAGAAGTTTTGGAATCTGGTGGAAAAATTACTCAAGAAACGCGCGGTTGGGATGAGGCGCATCAAAAGACTGTTTCCCAGCGCACTAAAGAAGAAGCGCACGACTATCGTTATTTTCCCGAGCCGGATTTGCCGCCCATGGATATCGGTAAGTTTGATTTGCGTCGCTTGAAAGAAGAAATACCGGAATTGCCGCGCGAAAAGCGTTTGCGGTTCGCCAAAGAATATTCCTTAACGCCGGAGCAGGCGGAGATTTTAGTGACCGATCGGGAAGCCGCCAAGTTTTTTGAAGAATCCGCCAGCGAATACGCGGCGGATGAGGGCGCGCCTAATTATCAGTTGCTTTTCAATTATTTCACCACCGATCTTCGCGGCGTGATGGTGAAGGCCGGTTTAACTTTCGCTGATTTGAAAATTACCCAAGAAAACTTCGCCGATTTAGTGGTAATGGCGGATAAAAAGGAAATCTCTAGCCGAACAGCGAAAGATATTTTAGCAAAAATGGTGGAGACCGGCTTGGATCCGCGCGCCATTGTGAAAACCGAAGGGCTTACGCAGGTCTCGGATGAAGGAAGGCTCAAAGAAATCGCGCAAAGAATTATCGTGGAAAATCCTAAGCCGGTAGAGGATTACAAAAAAGGAAAAACCCCCGCGCTCCAAGCCTTAGTCGGCAAGGCGATGGGGCAGCTACGCGGCAGCGGCAATCCTGAAGTTTTACAGAAAATTTTTAAAGAGCTCCTTTCATAAATTTTAGAAATTGTCTATAATCCAAGCGTTCCTTGAAACTACCCTCCCTGATGAACTGGAGGTTTTATGCCAACTCCGCAAATGGTGGATTTTTCTAAAGAAGTACCTTCTTTTTCCGTTGGGGATGGTTGGAGAAAAATACATAGCCGGGCGATCACGTATAACTTTGAAGAAAGGCATATTGAATATATTGAGTGTTCTGAACTAAATCCGAAGTTTTGCATTGGTTACGCGGAAATGTATCGGCACACAAGTCGTCTTAGGGGTTTGATGATTAATATTTTCACTGAAACGGTAGTGAGATATTGGGACGATGACAAGAGATGCGCTCTGCAAACTGCTCCCGGCGTTTGGTATTTGCTCGCCAAACATGAGAAAATTAGGTACGCGCCGCTTTCGGTGGGAAATTATATTGAATTCGTTAAGGTGTTCGTTTTTAATAGCGTGAAAAATTGTGAAGTCCAATCAGTCCAAATCAAACGAATCCCGATTTATTCAGATAAACAAAAAAACTTAGCCGCTTCTATATAAGGAGGCGGTTTTTTGTTTTATAATCTAAACAGCGCTTTCACATCCGAAAAAGGAGGGCCTATGCCGTCTCAAGAAGACCGGCCCGATTTTTCGGATAAGTTTTTTAACTTACCGAATTTCTCGGGCAGAACCTGGGTTTATCGCGGCACTTATTTCTATTTTCTGAAAAATGGCTTATCAGGCAGCGAGTGGCAGGGTGATTCCGAGATCAATCGCCGCCTTCTCAAAAGGAAGCAGATTTTAAAAAATTTGCGTCAGAAAATCCCTCGTGATCCCGATTTGCAAAAAGAAAAAGAATCAGAATTGAAGCGAGTTTCCCAAGCGGAGAAGAAATACGCCAACCATCCAAATTTTTACATGCTCAGTCATGACTATGAAGATATTGACGGTCTGTTTAGCGGCAGAGAATATATAATTTTTGGTCAAGCGATTTTGCGTTATCTGACCCATCAAGCTGTTCGACGTGATCCCAATCAAGGAGCTTGGCATGAGCGCGCCGTTTGCGACATCTTCTTCAAAGAAGCGAGCGGCGAGTGGTATAAATTAAAGGATGAAGATCCTTTAGAGTGGTATGAGATTGAGGAAGAACGCGGAATCGATTCGGAGCGGGAAATAACGGTCATCATTCAGCCGCTTGGCATCAAAAGATTAACTCTTTTTGGTTCTCAATCTTCTGAAGAAGAGCCGCCCAATTTCCGGCAATGGACTAGGCAGGAAAATAAATTTGACCATTTCAGTTTTAAAGATAAAAAACATTATCTGACTTATTTGGATGACCTGAATGAATATGAATGTTATGCCATGTCCACTTACTATAAAAGGTCAAGCGACGGGCAGGCGGGGTACGAAATTCAGATTCTGAATCAGGGAGTTGCCATCATCTGCTGGCAAAATGGCAAAAAAGTCGCCGTGCGTCGCGCGAACGACGAAATCTATGTTTTGAAAGAAAATGAAAAAATCGTGTTTGAATTTCCTAAAGACAAAAAAGAAGATGAGAAGATAAAATGGATTCGCCTTGGTATTCGGGAGGGTGAAAAGGAGCCCATTTTTTTTCGTAAAATTCTCCGCCCTTCTTAAAGAAAAACCGGCCTCTTAAAGAGTCCGGCTTTTAATTTCTCCTAAAATTTTTTCCATCAATTCCGCTAATTTTAGTTCGCCCTCTTTGCCGCGGCGGTAATGGCGGATATTCACGCTCTTATTTTGAATTTCTTGGTCACCCACTACTAAAACATAGGGGACGGCGCGCATCTCCGCGTCGCGGACTTTTTTAGAGACCGTGGCGTTATCCTCGTTTACTTTGGCACGGATGCCGGTAGATATTAACTGTGCCGCTACTTCCGTGGCGTATTGATTGTGTCCTTCGCCAACCGGCACTACTTCCACTTGAATGGGAGAGAGCCAGAGCGGCAGTTTGCCGTTGAAGTGCTCCAAGAGCACGCCGATGAAGCGCTCAAAGGAACCGAACACGGCGCGGTGAATCACCCACGGCATTTTTTTCTCGCCGTTCGCGTCAGCGTAGAATGTTTCAAATTTTTTCGGGAGCATGACTAAATCCAGTTGAGCGGTGCCCATTTGCCAATCACGGCCTTGGGAATCGTTGAGGTGCGCCTCAATTTTAGGGCCATAAAAAGCTCCCTCGCCCTTAGCGGTCTCAAATTCAATACCGCAGTTTTTAAGCGCCGTTGCCAGAGCTTTTTCGGCCAAATCCCACTCTTCTTTAGTGCCGAGCGAGCCCTCGGGTTTAGTGGCTAAAACATAGCGGGTCTCAAAGCCGAACATTTTATAAAACGCGTCAATCGTTTTCACGATCTTCGCCACCTCTTCTTCTACTTGATCCGGCCGGACATAAATGTGCGCGTCGTCCATGGTGATCTGGCGCACGCGGAAGAGCCCGCCGAGCGTGCCGGAGAGTTCGTTGCGGTGCAGACGGCCGATTTCCGCTAAACGCAAAGGCAAATCGCGATAGCTGCGGATTTTGGCGTTATAAACATAGGTGGATTCCGGGCAGTTCATTGGTTTGATAACGAGATGCTCTTTTTCGTCGCGCGGATTATCAAAATAGAACATATTTTCGCGATAGTGGTCCCAGTGTCCGGATTGTTTGAAGACATCGTTCTTTACCATAATCGGCGTGGAAATTTCCTGGTATCCTTCGCGGTCGTTCAATTCACGTCCGAATTTTTCCAGCTCGCGGAAAATAATCATGCCATTGCCATGCCAAAAAGGCGCCCCCGGCGCGATTTCATGAAACGAAAACAAATCCAGCATAGTGCCGAGCTCGCGATGGTCTCTGTTTTGCGCCACGCCCTCCGTAGCTTTAGCGGAGGATGGGTTTTTCTCTTTTGCCATATGCGATTAAGAATAAATTATAAAACCAAGAAAATCAAAGTTTTGAAAACAAAAAACCCAGATCGGTTGGTCTGGGTGTGTAAGCCTAAGCGCCAATTATTTCGAAATCGGGCGTCCTCGGCGCGTTTTGGAAGAGCCTCTTTTTTACCTCTATTAGAAGCTCGTCCGTAAAGTTGCGCCAGAAGTTTTGTTTGCTGTCGTTTTTTGATTGCTGAACAAAAAGGGCAATGAGAGTGTCGGTGACGCCGTATCTGTCGTCATTTTTTTCAAGCAGACCCGCATCCACAAATCTTGGCAGCCACTCCTTGAAGCTTGGGTTAGTGATCTTTTTTCCCTTTATTGCTGGAGACCAGCTGTTTGCGCGGACGCAATCGTTCAAGATTGCTGCAGCCAGCCGTTCCGGTTCATATTTTCCGAAGAAGCTACTGAATTCAATATTCTTGACGATACTAGCTGGGCGAACTTTCCTACGGTCTATCCGTTTCATAGCAAACCTCCATTGCCTGACCCAAAGGGTTTAGGGCTTGTCCAAGTTCCACCAATAGGATATCTGACAATGTTTCATTTGTAAATTTTATCCTCATATTCACGATCGTGAATATGAGGAGAATGTTTTTAGAATTATAAAATAAAAAATTTTAAAAATTAAAGTTTTAAAAAGAAAAAACCGCCGAAGCGGTTTACCAATAAATTACCAAGCAACGCTCAAATTGTCTCGCGCACCCTTCTATTAGAGGACTTGTTAAATATTCCATTGGTCGAAAAGAGTATTTTATTTTGTTTTCTTTGCACCAAGCGCAAATTTCTTTTTCACAGATACCTTGTACCGTAGAAGCCCAATAATAAACGAGACAAGAAGATATCACGCAAACCGAAGCGCTGATTATCAGGGCTATTTCCCCAAACCCTTCTGGAATATTTATCTGTTCAATGAGCTTATAATTGATTGCTGCGTATATCCAAACAAGCCCCAAAGATAGCAGGCCGAACAATATACTGAAAAATGTACAGTATGCCACTCTTTGACTAATTAGAAGATTGTCGTCGGTTTTCATAACAAGCAATTCCCTCTTTGATTGAGCCGCGATTGGTTTCGCCGCTTTTTTAATCCTCTCAATTATTTTCAGCGCCCTCTCTTTTTCGCTTTTTTCGTGAGAAATTTTTTGAATTTCAGCTGATTCGTTAGTAATTTTTCTTAACTCATTTCCGAAGGACCTGATTTCCATGGCTTTCTCCTTGTCTAAGTTCCGATAGTAGATTATCAAAAAAGATTTAATTTGTCAACATAAAACAAAAAACCGCCGAAGCGGTTTACCAATTGTCAATTTTTACTTGTTAATGAGACGATCGTATGATCAACAAGTAAATGAAATGGATTCCCGGAGATTGCTTCGTTTCTTCTTTCCTCGCAATGACGATTCTGATCTAAAAGCTAATAGCTATAAGCTAAAAGCTAGCTAAAGTTCCACCGCGTTATCGCAGATCACCTTCACTTCACCGTTGCGGAGAGAGATTTTGCCGGCGAGGGCGCAAACTTTGTTTTCGGTCCAGACGGCGGCGGTTTTCACGAGCGTTTCGTTGAAAACCACAATTTCTATACTGCCGGTGAAATCCTCCACGGTGGCAAAGAGCATGGGCTTGCCGTTTTTGGTGATAATGTGTCGCACGCGTGAAACAATTCCCGCCAAACGAACCGGCTCGCGCTCGTTCGTGCTGGCGAGCGCGTCTTTTACTGGCTTCGCTTTAATTTTCTCAATTTTTTCTTTGAAGTGATTCAGGGGGTGGTCGGAAATATACAAGCCCAAGAGTTCTTTTTCCCAAGTCAGTTTTACTTGAGGTAAGAGGGGATCGGCTGGCTTGAGCCGCAAAGAAGTTAACGCCGCGCCGCCGCCAAAGAGCCCGCTTTGCGAAGTTTGCTTTTGTTTTTTCACCGCCTGGCTGAACTTCACAATTTCCTCAATATTGGCGAGCACTTGCGCGCGATCCGCGCCCAGCGAATCCAGCGCGCCGGATTTCGTCATCGCTTCAATAGATTTTTTATTCAAGTCCTTGTGTTGAACTCTCATCAATAAATCATTCAAGTTTTGGAAAGGTCCGGCTTTTTGCCGCTCTTCAATAATGGCGTCCACAATGTTCACGCCCAAGTTTTTAATGGCGGTTAAGCCGAAAATAATTTCTTTTGCGTGAGGAGTAAACATAGCCGAACTACGATTCACGTCCGGCGGCACCACATTGATGCCGGATTTTTTCGCTTCTTCCACTAAAAAAGCGATGCGCTCGGTGTCGCCCGAATCCGCGTTCATCAAAGCCGTCATGGACTCCACCGGATAGTGCGCTTTTAGGTAAGCGGTTTGATAACCAATCATGGCGTAGCAGGCGGCGTGGCTGCGGTTGAATCCGTAGCGGGCGAAAGGCGGGAAGAGTTCCCAGATCGCTTGCGCGGTTTTAGCGTCAATGCCGTTTTTAATCATGCCGTCCACCAGCTTACCCTGCTGTTTGTCCAAAAGATCTTTAATTTTCTTGCCGATGGCTTTGCGGAGCGTGTCGGCTTCCGCCAGCGTGAAACCAGCCAAGTCGCGCGCGATGCGCATCATTTGCTCCTGATAAATGCCGACGCCGTGCGTGGGTTTCAAAATTGGCTCCAGTTTCGGGTGAAGATAACTAACCTGTTCTTGGCCATGTTTGCGGCGGATGTAAGTAGGAATCAAGTCCATTGGTCCTGGGCGATAGAGCGCTACCAAAGCAATGAGGTCTTCCAGTTCCGTCGGCTTAATGTCTTTCATATAGCGTCGCATGCCGCTGGACTCAAATTGGAAGACGCCGGTAGTGTCGCCAATCTGGAGTAATTTGAAAGTTGCCGGATCTTCCAGATTAATTTTGTCTATATCAATTTTTTCACCGCGAATTTCTTCCACCAAGCGTAAAATCTCTTCAATGATAGAAAGGTTCTTTAAGCCGAGCAAGTCCATTTTTAAAAGCCCAAGGTCTTCAATGGAGTGCATTTCAAATTGGGTGATGATCACGTTTTCATCTTGCGGCGCGCGCTGAATCGGCAGATGATTGGTCAGCGGTTCAGAGCCGATAACCGTGCCGCAGGCGTGCACGGAAGCGTGGCGCGCCACGCCCTCTAAATGTTTAGCCGAGTCCAAAATTCTTTTGGCGTCCGGATTGGTTTTATAAATTTCCTTCAATTCCGGCACGCTTTCCATCGCTTCTTCTAAGTCCTGGTTGAAAGGAATCATCTTGGCGATTTGGTCGCACAAAGAATAGCTGATGCCCATGGCGCGGCCCACATCGCGCACCGCGGCGCGCGCCGCCATCGTTCCAAAAGTAATAATGTGGGCGACGCGATCCATGCCGTATTTTTCGGTCAGATACGCGAACACTTCGTCGCGCCGCAAATCCGTAAAATCAATATCAATATCCGGCATTTGAATACGATCCGGATTTAAAAAGCGTTCAAAAAGCAAATCGTATTTAATCGGGTCCAGGTTAGTGATGCGCAAAATGTAAGCGATGATACTGCCGGCGGCGGAACCGCGTCCCGGACCCACCACGATGCCGTGATCCTTCGCCCAATTCACGAAGTCTTGCACTATCAAGAAGTAATCGGCAAAGTTCATTTTTTCCACCACGCTGATTTCGTAATCCACGCGCGCGCGAATAGCTGGCGTTATTTCCGAATAGCGCTTGCCAATTCGCTCCTCAACTAATTTCCGCATGTAAGAGTTCGCCGTTTCACCCTCCGGCACCGAGAACTTTGGCAGTTGAATCTGTCCGAGTTTCAACTCAAAATTGCACATGTCGGCAATTTTCGCCGTGTTTTCTACCGCTTCGGGAATGTCCTGGAAAAATTTTGCCATTTCTTCCGGCGAGGTCATGGAAAAATCATCATCTTTCAGGGAAAGGCGATCCGGATCAGAAATTTTATTGCCGGTCTGCACCGCCAAAAGCACATCGTGGTATTCGGAATCTGTTTTGAGTAAATAATGGATGTCCTGCGTGGCGGCGAGCGGAATGCCGGTTTTTTTGGAAAGTTGGACTAGGCCATCGCGAATCGTCACGGTTTCGCCTACGCCCGGGTGATGTCCGATTTCAATATAAAAATTTCCTTTGCCTAAAATACCCTCATATTCCAGCGCCACTTTTTCCGCTTGTTCGGGTTTACCGGCGGAAAGCGAGCGCGCCACTTCGCCAGTTAAGCAAGCCGAAAGCGCGATTAACCCTTCGCTGTGTTCGCGGAGTAAATCTTTATCTATGCGCGGCTTATAATAGAAGCCGTAGAGATGGGCTTTAGTGACCAGTTGAATTAAATTTTTCCAGCCCGTTTCGTTTTTGGCGAGCAAAATTAAATGATAATATTTTTCGCTGGGATTTTTTTCGGTGTGTTTGCCCGGCGCCACGTAAGCCTCCACGCCAAGAATCGGTTTAATACCCGCGGCTTTGGCGGCTTTATAAAATTCCACCGCGCCGTAAAGATTGCCGTGATCGGTCAACGCCAGCGAATTCATGCCGAGTTCTTTGGCGCGGTTAACCAGCTGGTCAATTTTCGCCAGACCATCCAGTAGGGAATAGTGCGAGTGGGTGTGCAAGTGAGTAAAACGCATTGGAATGTTGATACAATTTTAACTCAATCGCAAGTAAGATTCAATTTTTATTTGACTTTCATCAAGAACTTTGTTAAAGTGAATGAAACTAAGTCGGGCAAACTTGTCGTTCGGCCCATGCTTCATAATTCATAATTCTAAATTCATTGTATGGGAGGTGTACCAGTAAAACATCATTCTAAATCAAAAGTGGGCCGCCGGCGCTCAACTTTGGCTTTGAAAAAAATGAATATCATGGCGTGTCCAACCTGCCGGGGACCGGTTCTTGCTCATAGAACTTGCCCGCAGTGCGGAAACTATACGACTAAAAAGAGCGCGTAATGAATTTCTTCGTTTAGCACTTTGTTAAAATATGGCGACCAGACACTTAGCAAGAACCATCGTCTTACAATCCCTCTACGAATGGGATTTTTATGGACAGCAGGGGAGCTTGGATGAAATCGTGGAACGCGATCTGCAGGAATTCGGTCCGGGCATTGATGAGCCGGATTTTGTTTGGCGTATTGTTCACGGCGTGGTGGAGCATCTTTCCGAAATCAACGAAATTATTAAAAAAGCCGCGCCGGACTGGCCGATGGAAAAAATCGCCAATATAGACAGAAACGCGCTTCGCATTGGCCTTTATGAACTGCTTTATGCCGACAAAACCGAAGTTCCTTCCAAGGTGGCCATTAACGAAGCGATTGAAATCGCCAAAAACTACGGCGGCCCAAACTCCGGCAAATTTATCAACGGCGTGCTCGGCACTGTTTATAAGCAACTGGAGCCGGAAGCGCAAAACGGGAAGCAGGAAGCAGGAATTAAGAATCAGGGAAAAACTACGGATTCGTCTCATAATTCCTAACCCGCCCGCCGGCAAGCAGGTTCATATTTTCTGATTCAAAAAGCAATGGATTCACAAAAACTAAAGAAACTTGAAGAAAAGATCGGGCTTAGATTTAAGGACAAGAATTTATTTCTGGAGGCTCTGACCCACCGTTCTTATTTAAACGAAAATCCGGAATGGCCCACGCCGCACAACGAACGGCTGGAATTTTTGGGAGACGCGGTTTTGGAGCTCGCCGTTACGGAAGAGCTTTTTAATCTTTTTCCTGAAGAAGACGAGGGTAAGCTGACCAGTTTGCGCGCCGCGTTGGTCAATTATCAAATTCTCTCCCGAATTGCCGCCGAAAGCATTCAGCTGGAAGATTTTGTTTTGCTGTCTCGCGGCGAGGCGAAAGACACCGGCCGCGCCCGCGACGTTATTTTGGCGAACGCCATTGAATCATTGCTCGGCGCCATTTATTTGGATGCCGGTTATGTAGCGTCCAAGGGTTTCGTGAAGGCGTTTGTCATGAATCGTTTAGAGGAAGTGATTAAAACCGAGGCGTATAAAGATCCGAAAAGTTCTTTGCAAGAAATCGCGCAGGCGGAACAGAAGGTCACGCCGGTTTATAAAATTATGGAAGAGCGCGGTCCGGATCACGCCAAGGTTTTCGTGTCCGGAGTTTATTTGGGTGAAAAATTAGTTGCCACCGGCGAGGGGGCTTCCAAGCAAGACGCGGAAGTGGAAGCGGCGAGAAAAGCGCTCGCGGAAATTAGAAAATAGAAAAACCCGCCTTCGGCGGATTTACGTTTCTAATCTTTTTTCTTTTTACATTGCGGGCATTGTGAGTTGGAAGTTGGCGGCGACTGGTATTGAATAACGGTGGATACGATAAACGCGACCCAAACTAATATGAAAGAAATTGCCAGCGTGGTGGCAAAATTTTGAGAGAGCGCCCAAGTCAAAAGTCCAATTATAATCGCGACAGTCCAAACGGCCTTAACTTTCAGGGCGGTGAGAAATTCCTTTGCCATATTGCCTCCCGTAAGAACTGCTTTGAAGTATATTCAAATTTGGAGCTTTGGTCAAAATTATTATAGAATAAAATCATCTAGTGGCTATTGGCTAGTCGCTAGTGGCTAAATATATGTATCTCAAGCGTTTAGAGCTTGTCGGTTTTAAATCCTTTGCTTCCAAAACCACTATTGATTTGCCGGGCGGCATCACCGCGATTGTCGGACCGAACGGTTCTGGAAAATCCAACGTGATTGACGCCATCCGCTGGCTTTTAGGCGAGCGCGACGCCAAAAATATCCGCGGCGGCAAAGCGGAGGATTTAATTTTCGCTGGCACACCGCAACGCGCTCGCGTTGGTATGGCGCAAGCTACCATCACTTTTGATAATTCCAGCAAATTCTTTCCGGTAGATTTTGAAGAAGTCGCCATTACTCGCCGTGTCACCCGCGACGGCATTTCCCAATATTTTCTAAATGGCGCGGAAATTCGCTTGAGGGACGTGATCGATTTTTTTGCTAAATCTCGCCTCGGCACTAAGGGCTTTACCATTATTAATCAGGGGAGTAGCGATCTCTTTGTGCGCGTCACGCCAAAAGAGCGGCGCGCTATGATTGAGGAAATTCTTGGCCTCCGCCAGTTCCAATTAAAAAAACACGAAGCCGAACGCAAGCTTAAAAATACCGGTTTTAATACCGAAAAAGCCCAGGCGATGATTGATGAGCTTCTGCCGCGCCTCCGTTTACTGAAGCGTCAAACTGCCAAGTGGGAAAATTACGAGGAAATTAAAAATAAACTGCGCGAACTGGAGGCGCAGTATTTCGGCCAGAAACTTTTTGAAATAGAAGTTGAGAACCAAAAAATCGCCCCCGAACTGGGCGTATTTGACGGAGACATTGCCGCCAAAGAAAAAGAATTAAAAATTCTGCAGGCGGAACTCGCGAAAATTGAAGCCAGCCAACCCTCCTCCGCCAAGGCTTCGGAGGGCAAGGCCCAATTAAAGAATCTTTTAGAAAAGCGTGCGGTTATTCAGCGCGATCTTGGTCGGGTGGAGGCGCAAATAGAATTCTTGCTTTCCCAGCCGAAGACCAGCGCCAAGGCCTCCGACCTTTCCAGCGCCTTGGAGAAAGTTCGCGCCATTATCGCCGGCTCGCTGAATTTGGATATAGAAGCCATCCGTCGCGCGTTGAATGACGCGGTGCAAACGATTGACTCCGCTTTGGGCGCGGACGCGAGCGCGGAAACCGCCAAAGCCAAAGAAGAATTAGTGGCCGCCAAAGAAAAACTATTGGCGGATCTTACGCAAATTGACCAGGAATTCAAAGAATTGGAAAAAGCCGAAAGCCAGCTTTCCAGTCAGCTCCGTGATTTTAACGATATTTTCCGCCAAGCGTTTGAGGCGGTGGAAAAAAAGAAACAAGAAATGCGGGAAATTGAAGCGAAAAAATCCCGTTTGCTTTTTGAAAAAGAGCGTACCGCGATTCGTTTAAGCGAATTAGAACGCCAAGCATCGCAAAACGGCCTTCAACTGAAAGAATTTAAGGCCATGGAATTTTCGGGGAGTGTGGAAGATTTAGAAAGAAAAGTTTTCCGCGCTCGGGCGGAAATCGCTAGTATTGGCGAAATTGATGAATCCCTAATTAAGGAATCTAAAGAAGTGGAGGAGCGCCACAACTTTTTGTCGCAACAATTAGCGGATTTGCATAAAGCGGCGGCCGATCTTGGCCAGCTGATTAAGGATTTGGACGAAAAAATCCATCATGATTTTGAGCGGGCGCTGAAAAATATTAACGAGCAATTTACCACGCATTTCGCCGCCATGTTCGGCGGCGGCAAAGCGCGCCTAACTTTATTAAAAGACGAGGCGCCGAAACCAAGCGCGGAAGAAGGGGAGGTGGCGGGCGAGGGCGCGCCCTCCGTCGCTGAAGTTATGGAGGGCGAGGGAAGTGATGAGGATTCAGATCATCCAATCGATCATGGCGGTATTGATATTGAAATCAACATTCCGCGCAAAAAAATCAGCGGTTTGGAAATGCTTTCCGGCGGCGAAAAAAGTTTGGTTTCCATCGCCGTTTTATTCGCTCTGATTTCCGTCAGCCCGCCGCCGTTTCTAGTTCTGGACGAAGTGGACGCGGCTCTGGACGAAAGAAACAGCCAGCGTTTTGCCACGCTGGTTCGCGATTTCGCCAAACAAACGCAATTCATTATTGTCACGCATAATCGTTCCACCATGGAATCCGCCGACATTCTTTACGGCGTTACTATGGGCGACGACGGCACTTCTAAGGTACTGTCCGTTAAATTGGATTAAGCTTGACTAATTAGAGAATCTTTAGTATATTACGCGCAGTCGCCCGATTCCGCCATTGTTTGGCGGAATACTCCTCGGAAAGGTGGCCGCCTGCCGAGGAGTTTTTTTATTTCTCTAACTTAATTTGACATCTTGACGATTTAGCTTTAATATTCTTTTGTCCTTTGAGAACGGAGGTTGAGATGCAACCATCTTCGCCTGAAAAAGAAAAGAGAGACCTTTACTCTTATGTTGAACAAAGGCCGGGAATCGTCGTTGCTTGGGTAGCTCTGGCGATATATTTTATATTCACAATTGGATTTATGATTGTATCAACTAACGAGAATTTTGATCCGATGTTCGGTTTTGTGCATGGAACCATGATGGCTTTCACATTTTGGATGTCTTACAAATACATTGAAAGTAAAAGTCCTCGTTTATACTTTGCCGTGATTGTTGTCGGATTTATTTTCGCTATCACTCTTCTTCTTTTCGGGGTTTATAATTTTTACTACTATGGGTGGACGCTTGATCCGGGCGGGGTTTTGGAAAGAAATAGTAATTTGCGAATTTGGTTTACTGCCTATATCTTCGTTTGTGTTCTATGGGCGTGGATTCTTTCTTGGAAGGACCCTCGCACTCTCGCTGCCAAGTCTTAACGACTTGGTTTTTTCTTTTATAAAATGCCAATTTGACAAGATGGAATCAATTTGATAAGTTAAGTTTCAGCAGAAGATAAGCGTTTTGCCGTCCGCTTGTATGGACGGATCCGCGGAAGAATTCTAGCCCCCTCTTTGAGGATGATTCCGGAGCACCGGTAAGTAATCCCGAGTCAAATCGGGAGAACGCCAGAACGAAAGTCGGAGCCGACTTTCCCGCAAGCAGAGCCCCACTATTGAGCTCGGAACCTTTGTCAGAGGTCGCCTGATTCGTGACCTTTGGATAAGGGAAACGCCTCTTCCGCCCCCGGGCATTGTCTTCGTGTGGAGTTATCCACAT
>Ga0247727_10004163_pt1 | contig 30974 bp, 25 predicted proteins | sample WisWelCaveWW1625_FD_202498 | JGI IMG/M metagenome (GOLD analysis project Ga0247727, IMG submission 202498) | Biofilm microbial communities from Wishing Well Cave, Virginia, United States - WW16-25 | ecosystem: Environmental > Aquatic > Deep subsurface > Groundwater > Cave microbial mat | place... | reverse complement strand
TCGTCGACGGTGAACGGGGTGGCCGAGAACTTCCGGATCGTGATGACCGGGCCGACGAGCGACAGCGGCGGGATGATCGCGTTGACCCGGGAGCCGTCGGGCAGGCGGGCGTCGACCCGCGGGCTCGACTCGTCGACGCGGCGGCCGATCGGGGCGGTGATCCGATCGATGATCCGCATGACGTGGTCGTCGTTCTGGAAGACGACGTTCGTGAGCTCGAGCTTGCCGGCCCGCTCGATGTAGATCTGACGCGGGCCGTTGACCATGACCTCGGTGATCGTCGGGTCGACGAGCAGCGGCTCCAGCGGCCCGAGGCCGGTGATCTCGTCGGCCAGCTCCTCGATGAGGCGCAGCCGCTCGCTGCGGGCCAGCGCGAATCCGTGGACGTTGACGATCCGATCGACGACGGTCTCGATCTTGCTCCGCACGTCGACCGCGGCGGAGACGTCCAGTCGTGAGTCGAAGGCGCTGATGACCTCGTCCTGGAGGCGGAGCTTGATGTCGCGCAGCAGCTCCTCGCGACCAGGAGCCGCGGCCGGTGCCCGGACCGCCCGCTGCGGCTCGGGGGGCTTGACGAGCCCCGCATCGCCCGCGTCCCGGACGACGGCCCCCTGTTGAGCCCGCTGGATCCGACCGCTCAACGACATCTCGAAGAGGATACTTCCGAGCGGTCCTGTCGGTCAGCCGGGCCGCGCCTGCCCGATCAGCCGGGCCGCGCCTGCCCGATCACGGCGATGCCGAGCAGGATCGCGGCCATGCCGAGCCACTGCGCCGGCCGCGGTCGCTCGCCGAGCACGAGCACCGCCAGCGCGACGGCGAAGACCGGCCCGAACGACGACGCGAGGCCGACGAGCCAGACCATCGAGGTCTGCAGGCCGATCGCGAACGAGATGAGCCCGCCGACGTCGAGCAGGCCGGCGAGGACGACGGCCAGCGTCGGCGAGATGGAACGCGGGCCGGCCGGCGCGTCCCCGCCCGTCAGGAATGGGGCCGTCCAGCGCCGCGGACGGGCGATGGCGACGACGAGCAGTCCGATCCCGAGGAGCGCGTTCGTCGCCCGACTGATGATGAGCGCGGGCAGCCAGCCGATCGTCCGGATCGGCTCGGCCATCGTCACCGTCAGGGACGCGAACCCGACGAGCGCCACGATGCCGAACAGCACGCCCGGCCCGACCAGCCGCGCGTTCCGGAGACCGCCATCGAAGGTCAGCCCGACAAGGACCACGCCGATCGTCGCGATGGCCGCGCCGGCCACCTGGAGCGAGCTCATCGTCTCGCCCAGGAAGGCGACGGCGAGCAGCACCGTGAGGCCGCCATAGGCGGACACGGTCGGGCTCACGATGCTGATCGGCCCGATCCGGAGAGCGGTGAAGAACGCGACGTAGGCGACGTTCGCGAACAGGCCGCAGAGTGCGGCGACGGCGACGGAGCGGCCGTCGAGGGCCGGCAGCACGCCTCCGTCGAGGAGCCCCACCAGGGCGATGGTGCCGACGGCGACGAGGCCGATCGACTGCGTCGCGACCACGACCCGGAGGCTTCCGAAGCGCCGCCCGCCGAGCGCCGCAGTGACGTCCGTGATGCCCCACGCGACGGCCGCGCCGAGTCCCAGGAACAGGCCGCCGGGCATGCGCGGGAGTCTACGCGGTGGGTCTCCGCGATCGGTCGCGGGACCGCACCGTGCTACACTTCGCGGCCGGTTCGCCGCCCTTCGGGGTGGGGTCCGCGGTGGGGATGTAGCTCAGCCGGAAGAGCACCGCGTTCGCATCGCGGGGGTCAGGGGTTCGAGTCCCCTCATCTCCACCATCTCCGCCGCGCAGCCGCGCGCACCACCGCGCGGCGGTCTCCGGGCGATGGGTCGGTTGGGCAGGTGGTGAGCCCAAGGGTCTGTAAAACCCTCGCCTTCGGCTGTGGCAGTTCGATTCTGCCCCGGCCCACCACGATCCCGGAGATCAGCCAACGAGAGCGGCGTGCAGCTCGTGCGAGTGGCGCCGCAGCCAGCGTCGCCAGTCGGCGTGATCGGGTCGCCGGTCGGCCACCAGCGCCCAGAAGCGTGGCCCGTGGCCGAACACGCGAAGGTGGGCGAGCTCGTGGACGACGACCGTCTCGAGCGCTTCCGGCGGGGCCAGGACGAGGCGCCACGAGAACGACAGCGAGCCATTCCGCGTGGCACTCGCCCAACGCGTCCGCGGGTCGCGGAGGGCGACCTTCGCCGGGCGGACCCCGAGCGCATCGGCGTGGAGCGCGACGGCCCGCTCGATGGCCTCGGCCGCCCGCTCGCGGAACCACGCCTCCAGGAGGCGAGCCATCGACCGTCGCTCGCCCGGCGCAAGGCCGATCGCGAGCTCGTCGCCGTCGTCGCCGCCCTCGCGCCCGATCGTCGAGCGGCGGCCGGAGGCCGGCGGCGGGGCCGCCGCGATCCGCAGGCGGTGCAGCTCGCCGCGGTAGCGGATGACGGCGCCGTCCGCGAGGCCGCCGCGGGCCGCCAGCATCGCCCGGTCGCGATCCAGCCTGGCGAGATGGCGCCGCAGCCACGGCTCCCGTTCCGCGAGGAAGTCTCGAACGCGGTCCTCCGGCCGCGCCCAGCCGCGGCGCGATGCCGGCGGCAGCGAGACGACCGGGCCCCGTTGCGGGTCGATCGTCACCCGGAGGCCGCGCGAGCGAGGGTGGCGTCGAACGACACAGCGGAGCGGGCCGCCCGGCAGGCTGAACTCGGCGATCGTCTGCTCGACGCGCTGGGCCATCGGGACACGATGGTGCCACGCCGGCGACGAGCCGTACGATAGGCGGGCCGATGGACCAGACCTGCGCCCGCTGCGCGTCCCCGCTGCCGGCCAGCGCGCGATTCTGCCCCGCCTGCGGCGAGCCCGCGCCGGCACCGGACGCGACGGCCGCAGACGCCGGTCGCGCCGCCCGCCTGAGCGCGGCCATCCCGGCGAATCTCGCGGCGAAGATGCGCGCGCCGCGGCTGACCGGAGAGCGAAAACCGGTGACGGCCCTGTTCGCCGACGTCGTCGGTTCGACCGCCCTCGCCGAGGCGCTGGACCCGGAGGACTGGACGGCGATCATCAACGAGGCCATCGGCCGGGTCTCCGAGGCCGTCTACCGCTACGAGGGCACGATCGCCAAGCTGCTCGGCGACGGCGTGCTGGCCTTCTTCGGCGCACCGGTGGCGCACGAGGACAGCCCCGAGCGTGCCGTGCGGGCGGCGCTCGACGTCGTCGCGGCGATCGACGCCTATGCCGCGGAGCTGCGGGCCGACCTCGGCATCGAGTTCGCGATCAGGATCGGCATCAACACCGGTCCGGTCGTCGTCGGCAACGTCGGCAGCGACCTCCACTACGAGTTCACGCCGATCGGCGATGCGATCAATGTCGCGGCGCGACTGCAGGCAGCCGCCCCACCGGGAGGCATCCTCATCGCCGCGGCGACCCAGCGGTTCATCGCACCGATCATCGACGCGGAGCCGCTCGGCCCCATCGAGGTCAAAGGGCGCAGCGAGCCGGTCGACGCCTTCCGCGTCATCGGCCTGCGCAGCGCTCCAGGGCCGACGCGTGGCATCGCCGGGCTCAGCTCGAGCCTCGTCGGCCGCGACCCGGAGCTGGCTCGGCTCCGCGAGGCGCTCGAGACTGTCAGGTCCGGTCGAGGCCGGATCGCGCTCGTGATCGGAGAGCCGGGACTCGGCAAGAGCCGCCTCGTCAGCGAGCTTCGGCGCGCCGGGCTCACCGGCGATGACCTCGGCTGGGTCGAGGCGCGCTCCCGGTCCTACGGCATGACTGTGCCCTATCACGTGCTGCTCGAGCTTGTCCGCTCACTCCTCGGCGTCGACGCGGCCGCGGAGCCGGCGGCGGCCCGCGCGACGCTCGATGCGGCGCTCTCCGACGGCGGCGCCGTCGACGGCGGCGACGACGCGGCCAGCCTGGCTCACCTCCTCGGCCTGCCGGGTCAACCGGGCCACGAGGCCCTCGAGCGCCTCGAGCCGGAGGCGCTGCTGACACGCTACCTGGGCGCCGTCCGACGCCTCATCGCGCGACGAGCGCTGGGGAGGCCGCTCGTCTGCGTCATCGAGGACGCCCACTGGGCGGACGCCTCGTCCGTGGAGGCGCTCGTCCGGCTCCTGCCGGTCGTCGATGAGGCCCCGGTCCTGTGGATCGTCGCCACGCGCTCGGATCGCGAGGCGCCCGGCTGGCGGCTCGTCGGCGTCGCCCGCGACCTTGCCGGCGACACGCTCACCGAGATCGCGCTCCGGCCGCTGTCCGAGGCGGACAGCCGGCGGCTCGTCGAGAATCTGCTGGCCATCGACCGCCTCCCGGACGACGTCCGGGTGGCCATCCTGGCCAAGGCGGAGGGAAATCCGTTCTTCGTCGAGGAGGTCGTCCGGATGCTCATCGACCGCGGCGCGATCCGGCGCACGTCGGACGGCTGGGTCGCCGAGCCTGGCATCGCCGACATGGATATCCCGGACAACATCCACGGCCTCCTGCTGGCACGCATCGACCGCTTGCCCGAGGACGCGAAGCGCGCCCTTCGCGTCGCCTCGGTCATCGGGCGCCAGTTCGGCGTGCAAGTCCTGGGGGACGTGCTGGCGGCCGCGGAGCCCCGATGACGGCCGCGCTGCCGCTCGCCGCGTTGCCGGCTCTCGAGGCGGCCGGGCTCGTCGAGTTCGTGCCGGGCCTGGGCGAGCCGACGTACCGCTTCCGTCACGCGCTCATCGCCGACGCGGCGTACGACTCCCTCCTCAAGCACGAGCGGCGGGCGCTCCACGGTGCGGTCGGGATGACACTGGAGCGCCTGTACGAGGAGCGACCGGAGCAGGTCGCGGCCCGCCTCGCGACGCACTTCGACGAGGCCGGCGACGAGGAGCGCGCCTACCGATATGCCCGGCTCGCCGGCGAGTCGGCCGCGCGCCGCTACGCGCTGCCCGAGGCGATCGCGCTGCTCGGCCGAGCCCTCGCGCTGTCGCGCGACCGTCAGCCATGGCCCGATGATCATGGCGGGCTGATACGGACCTACGGGCGGGCCCTCGAGATCGCCGGTCGGCAGGACCAGGCGCTCGACGCATACCGGGACCTCGAGCTTCGGGCGCGCGAGCGCGGCGACGGGCGGGCCGAGCTCGTCGCGGTCATCGGCCAGGCCATCCTGCGCGCCGGCCAGTCCGACCAGCACCGCTCCGACGAGGGCGTCGCGCTCGCCGATCGGGCGATCGAACTCGCCCGCGCGCTCGGGGACCGAGAAGGCGAGGCGCGGGCGTTGTGGTCCCGCGAGCTCGCGGCGCTGTTCCTCGGGCGGCCGGCCGAGGTCGTCCACTTCGGCGAGGCGTCGCTCGCGATCGCCGCGGAGCTCGGGCTCACGAGCCTGGAGGCGCACGCGCGGCTCGAACTCGGCCACGTCTCGCTGATGACACTGCGGCCGGCGCTCGGCGCGGAGCACCTGCCGGCCGCGGCGGCGCGGTTCGCCGAGGTCGGCGACCAGGCGATGCTGACCGACGCCCTGTCGAGCGACGCCTACCGGCTCGTCCTCGAGGGGCGGCTCGACGAGGCACTCGAGCGCTCCGGCGAGGCGAAGCGGATCGCCGTCGAGACCGGGAACGCGTGGGCCGAGGCGTTCGCGGGCGAGCCGACCGGCTATGTCCACTTCGAGCGCGCCGAGATCGGCAGGGCGATCGTCACCTGGGAGGAAAGCATCCGCCTGGCCGGATCGGTCGGCTACCAGGGTGCCCTCGTCACGCCCGGCCTCGAGCTCGCCTCCGCCTACGCCCTCGTCGGGGCGCATGAGCGGGCGGCCGAGCTCGGGCAGCAGGCGGTGAACGCTGCCAGTCAGACGTTCGGCGGTCTCGACGGGCTCGTCGTCGGGACGCTTGGCTGGCTGCGACTCCGACGCGGCGACCTCGACGGCGCCCGCGAACGGTTCGCGGCGTTCCGAGCGAGGGCGAGCGCCCTGTTGACGGGTGACGAGGCGGGCCTCGCGATCTCGATCGAGGCCGTCCTTGCGGACGCGGAGCTCGAGGCGCAGGACGGCCGCGCCGGCGAGGCGCTGGAGCGGCTCGACCGGATCGCCGGCGCACTGGAGGCGCGCGGCGTCGCCCGCATCCGGCCGGCGGTCGACACCGGCCGCGCGCGGATCCTGCTCGCGACGGGACGGCCGGGCGAGGCCGTCGAAGCCGCCCGCGCCGCGGTGCGCGCGACCCACCCTCGGGACGACCGGATCCGGCGCTGGCCGGCGCTCGCGACGCTCGCCGAGGCGGCGCGGTCCGTCGGGTCCGACGACGAGGCGGATCGGGCGACGGCCGAGCTGCGGTCGATCTTCGAGGACATCCGCGACGGCCTCGACGACGCGGACCTGCGGGCATCGTTCGTGGCGCAACCCGAGATCGCCGCGATCCTGGGGCCGCGATCGCCCGACAGCTGACATGACCGGCGCGACCGACCAGCCGCCCGACGATCGGCCCGAGGCTGCCTTCAGCGGCCGCGTCGGCGGCGAGCGGGGCACCAGGCGCGCCGCGGCCTCGATCGGGGCGCTCCTCGTGGTCGCCCTCGTGGCCGTCGGCGTCCTCGGTCGCACGTCGTCGGACACATCGGCGCCGAGCCGGTCCGCCGCGCCGATCGACGAGGCGACCGAAAGCCCCATCGCAGCGATCCAGCCGTCATGCGACCCCGTCGACCCGACGGGCCCCGTCCCACGGCTCCGGCTCGGCGCCGCGGATGACGAGGTCGGCGTCCGCGGCCTGCTCGGCAACACGCGTAGCCCGGGCGCTGTGACGAGCGGCCGCGGCTGGCAGGTCCCCGGCCCCGAGCTGGCCCTGGATCTCGCCTCCGGCGCGGACATCCGTCTCATCCTCGGGACGGGCGACTGTCTTCGTGACGCCGTCGCCGAGGCGGCGCCGGCCGACCTCGGGCATGTCCCGACGCGGACGGAGCGGCGCGGTGTCACTGTGGCCTACCTCGTGACGCCGGTGCGCTCGATCCCGTTGCTGATCGAGCTTCCGGACGGGGACTGGGTGGTCCGCGTCGTCGCGCAGTACGACACCGGCGCCGGGTCGGGCAGCGACCCCGACGTATCGACGGAGCAGTACTTCCGCGTCCGGATCGGCGAGGGTCCGTGGACGGAGATCCCGCCGACGCCGCTCGTGACGCCGTACGTCGAGTGCGCCTTCTTCGTCAGCCAGGGTGGCGTCGGCGCGCGGCTGCGGGTCGGCTCGGCGGAGCCGGTCTTCGGCGGCCAGGCTCGCGAGGCGGCGCCGGCCGTGGAGCTCCCGCTCGGAGAGCCGGTCTCGATCCGGCTCGATGGTGACGGCTGCGCCGTGGCGTGGGACATCGAGCTCATCGACCCGGCCACCGGTGCGCTGGCCGGGGTCCTCGAGTCCGTCGCCAACCCGGACGGGGACGGTGCCGTCGTCGCGCAGAACCGCTGGTCGATCGACGTGCCGCTGGGCGACTGGTTCCTGCACATCCGCTACCACACATCACGTGACGGTCCGTGGCTCGACGCCTGGTGGCGCATCCACGCCGCGAGCTTCGCCGTCCCAGAGATTCGGGTCGCCGTCGGCTCGGCGGTCGTTGAGACCGCCGCATACTGCCCGTCCATCAAGCTGGCGAACGGGTACGAGACCGCGGATTTGTGCTCGGCCGCGGACGTCCGCGATATCCCGACGCTCCTCATCGCCGCGGATTCGGCCATCGCGTTCCGGATCGACGGCTGGACCATCGACTCCTGGTTCGCCCGCTGCGGGCCGATGGTCGCCGGCCCATCGGGCGAGGTCCCATTCGAACCGGATCCTGACTGCTGGAATGTCAGCGGGGTCGGCGAGGGCACGCTCGCGGCGCCGCCGCCGGGCGAGTGGGCGGGCGAGATCACGATCAGTGCGCACGACGCGGTCGGTGACCGATTCTCGTCGCCGTACTACGTCGTCTTCGTGATCGGCTGACCACGACGCCACCCGCCGGTGAAACGCCGGCGACGGGATCCACGTCCCATGGGCGTGCGACCGACCGTGCCCCGGAGCGGACCCCAGCGCCACCTCACCGAATCGCGACCCGCCGCCGACCCGGACGACGCCCTCGAGTTCGTGGATCTCGGCGAGAGGCCTCTTCGCGGCGGCCTCCAGGTGGACCCGGTGTCGGTCGCGAACCCACCGGCCGGGCCACGACGTGCCGAACCGAGGCTGGTCCTCCTGGCTGCCGTGGGCCTCGTCGCACTCGCCGCGCTCGGGGGCGGCCCACTGGCGCCGGAGCCGCCGAGCTCGGCCTCGCCGGGCCCGTCCGCGATGAGCGAGCCCAGCGCACCGGTCGCGATCGCGTCCGCTTCGCCGAGCCCCGCGGCAGACCCGTGCCCCCCGGCCGGTCTGAGGGCGCCGAGCGCGGTGCTGAGCCCGACGAACCGGGCCGGCATCAGCTCGGGCCCGGCGCCATTCGTCCGCGACGTCGCCGACGCGGGCTTCGTGCCGCCGGTCGACCAGGCGCTCGAGGTCGGCGCCGGCTTCCGGATGCGCGTGGAGCTGACCGACGCCCGATGTGTCGAGGCGATCGCCATCGCCCTCAGTGGCACGGGAGTCCCCGGCGGCCAGGCGCTGACAGTCTCGACCGTGACCCAGAACGCCGGACGACGCCACGCCTTCAACGCCCCACCTGCCGGCGACTGGGTGCTCCGGATCGCGGTCCGGTTGAGAGGATCGAGGTTCGAAGACGCGCCCTGGGCCATCTACTTCTTCCGCCTCAACGTCGGCTACGTCGCCTACGAGTCGCCCATCCCCGAGATCCCCCCGGGCCCATCCGTGGAGCCCCTCGTCACGCCGGCCATCGCCTGCGTCGCGCTGGACACGGGCGCACCCCTGCCGCCCGCCGTCGACCTCGTCCGTGGTGACGGGAGCCGCACGCCGGGGGTTCTCCGCGAGTACCGCTGGCAGGGTGCCGCCGGTTCCGGGACGGGGTCGCCCGACCCCTCGACGCTCGATGCTGTCGTGCTCGAGTTCGGCGAGCCGATCACGATCCGGCTCGCCGACGACGCCTGCGCCGTCCGCTGGCGGATCGAGGCCAGAAGAGTCCCGGACACCGGCCAGCCGTTGGAGGTCATCGGGGTCTGGGAGGAATCGCCCGAGAACGCCAGCGGCAACCCGGCCGTGGCGGCACAGAACGTCTTCGCGGTCGGCGCGGTGGCGGTCGGGAGCATCGTCATCCACGCCACCTTCGACTTCCAGACCGGCGATCGGGAGGTCGTGTACTGGCGCGCAGAGGTGGCCGGCCTGCCGATCCCCGCGATCCGCGTGGCCGCCGATCCGGGCGGGCAGCCGGTCGCACCCGTCGCCGGCTGTGGCGCCTGGTACCAGTTCGCGAGCGGCGCGAGCGGAGGCGACGAATGCGGTCCGTCGTGGCCGGAGCTGCCCGACGGCCCGTTCCTGATGCTCGCCGAGGGCGGCCTGCTGCGGGCCGATGCGCCCGGCTGGACGGTGACCGGCTGGTCGGCTCGCTACGCGCCACAGTCGGACGTCGTGCCCTCCGGGAACAACCCAGGGACGACCGAGCTCGTGAGCGGCTGGAGCGAGGTCGGATTCGCGTCCGTCCAAATCCCCGCCCCACCTCCGGGCGAGTGGAGCGTCCAGGTCTTCCTGACCCTCCGACGGGACGGCGACACGATCAGCAGCCCGTACTACGTCCGCCTCCAGGTGACCGGCTAGCCCGGGCCTGCGACCGTGGTCATGGATACCGGCTTCTCACACGCCCCGTCGCCAGGCGTCATAGTCACCGGCGGGACGAGTGACCGTCGCGTGCACCCGGGAGCCAGGACATGAGGCGACCGATGGGCGGTCCAGGAACCGAGCAGCCCAGACCGCCGGATGACGGGGGTCTGCTCGAAGTAGAGGATCTGGGCGACACGCCGATCCGCCGCGACCTCGCGGTCCCGCCCACGGTGCTCGGGCCGCGCGAGCGAGGGCCGCGCCGGGTCGATCCCCGGCTGATCGTCGTCGCCGCGATCGTGATCATCGTCGTCGGACTCGCCGGGACCGGCCCCACTGCCCCGCTGACGCCGACGGATCCGGCGCCGACTGGCCCGATCGCGATCGCTTCGCCGACCCCCACCGCGACCCCCGATCCGTGTCCACAGGCCGGGCTCCCGGCGCCGAGCGTGCGCCTGCGACCGAGAAACGCTCCGGGCGTCCGAACGGGACCCTTCGAGATGGCCGCGTCGATGACCGAGGTCGGTTTCTCGGCTCCGGTCGATCGGTGGCTCGAGGTCTTCCCGACGGGCCGGAGCTCGCTACCTCGGCGGCTGGAGGTCGACACCGGCGACGCACGGTGCGTGGATGCATTCGACATCGTCCTCCTGCGGACCGCCGACAGCGGCGAGACATCGGTCAGCGTGACTGCCCTCAAGGTCATCGACGGCGACCTCTTGTTCTCCGCCCCACCGAGCGGTGATTGGGTCGTCCGGCTCGGACTCCGGCTCCGCGGCCCGACGTTCGCCTCAGCCCCGTGGGCGGTCTATATGTTCCGCTTGAACGCCGGGGGCCCATGGGACGAGCCGGCACCGCAGACCAGCGCCCCGCCCGACGCCCCACCAGAACAGCCGTACGTCGTCCCGGCGCTGCCGTGCGGCGAAGGGCCAGCGGACGCGGGGCCGTTCGGCATCGAGCTGGTCCTCGTCGACGGTCGTCGGGTCGCCGGTGTCCTCGGCGACTACACGTGGGACGCCTACCCCCCGCGCGACACGGGGAACCCGCCGGACCTCGCGACGACCGATCCGATCGAGCTGACGGCGTTCGAGCCGGTGGCCTTTCGGATCGCTTACGACGCCTGTGCCGTCCGCTGGACGATCCGGGCATGGACCGATCCGGCCGCGGGTGAGGCCCACTCCTTCAACTCGACATGGGCCGAGTTCAACGACAACCCGCTCGGGATCCAGGCGGTCGCCGCGCAGAACGTCTTCGACGTGGCCGCGACAGCCTTCGGGACCGTCATCATCGAGGCCCGCCTCGACTTCAACGGGCCATTGGACGCCCCGGGGGAGCAGGAGTACGTCTACTGGAAGGCCCGCCTCGCCCCGATGCCCGTGCCGCCGCCCCTCGTCGGGACGACGGGGGACGGCCTGACAGTGGACATGACCCCGGTCTGCGGCGTATCGCTCTACTCCGGGTACGGGTACGTCGCCGAGGAGTGTGGGTCACCGGGCTGGCCGGCCTTCGCCGACCTCCCGCTCATTTCCATCGCGGCGGGTGAGGCGCTCGACCTCACGGTGACCGGATCGATGATCACGAGCTGGTGGGCGACGGCGGTAGACGCGGCCGCGACCGCACTGGGGGAGGGCCACGGCGGGCTCGCCGGCGGCTGGAGCACGGGTCTGGCGACCGTCACCATCCCCGCCCCAGGACCCGGCGATTGGCGTCTGCTCGTCGTCTTGAGCATCTCGCTCGAAGGGTATGACGTCAGCGTGCCGTACCAGGTCCGGATCCGCATCACCGAGTGACCCTGCTCGGCTGCGGAAGTCGCGCACGACCCGGCCCACGGCCGCCTCGCTATACTGCCGACTCCGGCGTGGGGCTATAGCTCAGCTGGAAGAGCGTCTGAATGGCATTCAGAAGGTCAGGGGTTCGAATCCCCTTAGCTCCACCACTCGCCTGACGCCCGACCGATCAGCCCCTCGCCACAGCGACGGGGTTCTTCCTATCCGGGGATCGGTGAGGCGCCTTGTCCGGGCTCGTTTCGCCGCCAGCGCCAAGACGGCACCTGGCGACTGGCATCACCCCAGCCACGACCGGGGGCCGAGCGTGGCGTGGCTGCGTCCGGTCGGCGTCACGCTCGGTTCGAGACTTCGCACGGCTGCTCTGGTGATCGTTGCCCGGGACATGTCGGTGGGGGCGAGATCGAGCGCCCGAAGCCGGTCCCCGCGTGCGCAGCGGCATCCGCCGCGCTAGCATCCCGGAACCATGACCGCCCCGACCGAGCGACGAGCGCGAACGAGGATCGAGCGGTACCACGCCGCCTCGATCGAGCCGCGCTGGCAGGCGCGCTGGGCGGAGCTGAACCTCTACCGGACCGACCTCGACGACGACTCGCGTCCGAAGTACTACCTGCTGACGATGTACCCGTACCCGTCGGGCGATCTCCACATCGGCCACTGGTACATCGTGACGCCGACCGACGCGCTGGCGCGATTCCACCGGATGCACGGCGAGAACGTCTTCCTGCCGATCGGCTTCGACGCGTTCGGCCTGCCGGCCGAGAACGCCGCGATCAAGAACCGCATCAACCCCGCCCAATGGACGATGCACAACATCGAGAACATGCGCCGGCAGTTCCGGACGATGGGCGCTACGTTCGACTGGGAATCAGAGGTCGTCACCTGTCAGCCCGACTACTACCGCTGGAACCAGTGGCTGTTCCTGCGCTTTCTGGAGGCCGGCCTGGCGTATCGGGCGCTCGCGCCGGTCGATTGGTGCCCGAACGACGGGACGCTCGCCAGGGAGCAGGTCGAAGGCACCGAGCGGCGCTGCTGGCGCTGCGGCGAGCGGGTCCAGAAGCGCGATCTCGATCAGTGGTTCCTGCGCACGACGCGATACGCCGACGAGCTGCTCGGCTTCGACGGTCTCGACTGGCCGGAGCCCATCCGGGTCATGCAGACGAACTGGATCGGTCGCTCGGAGGGCGGCGAGGTCGTGTTCTCGACGGCGCCCGGCGCGGGCCGGCCGGGCGGCGACGAGATCCGGGTCTTCACGACCCGGCCGGACACGCTCTTCGGCGCGACGTTCATGGTCCTCGCCCCGGAGCACCCACTCGTCGCCCGACTCACCGCGCCGGAGCGCCGCGCCGAGGTCGAGGCGTACGTCGAGCACGCGCGGGGCGAGACGGAGATCGAGCGCCTATCGACCGAGCGCGAGAAGAGTGGCGTGCCGATCGGCGCCGACGCGATCAACCCGGTGAACGGAGAGCGGATCCCGATCTTCATCGCCGACTACGTGCTCGCGGGCTACGGCACCGGCGCGATCATGGCCGTCCCCGCCCACGACGAGCGCGACTTCGGCTTCGCGACCCGCTTCGGGCTGCCGATCCGGCGCGTCGTCGCCTCGCCGGGCGAGGAGGACGCCGCGCTCGAGACGGCCTACGTCGCGCACGCCGCCGGCGAGCGGCTGGTGAACAGCGGCCGCTTCAGCGGGATGCCCGCCGACGAGGGCGGGCGGGCGATCGTCGCCTGGCTGGCCGAGACCGGTCTGGCGAAGGCCGCGGTGACCTACCGCCTCCACGACTGGCTCATCAGCCGCCAACGCTACTGGGGCACTCCGATCCCGGTCATCCACTGCCCGACCTGCGGCATCGTGCCGGTGCCCGACGGCGACCTGCCGGTGCTGCTGCCCGAGACGGTCGACTACCGCGGCCGCGGCGACAACCCGCTGACCCGCGACGCTGCCTTCCTGAACGTGACCTGCCCGTCGTGCGGCGGCGCCGCGAAGCGCGACACGGACACGCTGGACACGTTCATCGACTCGTCCTGGTACTGGTATCGCTACCTCTCCCCGGAGAAGAGCGACGGGCCGCTGGACCGCGCCATGGTCGATCGCTGGACCCCGGTCGACCAGTACACCGGCGGCGCCGAGCACGCCGTCATGCACCTGCTGTACAGCCGCTTCTTCACCAAGGCGATGCGCGACGTCGGCCTCATCGGCGAATCGGAGCCGTTCCGCCGGCTGTTCAACCAGGGCCAGATCCTCGGCGCCGACGGCGAGCGGATGAGCAAGTCGCGCGGCAACGTCGCCGACCCGGACGAGCTCATCGCCCGCTACGGGGCGGACACGGTGCGCCTGTTCCTGATGTTCATGGGGCCGTGGGACCAGGGCGGCGCCTGGAGCCCGACCGGCATCGGCGGCGTCCACCGCTTCCTGAACCGGACGTGGACGATCGCCCTGGATCCGCACGGCGTCGAACCCGGGGACCCGGCTTCCGGGCGGTTGCCCGCCGGCCAGGACGTCGCCGCCGCGGAGCGCGAGATCCGCACGGCCGCGCACCGCACGCTGCGCGACGTGACGGCCGATTACGAGGGCTTCCGCTTCAACACGATGGTCGCCAAGCTCATGGAGCTGTCGAACCTGCTGGTCCGCTATCGCGGCACGCCGATCGCCGGCGGCGCGGCGTGGGACGAGGCGGTCCGCCTGCTGCTGCTCATGCTCGCGCCGGCCGCGCCGCACGTCACCGAGGAGCTGTGGTCGCGGCTGGCGGCCGCGTCCGGCCGGCGCTGGTCGTCGATCCACATCGAGCGCTGGCCGGAGGTCGACACGGCGGCCACCGCCGAGACGATGCGCGAGGTGCCGATCCAGGTGAACGGCAAGCTCCGCGACCGTGTCGAGGTCCCGGTCGGCATCTCCGCCTCGGAGCTGGAGACGCTCGTGCTCGGGCGCCCCAAGGTGGCCGCGGCGCTCGCCGGTCGGGCGCCCGAACGGATCGTCCAAGCGGGCGGCGGCAAGCTCGTCAACATCGTCGTCCGCTGAGCGGACCCGCGGTGGTCGAGCTGCGGGAGGTGACCCGCGAGACCGTCCGCGCGATCTGCCGGCTGGAGGTCGCGCCATCGCAGACCGGCTTCGTGGCGCCGAACTCGGTCTCCTTCGCCGAAGCGCTGTTCGAGCCGAAGGCGTGGTATCGGGCGATCTATGCGAACGGCGAGCCCGTCGGCTTCGCGATGCTCGAGCTCGACACGGACACGCCCGAGTACTACCTGTGGCGGCTCATGATCGCCGACGGGTTCCAGCGGCGCGGCTACGGGCGAGCGGCGTTGGGTCTGATCGTCGACCACGTCCGTTCGCTGCCCCGGGCGACCGAGCTGCTCGTCAGCTGGGTCCCGGCGGACGGAGGGCCGGCGCTGTTCTACCTCGGTTTCGGCTTCGTGCCGACCGGCGAGATCCACGACGGCGAGGTCGTCGCCAGGCTCGCCCTGTAGTTCGGCGCCGGGGTCAGGCGGGGCGCACCCGGCTCCGAGCTCGGGCGCGATGGCGGGCGGCCTTTGCCCGGTTGCCGCACGAGCGCATGTCGCACCAGCGGCGACGGCCGGTCGGCGAGGAGTCGAAGAACGCCCAGCGACACTCGTCGTTCGCGCAGACCCGGAAGCGCTCCGGTCGGCCCGACGCCAGCTCCTCGACGATCGGGCCGACGAGCAGGGCGAGCGCGCCGTCGACCGGATCGCCCAGGTGGCGATGGCTCATCCGCAGGCCGTCCGGACCGACCTCGAGCTCGGGTACGATGCGCGACCGGAGCACGGCGTTGAGGGTCGCGACCGCGGCCTCGTCGGGCGTCGCCCCGGCGGCGGTGGCATCGACGAGACCGCGCAGCGCGGAGCGGACCTGGCGAGCCCTCTCCAGACCGTCGGGACAGCGTGCCGCCTCGCCGCCCGTCCCCTCGTGCAGCATGCCATGCGTCGCCAGCCAATCCGCCACGCCCTCGTCGCTCGTGATGTCGTCGGTCGCCTGGCCATCGTCGAAGTGAAGCGTGTTGATGAAGTCGAACGCCCCGTCGAGCAGGACCGGGTGACCGTGGTCTGCAGGGTGGTTGGCGTCGGGTCGTGGGCTTGCTGTCAACATCGCGCTAACCACTCTAGAACACTTGACAGGTTACGCGCAAGTGGGTACAGTTCGCGTGTAACCTGAATTGAGCAAGACACAGGTTATGTGCACGCGGAGGGACAGGGAATGTCCGGTCTGGTAGGCAGCGCCATCATCCTCATCAGCCTCGTCCTGGCCGTCGCCGGGTTCGACCTCGCCGCGCTGCGGTGGGGCGCGGATTCGCGCGAACCGATGCCCGACGACCACCGCCGCTGACCCGATGCGCCACGTCCCGCCCCCGCACGACACCAACGGAGTCGGACCGATGTACCTGCACACCTCCTGGATCGTCGCCGAGCATCTTCTCGAGCTCCAGCGCGAGGCCGACGAAGCCCGGCTGGCGGCCGCCGCCCGTAGGGCGGGCACGACGCCGCCGACCGGGCTCGCGCGCCGCCTCGTCGCCCGCGTCGCCCTCGCCGTGAGCGCCACCGCCGCGGCCGTGGCCGCCTGGTCGGATCCGACGATCGACCGCCGACCGGGGCGTTCCGCTACCGTTGAGGCGTGACCGCGCACGAAGCGCCACGCGGCGACCTCGCGGCCGTCTCCTGGGGCCCCGGCCGGATCGACCTGTTCTGGGTCGACTCTGAACGCGACCTATGGCATCGGGCGTTCGATGGCGGCGCCTGGGCTGAGCCCGAGCCGCTCGGCGGGACGCTCGCGTCCGGGCCCGCGGTGACCGCCTGGGCGGTCGGCGAGATGGAGGTCTTCGCCGTCATGCCCGACGGCCAGCTGTGGAACCGCTACTGGGACAGGACGTACTGGCATCCCTGGGAGCCGCTCGGCGGCGAGCTCGACGGATCCGTCACGCCGGCCGCCTCGTCGTGGGGCGCGGATCGGCTCGACGTCTTCGCCCGCGGCCGCGACGGGCGGACATGGCACCGCTGGTGGGACGGCAGCCGCTGGGTGGACTGGCAGCGGATCTGATCGACCCGGTGCGGCAGCGCACCGGTTTCGCCGATCGAGTCGCGCTCCGGTGATCCGCAGCTAATCCACGTTCGCTAGGGTTCGCCCGGACGTCCCGCCCGTCGAAGTGCCCCGAAGGGCGGGGCGTCGTTCGATGCCCGCCGCGCCATCGTCTCCGCTCGCCGGTGGCTCGACGGAGGGCCCGATGTCCGATCGCTCGCCCGCCTGGCGCGTGCTCGAGAGTCCCGACCGGGCCGCCATCGGGTCGGGGCCCACGGCTCCCCCCGGGCGCGAGCTCATGTACGCGGCGCTGGCCGTGGGGCTCGCCTTCGCGCTCGCCGGTGTCGTGGTCGCAGCCGCCGGCCCCGGTCGCGCGCTGGTCGAGGTCGACGCCGTGACGCCGACCGCCTTGCCGGACCAGGGCGAGGTCGCGGTCGAGGTCGCCGGGGCGGTCGCTCGGCCGGGCGTCTATCGACTTGCTCCGGGAGCTCGCATCGCCGACGCGATCGCCGCGGCCGGCGGCTACGGGCCGCGGGTCGCGGTGGACCGGCTCGCATCCCTGCTGGACCTGACGACCCCGATCAGCGACGGCCTCCGGATCATCGTCCCGTCGCGCGACGACCCTCCGGCTTCGACGGCGCCGGCGGCCGGCGCCGGCCCCGCCGGAGATCGGCTCCTCGATCTCAACGCGGCGACGCATGCCGAGCTCGAGGCGCTGCCCGGCATCGGGCCGGTGACGGCCGAGCGGATCATCGAAGCGCGGGCCGAACGGGCATTCAGCGGCGTGGCGGAGCTCCGCGAGCGCGGCCTCGTCGGCGAGAAGACGTTCGAGCGGATCCGGGCGCTCGTCACCGTGCGCTGACGATGCCGACGAGCGGCTGGCTCGCCGTCGGAGCAGTCGTCGGGGCGCTCATCGCGCCCGGGCTCGGTGCCGCCGCGACGCTCGCCGCCGCCGCGATCGCGGCGTTCCTCGCCGCCGCCGTCGCGCTGGCGACGGGCCGGGTCGAGACGCGGGGGCGGCTTGGACACGTCGTGCTCGCGTTCGCGCTCGGCACCGCCGCCATCGGCCTCCGGATGGGCCTCGTGGGCGCCCCGACGGGCACCCGATCGGGCGCCGACGCGGCGTTGCCGGCCGGAGACGGACCGTGGGTCGCCACCGTCCTCTCGGTCAGCGCTCCCCTCGACGGGCGCCAGCGCGCCGTCCTGGTCCTCGACCCGCCGGCCGGCCTTCGCGCGGCCGCGTCCCTGCCGCCCTACCCCGAGGTCTCGCCGCTCGATCGGGTCGCCCTGACGGGTCGGCTGCGAGCACCGCCTGATGGCGACTACGGCCGCTACCTCGCGCGGATCGGCGTCGCGGCGACGCTCGAGGCGAGGGAGCTCACGAGCCTGCCCACCGCAGCGAGCCCCGCGCGGGCGCTGGAGGATCTCCGTGCGCGATCGGCGGACGCCCTCGCCACGGCCCTCCCCGAGCCGGAGGCGGGCCTCGCGGCGGGGATCCTCATCGGCCTTCGGGACCGGGTCGACCGCGACCTCGCGGCCGCCTTCACGACGGCCGGCATCAGCCATGTCGTCGCGATCTCCGGCTGGAACATCACGATCGTCGCCGGCACGATCGGCGCCCTCGCCCGGCGCCTCGGCCGTCGGCCGCGGGCCCTGCTCGTCCTCGCGGCGATCGGCCTGTACGTGCTGTTCGTGGGCGCCTCCGCCTCGGTACTGCGAGCCGCGGCGATGGCCGGCGTCGCCATCCTCGCCCGGGAGTCCGGGCGACCGGGCCGCGCCGCGGCCGCGCTGGCCTGGGCGATCGTGACACTCCTGGTCGTCGACCCGGAGCTCGTGGAGGACGCCGGTTTCCGGTTGTCCGCGCTCGCGACCGCCGGCCTCGTCGCGTGGGCCTCACCGCTGGCGGCGAGACTCGCCGGTCCGGCCCCGTCGCGCCTCCGGCGCTACCTCGCGGAGTCTCTCGGCGTCTCGCTCGCCGCGCAGGCGGCGACGCTGCCGATCGTCCTCGCCGAGTTCGGCCGCCTGTCGCTGGTCGCGCCCGTCGTGAACCTCGTCGTCGTGCCGCTCGTCGCACCGGCGATGGCCGCAGGGGTCGTCGCCCTGGCCGCCGGCTGGGCCGCGCTCCTGGGCGCGCCGACGATCATCGCGACGGTCCTCGGCCTGCCCGCCTGGGGGATCCTGGGGATCGTCAATGCCGCGGCTCGGACAGGCGCCGGGCTGCCGTTCGCGAGCCTCGAGCTGCCGGACCCGATCGGCGGGCTTGCCGGCGTCGCGGCTGGGGGAGCGCTCGTCGGCGGCTGGTCGCTACGCAGCCGGCTGCCACACCGACGGGTCGTCCACGCCCGACCGCCGCGCCTCGCCCGCCCGACGACGGGCCCGCGGAGCCGCCTGCCGCGCGTCGTCGCCGGAGCGCTCGTCAGTGGCATCGCCGCGTTCGTCCTCGCGTTCGTCCACCGACCGGACGGGGTCGCGCGGATCGTCGTCCTCGACGTCGGTCAGGGCGACGCCATCCTCGTCGAGGGCGGGGCTGGCGGCCGCCTCCTCGTCGACGGCGGGCCCGACCCGGAGCGGCTCCTTGTGGCGCTCGACGAGCGCCTCCCGCCGTGGGACCGCCGGATCGACGTCGTCGTCCTCAGCCACCCGCACGAGGATCACGTCGCCGGCCTGGCGCAGCTGCTCGAGCGGTATCGCGTCGACCGCGTCTACGAGCCGGGGATGTTCGGCCCGGGGCCAGGCTACGAGGCGTTCGACGAGGCGCTGGCCAGGCTCGACCTGCCGCGCGGCACCCTGGCGCGCGGCGATCGCCTCCGGGTGGACGACATCGCCCTCAGCGTCCTGTGGCCCGAGCGCGGCCGCGTGCCTCGCCTGCCGGCCGACGACGGGACGGCGATCAACAACGTCTCGATCGTGTTGCTCGGCGAGGTCGCCGGCCGACGCTTCCTGCTCACCGGCGACGTCGAGGAGGAGGTCGACCCGGCCCTGCTGACGAGCGGGCTGCCGCCGATCGACGTCCTCAAGGTCGCCCATCATGGCTCGCGGACATCCTCGACCGACGCCCTCCTCGAGGCGCTACGGCCCGCCGTCGCGATCGTGTCGGCGGGGACCGGTAACCCGTACGGCCACCCGTCGCCGGCGACGATCCGCCGCCTCGAGCAGGCGGGCTCGCGCGTCCTGCGGACGGACCGCGACGGCAGCGTGGAGGTCGCCTTCCAGCTGGATCGCGTGACGGTCCAGGGATCCGGGGGTCGGACGGCCGTGCGCGGATCGTCGTCGCCCGAGTCGACCCCGGTCGCCCTCGGACCGGCATTCAGCTGCGGGATCTCGGCACTCGCCGCCTTCGAGCCGAGCCAGCCGCTACCATCGGCTCGATGACCCCGGCGATGACGGCCCTGGCTCCCCTCGCCTATCTCTGGGGTGACGACGCGTTCGGCATCGACGCTGCCGTCGAGGCGATGCGATCCGACGACCGGCGCTTCCCAGAGGGACCGCCGGAGCGTTGGCGTGTGTTCGTGGACGGCAACGCGCCCGGGCGGGCGCTCGACGAGCTCCGTGGCCGGCTGGCGACCGCATCGCTGTTCGGTGGCGGGACGCTGGCCATCGTCGCGAACCCGGGCTCGCTCGTCCGGCGCCGCGAGGACCGCGACGCCCTTGCGGAGCTGCTGGGGCTTATCGCCCCGGGGAACGGACTGGCGTTCGCGGTCGAGACGGACTCGGGCGTCAAGGAGCCGCCGCAGAAGACCGTCGCCGAGGCGATCGCGAGCGCCGGCGGCGAGGTCCGCCGGTTCGAGGCGCCGCGGGAAGGCGCCCTCGCGGCGTGGCTCGAGGGCCGCGCGCGCGAGCGCGGGGTCGCGCTCGCGCCGGGCGCCGCACGCGAGCTGGCGACGCGGGTCGGCGGCTTCGTGCGCGAGGGCGACGTCGACCGCCGCGAGCAGGGCCGCCTGGCGGTCGGCGAGCTCGACAAGCTTGCGCTCCTCGCCGGCACGCGCCCGGTGACGGCCGACGACGTCCGGGCGCTCGTCGCCGAGGCTGTCCCGGGGTCCATCTGGGCATTCGTCGATGCGGTCGGGCTGCGCCAGGCCCCGCGCGCGATCGACCTCCTCGAGCGGCTCATCGCCGACACGCCCGGGCCGGTCCTGCTCGCCGTCCTCCATCGCCGGCTGCGCGAGCTCATCGAGGTCGAGGACCGGCTCGAGGCGGGCGAGTCACCCGGCTCGCTGGTGCGCTCGATGCGACTCGTGCCGTTCCGGGCCGAGACGCTCGCGCGCCAGGCGCGGCTGTGGTCGGCGGATGCCCTCGATGCCGCCCTCGAGGGCCTGCTGGAGCTCGACGCGATGGTGAAGCATGTCCCCGGCACGCCGCCCGGCGACGCGCAGCATCGCCTCGGGTTCACGCTCTGGCTGATGGACCGGGTGGCGCCGTCGGCCTGACCGAGCGGAGGGCCGCGGAGCGGGCCCTGACAGGCCCGCCGCGGCGACGCCGAGCGCCGTGCAGCGACGCTCAGCTGAAGGTCAGCTGGACCAGGCCTGCTCCTGGACGACGAGATCGCTCTCGATGGCGAAGACACAGCGACCCTGACCGAGGTCGAGGAGCTCGATGAGCTCCGGGTCGATGTACAGCTGGTGGCAGTCCTCGCACAGGCCGCCTGGGATGCCGAAGCACAGCCGCTCGCTCTTGTCCGACATCCGGAAGGTCGCGTCGAACCGGGTCGTGATGAGGCGGCGGCTGCAGGCCGGACACCGTTCGCGGATGCGGCTCATGAGGCGATGCTAGGAAGCACCACCTCGCGGCTCCATGACCCGACGGTACCCCCGGCCCCCGGTACGGCCGCCGCCCTCGGCGGGTCGGGCAGCGGCCCGTCGGGCGCCCTTTACTGGACGCGCAGGACGGTCTTGGCTGCTGACCAGTGTCGCTCGAGGCTGTAGTAGTCGCGCTCCGGCGGCGTGAAGATGTGGACGACGACCGAGCCGTAGTCGACGAGCACCCAGTGCGAGGCCGCGGTGCCCTCCCGTCCGTACGGCCGGATGCCCTCGTCGCGAAGGCCAGAGATGATCCCATCGGCGATCGCGTCGAGCTGCCGCTCCGAGCCACCCGAACAGATGACGAAGTGGTCGGCCATCGTCGTCAGAGCGGCCAGGTCGAGCAGGACGATGTCGGCCGCCTTCTTGTCCTCGGCGAGCTCGACGATCCGGCGTGCCAGGTCCAGCGCGGACCGCTCGCCCGGACTCGGCTCAGCCGCGGCAGCGGGCCGGTCCGCCCGCTCGGGGAGACCGTCCGGCCGGCGGCTCAGTTCTTGCGCCACTGCTCGTCGGCGTACAGATGATGCTCCGCGATGTACGCCTCGACCGCCGCCGGGACGAGGTAGCGGATCGAGCGGCCGCGCGCGACGCGGCGGCGGATGGCGGTCGAGGAGACACCCAGTCTCGGTCCGTCGAGCAGCGTGACGCGGTCCTCCCGTCCGGGGAAGTGTTCGGCGAGCCACGCTCGCCCGGGCGCAGGGTACCCCTCGCGCGGCACGACGGCCACGCGGCAGGCGTCGAGCAGACGCTCCGGCTCGTGCCACGTCGGCAGCTCGCGGAACGTCTCCGCCGACAGGACGAGGACGAGGTCCGGCGTCCGGCCGGCCGCCCGCTCCCCGGCTGCAAGGAGGGCCAGGGTGTCGGCGGTGTACGACGGGCCGCTCCGGTCGGTCTCGAGCCGGCTGAGCTCGAAGGCCGGGTGACCGGCGATCGCGAGCTCGATCATCGCGACGCGGTGGGCCGGCGCCGTCACCGGGCGGTCCGGCTTGTGCGGCGGCAGCCCGGCCGGGACGAATAGCACCCGCTCGAGCCCGAGCGCCTCGCGCGCCTCCTCCGCGACGGCGAGATGGCCGAGGTGGATCGGGTCGAACGTGCCGCCCATGATGCCGAGCGAACCCGGGTGGATGGGCGCGGCACGCGGGACGTCCTCGCCCACCGTCACGCCTCCCATGCCGCCGGCTGCCAGGTGAGCTCGACGCGGCCGATCCGGACGACGTCGCCGGATCGCACGCCGGCCCGCCGGAGCCCCGCGTCGACGCCGAGCCGGACGAGGTCGCGCTGGAACCGCTCCGCCGATTCCTCGATCGCGAAGTCGGTCTGCGCCGCGAGGCGCTCGATCCGCTTGCCACGGACGCGGAACGCACCGTCCGCCTCCACGGAGACGGCGACCGCGGCGACGGCCCCGTCCGGTCGGTGGATGACCGGGCCGGCCGGCTCGGGCGGCGCGGCCATCGCCGCCGCGTCCGGCAGGATCCGCGCGATCGCGTCGAGAAGCTCGCCCAGCCCGTCGCCCCGAGCCGCGGAGATCGCGATCGCGAGCGTCCCGTCGCGCGCGAGCGCTGCCCGGAACGCAGGCCAGGCGACGGCGGCGGCCGGCAGGTCGAGCTTGTTGAACGCCACGATCATCGGCTTATCGAGCAGCGCCGGGTCGTGGGCTCGGAGTTCGTCACGGATGACGCCATGGTCCCACGCCGGGTCGCGCGACGATCCGTCGACGAGGTGGACGAGGACCCGAGTCCGCTCGACGTGACGCAGGAAGGCGTGTCCGAGGCCCGCCCCGGTGCTGGCGCCCTCGATCAGCCCCGGAACGTCCGCGATCGTCGGCCGGCGCGGGTCGTCGTCGCCGAGGTCCATGACCCCGAGGTTCGGCTCGAGCGTGGTGAACGGGTAGGCGGCGATCTTCGGTCGCGCCGCGGTGAGCGCGGCGAGAAGGGTCGACTTGCCCGCGTTCGGCAGCCCGACGAGACCGACGTCGGCGATGAGGCGGAGCTCGAGCCGCAGCCGGCGCTCCTCGCCCGGCTCGCCCTTCTGGGCGTGCCGCGGGGCCTGGTGGGTGGATGTCGCGAAGTGGGTGTTGCCGAGCCCGCCGCGGCCGCCTCGAGCGACGATCGCCGACTGGCCGACGGCCACCAGGTCCGCCACCAGCTCCCCGGACTCGTCGTCGTGGACGGCTGTGCCGGGCGGCACCGCCAGGCGCAGGTCCTCGCCCGCCGCGCCGTGGCGCCGCGCCCGCTCCCCTCGCCCACCGGGGGTCGCCCGGAAGTGATGTCGGTAGCGGAAGTCGCGCAGCGTCGTCTGGCCGGCGTCGACGACGAGGTTGACGGATCCGCCGCGGCCGCCGTCGCCGCCGTCCGGGCCGCCGCGCGGGACGTGCGCCTCGCGCCGGAAGGTCGCCGCACCGGAGCCGCCGTCACCGGCGCGGACCCAGATCGTGACCCGGTCGAGGAACATCGCCGCCTCAGACCGGCGCCAGGGCGACGCCGGCGACGCGCCGGGCCGCGGCGACCCCGCGGTCGAGGGATCCCGCGGTGCGGCGCTCCAGGCTCGGGATCCGTACCAGCAGCTCGTCGCCGAGCGTCGCCGAGAACGTCGCCGTCAGGTGCTGCGTGTCGCGGTAGACGATCATCCCGTCGAGGACGACCGGGCACGGGTCCCACGGGCAGACGACGTCGGACATGTCGACCAGCGTCGCCCCGCTCGCGGCGGCGGCAGCGCGCTCGAGAACGAGGTGGTCGGCGCCGAACGCTTTGGCGCGGCTCGTTTCGCGATCGCGGACGTCGTCGCGGTGGCGCGACAGGCAGGCCGGCACGTCGTACTGCGAGTACGGCGTGTCGGGGATGATCGCCACCGGGCTCGTGATGCGGTCGATGAGCCGCGGCATCGCCGCGCCCTGGCGGGCCGGGTCGTCGTCGCCCGGCTCCAGTGTCTTCATGTCCTTCGCCGACGAGATGATCACGATGTCCGGTCGCAGCTCGTTCAGCCGCTCGATGACGAGATCGCGCCACGGGTAGCACTCGCGGTACTCGCGCTTCATGACGAGCGAGAACATCCGCATGTCGATGAAGCGACACGATAGCTTCGTGTACGGGATGAGGCGCCAGCCATTGTCGATCGCGATCCGCTCGAGCGCGGGGAACCAGTGCGCGGCATGCGAATCGCCGACGAGCACGATCGTGAGATCTCCGCTCGGATCGCCGTAGATGCACTCCACCAGCTCGACGTCGAGATGGTCGAGCGTGCAGCCGTCGCGCAGCAGCGGCTCCCAGTCGCCGCGGGCCGAGCGGAGCGGCGGACGGACGTTCGACGCCAGGGGCTGCGGGCCGGTCGGCGCGGTGGCCGCCGATGTCGGCTCGGGCGATGGCGGCGGCGACCCCGCATCGGGCGTAGTCGACGGGAGCGCCGTCGCGGCCGGCGAGCCGGTCGGCGCCGGCTGGCTCGGCGACGGCGAGAGCGTCGGATCGACGACACCGGTCGACGGGCCGAACGCGGCGTCCAGCTGCCGGCCTGCCTCCAGACGGAGGCCGAACGTGGCGACGACGACCGTCGCCATCGCGGCGCCGGCCAGCGCGAGCGTCCGGCGGGACCCGAGCTTCGCGAAGCGGCCGCGATGGAACGGCTGCTCCACGAATCGATGGCTCGTGGAACCGAGGGCGATCGCGATGACCGCCAGTCCGAGGCGCGCCGCCAGCGGCAGTGGGTCGTCGATCGGCCGGCCGGCGGCCGGCAGGACGAGGACCGGCCAGTGGACGAGATAGAGCGAGAACGAGATGAGGCCGAGGAAGCGGAGCGGGCGGCTCCCCAGCAGCCTGCCGACCGAGCCCGGTCGCGTGCCGGCAAGGACGACGGCCGCCGCCCCGGCGGCCGGCACGAGCGCGACGACACCCGGGTATGGGATCGTCGGGTCGAGGAACGGGACGACGCCGACGATCGCCAGCAGGCCGAGCCAGCCGAGTGGGGCGACGGCTCGATCGGGGAGCCGCGACAGCCGCGGCCAGGCGACGGCGACGAGCCCGCCGAGCGCCAGCTGCCAGGCGCGGGTCGGGCTCGAATAGAACGCCCATGGTCCTTCGATCTCGGTCAGCAGCGCCGCGCCGATGAACGACGGTACGAGGACCGCGAGCAGCACGAGAAGGGCGCCCCGGCGCGGCGCCCGGCCCCGCAGCCCGACGATGAGCAGGGCCGGCCAGGCGACGTAGAACTGCTCTTCCACGCCGAGCGACCAGTAGTGAAGGTACGGCGACGGCGCGATGTCGGCGGCGAAGTAGTCGGTCGCGTCGAGGGCGAAACGGATGTTGCCGACCGACAGCGCCGCGGCGAGGCCGTCGGCGGCGACGCCGGGCAGGTCGAGCGGGTCGACCGCGATCCACGCCCAGCCGAGGATCGCGACGACGATGACGAGCGCGGCCGGCAGGATCCGGCGCGCCCGCCGAGCGTAGAACGCGGCGAGGTCGATCCGCCCGACCCGCTCCCGCTCGCGGACCAGCAGCCCGGTGATGAGGAAACCGGACAGGACGAAGAAGACATCGACGCCGATGAAGCCGCCGACCATGCCGGGGATGCGGGCATGGAACAGCAGGACGAGCAGGATGGCGACGCCGCGGAGGCCCTCGAGGTCGGGCCGGAAGCCGTCGGCAGCGGCGTCGGTCGCGCCGTCGCGCTCGGCCGCGGCGTGGGCGGCCTGAGCCGGGCGAACGGCGGGCTGAGGTCGGGGCATCCGTCGCGAGCTGGCCGCGTTCACCGGGTCCCCGGACGGGGACGGCCTCGCGGCCGGCTCAATAGTAGCGAAGCGGGTTGACCCGGTAGCCCTGGGCCACCATGCCGACCCAGACCTCGAAGTGGAGGTGCGGGCCGGTCGCCCAGCCGGACGTTCCGACGCGCCCGAGCTGCGTGCCGCGCGAGACGGCCTGGCCGTAGCCGACCGTGATCGACGACATGTGGTAGTAGCCGGTGTACAGGTTGCCGCCGTGGGACACCCAGACCTGGTAGCCGCCGCCGTTGCCCTTCCAGCCGGCGAAGACCACGGTGCCGCCAGCCGCCGATACGACCTTCGAGCCGTACGTCGCGGCGATGTCGATCGCGTAGTGGCCGTAGTGGTAGTACTGGCTGATGTAGTTGTTGCCGCCGACGACCGGCCAGCCGAAGCGGCCACCGGTGTACGTGCTGCCGCCGCCGCCTCCGCCGCCGCAGCTCGTGCAGATCGGGCGCGGCTTCGGCGTCGGGATCGGTGCACCGCGCGCGTCCGGCAGGACGAGCACCTGACCGACGACGAGGTTGGTGTCCTCGAGCTGGTTCGTGGCGACGATCGAAGGGCCATCGATGCCGTGCTTCGCCGCGAGGCCCTCGAGCGTGTCGCCCTCCTTGACCGTGACGACGAGGCCATTGACCGGCGGGATGATCAGCTTCTGGCCGATGTGGAGGTCGTCCTTGGAGGTGAGCTTGTTGGCCCACCAGATCGTCATCATCGAGATGCCGTAGCGGCTCGCGATGCCGGTCAGCGTGTCGCCGGACTGCACCGTGTACTTGCGCAGGAGGTCCCGCCCGTCGGCGACCGTCGTGTCGACGTTGACCGGCTTGTAGACGGTGCCGTCCTCGGTCACCGGGCCGCTCGTCGCGGCCGCGACGCCGGCGCTGCCGCCCTCCGCCTGTCCATTGCGGCCGACGAGATTGCCGAGCTCGACCTCGTCGTACGGCGCGCCGTCGACGATCCCGCTGCCGGCGCCGCCACCGACCGCGATGCGGACCCGGTCGCCGTCGGCCCCGGTGGCGCCGCTGGCCGTACCGGGCCGGAAGCTGACGAACGAGGCGAACAGGACGATCGCGCCGACGGTGATCGGGAGCACCCGTTCGGATCCGAACGGCGCGGCGAGGGCGGCGCGGAGACGGCGGCCGACCTCCGACCGGCGCGGCCGCGCCGCGCGCCGAGTCGTCGCCGCGAGCGCGGCGACGCGCTCGCCGATCAGGCGGGCGAGGCCGACCGATCGACGGCGCAGGCGTGTCGCGGGGGTGGAGCTGACGCTCTCGGCCGGTCGAGGGGACGCAACGATGCGTCGTCGGCCGGCCACGGCCTTCTGCAATACGGTCTCCTGGCAGGGACGGGGCCCGGGAAGCGCGATAGCGCGGGGTCGGGAAGGGACCGGGCCGTCCGGGGTCGCGATCTTCGAGCTGGGGGTCTCTGTTCGCGGCCGGAGCCCACTCCTCCGCGGGCTGCGACTCGGGCGAACCTTACCACGGCCCTTCCGGGACACGCAAACGGTCCATCGGCGTGGTCCGTGCGGGCCGAGCGGCCCGTCCGCCCGTCGGGGGCGGGCCGGCAGCCGAGCCGCTCCGCCTCAGGAGTCGAGGCTCTTCGTCAGGCCGGCCAGGAACTGGGTGTTCGTCTCCGTCTTCGCGAGCCGGTTGAGGAGCAGCTCGATGCCCTCGTTCGTGCCGACCGCGGACAGCATCCGGCGCATCGTCCAGACCATCCGCAGCGTGCCCTCCTCGAGCAGCAGCTCCTCGCGCCGGGTGCCGGAGCGCATGACGTCGATCGCCGGGAAGATCCGCTTCTCGGCGAGCTTGCGATCGAGGATGAGCTCGCTGTTGCCGGTGCCCTTGAACTCCTCGTAGATGACGTCGTCCATGCGCGAGCCGGTGTCGACGAGGCAGGTGCCGATGATCGTCAGCGAGCCGCCTTCCTCGATCTTCCGCGCGGCGCCGAAGAACCGCTTCGGCGGGTAGAGGGCGATCGGGTCGAGGCCGCCCGACAGGGTCCGGCCTGACGGCGGCAGCGCGAGGTTGTAGGCGCGCGCGAGGCGGGTGATCGAGTCGAGCAGGATGACGACGTCGCGCCCGGTCTCGACCTGGCGCTTGGCGATCTCGAGGGCCATCTCGGCGACGTGCGTGTGGTTCTCGGTCGGCTCGTCGAAGGTCGACGAGATGACCTCCCCCTTGACGCTCCGGCGCATGTCCGTCACCTCCTCCGGCCGCTCGCCGATGAGCGCGACCATGAGCAGGATGTCCGGGTAGTTCGCGGTGATGCCGTTCGCGACCGCCTTGAGAAGCATCGTCTTGCCGGCCTTCGGCGGGCTGACGATGAGCGCCCGCTGGCCCTTGCCGATCGGGTTCACCAGGTTGACGAGGCGCTGGCTGAGGTTCTTCGGGTCGCTCTCGAGGTTGATGAGCTCGTCCGGGTGGACCGGCGTGAGATCGCCGAACACCGGTCGCCGACGGGCGGTCTCGATGTCGACCCCGTTGACCGCATCGACACGCAACAGGCCCCAGTACTTCTCCTGCTCGCGCGGCGCGCGAACCGCGCCGGACACGCGATCCCCGACCCGCAGGCCGAAGCGGCGCACCTGGCTGGAGCTGACGTAGACGTCATCCGGGCCCGGCAGCAGCCCGTGGCGGCGCATGAAGCCGTAGCCCTCTTCGACGACGTCGAGGATGCCGGTCGCGTAGGCGTGCCCGGCGCGCTCGGTCTGGCGACGCAGGATGCGATCGACGAGGTCGTCTCGGCGTTCGCCGGTCGCCGTCTCCAGCTCCATCTCGCGGCCGATCTGGCGCAGCTCGGCGACGCTCATCTCGCGCAGGTCGGCGACGTCGAGATCGTTCCGCTCACGGGCGGCCTCGGCCTCGACGATCTCCTCGTGATCGGTGACCGGCAGTCGCGGCTGGTTCGGGCGGCGGCGCGGTCGGCGGCGACCGCGCGGGTCGCGCATCTGGTCAAGTCCGGGCATCTGGGTAGGGCTCACCTGTGGATACGGCCGCACGGGTGCGGGCACGGGTGCCGGCCGGGAGGTACGGGCCGCGCGGGAGGGCGTCCGCAGCGCGGTCGTGGGGGATGCATGGAGCATAGAGCGGCGCCCGGCCGCTCGTCAATCTTGACCCACGGACGTGGATCCGCGGTCAGTCGCCCTTCTGCGCCGCGAGCGCCGCGCGCGCGGCCTCCCAGTCCGCCCGGAACTGGGCGATGCCCTTGTCCGTGAGCGGGTGGCGGACCATCTGCTGGAAGACCTTGAACGGCAGCGTCGCGATGTGCGCGCCGGCGAGAGCGGATTCCGTCACGTGGCGCGGGTGACGGATGGAGGCCGACAGGACCTCTGCGTCGAGCTCGAAGAAACGGACGATCTCGGCAAGCTCGCGGATGACCGTCATGCCCTCCTCGTTGATGTCGTCGAGTCGGCCGACGAACGGCGACAGGAGTGACGCCCCGGCCTTCGCCGCGAGGAGCCCCTGGTTCGCGGTGAAGATGAGCGTGCAGTTCGTGCGGATGCCCTCCGCCCGGAAGCGGCTGATCGCTTCCAGCCCGGTCTCGCTCATCGGCACCTTCACGACGATGTTGTCGGCGAGCTTGGCGAAGTGACGGCCCTCGACGAGCATGCCTTCGACCTCGTCGGCGACGACCTCGGCGGACACCGGCCCCGGCACGATCCGGCAGATCTCCTGAAGGATCGCGTCGTACGACGCCCCGCCGACCTTCGCGTACAGCGTCGGGTTCGTCGTCACCCCGTCGAGTACGCCCCAGCGGGCGACGGTCCGGATCTCGTCGATGTCGGCGGTGTCGAGGAAGAGCTTCATCGGGACGGCTCCTGTCGTCGGTCGTGGCTGATTCTACGTCTCGCTCCGAGATGGCTGTCCACCGCTCGATGCCCGCCTGTCGAGCAGGTAGCTCGTCCCGGTCAGGGCGACCCCGATGAGCACGACGACGAGGATGACCGCGAAGAACGGGTCGCCGGTCGATGCGAAGAGCCAGAGCAAACCCGCGCTGATGACCGCGCGCACGGCGAGCGTCGTCGCGTACAGCGCTTCCACCCGGTGGCGGATGATCTGCACGATCACGATCCCGAGGGCCAGCAGCACGAGGCCGGCGAGTCGGAAGGGCGCCTCGTCGTAGTCACGGTCCGACAGCAGGAGCTTCGTCGCGAAGTCCGGTACCGCGAGGAGCAACGCGCCCGCCGGCAGGAGATAGCCTGCGAGGTAGTACAGGCTGAGGTGCGTTCGACGCATCGGCGATCTCATCGGCGGTCAGCCCTCGGTCGGGATCGACTCCATCGCCGGCGCCTCCGCGCGGCCTGTCGGCGCCGTCCGGGCGACGAGCTCCGGCTGTCGGCCGTCGCGGACCGCGAGCGCCGCCGTCACGAAGCCGTCGAACAGCGGGTGCGGCCGCTCCGGTCGGCTTTTGAACTCCGGGTGGAACTGGCTGGCGACGAACCACGGGTGGTCCGCCAGCTCGACGATCTCGACGAGACGCCCGTCGGGCGACTGGCCGGACAGCACCATGCCGGCTCCCTCGAGCGTCGCGCGATAGCGGTTGTTCACCTCGAAGCGGTGGCGGTGCCGCTCGTAGATGACCTCCTGGCCGTACACCTGAGCGGCCTTCGAGCCCGGCGTCAGCCGGGCCGGGTAGAGGCCGAGGCGCATCGTGCCGCCCTTGTCCTCCAGCTCACGCTGGTCGGGCATGAAGTCGATGACCGGGTCGTTGGTGAACATGTCGAACTCGGTCGAGTTCGCGTCGCGCGTCCCGATGACCTGGCGGGCGAGCTCGATGACCGCACACTGCAGACCGAGGCACAGACCGAGGTACGGCACCTTGTGGTCCCGCGCGAAGTGCGCCGCGAGGACCTTGCCTTCGATGCCGCGGTGGCCGAAGCCGCCGGGCACGAGGATGCCGGCCGCGCCGTCGAGCGCGGCGTGCAGGTTCTCCTTCGACAGCGTCTCCGAGTCCA
>Ga0247727_10004162_pt1 | contig 30987 bp, 22 predicted proteins | sample WisWelCaveWW1625_FD_202498 | JGI IMG/M metagenome (GOLD analysis project Ga0247727, IMG submission 202498) | Biofilm microbial communities from Wishing Well Cave, Virginia, United States - WW16-25 | ecosystem: Environmental > Aquatic > Deep subsurface > Groundwater > Cave microbial mat | place... | reverse complement strand
AGCAAATCTCGCCGGAACGCACCAGCGCTTCGAGATACGAATCCACTTCGTTTTCGAACATGACGATGAAGCGATCGTACGTATTCAGCGCATTCTCCATGAGATCGCCGTTCTCGTAGCAACGGCCGGCCGCGAACATGGCTTTGGCGGCGTAGGGCGAAGTTTGCCGCGCATTCACGAGCGCGAGATAATTCTGCGCTGCACGCGTCCACTTTTGTGTTTCTTCGCATAAGAGCGCCGCGCGAAACAGAGCTTCATCGATGCGCGCCGAGCTTGGAAATTTCAAATAGAACTTTTCATAAATCTCGATCGCCTTTTCTTTATCGCCGGCCTTGTCATATTGCACCGCGGATTCCGCGAACGCCAATTCGCCGATGGAAGAGTCCGGAGTGGCTGCCGCGATATTCTCAAACGCTTTGGCGGCAACAGCAAACTCGCCGCGCTCTTTGAAGCCTTCCGCCAGCTTGAATTTCGCGGTGCTGATGATACGATGCGCGCGCGCGATGTGCTTGGTAGAATCGGGATAGCTCTCAACTACTTTGCGCGCCCATTTTTCCGCGAGCAAAAATTCCTGATTTTCCATCGAGCACTGCGCGTGCAGCATGTGCGCTTGCACAACGTAGGGTGATTGCGGACGATCCGTGATGACTTTCTCATACACGCCGTGCGCGAGCTTATGCGCTCGTAGCGCGACCAAACTCTCGCCGTATTTCATCAGCACTTCCGCCAAACGCTCGCTTTTGCTCATCAGCCTCGCAAAATCATTGCACGCGTTGAGCAGCTTGGGGTAAATCACATTGGGAACTTTGAGCGTATCTTGCTTGCCGGCGCCGAGGAAATTCGCGAGCACAAACATGCTCGTGTCTTGCGCACCCGCAGTATTCATCTCTTCATAGTGGCTCAAAATACGGTTGTACGCGGCGTCATCCACAAATTCGGACTGCGGATGCTTGATCATGACCTGATGATAGGATTCCGCCGCCGCCGCAAACTCTTTGATCTCGAACTGGGATTCCGCGAGGTAGTATGTGATCTTCGCCGCGTCCTTCGAGTCGGGAAATTTCACAATGAATTGCTCATAAAGCTGAATCGCGCGACGATAGGTCTCGAGGCTGCCCGCCTCCTGCGCGCGCGTCTGCGCTTCAGTGCCGAGGATGTAGAGATTCTGCTCGGCGAGCGCAATGGCTTTATCTTTCACCTCGCCTTGCGGATATTTCGCCAGCCACGCGCTGCCCGGGCCGTAGTTATTCACCAAATTCGCGCGCGCGATGTCGGCCTTTTTGTTGTCGCCGCTCTTGAGATAATTCTCCACGATCTTGCTTTGCAAGAGCGGCGCTTGCTCATACAGCGGCCACATTTCCAGCGTGATTTCCAGCGTGCGCGTGGATTCATCGTAGAAATTGCGCGCTTGATAGAGGTCCGCCAGCTTGAAGAAAATGTCGATGCCGTAGTCCTTGCCGCGAAATTGCTCGAGGAACTGCCGCGCCTTGTCCGGGCCGCCGTAATCCGCGAAGCATTGCGCCAAATACTCGATCGACTCGTTGCGCAGATCCATCTTGGTCTTGCCCAGCACCGCCGCGTCTTGCGCTTTGCTGACGAGCTTGACGTCGTCGATCAAATAAATGAACGTGCTGATGGCTTTGGAAAAATTATTGACGCTGTAATAGGACCATGCCAGCTTGTAAAGCGACATTTGATAAAAGGGGTTCTGCCATTGATCGAGCAGCTTGGTATAATATTCCGTCGCGGTATTGAAGTCGCGCTTGTCGAAATAAAATTCGCCCAGACGGAAGTTGCTTTCGATCACGTACTCGCTCTTGGGATACTCGTCCAGCAGGCGTTGAAAGTAGTCGCGCGATAAATCGCGATTGCCTTCTTCCATTTGGCAAACCGCGATGCGATACATGACTTTGTCGTTGAACGGCGCCGTGGGATATTGCTGCATGACACGGTAGCCCATCTCGATAGCCTTGCCATAACTCACACGCGGCATCACCGGCTCGGTTTTAAGCTCGCCCGCGTCGAAGCGCTTCAGCTCTTGCTCGTAATTGCCCATGTGCTGCTGAAAATCATACGTCGCGCGTTTGACGTAAAGCTCCACGAGCTGAAACATCACGCTCGGCGTAAAATCGCTATCGGGGTATTTGCGAATCAGGCTTTCGGCATTGACGATGGCCGCTTCCAAATCTTTCACGATGACGGTATCGCGCGCGGCAAGGCCGGGATTGCCGGCCTGCCCGAAAATTTCGGCCGGCAATAAGAACGCGAGGGCGGCCGGCAGCACGAGCTTATAGCGAGGGAGCGCGCCGGCGGCGGCACGAAGTTTTGAGAGTAACAGTTCTTTCATTGCGGTGTGCAACCTCATTGATGCGTTACTTCGGCATTCCCTTCAAGAATAACGCCCGGGCCTTGCCATATTCGGCATATGCGCCCCAATGGCGCCGCGATTCCCTTCGCGCAATATCGGAGCGAACCTGCTCCAAATTCTGCGAAACTTCTTCAAACGTTTTGCGCTCGCTCAAAATCTGCTCGATCAATTGATCTTTCGATTTGGCAAGCTGGTCGGAATGATCCTGAATGTATTTCGGAATCTGCTTCGAGCCGTCGAGATGAATCGAGTCGATCAGCTTCGACTCCAATACCAGCAGGCGCACTTTGAGTTTTTCGAGCAAGCCCTCCTGTTCGCGCAAGCCCATGGTCACTTGCCGCACGCGCTCGGCCACATTGTTGGCCTCGGGATATTGCGCGATGATATAGTCGTATTGCTGAATGGCGAAATCGAAAAACTCCAGCTTGAGATAACTTTGGCCCAGAAGAAAATGAGCCTCCTCACCGTACTCGGTGGCGTCGAATTTTTTGATGAGATCATTGAGCGTCACGAGCGCGCCTTGAAAATCGTTCATTTTGATCGAGGCCCAACTGCGCGTGAGCAGCGCTTGCGGATAATCTCTGTGGTCCGGGCCGAGATGGCGCATGTGCGCGATCGACTCGTTGTAATAGCCCAGCTCGTAATAAATGAACCCGAGCGTGAGGTGCGCTTGGGCTTTGACTTCACGCTGCTCCAAGCGATAGAGCGGCTGCGCGATCACTTTGCGCAGAGCGGAGAGCGCCTGATTGATGCTTTTTTTTTTGAGATGCGACAGGCTGATGGTATACAAGCCGTAGTCGTAATATTCGTTGCGGCTGCCGATCTTACTCAACGTCGCGGCCGCCTGATCGTAATCGTGCAAATGGAAATGCGCCATGCCGCCGAAATAATGAATGCCGCCCATCAAGTCCGACTTGGGATAATTGACAACGAGCGCCTCATAGATCTTCAAGCTCTCGGCATAATTCTCGGCTTGATATTGAATCCGCTGCAAGCCATATAAACCTTGCGGCACGTGCTCGCTTTGTGGAAACTTCGTCACCAAGAAACGGAACATCTTGTGCGAAGATTTGAACATCTCCATCGAGTACAAGCTTTCGCCGAGATGGCACAACACGCCGTCGGCCTCGCTGAACGAGGGGTAATAATCCAGTAAAATGATCAGCTCGCGCGCGGCTTTCCAATACGCGCGATCATAATAGTATTTGAGCGCGCTTTTGTAGAGCCGCTGCGCGACTCTTTCCATGTTGCGATCCAAGCCGCGCGCATTGTCCTGCGGCGCCGGTGCAAACGGCGCGTTCGCGAGAGCCGTGGCCCCCGAGATCAGCAAGACACAAATGCCGGCGATGATACCGGCGCAAGCGCAGCGCAATCCGTTCATTCTCCTCTTCATTCCACTCGTGCTCTCGAACTTCTAGGTGGTCATTGATGCGGCAACGCTGAAGCATTCACACCCGCTTGCTCGTCATCAGAAGGAACCTTTTTAAGCGCTGGTTGCGCCGCACGTTTGAAGATCGCGGCAAGCGCCGAAAAGTTATTTCACGATGACAGTTTAAGGGGTGTGCGGCTTCACGTTGCAGAATTAGGTCGTGCGTTATTTGGGAGGCTCTTTCTTCTCGGTCTCTTCTTTTTGCTCTTCCAAAGCCTTTTCCATGTCTTGCAGGCTTTGCAGTGCGCCTTCGCGTTTGCCGCGAATTTCATCCAGCTCGCGCCGGGCGCGTTCATCGCTGCGCTTGCTGCCCGTTGCGAGTGCGGGGTCTTGCGAGGACCGGGAAGTGAATTGATAGTTCAGGCCCAAAATGATTTTCCAGTCGGCGTAATCCTTTTGATAGTAAAACGGAGCCCCGGTGATGGCCGCGGGCTTATCCAAGCCGATATCTGCGGCAAGGTCGATGATGATGTCCCACGGTCCGAGAAACTTCACGCCCTGGGAAATGCGCGAAGAGTTTTCCGCGAACGCGAGGTTCGAATTGTTCGCGAACACTTCGCCGGTGTATTCGGTATGAAAAACGAGCGAGCGAATCGGAAACTTGACGCCCGCGCCGAAGATGAACTGATCCTGCTCGGCCGTAAAGAATGAGTCGTTGAGCATGTGATCCATATAGCCGAAGTTGAGATAGAGCTTCAGCGGCACGAGCGGAAATGATTGCGTCATATCCACGGTCATCAGCGCTTGCAAGCCGGCGCCGGGCTTGCCGGAGCTGAAAGGCTCGTAAGCCACGTTCGCATTCTTCGCCGTGGGCAAAATCATGAACCCGCGCACGCCCGTGGAGAGGCCTCCCACTTTCAGCGGCAGCGCGAGCTTGATCCCGATCTGCGTATCGCCGGGAGGGCCCCACACGTGCTTTTGATCATCTTGATACGGCGTCGCGAGCAGTGTCAACTCCAGGCTATGCGTCAGTCCGACGGTGAAGCCGAGCGTCAACGTGTGATCCTTGCCCAAACTGTTACGGCGTTTTTTGGGATCGAGAAAAGTTTGGAAGTAGGTGTTGACAAAAAACTGCGAGCGTCCGATCGGTTCGGCGCTGAACACGCGCATCAGGCCGCGTCCGCCATAAATCGTCGTCTGCCCGGAGGCCGGCGCTGCCAGCTCGAGAGACGAGAAGAGCAACAGCGAAAAAAGAATAAATCGTTTCACATTCATATCCGAGAGGCTAGACCAAAGATGAGTATTGTTTGTGTGACCGTATGATGTACCTGCATAGAGGCCTTTTTGCATGAGAAATTTTTCCGGGGTTGCCTTTTCCTGAATCGGTTGAGGAATAACGCTCGACTTGGCCAAGCACGCGCAGGCACGGCGTGGCTCGCAAGCCGAAAAGAGGGCGGTCGCTGATTGTAGTGCTTTGGGTTGGATCATCACCGAATCGTTCCCGCACCTAGCGCCCGCAGCAAAACAGGCTTTTCTTTATTCAAGTATTATGCCAGTGGGGTCATGGCTCCGAGCCGGTGAGAATGAAGAGCGCAGCGAGGTTGCAAGCGTCAATGCCAGCAACGAAGTACGGATGCTTGCAGGCGAGTTACAGAAACGAATAGATGGAGCAAAAAATAAAAAACCGCGTGACTCACGCTGAAACAAGCTAACCAGAAAGGATTCCGATTCCGTAAGTGTGCGGAAATGAAATTGCGAAGGGAGAAGGAAGAAGAGAACAATAGCAGTGCGGTGCGGAGCTTCACATGCGCAGCCGCGTTCCAGAAGCGCCCTCGCCGCGCAACGCAGCGAGAAATTGTGAAGCGTGGCCGATCGTGATATTGTCGACTCCGGCTTGCAAAGCAGCAAAGGCGTTATCAAGCTTGGGAAGCATGCCTTGTGAAATGACGCCGGTCTCGCGCAAATTTTGATAGTGCGCAAAAGTCAACGAGGGAATAACGGAATGATCCTCGGCAGTAGCCAACACGCCTTTCTTGTCGAAGCAATACAGCAAAGCAATTTGAAAATGATTGCGCAAGGCTTTCGCCGTTTCTGCGGCGATGGTATCCGCGTTGGTGTTCAGCATATTGCCCTTGCCGTCGTGCGTGAGCGCGGCAAGAACCGGGCAGAAGCCTGCATTGACTAGCTGAACGAGCGCCACTTCATTGATGCGCTCAACGTCGCCGACGAAGCCGAAGTCGATTTCAGGATGTTGGCGTTTCCTGGCGCGAATGATATTCGCATCCGCGCCGGTCAAGCCCAGCGCATTGCAGTTACGCGCTTGCAAACCGCTCACAATCGTTTTGTTGATCAAACCCGCATAAACCATCGTGACGGCTTTGAGCATTTCTTTGCTCGTGATTCTGCGGCCATTGACCATTTGCGTTTCGATTCCGAGCGCCCTGGAAATTTCCGTGGCCTGCTTGCCCCCCCGCCGTGAATCAAAATCTTCTTGCCCTGCACTTGCGCAAACTCATTCATGAAGACGGTCAAACTCTTTTCGTCATCAATGAGATTGCCGCCGATTTTGATAATGAGGAGGTCTTCCATTAGATCTCGGTATTGTGCTTAGGTTATGTTCTTTGGCAACGCACCTCTCACGCTCATTCTGGAAGAACCTTCCCTCGTACTGGGCGCAAATCTCATAACTATTTTTGTCCCAAGTGCTAGGAAAGGTTCTTCCAGAATGACAAGAAGAAGGGAGCAGTCGACTTAAAGTTGTCATATTAAGTCGCTAGCGCCTGCGCAAAGCATTGCAGAAAATAGTCCGCATGCTCGCGCTGCAATGTCAGCGGCGGCAGCAGGCGAATCGTATTTGCCTCGTGCGAGGAGCCGGTGAAAATCTTGTGCTCGAAGAGCAATTGCTTTCTCAAATTCGCGCTTGCGAACTCCAGCTCGATGCCGATCATCAAGCCGAGGCCGCGCACTTCGCGCACGCCTTTCGAAATGCTCTTCAACTCTTCGATTAAATAGCTGCCGAGGCGTTGGCTGTTGGCAATCAAATCCTGGCGTTCGATCACTTCCAACACTGCGAGCGCGGCGGCGCAGGCCAAATGACTCCCGCCGAAAGTCGTGCCCAACAATCCGTGCGAAGCTTGGAATTTGGGATGAATCAAAACTCCGGCAACCGGAAAGCCGTTACCCATGCCTTTGGCAATGGTGATGAGATCGGGCCGCACGCCGGCACGTTCATGCGCGAAAAATTTCCCGCTGCGGCCGTAACCGGATTGTACTTCATCTAAAATAAAAAGGGCGCCGGAGCTTTCGCACAGCGCTGCAATCTTCTGCAAGAATGACGGCGAGGGCACGTGAATCCCGCCAATGCCTTGAATACCTTCGACGATTACAGCACAAAGGTCTTCACGCTCAAATGCGCGCACGAGTGGCCCTTCGTCGTTCAAAGGCAAAAAGATCACTTCCGGGCGATCATTGATGGGCGCGCGAATTTTCGGATTGTCTGTTGCCATCACGGTGGCAGAGGTGCGGCCGTGAAAGGAATGTTGAAACGCGACAACGACTTTTTTGCCATTGTGAAATGAAGCAAGCTTCAGCGCGTTCTCATTCGCCTCCGCGCCGGAGTTGCACAGGAAGAGGCGATAGCCCTCATAACCAGAAAGCTTGCCGAGTTTGTCCGCAAGCTCTTGCTGCAATGGAATGAGCACGGAGTTGGAATAGAAGCCGATGCGTTCGAGCTGCTCTCGCACGCGCCGCAAATAGTGCGGGTGGGAATGTCCAATCGAAATCACGGCATGCCCGCCATAGCAGTCGAGATAACGCGCGCCGCTTTTGTCCCACACATAAATGTCGCGCGCGTGTACCGGTTCAATTTCGTATAGAGGGTAAACGTCGAAGAGAGTCATGGTTGGTGTCGATCTTTTTCAACGATGATGTCATTGAGAAGAACCCCTGCGAATATCGCTGCGCAACTCTTGGCCGCGCGAACACATCGCCAAACTGCATGGCTTGCGGTGGCGCATTGAAACGATATTCAAGTCTTGGCCGCCGATTCGTTCTCAACGCCGGAGCAAAGTGATTTCACCGGCGGAAAAGAAGCGCGAATCTCCTGCGGGCATGCGGAGTATCAATTCGCCGCCTTCGCCAATGCCTTCCAGAATGCCGGAGGTGTTCTCCTTCGCATTGACGCCGCGCGCGGAAACCATGTGTGAGACCGTGATCGGACCGCCCAAGCCTTCACAACGCGCGCACCATTGCTCCGCGAGCCGAGGCAAACGCTGCGGCAAGCGCTCGAATAAGTTTTCATCAAAAGCCGCTGATAACTTCGTGAAAAGGGCTTTACGGTCGCAGTTTTGGCTGCCTGCCAATCGCAGCGAGGTTGCGCGCTCGCGCCATTCCGGCGCGAAATCTTCGCGCGTTTGCAAAACATTGAGGCCGACGCCGGCAATGATCGCTTCCACGTTCACCGGCGACATTTGCGTTTCGCAAAGTATGCCGCAAACTTTCTTGCCGGCCACGAGCACGTCGTTCGGCCATTTCACGCGAAATTCCCGGCCGCAAGCTTGCGTGAGCACGTCGGCAATGAGCGCCGCAACGGCGAGTGAGATGACGCCGACTTTTTCAAGCGGCAATTGCGGCCGCATTAAGAATGAAAACCACAAGCCTTTGCCCGGCAGCGATTGCCATTTGCGGCCGAGCCGGCCGCGTCCGGCAGTTTGTTCGTCCGCAAGAATGACCGTGCCCTCAGCAGCATTGCGTCGCGCCAGCCGCTTCAAAAAATCATTTGTGGAAGTGATGCGATTGAACAAGATGAGACTGCGCCCGAACACGCGCGTTTGCAAGAGCGCTTGCAGCTCGTCCGGGTCCCAAAACGGTTTTTCGGTGCGACGGCTCATAGCTCACCATTATTTCAAATCGTTCTGTGAAAAATTATTCCGTCACAAACTTTCCATCCTGCCGCTGCGGGTTTTTATGAGGTTGAAAAGTCAAGCGTCTAATGCAAGATATCTGCCGAAGACCGCGCGCAGCGAATCGGAAATCTCGCCGAGCGTGACTTCGTTTTCGACGCAGGCAACAATATAAGGCATGAGATTCTCGCGGCCCCGGGCTGCGGTTTCCAGTGTTTGCCGCAGCGCGCTCACGTTTGCGCCGTCTCTGCCCGCGCGCAGCTCGCGCAGGCGTTGCGCCTGCTCTGCGCCAATCCTGGGATCGACGCGCAAGAGCGAAGGGTTTTGCGTTTCATTCATTTGAAACTTATTCACGCCGACGATGATTTTTTCACCGGCTTCGATGGCCTGTTGATATTCCCACGCACGCTTGGCGATTTCATTTTGAAAGAAGCCCAGCTCAATGGCTTTGATCGAGCCGCCCAGGTTTTCAATTTTGTCGATATATTCCTGCGCGCGTTGCGTGATTTCAGCGGTCAAGCTTTCGATCAAATAGCTGCCGCCGAGGGGATCGGCCACGCCGGTGACGCCGGTTTCATGTGCGATGACCTGTTGTGTGCGCAGCGCGATACGCACGGAATCTTCCGTGGGCAAAGCGAGCGCTTCATCGCGCGAGTTGGTGTGCAGCGATTGCGCGCCGCCGAGCACCGCGGCCAACGCTTGCAACGTGACGCGCGGAACGTTGTTGTCGATTTGCTGCGCGGTGAGCGTGCTGCCCGCGGTTTGCGCGTGAAAGCGCAGCATCATGGCTTTGGGATTGGTTGCGCCGAATTTCGCTTTCACGATTTGCGCCCAGAGCTTGCGCGCCGCACGGAACTTTGCGATCTCTTCAAAAAAATTATTGTGGCTGTTGAAGAAGAAAGACAGGCGCGGGCCGAAGACGTCGATATCGAGCCCGCGCTGCACGGCGTGGCGCACGTACTCGATCGCATTCGCCAGCGTGAACGCGACTTCTTGCACGGCGTCCGAGCCGGCCTCGCGAAGGTGATAGCCGCTGATCGAGATTGTATTCCATTTCGGCACGTGCCGCGCGCAGTATTCGAACACATCGGTGACGAGCCGCAGAGAAGGCGCAGGCGGAAAGATGTAAGTCGCGCGCGCAATGTACTCTTTGAGAATGTCGTTTTGCACCGTGCCGCCAAGAGTCTCGAGCGGGACGTTTTGCCGCTTCGCGAGCGCGACGTACATCGCCAAAAGTATCGCAGCGGTCGCGTTGATGGTCATCGAAGTCGTCACCGTCTCCAACGGTATATCGGCAAAGAGCCGCGCCATGTCCGCGAGGCTGCAAATCGAGACGCCGACTTTGCCGGCTTCGCCTTGCGCAAGCGGATGATCGGAATCATAACCCATTTGCGTGGGCAGATCGAAAGCGACGGATAATCCGGTTTGGCCTTGGGCGATGAGATAACGGTATCGCGCGTTGGATTCTGCCGCGGAAGCATAGCCGCCATATTGCCGCATGGTCCAGGGCTTGGCGCGGTACATATCGGCGAAGAGGCCGCGGGTGTAGGGATATTCGCCCGGCTGCTCGTGGGCGTTATATGAGGCGGGCAAATCTTGTGGCGTATAAAACGGCTTGAGCGCGATATCGGCGTCGGTTTTCATAGGCTAGCAAGAGTGAAATCGTTGCCAATAAAAACGGCATCCTCTGTTGCCAAGAACCGGCGCCGTCCTCTAATACCTCATCTTCGACTCCGGCTCCGATGCCAAGTTCATGTCGCATTCCCTAAGCTCCACGCTTGGTACCGATCTTGGCTGGCAGAAAGATGCCGTCACAAACTTTCATTGGAGTGATGGATTCTTGGAGTGATGGGACAACTGCGGAGTGTATTGTTCCGGCAATCCACCATTCTATCAATCAATCATTCCATGACGCCATCAATCCATCAATCCATCAATCCAAAACTCCATCAATCCCTTACTCCACTGCTCCATCACGCCAATAGATTTTACCCGTGTTCCACTTGCATCACCGGGCTGGTCTCGGAGCCGATGCCGAAGGGTTTCCACTTGTCATCGCTGTCACTGCGCAAGCGATGTTTCGCGCCGCCGCGCGCGTGGGTTTGATCAAAGCCTTCCGGCTCAATCGAGATCTTCGAACCCTCCAACAACCCTAGCACGCCTTCTTGCCCCGGCTCGGAACGTTTGGTGATTTGATCTTCCAGCGGCTTGATCAGTGTGGGGTCATACGTATCCGGCTCGGTGTAGGCCGTGATGTAGCCTTCGAAGTTGCGCAACACGACTTTTCCGGGCGCTTGTGACACGACATAGTTCGGCATCACGGGAATTTTTCCGCCGCCGCCGGGCGCATCGACCACGAACGTCGGCACCGCATAACCGGAAGTGTGTCCGCGCAAACCTTCGATGATCTCAATGCCTTTTGAAACCGGCGTGCGGAAATGGCCCGCGCCTTCTACGAGGTCGCATTGATAGAGATAATATGGCCGCACGCGAATCTTCACCAGGTCATGCACGAGCTTGCGTTGAATGTGAACGGAATCATTCACGCCCGCGAGCAACACACTTTGATTGCCGAGCGGAATGCCCGCGCGCGAAAGCTTGTCGCACGCGCGTGCAATCTCCGGCGTAATTTCTTTGGAATGGTTGAAATGAATGTTCATCCACAAGGGATGATATTTCGCGAGAATCTCGCAAAACTCGTCGTCGATGCGTTGCGGCAAAAAGATCGGCACGCGCGAGCCGATGCGAATGATTTCGATGTGCGGAATCGCGCGCAAGCGGCCGAGCAGATAATCGAGAATCTTGGGCGGCACGATGAGCGGATCGCCGCCGGAGAGCAGCACGTCGCGCACTTGCGGCGTGCGCTCGAGATACTCAATCTGCATGTCGAACTCTTTGCGATTGAACTGCGCGCTGGCATCGCCGACGATGCGGCTGCGCGTGCAATAACGGCAATAGGTCGCGCACTGCGTGGTGACCAGCATGAGCACGCGATCGGGGTAACGATGCACCAAGCCCGGCACCGGCGAGTGTTTATCCTCTGCGAGCGAGTCTTCCATCATCGAAGTGAAAGGCACCATCTCTTCTTCGGTGGGAATCACTTGGCGGCGCACCGGGCAATCGCGCGAATCCGGGTCGATCAAACACGCAAAGAACGGCGTAATATCCACGCGAAAAAGATTTTTTGCGGACAGCGCGCGTTTTTCGCTTTCCGTGAGATTGACGACCTTCTCCAAATCTGCAACGGAGTTCAGACGATTGCTGAGCTGCCAGCGCCAATCGTCCCATTTCTCGTCGGGAACCTCGGCCCAAATCGCCGGGCGAGGCGTGCGCGCCAACGCGCCGCTGGTGTTCGTGTTGAATGACATGGCTTGCTCCCTGTTTTTTTTGCCGCAGCGTTCATTCGGTTCGTAGCGCAGACTTCCAGTCTGCATAAACCACGAGCAGGCAGGATGCCTGCGCTACAAAATCTTCGTGACCGTGATGTTATCCTACAAAAAAGCGCGGCTAATGTAAGCCGCGTCGCAGTAAAATGCAAAACCTTTTGCGCTATTCCTGGAATTTGCGCATATTGCTCGCGCTCGTTGACGAGCCGAGTGTAAATGAATCATCCCGCAAAAAAAATACGACACCGGAATGTCGAACACTTCAGGATCGATCACAATAAAGCCCGCCTTGCAGAGCAGCGCCGAGTTCTTTGAAACATTGATGCAACAAAGCATTTTTAAAGATGTTCCCACGGCGTTGATGATGCAGCTCACGCCCGAGATGTTGCGCGTTTATTCCAAAGACGAAGTCCTCATTCGCGAAAGAGAGGCTGCGGCCGCGCTCATTATCGTGTTGCGCGGCAACGTCGATATCGTGCGCGAACAAGTGCTCTTGGTACGGCGCGGCCCGAGCGAGTTGATCGGCGAGCAGGGCGTGGTTGATGATGCACCGTATAGCGCCACCGCCCGCGCACATGATGAAGTGACGGCCCTGGCGATTCCGGCCAACCTCGCGCGCGAATTTTTACGCGAGCAGCATTTCACTCTCAATCTCATTAAAAGCCTTTCGGCGAAATTGCGCGCCGCTACGCACGAACAAACCGCGCGCATCGTCACGGAAGAGAGCATGTTTGCGGCGTTTCGCAGCCACGTGCATCCGCACGTGTTGGATGATTTGCTCGTGAAAGGCTTGAGCGAATACGGCGCGCCGCGTTATATCGACTGCGCGATATTGTTCGCGGACATGCGCTCGTATACTTCGCTCTCTTTGGAAGCCGACCCCGAAGAGATTGTGAGCGAGCTGGGCCGCTATCTTGACGCAATGATCGAGATCATTCACGCGCACGGCGGCATGATCGACAAGTTCATCGGCGACAACGTCATGGCCGTATGGGGCTTCGATCACGGCGGCGATGATTTGGCCGCGAAAGCATTGGATTGCGCGCTGGAGATGCACGCCGCGGCCGAGCGTTTTTCTTTTCGCGGCCGGCCGATTGAAATCGGCACGGGCTTGAATTACGGCACGGTGTTCTGCGGCAACGTCGGCAATGCGCGCAAGCGGCAATTCACGGTGCTCGGCCGGCCGGTCAATCTCGCCTCGCGCTTCGAGGCGCTCACCAAAGTTTTGGCTTCGCCTGTAGTGATCGGCGAGGATTTTTATCAACGGCTGCCGTGGTCGCGCCGCGGCTTGTTCAAAATTCATGAAAACGTCGAAGTGCGCGGCGTCGGTCCGATGACTTGCTATTCATTGCGGCGCGAAGCCCGCTCGCACAAAATCGTGCGTTGGGGCGTCATCGGCTGCGGCGAGGTGACGGAGAAAAAGAGCGGTCCCGGTTTTCAAAAGGCCGGCAATAGCGCATTGGAAATGGTGATGCGCCGTGACGCTGCGAAGTGTGAAGATTACGCGCGCCGCCACGGCGTGCCGCTTTGGACCACGAATGCTCTTGAGTTGATTTACCATCCGCGCATTGCAGCGATTGCGATTGCGACCCCGCCGGACACGCATTGCCGTTACGCCCTGCTCGCTGTGGAAGCGAAGAAGCCCACGATCGTTGAAAAGCCGATGGCGCGCAATTATGCCGAATGTTTGGAAATGATGCGCGCGTTTGAAAAAGCCGGTGTGCCGCTGTTCGTTGCTTATTATCGCCGCTGCTTCGCGAAGTTTCAACATTTACGCAGCATCATCGTGAGCGGCAATCTCGGCGCGATCACGCACGTGCAATTGCGCTATCGCCGGAGAGCCCATCCCATTGATCCGCAGAACGTGCCGTGGCGTTTCGTGCCGGAAATTGCGGGCGGCGGTTTGTTGATGGATTTGGGCAGTCACGGCATCAACATCATCCAATTCTTGCTCGGCGACGCGCCGTGGGAAGTCGAGTCGAAAGAGATTGAATGGGGTATGGGGCCGCGCAATGTTGAAAAGCGCGTCAAAGTTTTCGTTAAGATCGACGGGCAAGTGCGCGGCGAGCTGCTTTGGGATTTCGACGCGGGGAAGGCCGAAGATTGGGCGAGCATTCACGGCGAACGCGGCGAGATCGAGTTCAGCGTGTTTGATGAGGTGCCATACACAGTCACCACGCGCACTTCCGGCCGCGAAGTCCATCCGTTCCGGCCGCCGGAGCACGTGCAAATGCCGTTCATTCAAATGGTGGTGAATCATCTCTGCTACGGCGCTGCGGTGCTATGTGATGCGGGCAGCGCCGCGGCCACGAACTTGATTTTGGATAAAATTTTGGAGAAATTATAGCGAGCCGTTTTTTGAACCGCGAATATACGCCAATCAACGCGAATGGTTGGTATTCACGGTTAAAAAACGAGCCTCGTGTCGTTTAAATTCTCATGCATGATGGAATTTGACCATCAAAATCGGTAACCCGGCGAATCCCCTCACTGTGTCATTCAGTAGGAACCTTTTTAAGCACTGGAGTTGGTGCCCAGAGCGAAAAAGGTTTCCTTCTGAATGACATGTTTGATGGCAATTACCGAATTTGAAAGTCAAAATTGATTATGGAGACCTCCATGCAAACCATCCCCGAAGAACTCGTCGAGCGCACGTGGAAAAAGATGTCGGACCTGCCGTTCGAGAAAATGCCCAAGCTGATCGACGCCATGCAAAAGGAGCAGCCCATCATCGTGGCGTTTTTGATGGGCGCCAGCCACGACGATCTCAATCAAGCCGAGCGCGAGCTGCAGTTTTATCTCGGCACGGTCGTGTGGCAAATCATGCGGCAAAACCAGCCCCCCAAGCGCGTGACCGAGAAACGCATGGACGAGCTGATCGAGCGCACGGAGAAGATGGCGGAGTTTCTCATGGGCGAATCCGACGTGGACTTTGTGAACTCTTCAATCAATATTTTTGAAAACCACAACCAACGCAACGTGATGCGCCACGTCGTCGAAGCTTTGTTTGAAGATGAAGAAGAGCTCGAAGATGATTTAGAGGAAGGCGAAGAGGGCGAGGAGATGGAACGCCCGGACTTTATGGACAAGCTCTATCAAATCAGCCGCTATGAACGCGCCAAAGCGCAGGCCGAGATCGAAGCCGGCGTGGAAGACGAAGACGACGACGATGATGACGAAGTACGCGGCCGCATGAAAGGCATCATCTTTCTGAATCTCAAAACCGTGGTCGAAGCGTTGGATCAATGACGATGCAATTCCGCCGCCGGCTTGCAATCCTCATCGGCTCGGGCTGGACGCTTGCAATTTGGGCATTGATCAGCAGTTTGAAAAAATTGCCTGAGAATAAATAGAGCCGCAATTTTGTTTTACTCCGCTTTGAAATCTTCCCCTACCACGTGTAATCCTCTTTTCAAAAGCACCACAAAATTTCATGGTTGCCGATCAGCGCCGAGAAGAACCCCCTGTTTTTTTCTCAGCACTGCTCCCATCAAACCATAAGCGCCGGAAATCCCGGCCGCCGGTTTTGATAAGGTCGTGAACGAGTGATAGTTTTGGTCGAGCGCGCTCACTTCGAAGAAGTACGCGCCTGCGGTTACGCCCGGCGGCAAAACATAAAATGTGTCGCGCACCGTAGCGAAGAACTGCACGGTAAAATCCGTTTTGAGCAGATTGACTGCATAGGCATAAGCATGCCGGCTTTGCGTCCATTGGAGGCGAGCATCACCTGCCGGCGCCAAAATCTCAAACTCTCCCGGAACGAAAACTTCGCCGAAGACCTCTCCATACTTCGGCGAATGCAAGCGCAGAGTATATCGGCTCCCGGGAATGACCGCGAGATGCTCCGAATAGAAGTTATAAGGATCACGCCAGTCCACGGAATCCTGCAATGCAAAAACGGTTTCGTTGACGGTCACTTCCGCTTCATTGACCGCGACAAAGGCATTGTCCTGGTTGGGCACAGTTCGGCTCACCCAAATTTTTTGCCGCGCTTGTGAAGGGAGCAAAATGCACTGCACAACCAAACGATCCAATGCCGGCGAGTCGATCAAGCCGGCGTCGGAGCAGGCGAGGGTGGTGAGCATGAGAAACGCGCCGAGCACGAGACGGGGTGGCATTGCCGCACTTGTTGGGTTCAAGTCTATCGCCTCTTTGTGATTTCCGGTTTAGAATTCGAACTCTGCGCCCAACGAAGGAATAATCGGCAAGGCGCGCACGCTGCCGCGTGCTTCGCGTTTTCCTTCCGGCGTGATCGTGTAGGTGTTATAATAATCCTGCCAATCATAGCGCAGAGTGTTTTTGGTGTTGAGCAAATTGAGCGCTTGCAGATAGATCGTGTAGTTGAATGTGCGCTTGAAGATTTTTTTGCGGAGACTCAGGTCGAAGCGAAAATAATTCGGCAGCCGCGCGGAGTTGCGGTCGCCTTCCACATAAAACTCCTCGCTGAACTGGTAGGGCTGCTCATCGCTGCCCGGCAGAATGCGCAGAAATTTTCCCACTACTGGCGTCAGTGGCGTGCCGGAGTGAAAAGACAGCACGCCATTGACAAACCAACCCTTGGCAATTTCGGAGCCCATCAAAACATTAAGAGCGTGCGGCGCTTCCCAATCAAACGGATATCGTTCCGCACCGTAGCTAGCCCGCGTGTGCAAAAAGCTATACGCGACTTGATACGTGAGTGCGCCGCCGGGCTTGGCGAGAAATATTTCTGCACCCAAAATTTTCCCGGAACTCAATTCAAGTGCGGGAAGGTTCTCGGCGAAGCCGGGCAGCTTGCGCACGAGCTTGCCATAGCCCGCGATTTCCAAACGCACGTCATTCGGCAAGCTGAACTTCACGCCGAACGTTGCAGCGTCGGCATAGAGCGCCGTGCTCGTGGGAAATAACAAGCTGCCGATACTCCCCTCAATGCCTTCGCGGCCATATGCCAAGGCTTGATGATAACGCCCCACGCTTATTTGCGCTGCCAGCCTTGGCGTTAATTGCACGCGTCCCGAAAATCTCGGCGACCAATAATCCTTCTCCTGCCAGCGCAGATAGCGCACGCCGCCCTCGAGCTTCACGCTCTGGCCGAGGCTCACACCGTCGGAAGCATATCCCGTTAGCAACCGGTGCGAACGCGTAAAAGTGAAGGCCTCCGGCGTGCCCTCATGAAAAATTTCTTTGAGGTCGTTGTACTCTCCTCGCCATTCATAATCGAAGCGCAACGCTTTCATGGAAAGGCCGAAGCCGAGCTGATGATTTTTCCAAAAGAGCAGCGACTCGCTCTTGAGCATGGCGTCGTCGATGCGATTGTCGATCAAAGGATCGCCCTGGAAATCCGCGAAGTTTCTCGTGTAAGAAGCGAGCAGCGCGGTCATGTGCTTCGCCGTGCGCCACACCAGCCGTGATGCGCCCATGAGATTGCCCCACTCGGCTACGAGCTCCTCTTCGCTATCGGGAACCAAATGGTCGAGATTGTAAAAGCCGAGCGTTTCAAAGCTCAAGCGCTTGTCTCGGCCTAGCGCGAGTTTAAAATTGGCATCGGTAAAATTATACTTGAGTTGAGGAATCAGCAGGTCGAGGTAAGTTCTGCGCGCCGTGAGAAAAGCGAAATGGCTGCGCCAGGCTTTGGTGTAAACGCCGCTCGTTGAAAGCAATCCGATATTCACCGTGGGTCGACGGGGCGCCGACAACGTTTCCAAGTTTATCATGCTGGAGATGCGGTCGCCATGTTGCGCCGGCAGATCGCCGATAAAAATTTCCGCGCTGGAAATCGCCTGCATGTTGAAGGTGCCGAGCAAGCCGAGCAGGTGATAGGGGTTGTAGATTTCGACGCCTTCGAGCAAAATCAAATTCTGATCCGCGCCGCCGCCGCGCACGTGCAAATTGCCGGTGAGATCATTGTTTTGAATCACGCCCGGCAGCAGGTTGAGGGCTTTGAAGATATCGGGTTCGCCGAGCGAGGGGACATTCTTGGCGCGGGCTTGCCCAACAACGTAATTGGTGAGCGTCGGAGCGCGCTCATAGGGCGAGGCCTCGACCGTGACGCCTTGAAACTGGATCAATTCTTCTTGCAGTTTCACCTCGTGTGTGAGGCTTTGGTTCACGCCAACGAAAAGCGTGTCATAGCGGGCGCGATAACCCACGCGACGAAAGTGTAAAACATGCTTGCCTTCGCGCAGTTGCAGTTGATAACGCCCCTGCGCGTCGGTCGTCGTTCGCAGAAAAGTTTTCTGCACGCTGACTTCCACTTCCGAGAGCGCTTCGCTATTCGCGGTGGTGACAATCCCCGAGAGGGTTGCAGGTTTATGAGCTTGGCCAAAAGCAGAGAGGGTAAAGCAGAGGAGTAAGCAGGAGAGCTTGCGATAAGTGCTCATTGCGGTACCCGCGTTAAAAGCTGAAGGAGGCGCCCAGCTCGAAATTATCAAACGTGTCGCGAATCGCGCGATCATAGGTGCGATAGGTTTGCAGGTTGTAAGTTAACCTAGTCGTGAGCGATCCAATTTGATAGCCGAATCCCGTTTGTAGGGATGCATTCCAGCCTGAAATCTTGCGTTGCTCAAAAGCGGAGAGAGAGCGTTGAAAAGTGTATGTGCCGTTTGTGTAAGGCGCAACGGAGAGCCTGCCCAAAAGAATAAAAGCCGTGTTGCTCAACTGCTGTTGCACATTCAGTCCCAGGCCCAAGCCGGTTTGTTTTTCAAAAAAAGAAAAGCTGAAGAAGGGGTGGATTTCATAGATGGTGTCTTCGTAACCGCCGGCAATGCCTCTTTTCGCCAGCACGGCCTCGACAAAAACGGCGAAACGCGAGTCGGGCAAATCGTATGAGAGCGTGAATCTATGCTCACGAAAAGTATGGCCGCGCACGGGATGGATGGGCGCGCCGCTGATCTCGCGCAAATCAGAGCGATAGGCTCCGCTGTTCAACTCCAGCGGCAAGGAGTTGGAGAGATACGCATAAGCAACGCTAAATTTACCATAGCGCAAGCGCAAGCTGGGATGAAACAGAAGCACGCGGTTGAATGCAAAGCGCGTCTCCAAATTGGTTTGATAATACCGGCTCTCCGGCCACTGCACCAAACCCGGCGAAACGTTCAACCAGCGGCTCGCAACGAACGCCATACCGACCTCGGCTTTGATTTGCTTGGGATCAAAGGCATGTGCTGCTTCTTGCGAACACACGATAAGCAAACCGGCGGCGAACAAAAGGTTTCGCATGAGTATTCGATCTCCTAAAGTTGAATGCGGCAGCGTTCAAAAGTCCCGAACGGGTCGTTTTAGAAAATTATAGAGGGGATGAGATGAGATGGAGGGCTGCCCCATCCACCCACTCACAACTTCGCGCTTAAAGCATTCGCATCGACTCGGGTTGTCGTTCTTAGTTGTGCAGCCCTATATGCAAAAGCAGATAAATTTTGTCAAGGAAATTTTTGCCAAAAAATAAATTTCTTTACATGCTTGCTGCTTGACCGGCAAAGCCGTGCTCAAATTCCTGTCACTAGGCGGATCGATCCGCCTTTTTTATTCCCGCCATAAATCTGTGCATTCCCCTCCACGAACTTTCCGCTAATTGCTCCGATGTCGGTAAATATCATGTCAGTATAAAATTCACGTTCAGCTTGGATTAAGAATTAAGAGTGTGTTGCCGCTATGCTTAGGACTGAAAGGGAATTCAGCCGAGGGCTGCTTGCCCGAAATCGCGTGTGCTCATTAAGCCGTCGTGTGCAAATCTGCGCGTCCGGCTTTGCGTTTGCGCTCGAGTTTTTGTTGCTCTTTGCCATGTTCGGTTGCTCCGGCAATACCGCAGCGCGCCGCAATCCGGCTTTAACCTCCGAGGCCGCGACCACGGGCGCGAAGGTTAGCCCGGCCGCGGTGATGCTGCCGGAATACCGCCTCGGCTTGTTGGACGATCTGGAAGTTCGCGTGCAATTTCACGAGCGTTTGAATGAAACGGCAAAGGTTCGTCCCGACGGCCGCATTACGCTGCAAGAGATCGGCGAGCTTTACGTGTTGGGCTTGACGGCCGTTGAAGTGGATCGTTTGATTACCGAGGCCTATGCCAAAAGCATTCATGCGCCGGAAGTGACGGTGTTCGTGCGCAGCTTCGCCGGCCTTTCGGTATATGTGCTCGGTGAAGTTGACAAGCCGGGCCGTCTCGATATGGTTCCGAACCTCACGGTGTTGCAGGCAATTGCAACCGCGGGCGGCTCTCTCAAAGGCGCCAAATTGAACAGCGTCATCGTGCTGCGCCAAGACGGTAGCGGCAAAGTGCAAGCGCAGCGTTTGGATCTGAATCGCGGTGCGATTCAGAACGGCTTGGCGCAAGATCGCTATCTGATGCCGCAAGATATCGTCTTCGTGCCGAAGACTTTCATCGCCAACGTCAACGAGTTTCTCACGCAAGTTTACGAAGGGCTTTTTCCGCCGTTCGATATTTACCTGCGTGCGGCAAGGGAATATAATCGCAGATAAATTTACGAAGCCAATACTTCATTGTTTTGGCTCTTGCACGTTTCGTAGTCCCGCCCCCTTGTGGGGCGCTGCTCTCGCAAAAAAATTAAGCTTGTAATCAGCCGCCCATCCCGCAGCGGCGGGAGGCGGGGGCTACAAAATCAACGATCACCTCTTTGAGGATGTCAGATGACGCTGAATCAGCAAACACCAGTCGAGCCCAATGGATCGGCGCTGCAAATGAGCGATCCCGTTTTGGCGGGATGGCCGGCGCAATCCCGTCAGAGCGGGATCGCCCCGAGCTTGTCGTTCCGGGATTTGGTGCTCATGATCTATCGCCGGCGTTGGTTGGCAATGGGCTTGTTCGCCGGCATTTTTTTGACGGTGGCCGTGGTCACGATGTTGATGCCCGCGGTGTTCATGGCGCGCTCGCAGGTCTTGCTCAAAAAAGAGCGCGTGAACAACGTGATCTCGGCGAATGAAAGCGCGGCTGCGGACGTCAAGCCGCAGCTCACGGAGGAAGTGCTCAACTCCGAGATCGAGATCATCAAAAGCTCCTATCTGTTGCGCACGGTGCTGCACAAGGCGGAGTTGTACAAGCAACTCATCATTCCGCCGGAGGACAGGCAATTATCTGAAGACGAGTTGTTGGAGTTGGGCGTGGCAACGCTGAAAAAAACTTTGGAATGCCAAATCGTGCCCAAATCCAACATCATTCAGATCAGTTATGAATCGGAAGACCCGCAATTGGCCGCGCGGCTGGTGAATGAGATTTGCCGCCTCTACGTCGATCGCCATTTGCAAGTGCACGAGAGCGAAGGCGTGTATTCGTTCTTTCAAAAGCAAGCCGAGGTGTTGCAAGATACTGTCGCGCAAATTGCGAGCACGTTGCAAGAGTTCGAGGCGGAAAACGGCTTGATCGCTCCCGACAAACAACGCGAGCTGTTGCTGCAGCAGTTGAAAGATTACGAATCCCAATGGCGCGTGGCGCGCGCGAACGCGGAAACGGCCGGCAAGCAAGCCGCCTTTTTGGAGAAACAATTGGCCGCGGCGCCGGAACGCATGCAGGCGCAATCGGATCAAGTTTCGCAAGCGGCATATGAAGCCCTGCTCAATCAGCTTGCGGCTTTGAAGAAACGTTATGAGCAGTTGTTGGAAGGCGAAATCAAGCCCGAAGATCCGCAGGGCCGCCTGGCGAAAAACTTGAAAGCGCGCATCGCGCAAATGGAAGAAGCGGTGCTACGCGCAGAAAATGCGCCGCCCCTCGAGGTCACCAGCGACATCAATCGCGCGGTGTTGGATCTTTCCGCGGAGCTGGTGCGCACGCGCGCGGGCCTGATCGGCTATCAAGCCCAGGAAAAAGAATTGGAGGGCGGGATTGCACAGCTCAAGCAGCGCCTCAAAGTTTTGGAAAACGCCAAGCTCACACATGAAAATTTGCAGCGCCAATTGGAGCTGCACCGCAATAATTATCTGCTCTATGCCAAGAAGCAGGAAGAAGCGCGCATCTCCGAAGCGCTTGATCGCGAAAAGGTCGCGAACGTCAGCATCATCGATCCCGCGAGTGTGCCCATCGCCGCGGTGCGGCCGAATCGCAAGCTCAATCTTGCGCTCGGCCTCGTGCTCGCCATGTTCGTGAGCCTGGGCACGGTGCTGGGGTTGGGGTTCTTTGACAAGTTGATTCGTTCCAGCAACGATCTCGAGCGGCAGTTGCACCTTCCGCTCATCGTCGCGATTCCGGAAGGGCAATGGCCGCCGGAGCTGTTGTTGGAAGAATCGTATGCGAACGACGACACCGCCAAAAGCTGAACCGCGCCAGGAGAACGATATGAATTCCTCAAATGCTTATACTCATGGTTCTCTTCCTCCCGGCGCCGGCCGTTCGCGCTCGATGCACGATCCGATGCCGTTGGAAGACGAGCAACATGCGATGCAACAAACTTCGGAGCGCATGATTCCCGCGCTCTCCCGCGAGCAACTGCAATTGCGCAACACGGTGTTGCTCGCGCACGAGCTGCACGGCGTGCGTTCGGTACTGGTCACCGGCGCGAGCGAAGGCGCGGGCGCGACTGCGATCGCCGCGACCCTGGCGCTCGGGCTCAGCCTCGATCAGAAAAAAGAAGTGTTGATGATCGACGCCAACGTGCAGCGGCCGCAATTGCACAAACTGTTTCGCCTGCTCAAAAACGACAGCCTGCGTTCCGCGGGCGGCGGCAACGGCGCTTTCGATATGGCCGAAGTGAGCGGCCTGCCCAACTTGCACGTCATCACCGCCAGCGGCCTGGCCAACGGCTTGACGTTCGACACGAAACGTTTTGTTTCCGTGGTGCCCGCGCTGCACGAAGCTTTTGACTTCATCGTGGTCGACGCGCCGCCGCTCGCTTCCAACGCCGAGATTTTGCTGTTGAGCATGCACCTCAACAGCGTCATCGTCGTGGCCGAAGCCGGACGCACGTTGACGAACGAAGTGCAAGCGCTCATGCACGAGCTGCAACGCGCGAAAGCCAAGTTGCTCGGCGTGGTGCTGAATCGCCAAAAAGATCAGTTGCCGGCCGTAATGAAAAAATGGTTTTGAAATTCACGGAGTGTTTTTTGGTGCGCGTAATTCGCTTGACGCTTCAGCCTTTTGATTTAAGCGCGAGGGGACGCTGGCAGCAATGATGGATCAGTTGAACACAAACACCGAGATTCCGCGCACGGCCGAGGCTTGGCTGCAATATGCGCTCGCCCAGCCCTGGCTGCTCGTCACGTTTTTGGCAAGCCTGACCGTCATCATCGTGGCGTGGATCTGGCGCAAACGCAAAGCGGAATTCGCTTCGAAGCGCGGCCTCTACGGCAGTTGGCACGCCGCGATTCCACGGTATCGCCGCTCCATGGACCGCCTCACCGCGGAATTGGAGCGCGCGCGGCGCTATCGCCATTCGCTCACGATCACGGTCTTGACGGTCGACGTGGAGCAGCATCGCCAGAAAAATTCCAATCTCATCAATTTCATGGGCAACCCGGAAATCGCCTCACAATTTTTCTTTTCACTGGTGAGCTCCCTTTTGCGCGACAACGTGCGCGGCAGCGACATGGTGACTTACGACGTCACCAACGACCACTACGTGCTGCTCTTTCCGGAAGCCCAAGTGTCCGTCACCGAGCAGGCTTTACAGCGCCTGAGAAAATTCGTGCTGCAGCGCAGCAAAGTCATGTTGCGTTTCGGCATTGCGGAATATCCGGCCGACGGTTTGATCTTGCAAGACCTGGTTAATATCGCGCTCGCCAGAAGTCAACGGACGGCAAGTGACACACCTCAACAAGACGCGGCCCGTAACAACGGCCAGTTGGAGCCGCGCCAGGAAGCTCTGGCTGAACCGGTGAAATAGCTGCATCCGCAACATGATTTGGCTCGATAGAACATCCGATACTTTGGAGGAGATGGTCACATGCACAGCGTTTCTTGCGCGAACGACGCCGCGACTTCAACCGGACCGGTCATGACGTCCGTCGACGAAAAACCGTGGTATCAACGCAATTCCACCGATAGCACGGCGCAGGGAACGCGCGTCATTTATCATTTCATCAAGCGCGTCATCGATATTTTCGCCTGTCTCGCCGTGTTGCCTCTCGTTTTGACGCTGCTCTTTCTGTGCGTTGCCGCGGTCCGGCTGGATTCACCCGGCCCGGTGTTCTTCTTTCAATTGCGCACCGGCAAAGGCGGCAAGCGCTTCAAGATGTACAAGCTGCGCACCATGGTCAAGAACGCGGAAGAGCTCAAGCAAAAATACATGCACCTCAACATGCTCACCTATCCGGACTTCAAGATCGTCAACGATCCGCGTATCACGCGCTCCGGACGCTTCTTGCGCAAAACCAGCTTGGACGAGCTGCCGCAAATTTTCAACGTCCTCATGGGAGACATGAGCCTCGTTGGGCCTCGCCCCACTTCTTTCAGCTCGGCAACCTATAGCCTGTGGCACACGGCGCGCCTGGAGTGCAAGCCCGGCTTGACCGGCTTGTGGCAAGTGTGCGGGCGCAACGAATTGGATTTCGACGAGCGCGTGCGCTTGGATATCGCCTACATGCGCAATCAATCGCTGTGGCTCGACATTCAGATTCTCTTTCGCACGGTCGGCGCCGTCTTCACCGGACGCGGAGCGAATTAAATGTGGGATGCGGTCGCACTGGTTTTTTGGTTCATGGTCGCGCTCCTCGTTTATGCGTATGGCGGATTCACTGCGCTCGTCGTGCTCGTCGCGCAAATTCGCCGCCGCCGCGTGCGGCAGGAAGAGATCACACCGCGCATTAGCCTCATCATTCCGGTGTGGAATGAAGAGGCCGCGATCGCGGAGCGGCTCGACAACGCGCTCGGGCTAGATTACCCCAAAGACGCGCTTGAAATCATCGTGCCTTCCGACGGCTCGCACGATCACACGGAGGAAATCGTGCAGCGCTATGCGCCGCAAGGGGTGCGTTTGCTTGCCTTGCCGCGGCGCGGAAAAATCCATGCAATAAAAGATGCGGTGGCCGCGGCCAAGGGCGAGTTGCTCGTGTTCTCCGATGCCAACTCGATGTACGAGCGCGACGCCCTGCGCAAGCTCGCGCGGAATTTTGCCGATCCCGAAGTCGGCGGCGTGTGCGGCAATCAAGTTTATGTGAAAGCAAAAAAAGCCGACACCACGAGCCAGGGTGAAACGCTCTATTGGTCGTTTGATAAATGGCTCAAGCAAAGCGAGAGCTTGACCGGCAATATCGTTTCTGCGCACGGCGCCATCTATGTGCTTCGCCGCGCGCTCTATCAACACCCGGCAAGCGCCGCGGTGACGGATGATTTTGCGATTTCCACCGCGGTGATCGAGCAAGGCTACCGCCTCGTGTTTGAAAGCGAAGCCATTGCGTATGAAGAGCCGGTGCCTGCGGCCAATCGTGAATTCGGGCGCAAAGTGCGCATCATGAATCGCGGCTTGCGCGGCGTGCTCTTGCGCAAACGTTTGCTCAATCCTTTTCGATACGGCTTCTATTCCGTCGTGCTCTTTTCCCACAAAGTGCTGCGGCGCATGGTGCCATTTTTTCTATTGGCGCTCTTGGCGGCAAGCTGGGCTTTGAGCACGCGAAATGATTTTTATTTCTACGCGGCCGCGGCGCAAACATTTTTTTACGTGCTGGCCGGTCTCGGGTACTTGCTGCGCAGCCATCGTCTCGGCCGGTTGAAATTTTTTTATATCCCGTTCTTTTATTGTCTGGCCAATGCCGCGGCCTTTGTCGCGTTTCTCAAACTCTTCGCCGGCACGCGCATCGAGTTTTGGCAACCGCAGAGGCAAGGCAAGTCGGGCTAGTTGTATTTTATCTTGCAACGAATGCGGCGGTAACGAATACGGAATCTGATCGGGTAGGGTTTTGTAAGTGCGCCTCCTCATGATGTCATTCTGGAAGAACCTTCCCCAGCGCTGGAATCACCTCTCATTTTTAGAGGTGTGCCTAGTTCTACTTAGTCAGATTGCCTCGCCTGGCCCACGAAACACGCAAAATACACTAAAAAGGCTTTTCGCGTTTTTCGTGTGTTTCGTGGCACAAGTTTGAATGTGACTATGTAGAACTAGTGCGAGGGAAGTTTCTTCCAGAATGACAAAGAGGTGACGCCTGTACTAGTAAATCAGGAAGTTGACTACGAAAGGAATTTTCTCCATGAAATTGTTGATTGCCAGCGCGATTGATCCGGCCACGATAGAAACGCTCAAAGCAACTCATGAAGTGGTGTGCGCCTTCAGCCCCTCGCCGGAAGTTTTGAAAGAACGTATCGCTGATCGCGAGGTGTTGATCTTCCGCAGCGGCGTGAGCATCTCTTCGGAAGTAATGACCGCGGCGCCGCAGCTCAAGCTCATCATTCGCGCCGGCTCCGGATTTGACAACATTGACGTGGAGCACGGCAAGTGGCGCGGCATCCGTCTCGTGCGTATTCCCGGGCCCGGCGCGCAAGCCGTGGCTGAAATGGCGTTCGCATTGATGCTCGGGCTTTCACGCCGCGTGTTGGAAGCCGATCGTTTGTGGCGTCTGGGCCGCTGGATGAAAACCGAAATGACGGGCTTCAATCTCAGCGGCAAAACGCTGGGCATCGTGGGCTGCGGCAACATCGGCACGCGCACCGGCCAGCTCGGTGTGGCCTTGGGCATGAACGTCATCGGATGCGTGGAGCACGATTCGCCGAACGTAGCTGCGCACTTGCGCAAGCACAACATCACGCTCAAAAGCTTCCGCGAAGTTTTGACGGAGTCGGATTTCATCAGCATTCACGTGCCGCTGCAAGATTCCACGCGCAATTTGATCAACGGTGATACGCTCGCTTTGATGAAGCGCGGTGCGTTTATCGTGAATCTCGCGCGCGGCGGCGTGGTCAATGAAGCAGCTTTGCTGCGCGCGCTCAACGACGGCCACGTTCGCGGCGCGGGCTTGGACGTTCACGAAAAAGAAGGCGACGGTAAGATTTCTCCGCTCGCCGGTTTGCCCAACGTCATTCTCACGCCACACATCGGCGCTTCCACCGTGGATGCGCAACGCGAGATCGGCAAGCAAATCATGCGCATCATGGAGGCGTTTATCGCCGGCCACCCGACGCTGGGCGTGGCAGAGAATTGCGTGATGTGAAGCCTCTCTCTTCTGTTGTCATTCAGAAGGAACCTTTTTCAGCGCTGGGCGCCAACTCCAGTGTTTAAAAAGTTTCCTTCTGAATGACATGCTCTATTCACGAAACCAATTTACTTCAACCTTATAGAACACAGGAACGACAGCAATGGACAGAGCAACGATCAAACGCAACAAGCTCCGCGAGGGGTTGCAAGCTTCCAAGCCAGTGGTAACGGTCGGCGCGCACGATGCGATGAGCGCGCAGTTGATCGAGCAATACGGCTTCGACGCGATTTGGGTGAGCGGCTTCGGCGTTTCCACGATGACTTTCGCCGTGCCGGATTTGAATTTGGTAACCATGACCGAAGCGCTCGAGGCCACGATTCGTATGGACCGCGCCGTGGAACTGCCGGTGGTTGCAGATTGCGACAACGGCTTCGGCGGACTCACCAACGTCGTGCGCACCGTGAAAGAGTATGAGGCCGCCGGCATCGCCGGCATTTGCGTTGAAGACAATGTCTTCCCCAAACGCAACAGCTTGTACAAAGGCGAATCCAATCGCGATTTGATTCCGATGGTGGAGCAAGCGCGCCGCATTCGCGCCGCGAAAGAAGCGCAAGCGACGAAAGAGTTTGTGTTCATCGCGCGCGTGGAAGCATTGATCGCCGGCCACGGCGTCGAAGAAGCTTGCCGCCGCGCGGATGCTTATGCCGAAGCCGGCGCCGACGCGATTCTCATGCACTCCAAAGACAAAACCTTGAGCGAGATCGAAGGCTTTTTGGCCAATTGGAAAGGCTTGGGCAAAATTCCGCTGGTCGCGGTGCCGACGTTGTTCCCCACTTTCACGGTGGAGCAATTGCACGCGAAGGGTTTTCAAATGATCATCCTCGCGAATCAACCCATGCGCGCCTCGGTGAAGGCTATGGAAGACACGCTGCGCACCATGAAAGAGCAGCGTAACGCGGCCTCCGTCGATCCGAGCATTGCCACGGTCAATCACATCTTCGAATTGGTGAAGACCAAAGAGATGATCGAGCTGGAGGAAAAGTACGGCGCGTGAAGGCGAAGGGTGATGAGCGAAGGGTGAAGGGTGATGAGTGAAGGGTGATGAGTGAAGGGTGATAGGCGAAGGGTGATAGGCGAAAAGCGCCCTTCGCCCTTCGCCCTTTGCCCTTCGCCCTTCGCCCTTTGCCCCTCTCCCCTCGCCTCGCCCTCAGAATTTCAGGAACGAATTTGAGTGATCTATGAAACGAATGCTGCCGTTCATCGCAGGGTTGCTGTTGCTCGTGCTCGTGTTCGTGGCGTTGTTTCCCAGCCCCAAACCGGATATTCATTTTGAAGTCGCGGCCACAATGGAAACCGCGCCCGTACCTTCGGACGGCGATGCCGCGGATGATCCCGCGGTGTGGTACAATGCCCAAGTGCCGGCGCAAAGCGTGATCATCGGCACGGATAAAGACAGCGGCCTCGCGGTCTACGATCTCACCGGCCACGAATTGCAATTCGTGCCCGATGGCGAGATGAATAACGTTGACCTGCGCGACGGTTTTCCGCTCAACGGCGAGGGCATTGCGCTCGTCACTGCGGGCAATCAATCCGACAGCACGATGGCGATCTATCGTTTGCACGCTGCAACGCGCCGTTTGGAAAACGTTGCGGCTCGGAAGATCAAAACTTGTCCGCCATACGGTTCGTGCATGTATCGCAGCCCGGTGAGCGGCAAGTTTTATTACTTCGTCAATTCCCGCCTCGGCGAAATGGAGCAATGGGAGCTATACGACGATGGCGCGGGCAAAGTGGAAGCGACAAAGGTGCGCGATTTCGACATCGGCCAACGCCCGGAAGGTTGTGTTGCGGATGACGAACTGGCCTTCTTCTATTTGGGCGTGGAAGAACGAGGCATTCGCAAATACGGCGCGGAACCGGGCGAAGGCGAGCATTTTATTCGCATCGACAGCACCAGAGCGGACGGACACGTGCGGCGGCAAGTGGAAGGCTTGGCGATTTATTACGGCCGCGCCCGCACCGGTTATTTGCTCGCTTCGAGCCAGGGCAACAACGCGTTCGTCATCTATCGCCGCGAAGGCCGCAACGATTACGTCGCCACTTTCAACGTCGTCGCGGGCAATGGCATCGACGAAGTCACGCACACCGACGGCATCGACGTCGCCGGCAATAATTTCGGCGCGGATTATCCGCTGGGATTTTTCGTGGCGCAAGACGACACGAACGACGCTGCCAATCAGAATTTCAAGATCGTGCCCTGGCACGCCATTCAAAACGCGCTCCTCGCGCAGATGAAGGAGCAGGGCGGAGGCGAGCGGGTGGCGAGGAAATAATATCATTGTCATTCAGAAGGAAACTTTTTATGCACCGGGCACGATGCCGGCGCAGCAACATTGAGTCGGCATAGTCCCTCATCATGTCGTTCGGAAAGAATCTTTTTTAACGCTGGAATCAGCCCTCGAATGGGTTTTGTGCCAAGCGCCCAAAAAGCTTCCTCCTGAATGACAATCAAGCGAAGCATGAAAAAAGCACAATCAAAAAATCCTCACGCGATCATCATCGGGCTGGATTGCATTACGGGCTTGCAAAGCGCACGCATCTTCGCGCGGCACGGCGTGCCAGTGATCGCGCTCGCCAAGAACCCCGGGCACTATTGCTGCAAGACCAACACGGTAGAGCGCATCATTCCGGCCAATCTCGGCAGCGAAGATTTCATTCTGGCTTTGGAGAAGTTGGGACCGGCATTGCCGCACAAAGCCGTGCTCTTTCCATGCACGGACATGAGCGTGCTCCTGCTCTCGCGCCATCGCGCCCGGCTCACGAAGTGGTTTCATCTCGCCGTGCCTGCGCCGGAAATCGTCGAGATGCTGATGGACAAAACCAGCTTCTATACCTATGCGATGGAAAAAGGCTTGCCCATTCCCGGCACGTACTTTTTGCGCAATCGCGCGGAGGCTGCGGCCGCGGCAGAGCGTTTGAATTTTCCGTGCATTCTCAAGCCGCCGATGAAAACCCCGAGATGGGAAAAGAACACGAAAGCGAAGGTGTTCAAGATCGCGAGCAAGAGCGAGTTTCTGGATTTGTATGAGCGCTGCTCCTCGTGGGCGGATTTATTGATGGCGCAAGAGTGGATCGAGGGCACGGATGCGAATCTGTATTCGTGCAATTGCTATTTCAACGCGAAGTCCGAGCCGTTCGTCACGTTCGTCGCGCGCAAACTGCGTCAATGGCCGCCGCACACCGGCACGAGTTGTTTGGGCGAAGAAGTGCGCAACGACGAAGTGCTCAATGCGACATTGCAACTCTTCAAGACCGTTAAGTTTCACGGCCTCGGTTACGTTGAAATGAAGCGCGACGCGCGCACGAACAAACATTACATCATCGAGCCGAACATCGGCCGCCCCACGGGCCGCTCGGCGATTGCCGAAGCCGGCGGCGTGGAATTGTTGTATTCGAAATATTGCGACCTGCTCGGCAAACCGCTGCCGGCCAATCGCGCGCAAAAATACGAAGGCGTGAAGTGGATTTATCTGCGCCGCGACATTCAATCCGCGCTCTATTATTGGAAGCGCGGCGAGCTGACCTTGGGAGATTGGTGGCGCACGTTTCGCGGACGCAAAGGCTACGCCGTGTGGTCGCTGCGCGATCAACGCCCGTTCTGGAGCGATGTATGGCGCATCATTTTTCCAAAGAAGGCCACGCAAGCCGCGCCGCAAACACGAACGCATGAAGCTGCGCAAGCTGTGGCGATGGAGCACGCGAATTAGCGCCAGCGACGAGGCGAATGCGTTGAGTTACTACCTGAATTTTGCATTTCTTCATTGTTCTTTGATAAGCGCACTTGCGAAAGTGTGATAAAACCCCTTTCTTTACAGGACGAAATCACGGCTAGTAGTTCTGACCCGTAACCAAGAAAGGGCA